>JACDJA010002427.1_pt1 | contig 13338 bp, 12 predicted proteins | sample 7449241 | NCBI WGS metagenome assembly JACDJA01 (sample SAMN14253289, study PRJNA609438) | sludge metagenome | isolation source: initial anaerobic sludge | collected 2018-12-20 | reverse complement strand
GCGCTCGACCCCAAGCTGAAGCGGAGCTGAGACATGCCGCTTCTGGAAGTCCGCAACCTGACCGTCGCCTTCGACACCGCAAGAGGGCCCTTCCTGGCCGTCGAGGGGCTCGATATCACCGTGAGCGCGGGCGAGGTGCTTGCCATTGTCGGCGAGAGCGGCTCGGGCAAGTCGGTCGCCATGCTGGCCGTGATGGGCCTTCTGCCGGAAACCGCGACCGTCACCGCCGATGCGATGCGCTTTGACGGCCGCGACCTGCTGACCATGTCCCCGCGCGAGCGCCGGTCGATCTCGGGGCGCGAACTGGCAATGATCTTTCAGGAGCCGGTCGCCAGCCTCAACCCCTGTTTCACCGTCGGTTTCCAGATCGTCGAGACATTGCGCCGCCATACCAGCCTGGGCCGTGCGCAGCGCCATCGGCGCGCGATCGAGTTGCTGACCGCCGTCGGCATTTCCGATCCCGAAGCGAGGATGGGGAATTTTCCGCACCAGATGTCCGGCGGCCAGTGCCAGCGGGTGATGATCGCCATCGCCATGGCCTGCTCGCCGCGCCTGCTGATCGCCGATGAGCCCACAACCGCATTGGACGTGACGATCCAGAAGCAGATCCTCGACCTTCTGCTTGACCTTCAGGCCGAACATCAGATGGCCATGGTTCTCATCACTCATGACATGGGCGTGGTGGCTGAAACCGCCGACCGCGTGGTGGTGCAATACCAGGGGCACAAGATGGAAGACGCCGATGTGCTCTCGCTCTTCGAGCACCCCCAGAGCCCCTATACGCGCGCACTCCTGTCAGCGCTGCCGGAAAACGCGACCGGCGGGCGGCTGCCCAGTGTCGATGTCGCAGAATGGATGGCCCGCGGATGAGCACGGGGATAACCGAGCCACCTGTCCTTGAAACCCGTGCGGTGACGCGGGAATACAGGAGCGGCAGCCTCTTTGGCCCGGCCCGGACAGTGAGCGCGCTCAAGGGAATCGATCTCGCGGTGCCGCGCGGCAAGACCCTCGCAGTTGTGGGGGAATCCGGCTGCGGCAAGTCCACGCTGGCCCGGATCATCACCCTGATCGACGCGCCGACCAGCGGTGAGGTGCTCATCAACGGCAAGGAGGTCCATATCGGGCCCGGCCTCACCGCCGCCCTGCGCCGCAAGGTGCAGATCGTCTTCCAGAACCCCTATGGGTCGCTGAACCCACGTCAGAAAATCGGCGATGTGCTGGCCGAGCCGCTGAAGCTCTCGACCGACTACGGTCCGGCCGAGCGGCGTGATCGCGTCATGGCGATGCTCGCGCGCATCGGGCTGGGACGGGAACACTACAACCGCTACCCGCATATGTTCTCGGGCGGCCAGCGCCAGCGTATTGCCATCGCCCGCGCGCTGATGGTGAACCCCGAGCTGCTGGTGCTGGACGAACCCGTCTCCGCGCTCGACCTGTCGGTGCAGGCGCAGATCCTGAACCTGCTCCAGGACCTGCAGGAGGAGTTCAGTCTCACCTATGTCTTCATCAGCCACGATCTTTCGGTGGTGCGGCATGTCGCGGACAAGGTGATGGTGATGAAGCTGGGCGAGGTGGTGGAATACCGCACGCGCGACGATATCTTTGCCGCGCCCCAACACCCCTATACGCGCACCCTGTTCGAGGCGACTCCGCGCATTGACGCCGACCGCATCCGGGCCCGGCTTGCCGCCAAGGCCGCACGCGGGCCGGCGGCAGGCTGACACTCAGCCTGCGAAACGCGCAGTCAACCCGCCGTCCACGACCCAGTTCGCGCCGGTGACAAAGGACGCCTCGTCCGAAAGCAGGAAGCAGATGCAGTTGGCGATCTCTTCAGGCGTGGCGATCCGGCGCATCGGATGCGTATCCAGCACCGTCTGCCGCAGGCCCGGGTCGGCCTGGTCGAAGAACTCCTTGACCAGCGCCGTTTCCGTATAGCCCGGCGACAGCGCATTCACCCGGATCTGATGCTTGCCCATGTCGAGCGCAAGCGAGCGCGTCATCCCCACGACCCCGCTCTTGGCTGCGGCATAGGGAAAGAAGCCCGGATAAGTCATGTCCGCATGGACCGAGGCCACGTTGACGATGGCGCCCTTGCCCGCCGTGATCATCCCCGGCAACACCGCTCTCGCGGCCAGCCAGGCAGCCTTGAGATCGACCGCGAACACCGCGTCCCATTCCTCCTCGGTCATCGTGACCGGATCGGCGTAGGAATTGCGTCCGGCGTTGTTCACCAGGGCGGTGACGGGGCCGAAATCGGCGGTCTCTTCCAATGCGCGGGCAAGGTCGGCCGCCTTCGTCACATCGCCTTGCACGAAACATGCGCCGGGGCCCAGGCGGGCCACCAGCGCTGCGCCCTCATCGGCCAACTTGTCGATGAAGCTTGCCCTTGCCCCCTCGGCCAGCGCCTTTGCGACAGTGGCAGCCCCGATCCCGCGGCTGCCTCCGGTGACAAGGACATGCTGCCCCTCCAGCCGCCCCATCAATGCCCCCTCGCCGACTGACGGCGGATCTTGCGGTCGATGATGGTCTGCAGCACCACCGAGACCACGATCACCAGGCCGAATGCCAGCTGCGTGTAGAAGGCGTTGATCCCCGCGCTCACCACGCCGGCGTTGATCGCGCCGATGATGTAGCTGGCGACGAATGTGCCCACGACGCTGCCGGTGCCGCCAAAGACCGAGGTCCCGCCCAGGAATACCGAGGCAATGGTGTTGAGCAGGAACCCGTCCCCGGTCGTCGGCCAGAAATAGTAGCCATAGATCGAGGTCATGAGTCCCGAGAACACCGACAGCACGCCGACAAGGATGAACGCCCGTGTCTTCACGCTGGTGGCGTTGATCCCCATGAGCCGGGCCGAGGTCGGATTGTCCCCGACAAGGAACACATGCGCGCCAAATCGGGTGCGGTTCAGCAGGTACCAGCAGACGATGAGGATCACGACCATCCAGATTGTCTGGATCGGGACTCCGAATGGTGATGAGCGGAAGATCAGATGCATCTCCGGTTTCTGCGCGGCGGTCAGCGGCACCCCGGTGCCGTTCATCAGCACCAGTTCCAGCCCGCGGAACAGGAAATTGGTGCCGATGGTGATGACCAGTGACGGGATGTTCAGCCAGGCGACCAGAACCCCGTTCACCCAGCCGCAGGCGACCCCGGTGGCAAAGGCACCGGCAAGGGCGATGGGCCAGGCGATCCCCGCCGTCACCATCAGCGCAAAGACGGCGGTGCCCAGCGCCATCACCGCCGGGAACGAGATGTCGATCTCGCCGGTAATGACGACGAAGGTCAGCGCGACCGCGATGATGCCGAATTGTGGCGTTGTCTGCGCAAAGGCCAGATAGATGTTGATATTGGTGAACACCATCGGTGCGGCGGCGACAAAGCCCAGCCACATGAGCAGGCCGACGCCGATGATCCCCATCTGCGATCCATAGCGGCGCAGGAAGGAGGGGCGCTTGACGCGGTTATCCTTGGGGCGGGCGGGAGTGCCGGATTGCGAGGTCATGGTCCCACCTCAGTCCAGCGAGCCGGTTCGGGCAACGCGATAGAGGCGTTCGATGAGTTCATCCATGGAGATCTCGCTCTTCTGGTAGATACCGGCCACGCGCCCCCGGTCCAGGACATAGAGGCGGTCCACGACTGGATAGACGTGAAAGATGTTGTGGTCGATGAAGATCGCCGACTTGCCGGCATCCTTGATGCTCTGCACGAAATCGAGCGTCTTCCTGATCTCGGTGAGCGAGAGGCCGACCGTGGGTTCGTCAAGAATGACGAGCTGCGCGTCGAAATAGAGCGCACGGGTGATCGCCACCCCCTGCTTCTCGCCGCCCGACATCGTGGCCACGATATTGTCGGGATGCACCGCGGCCGAGGTAAAGCCCATATGCTCGGACATCAGCCGCGCGGCTTCGGCGCGCATCTTGGCCACGTCGATCAGGCCCCAGCGATTGCGCGGCTCGCGGCCCATGAACATGTTGCGCCAGATCGGCTGCTTTTCGCACAGGGCGCGTTCCTGGTAGACCGTCTCGATACCCAGCGACCGCGCGCGCGCCACCGACCAGTCGTCGATGCGGCTGCCCTTGAACCAGATCTCGCCGCCCGGGTCGGGTTTGTGAAAGCCCATCACCGTCTTGACCAGCGTGGACTTGCCCGCGCCATTGTCGCCCAGAAGGCCGACGATCTCGCCCGGATAGACGGCGAAATCGACATCGGCGAGCGAGCGGACCTCGCCAAAGGTCTTTGAGACATTGCGTAACTCGATGACGGGCGTGCCTTCCGGAACCCGTGCATCGGCGGAAGGTGGCGTGGCCCGAAGTGCGTCGGGCAAGGCGGCGTCGGTCATGGGGGCCTTCTCCATGCTGGCGGCCCCCCGGGGTGGCCCGGGGGGCCAGGTTGTCAGCGGATCTCGACCGCGGCCAGCGGCGCCACGGCGGCGACGTTCGACGCATCGACGAAGGCGCCCGCGGTGTTGATATCGAGTCCGGCAAAGCCGTACTTCTTGGTCAGGCAGATGTTCAGGATCGGCAGATAGCCCTGAAGGAACGGCTGCTGGTCGATGACCAGGTTCTGGTAGCCCTCCTCGATTGCCTGCGCGGTATTGGGCGACATGTCGAACCCGGCGAAATAGACCTGCCCGGGCTCCAGCCCGGCGGCCTGGGCATAGACGCCCACATTCGAGGTCAGTCCCCCATGGTCGGTGACGACGATCTTGATGTCCGGGTTCGCCCCCATGACGCCTACGAAGGTCGCCGTGCCTGCATTCGGCTCGGCATTCGTGGCCGCGTCGATCTCCTGGTAGATGACGTTGAGCCCGGCTTCCTCAAAGGCGTCGACCACGCCGACCGTGCGCTGGCCACGGTCGCCGCCCTGCGCGCGAAGGCCCCAGACAAAGACGGTATCGCCTGCCTCGGCGCCCGAACGGGCCACCGCCTCGGCGGCAAGGTTGTGTCCGGCATCATAGTTCGGCGCGCCGACAAAGCCGAACCCGTCCGGCGCGTATTTGGCCTGGCTGTCGGGCAGCGCGGTATTCAGCGTGGTAAAGATGATGCCGGCCTCTTCGGCCTGGTCGACCACCGGCCCGGTCGCGTCCTGCCCGGCAAAGCCATAGGTGGCGATTCCGTCCACCCCGGTCGCCACAGCCTGCTGGATCTGCTGCAGCATCAGGTTCGGGTCCCAGTTCGAGAAGTAATAGGTCACGGAGGGCCCGAGATCGAGTTCCGCCTGGCGGAAGCCGTTATAGACGTTGTTGGCGAACACCCCACCCTGAGGGCCTCCGGGGAAGGCGGCAATATTGACGCCCGAGCACCATTGTGGCTCGGGGTCCGCCATGGCGCCGGTCGCCAGCAGCGCAGCCGCCGAACAGGCGAACGCGCGAACCAAAAGATTGGTCGAAGTCATGTGAGCAGTCCTCCCCTGAATCGGCCCCGGGCGCAAACGCCATTGAAATCAGGGCCACCAATTCAGACTAGTGTCGCGTCAGCCGCCTGTAAATAGATATGATATGATGAACCATGGCGATGCCGCTCTTGCCGGAGCGTCGCCACACCGTCGCCACGACCGCGCGGACAGCCCGCCCCATGATCCGGCGGCCGGCAATCGGCATCCTCTGTCCTGCCCCGCATCCGGCCGCCACCTTCCGGGATTGAGGAAATCATGCGCAACGCCTATTTCAGGGCCCCGCAGGGAGATCCCGATGTCCGGCACAATGCGATTTGCCTTGGGAAGTCTGGTGGTCGGGGTGATCGTGCTCGGGCTGAAGCTGCTTGCCTGGCAGTTGACCGGCTCGGTCGCGCTGTTTTCGGATGCGCTCGAGAGCGTGGTGAATATCGCGACCGCGCTTGCCACCCTGATCGCCATCCTCGTCGCGGCACGGCCACCCGATGCGGGCCATCCCTTCGGGCATCACAAAGCCGAATTCTTCAGCGCGGTTCTTGTGGGCGTGATGATCATTGTCGCCGCGCTCTTCATCCTGCGCGCGGCATGGAACGGCTATCTGGCGGGCGTGATCCCCGAGGCACCTCTGACCGGCGTTCTCGTCAACGGGCTGGCCACCGCGCTGAATGGCGTATGGGCCTGGCTGCTCATGCGCCACGGCCGCCGCAACCGTTCGCCCGCGCTTGTGTCAGACGGGCAGCATCTGTGGACCGATGTCGTCAGCTCGGTGGGGGTGGTGCTCGGTGTGGTGCTCGCGACGGTAACCGGCTGGTGGGTTCTCGACCCGCTTCTTGCCGCCCTGGTCGCGCTGAACATCCTGTGGTCGGGGACCATGGTCGTGCGCAACTCGCTGGCCGGCCTCATGGATGCGGCCGTCCCCGAGGATACGCTTGCCATCATCCGCGACACGATCGCTCGCGAGGCCGCGGGAGCGCTCGAGGCGCATGATCTGCGCAGCCGACAGGCGGGCGCGGCGGTCTTTGTCGACTTTCACCTCGTCGTGCCGGGGAAGATGACGGTCTTCGATGCCCATGAGATCTGCGACCGCATAGAAGCCGCCATCATCTCCGCCGTGCCCGGGGCGCAGGTGACCGTTCATATCGAACCCGAGCACAAGTCGAAACACGCGGGCGTCGTGATCGTGAGCCGGAACGCGGGGCAGGGCGGCGCCGGGGCGGCCCCCGCCCCGGGGCCGCGCGCTCAGTGATCGGGGCTCAGCGCTGCGGCCAGTTGACGCAACGACACCGCGCCTATCGGCACATCCGCCGCCGTCACCGTCAAACTGTCGCCGCTGGCCGCGACCAGCGCCGCGATCGCCGCGTCGACCGTGGTGCCCGAGGCCACGCGCGGGCCGACCGGCGGCGCGCCGTCCGGCAGCGGATCCATTACGGCATCGACCTGGATCACCTTGCCCCGGTTCACCTCATGCACGAAGCTCTCGACGTAGTCATCCGCCGGGCGCAGCACGATGTCCTGGCTGGTGCCCTGCTGGACGATCTCGCCGTCGCGCAGGATGGCGATCCGGTCTCCCAGCCGCAGGGCCTCGTCCAGGTCATGGGTGATGAAGACGATGGTCTTGCGGATTTCCTTCTGGATATCAAGCAGCACCGACTGCATGTCGGTGCGGATCAACGGATCGAGCGCCGAGAACGCCTCGTCCATGAGAAGGATCGGCGCATCATTGGTCAGCGCACGGGCCAGCCCGACGCGCTGCTGCATCCCGCCTGAAAGCTGGTTGGGGAAATGCTGCTCGAACCCGTCCAGGCCGACCCGCGCGATCCAGCGCATCGCCTCTTCGACCTGACGCTCGCGCGGGATACCCTGCACTTCCAGCCCGTAGACCGTGTTTTCCAGCACATTGCGATGCGGCAGCAGGGCGAACTTCTGGAACACCATCGCCGTCTTGTGGCGGCGAAAGTCGCGCAGGGCGGCGGGGTCCATCTTCACCACATCCTCGCCGCCGACCAGGATTTCACCGACCGTGGGCTCGATCAGGCGGTTGATATGGCGGATCAGCGTCGATTTGCCTGATCCCGACAGCCCCATGATGACCTGGATACGGCCCGCAGGCATCGAAATGTTGATGTCGCGCAGGCCCAGCACATGGCCATGCTTTTCGTTCAACTCGGCCTTGCTCATGCCCTGTTCAACCAGTGGCACCATTTCGGCCCCGCGCGGGCCGAAGATCTTGGACAGGCCGTGAACCTCGATCCCGTATTCGTTGTCGGGCCCGTCAGCCATGGGTCGCCTCCTGCTGCTTCTGCAGGCGCTTGCCGAAGGCCTGGCTCACGCGGTCGAAAATGATGGCAATGCCGACGATGGCAAGACCATTGAACATCCCCATGGTGAAATACTGGTTGTTGATTGCCCGCAGCACCGGCTGCCCCAGGCCCGGCACCCCGATCATCGAGGCAATGACCACCATGGCCAGCGCCATCATGATCGTCTGGTTGATACCGGCCATGATCGTCGGCAGCGCCAGCGGCATCTGCACGTTTCGCAGCTTCTGCCAGCTGGACGACCCGAACGCATCGGCGGCCTCGAGAACATCGGCATCCACCAGGCGGATGCCCAGATTCGTGAGGCGGATGATCGGCGGGATCGAATAGATCACCACGGCCAGCACGCCCGGCACCCGGCCGATGCCCAGCAGCATGACCACGGGGATCAGGTAGACGAAGCTCGGCATGGTCTGCATGACATCGAGCACCGGATTGATGAAGGACTGCGCGCGGTTCGAGCGTGACATCACGATGCCGATCGGGATGCCGAACACGATGGCGACCACCGTGCAGACGAAGGTCATCGACACCGTGCGCATCGTGTCGTCCCACATGTCGAAGATGCCGATGAGGACAAGGGTGATGATGCTGCCGATGACGATGGTGAGGCGGCGGCTTGCCAGCCAGGCGATCAGGCCGACCACGATCAGCAGGATCGGCCAGGGCGTGTTCAGCAGCAAACGCTCGGAGTGGAGAAGAAACAGGCGCAGCGGTTCGAAGATGGCCTCGATCGTATCTCCCCAGGCGCGGGTGAAGGTACGAAAATTGTCGTCGATCGTGCGTCGCAGCACGGTCATCGTCGCACTGTCGAGATGTGGGAAGGTAATCAACCAGTCCATGCCGATCCTCATCGTGCAGGCAGTTCCGAAATGTGCCGTGAATGTTGGCGCCTGTACAGAACAGAATGGCGGGGGGCGGGCATCCGGCCTGTGCCGGATCGCCCGCGATCCCCCGCCATGGGTTTCAGACGGTCAGAGCGCCGCGCGGATCTTGTCGGCCACTTCGGGGCTGACCCACTGTGTCCAGATGTCCTCGTTGTTCTCGAGGAAGTGGCGCGCGCCTGCTTCACCGGTGGCCTGGTTCTCGGTCATCCACGACATGAGCGCGTTCACCGTGGCATTGTCCCAGGCGCGGGTGTTGAGGTAGTCCATCACATCGTCACCGGCGCGTTCGGCAAAGCTTGCGACGACGATGGTCTGCACCGCGTCGGCCGGCCAGTCATTGGGCACCGGATCGGGGCATTCCGCATTCGAGGTGCAGCGGTTCCATTCATCGATGTCGAGCGGCACGCCATGGTCGAGCTTCACCATGTCGTAGCGGCCAAGCAGCGCGGTCGGCGACCAGTAGTAGCCTACCCAGGCCTCCTCGCGCTCATAGGCGCGGGCGATGGAGCCATCGAGCCCGGCAGCCGAGCCGGTGTCAACCAGGCGGAACCCGGCGTCCTCGAAGTCATAGGCCTTGAACAGCTGCGTGGTAACCACGGTGCCACCCCAGCCCTGCGGGCCATTGTAGATCGCGCCGCCACTGGCATCATCGGGGTCGGGGAACAGTTCGGGATGGGCCCGGACATCCTGGATCGTGGTGATCTCGGGATGCGCATCGGCGAAGTATTTCGGAATCCACCAGCCCTGGATCGCCCCATCCGAGAGCGCAAAGGCCGCGCCGACGATTCGGCCCTCTTCGAGCCCCTGACCGATGAGCTCCGGCACGAGGTCGATCCACCCCTCGGGCGCGATATCGGGTGCGCCACGCTCGACCATCGAGGTGATCGTGGGCACGGTGTCGCCGCTGATGACCTCGGCGGTGCAGTCATAGCCATTGTTGAGGATGAACTGGTCGAGCGATGCAAGAACCTCGGCGCTTTGCCAGTTCATGCTTGCAATGGTCACATCGTCACAATCCGCCAGCGCGGGCGCCGCCAGCGCCACGAGCGGGAACAGGACTGCGGATGCCAGAATGCTGTTTTTCATTTCGTCTCCCCGTTGCGGCCTCGCATTCAGGCGCCCGAGGCGTGCCGCAGGCACCACGGGCCGCTGGTCAACTTGCAGAAGCAGCCGAACCGGGCGCTCCTGCCTGTCGCAAGCTAAACAGGGCCGCGCATGGCGCAAGGTTTGTTTCCGACGCTTCGGACTGCAACGCCGACCATGAAAAATCCCCGGTTCGGGCGCTGCCGGGGCGCGCAGGGGGTCTTGCAGCCGCCCACGGCAGCCCGGCTGCCGTTGCAAACTGCCGCGTCTGATCGGCGCCCCGGTGTTGCCATGACGGATCATCGGGAACTACATCTCATCGTCTCCACCTTGAAAGCTGGCCCGATGTCGAGCGATCCCCTCCTGCAGCCCTTCCACCTGAAGCATCTCACCCTGCGCAACCGGGTCATGATTACCGCGCATGAACCGGCCTATGCCGAGGAAGGGATGCCGAAGGAACGCTACCGCGCCTACCATGTCGAACGTGCCCGCGCCGGTGTGGCGCTGACGATGACGGCAGGCTCGGCCCTGGTTTCGCGCGACAGCCCGCCGGTCTTCAACAACATCCTCGCCTGGAAGGACGAGGTGGTGGGCTGGATGAAACAGCTTGTCGATGCCTGCCACGACGAAGGCGCGGCCGTGATGATCCAGCTCACCCACCTGGGCCGCCGCACGCGCTGGGACAAGGACGACTGGCTGCCGGTCGTCGCGCCCAGCCATGAACGCGAGGCGGCGCATCGCGCCTTTCCCAAGCGGATCGAGGATTGGGACATTGCCCGCATCATCGAGGATTATGCAGATGCCGCCGAACGCATGCAGGCGGCCGGCATGGACGGGATCGAGCTCGAGGCCTACGGCCATCTTCTCGACCAGTTCTGGTCGCCGCGCACCAATGACCTCGATGCGCCCTGGGGCGGACATCTCGACGACCGGCTGCGGTTCGGCTTCGACGTGCTCCGCGCGATCCGCAAACGGGTGGGTGACGACTTCATCGTCGGCCTGCGCCATGTCGGCGACGAGATGGCCGCGGGCGGCATCAGCCGCGACGAAGGTCTCGAGATCTCCCGCCGCTTGCGCGACAGCGGGCTGATTGATTTCCTCAACGTCATTCGCGGCCATATCGACACCGATGCCGCGCTGACGGATGTGATCCCGGTGCAGGGCATGGCCAGCGCCCCGCATCTGGATTTCGCGGGCGAGATCCGCAAGGCGACCGGGATGCCGACCTTCCACGCCGCGCGCATCGCCGATGTCGCCACCGCGCGCCATGCCATTGCGGCAGGGCTGCTTGACATGGTGGGGATGACGCGGGCCCATATCGCCGACCCCCATTTGATGCGCAAGGTGATCGAGGGGCGCGAGGATGACATCCGCCCCTGTGTGGGGGCCAATTACTGCCTTGACCGCATCTATCAGGGCGGCATGGCGCTTTGCCTGCACAATGCCGCCACGGGGCGCGAGCTGACCATGCCACAGGTGATCCCGGCGGCAGCGACGAAAAGGCGCATCACCGTCGTCGGCGCGGGACCCGGCGGGCTCGAGGCCGCCCGCGTTGCCGCCGAACGCGGCCATGAGGTGACCGTCCTCGAGGCCGCCGACCAGCCCGGCGGCCAGATCCGCCTGACCGCCCGCGACCCGCGCCGCCGCGTGATGATAGGCATCATCGACTGGCGCATGGCGCAATGCGAAAAGCGCGGCGTTCGCTTTCATTTCCACACGCTCGCCGACGCCGATACCGTGCTGGCGACCACCCCCGACGAGGTGATCGTCGCCACCGGTGGCCTGCCCCATGTCGAGGTGCTCGAGGCCGGCAACGATCTTGTCTGCTCGGCCTGGGATATCCTGGCCGGTGACGTGAAACCGGGGCAGGACGTGCTGATCTTCGACGATGCCGGCGACCATCCCGCCCTCCAGGCTGCGGATTTCCTGTCGGCAGGCGGATCGGCGGTCGAGATCGTCACCCCCGACCGCAACTTCGCGCCCGAGGTGATGACGATGAACCTCGTCCCCTACATGCGCCGGATGCAGGGGCGCGCCGTCACCTTCACCCTTGCCTGGCGCCTGCTCTCGGTCACGCGCGAGGGCAACCGCCTGCGCGCCACGCTGGGCAGCGACTACGGCGATGCACGCCGGACGCGGAGCTTTGACCAGGTGGTGGTCAATCATGGCACAAGGCCGCTCGATGAGGTCTATTTCGAACTCAAGCCGCTCTCGTCCAATCTGGGCGCCGTCGATTACGAGGCCCTGACGGACGGTGGCATCCAGTCGCTGCGACCGAATCCCGAAGGCCGTTTCCGTGTCTTTCGCATCGGCGATGCAGTGGCCGCGCGAAATACCCACGCGGCCATCCATGATGCGCTGCGGCTGGTGAAGGATCTTTAGGAGGGTCCGCCTGCACGGCGGATGGTGGGCGACCCTGGAATCGAACCAGGCATGGGTCTCCCCGGCGGAGTTACAGTCCGCTGCCGCACCTTGCAGCTCGTCGCCCTCTGGCGGCCCGAGATAGCGTCGGGGCAGGGGGGCGTCAAGCTGGAACCTGCCCTTGCCTGCCTGCGCACTCTGGCGCATGTGGGCCGCAGGAGGCGACCGATGAAAAAGCCGCAATGGGTGATCGGGAAGGAGCAGGCGCGTCGCGCATCGGCGGCGGCGACGGTCTGGCTCTTCGGGCTGCATGCGGTGCGTGATGCGCTGCTGAACCCGCGCCGCGACCTGCTGCGGCTGATCCTGACCCCGAATGCGCGCGACAAGCTGGCCGATGCCCTGGCCCGTGCCGGGATCGAGCCCGAGATCGCCGATCCGCGCCGCTTTCCCGCGCCGCTGGATCCGCAGTCGGTGCATCAGGGCGCGGCGCTCGAGACCCGCCCGCTGGACTGGGGGCCGCTCGCGGATCATGTCGAGGGCGCGGGCGTGCGCATCGTCCTGCTCGACCGGGTGAGCGACCCGCATAACGTCGGCGCGATCCTGCGCTCGGCCGAGGTCTTCGGCGCCCGCGCGGTCATCGGCACCGAACGCCACGCCGCCCCCGAAACCGGCGCGCTGGCCAAGGCTGCCTCGGGCGCGCTCGAGCGCCAGCCCTATCTCCGGGTCAGGAACCTCGCCCGCAGCATCGCCGAGCTGCAGGCGGCGGGCTTTACCGTCATCGGCCTCGACGGCGACGCGGGCGAGACCATCGCCGCGGCGGCACGGGAATTGCACGGGCGCCCGGTTGCGCTGGTGCTCGGCGCCGAGGGCCCGGGCCTGCGCGAGGGCACGCGCGCCGCCTGCGATCGTCTGGTGCGCATCCCGGCCTCGGGAGAATTCGGCTCGCTCAATGTCTCGAACGCGGCCGCGGTTGCGCTCTATGCGCTGCAGCCGGGCTGACGCTGCCGTCGGCACAAAGGGCCCCCTGTGCGCCCTGGTCCCGGCGGCGGGGGGCCGTCTGCCCCCCGCACCCCCCGAGAGTATTTGCACGAAGTTGAAGCACAATACGCGGCTTGCCGCCCTTGACACCGGCGGTTCGGAAGCCCACGAAACGCGGCAACCCCTTGCTACAGCAGCGTCATGACCAGCATGCCCTCCGCCCCGGCAACGGCGGCAACATTTGTCGAACTCTTCACGCCCAAGCTCGTTACAGTGCTGCGCGAGGGATATGGTCCGGCGCAATTTCGCGCCGATGC
>JACDJA010002425.1_pt1 | contig 13341 bp, 10 predicted proteins | sample 7449241 | NCBI WGS metagenome assembly JACDJA01 (sample SAMN14253289, study PRJNA609438) | sludge metagenome | isolation source: initial anaerobic sludge | collected 2018-12-20 | reverse complement strand
TCCCCCGCGCGAGCATGTCGAGCACGCGCGTCTCGGCCGCCCGGGTGGAGTGGTCATGCAGCGCCACGATCGAGCGGCCGGCAAGCGCGATCCCGTGAATATCCATGAGCCGGTGCAGGCTGCGCGTGTCCTCGGCGGCAAGCACATCGGCGCTGGCGAGGATATCGAGCGCGCGCAGGGTGATGTCGCGCGCATTGCCGATCGGCGTGGCGACCAGGTGAAGCGCGGGTTCGAGAGAGACCTTCTGCCAGGCCATCGGCGTGATTCCTCCCTAGACCCCGGTTCCATCCTCCCTATTATGGGCCGGGCCCGCGCAGCGCGCCACCGCCCGCGCGGACGGCGCCTCCGGGTGCTGCAACGCCGCGGGATTCCGCGGAAAGATGCAGAAGGATGCAGAAGGATCACGTCATGATTGCCAGCCTGTTTTCCCGCCGCAAGGCCCTGACCACATTCATTGCCATGGCAGGAGTCGCCGCGCTGGCCGCCTGCGAACCCCTGCCCGGCGGCGGCGCCGCAGGCCCGTCAACCGCGCCCGGCGAGACGGTGCATGTCGCGCTGCTCGTGCCTGCGGGCTCGGGCTCGTCAAGCGACGAGCTGATCGCGAGACATCTTGAAAATGCCGCACGGATGGCGGTGAGCGACCTGGGCGGCGACCAGATCGACCTGCGTGTCTATGCCACCGCCGGTGATCCGGCACGCGCCGCCCAGGTCGCCCGCCGGGCGGTCGAGGACGGGGCGGCGATCATTCTCGGTCCGCTCTATGCCGAAGAGGCCAATGCCGCGGGCGTCGCCGTGGCCTCATCCGGTATCAACGTGCTGGCCTTCTCGAACAACCCCACGATCGCGGGCGGCAATGTCTTCCTGCTGGGCCAGACCTTCCGCAATACCGCCGACCGGCTGGTGCGCTACGGGATGCGCCAGGGGGTCACGAGCTATCTCGTTGCCCATGGCGAGGACCTGCAGGGCCAGGTCGGCCGTGATGCCATCACTGCGGCCGTGCGCGACAACGGGGCCACGCTGGCCGGTGTCGAGAGCTATCCGCTCTCGCAGGCGGCGGTCTCGGAGGCCGCGCCTCGCATTGCGGCGGCCGCACGCAGCACGGGCGCGGGGGCGATCTTCACCACCGCCGGAGTGAACGCGGAACTGCCGATCCTGGCCACCGCGCTGCCCGAGGCGGGGCTGGACATGTCCAGCACGCGGTTCATCGGCCTCACGCGCTGGAATGCAACGCCGCAGGCGCTGAGCCTGCCGGGCCTGCAGGGCGGGCTGTTCGCGCTGCCCGACCAGCAGATGACCGCGCTGTTCGAGAGCCGCTACAATGCCACCTATGGCACGCCGCCACATCCGCTGGCGAGCCTCGCCTATGACGGGATCGCCGCCGTGGGGGCGCTGATCGCGCGCGGGGGCGACCATGCGCTGGGCCGGGCCGCGCTGACCCAGGGGCAGGGATTCCGGGGCACGGCGGGCATCTTCCGCTTTCTGTCCAATGGCATGAACGAGCGCGGGCTGGCGGTGGCTGAAGTGCGTTCGGGGCAGGTCTCGATCGTCGATCCGGCGCCGCGCGCGTTCGGCGGCGCGGGCTTCTGAGCCCCCTGCCGCCAGCGGGCCCCTGCACGGGGCCTGTCACGGACGCGCTCGATGCGGCGCTGGCGACCGCGCCCGACACGACACGGGCACGGCGCGCAGCGCTGGATGTGCTGGCGCGGGTCCGCCGCGAGGGCCGCGAGGGGATTGCCGCCGCGCTGGCGCTGGCGCCGCGCCGGGCGATGCCGGTGGTCCATGCGCAGGCGCGGCTTACCGACCGGCTGGTACGGGCGGCGCTGCATGTCGTCGAGGCCCAGGGCGCGCCCGCCGGGCTGGCCCTGGTCGCCACCGGCGGCTGGGGGCGCGGCGAGATGGCGCCCTGGTCGGATGTCGATCTGCTGTTCGTCACGCCCGGCCCGCCCACTGCAGCGGCCGAGCATGTCATCGCCGGGGTGCTCACCTTGCTGTGGGACCTGCGGCTCGAGATCGGCCATGCGAGCCGCAGTCTCGAGGATTGCCTGGTGCTGGCGCGTGATGACATGACGATTCGGACCAGCCTTCTCGAGATGCGCCCGGTTGCGGGCGACATCGGGCTTGCGCGCGACCTGCAGGCGCGCCTGCGTCGCGAGGTTTTCGCGCTGCCGCCCGCGCCCTTCATCGAGGCCAAGCTGGCCGAGCGCGAGGCGCGGCATCTGCGCCATGGCGGGCAGCGTTTCATGGTCGAGCCCGATGTGAAGGAGGGCAAGGGTGCCCTGCGCGACCTGCAGTCGCTCTACTGGATCGCGGCACATGTCGCTTGGGGCGAGGCGCCGGATGATCCGGGGGCGGTGCGGTTCTTCCGCCGCGACGAGCGCGCGATCTTCGACGAGGCGGCGGGATTCCTCTGGGCGGTGCGCTGCCATCTGCATCTGGTGGCGGGGCGGGCCTCGGACCGGCTGACATTCGATGCGCAGGCCGAGGTTGCGGCCCGGATGGGATATGGCGAGCGTGGCTGTCGCAAGGCGGTCGGGCGATTCATGCATGATTATTTCCGCGAGGCCACCCGCGTAGGTGATCTGACGCGCATCCTTCTGGCCACGCTGGAGGAGCGGCAGAAGAAGCCCGCGCCGCTGCTGGCCCGGGCGCGGCGGCGGGTTGTGCCGCGTCCGCCATTCGCGCTGCGGATGAACCGCCTGACGGTGGTGGATCGTGCGGCATTCCTGGCCGACCCGGTGAACCTGATCGCGGCCTTCGAGGAGGCGCAACGGGCCGGTGCCCTCCTGCATCCCGACACCTTGCGGCTGATCGCAGGCAACCTGGACCGGATCGACGCGAGCCTGCGCGCCAACCATCAGGCCAACCGGCTGTTCCTGGGTCTGCTCACGCGCCACGGAAGGCCCGAACATGCGCTGCGGCGCATGAACGAGACCGGCGTGCTTGGTGCCTTCGTGCCCGAATTCGGGGCGATTGTGGCGATGATGCCGTTCAATCTCTACCACCACTATACGGTCGACGAGCATACGATCCAGGCGCTCGGGCATCTGGCGAGGATCGAGCGCGGCGAGATGACGGGCGATCTGCCGGTCACGAGCGACATCCTGCGGCGAGGGGTGAACCGGCGGGTGCTGCATGTGGCGCTGCTGCTGCATGATTGCGGAAAGGCACAGCCGGGGGATCATTCGGTTGCCGGGGCAGCCATCGCGCGCGAGGTCGCCCCGCGCCTGGGCCTGAACAAGCGCGATGCAGCAACCGTGGAATGGCTGGTGCGCCATCATCTGCTGATGTCCGACATGGCGCAGAAACGCGATATCACCGACACGCGCACGGTGCGGGACTTCACGCGGATCGTCGGCAGCCGCGAGCGGCTTGACCTGCTGACCGTGCTCACCGTCTGCGATATCTCGGCCGTGGGGCCCGGGGTGTGGAACAACTGGAAGGCGGTGCTGCTGCGCAGGCTGTGGCAGGCCGCCGCCCAGGCGCTGGACGAGGATGGCGCGCCCCACGCCGGCGGCGAGGGCGCGGCGCGGCAGGCCTTGCGCAAGGCGCTGGATGGTTGGAGCGCGCCGGATATCCGTGCTGAACTGGGCCGCCACGAGGCCGGCTACTGGATGGGCATGCCGCCGGAGGTGCATCTGGTCTTTGCGCAGCTTCTGCGCGGGATGGCGGCGGACGAGACGCGCATCGCGATTGCGGCCGAGCCCGCGCGTGACGCAACCCGTATCTGCATCGTCATGCCCGACGCGCCCGGCCTGTTCGCGCGGATGGCGGGCGCGGTGGCGCGGGCGCGGGCAAATGTCGTCGATGCACGCAGCTGGACCACGCGCGACGGGCGCGCAACCGCCGTGTTCCGGGTCCAGGACGAGGGCGGCCAGCCCTACCCGCCCGAGGCCATGCCGCAGATGGAATCCCGCATCCTGAGGGCGCTTGCCACGCCCGGGGGCGCCCCGCTTGGTCCCCGTCCCGCCACACGCGCGCAAGAACTGCCCACGGTGATCACCTTCGACAATGCCGCATCCGAGCGCTGCACGGTCATCGAGGTCGATACCGGCGACCGGCCTTTCCTGCTCCATGACCTGGCCCGCACGATTTCCGACGAGGGGCTGCAGATCGTGAGCGCCGTCATCGCCACCTATGGCGAACAGGCGGTGGATACGTTCTATGTCAGGGACAGATTCGGGGCGAAACTTGCGACCGGAAACGTGCAGGACGGCCTGGAAGAAGCCCTGCGCCGGACGGCGAGGGGCTGAGAGGCGGAGACAGGAACAGAAGTGGCCCAACCGATCCGCCTTATTCGCGGGGTAGTCACCGTCGGGCTCTGGACGCTGCTGAGCCGGGGCGCGGGACTGATGCGCGATGTGATGATTGCCGGGTTCCTGGGGACCGGGGCCATGGCCGATGCCTTCAACGTGGCCTTTGCGCTGCCCAACATGTTCCGCCGCTTCTTTGCCGAGGGCGCCTTCAACATGGCTTTCGTGCCGCTTTACGCCAAACGGCTGGGCGCACGGGAAGATGCCCGGGTGTTCGCGCGCGATGCCTTTTCCGGGCTTGCCGCCGTGCTGGTGGTGTTTGCGGCGCTGGGGACCCTTCTCATGCCCTGGCTGGTCTGGGCGATGGCCAGCGGCTTTGCGGGCGACGAGCGGTTCGGTCTGGCGGTCGGCTACGGGCGTATCACCTTCGTCTATATCCTCTTCATCTCGCTGGTCGCGCTCATTTCGGGGGTGATGAACAGTCACGGACGGTTCGCCGAGGCGGCAGGCGTGCCGGTGCTGATGAACCTGATGTTCATCGCGAGCATGGTGCTGGCCCATGCGGCCGGCTGGAACATGGGGCTGGCGCTTGCCTGGACGGTGCCGGTGGTGGGGGTGGCGCAGCTGGTCTTCATGTGGGGGGCAGCGGCGCGACTGGGGCTTGCGCCGCGCCTGGCCCGCCCGCGCCTGTCGCCCGATCTGCGCCGCCTGCTGGTCATCGCCGGACCGGTAGTGCTGTCGGGCGGGGTGGTGCAGATCAACCTGGTCGCCGGGCGCCAGATCGCCAGCTACACCGAGGGTGCGGTGTCCTGGCTGGTTTATGCCGACCGGCTGTATCAGTTGCCATTGGGCGTCGTGGGGGCTGCGGTCGGCACCGTACTGCTGCCGGAACTGTCGCGTCGTCTGGGCGCAGGAGATACGGCCGGAGGGCGCGATGCGCTGAACCGGGCGGCAGAATTCGCCTTCTCGCTGACCATTCCCGCCGCAGCCGCGCTGATGGTGATTGCCTGGCCGCTGATCTCGGTTCTCTACGGTCGAGGCGCATTCGGCGCAGCAGATACCGATGCGACGGCGCTTGCGCTTGCCATCTACGGCGCGGGGCTGCCGGCCTTCGTGATGCAGAAGGTGCTGCAGCCGCTGTATTATGCGCGCGAGGACACGCGGCGGCCGTTTCACTATGCGCTGGTGGCCATGGTGCTGAATGTGTCGATCGCGATTGGCCTGGGTCTGGTGATCGGCTGGTCGGCGGCGGCATGGGGGGTGACCCTGTCCGCCTGGGCAATGGCCGGGCTGCTATGGGCGGGGTCCCGCAGCCTGGGCGAGGCGGCACAGACCGATGCGCGACTGCGGTCGCGGCTGTGGCGCATCCTGGTGGCCACTTTGGCCATGGTCGCCAGCCTGCGCGGGCTGATGCTGGTGCTGGATGGCTGGCTTTTCGAGCCGGGCTGGCGCTATGGCGCGCTGGCGGCGCTGGTCATGCTGGGCGGCGCGGTCTATTTCGCGGCCGGTTTCGCCCTTGGCGCCTTTCGTCGCGGCGAGTTGCGCCGCGCCATGCGGCGGGCGTAGGGCCTAGTCGCGGGCGCGCAGCCTGGCCTGAAGCGCCCGGAAGCCCCCGGGCGAGACCACGACGGACAGCGCGAAGCCCACGGCGAAGCTTGCCAGTTCGGCGAGGAAGCCCAGATCGACGCCGCTGCCGCCGATCAGCGGGCCGATGGCGACAAAGGCCAGTTGCAGCACCAACAGGAAGCCGATGAGGCGGAAGGCCGCAAGCCGGTTCAGGCCGCGCGCGCCGAGTCCCGCCCACAGGATCCAGGTGAAAGCCCCGATAAGCGCATAGACGCCCGGATAGGCCCCGAACAGAAAGCGCTGCGGTGGCATGATGAGCGCGAAGACCACCGCCCCCGCGAGCACGCCGCCCAGGAAGACGACCAGCACCGCCCAGGGCCGGAACACATCGCCCACGAACTTGCCCAGCGCGAGCAGCATCGCCACGGCAAAGAGCACATGTGTGAACGAGTTGTGGATGAAGGGATAGGTGACCAGTCGTGCGAGCAGATGCGGCGAGGCATTGCCGAAGGTCATCACCTGTTCCCAGACCAGCGGCGAGAAGCCCCAGTCCTGGATCGCGGCCACGCGCCAGCCGATGGCGGCGCGGCCCCCGATCAGGCCGGCACTGCCAAGCATGAAGACAAGCTCGACCGCGACCATGACTGCCGCCAGAGCAAGCACCACCGGTGAGATGGCGTTGAACGGGCCTTGAGGCGGTTGCGGGGCGCGTTGCATCGGCTGTTCCTTGACCTGTTGCCGGGCCATGGCTAAGCCCGCCGGGTGCATCTTTCCAGAAGGCCGCAGCATGATCGCCGAGAAGTTTACCCCCCGTGTCTTTTCCGGCATCAAGCCTTCGGGCGGATTGACGCTGGGTAACTATCTGGGCGCGATCAAGCGGTTCGTGGCCTTTCAGGGCGGGCGGTTCGAGACGATCTATTGTGTGGTCGACCTGCATGCGATCACCGTCTGGCAGGACCCTGCGCATCTGGCCGATGCGACGCGCGAGGTGGCGGCCGGCTATCTGGCCGCCGGGATCGACCCGGAAAGGTCGATCCTGTTCAACCAGGCGCAGGTGAGCGAGCATGCTGAACTGGCCTGGATCTTCAATTGCGTCGCCCGCATGGGCTGGATGAACCGCATGACGCAGTGGAAGGAAAAATCCGGCAGGAATGCCGAGGCGCAGAGCCTGGGCCTGTTTGCCTACCCATCGCTGATGGCGGCGGATATCCTGCTCTATCATGCAACACATGTGCCGGTGGGCGAGGACCAGAAGCAGCATGTGGAGCTGACGCGCGATATCGCGCAGAAGTTCAACCACGACTTCGGGCTGGAGTTCTTCCCCGAGACCGAGCCCGTCATCGAGGGCCCTGCCATGCGGGTGATGAACCTTCGCGACGGAACGAGGAAGATGTCCAAATCGGGCGACTCCGACATGGAGCGCATCAACATGACGGATGATGCGGACGCGATCGCGAAAAAGTTCCGCAAGGCGCGCACGGATTCCGAGCCCCTGCCCGAAACGGTGGCGGGGCTGGAGGGGCGGCCCGAGGCGAAGAACCTGGTCGAGATCTATTCGGCACTGGCCGACATCACGCCCGAGGCGGTGCTCGCGCAGTATCCGGGCGCAGGCTGGGGCGTGTTCAAGCCGGCGCTGGCCGACCTTGCGGTCGACAGGCTGGCCCCCGTCAGCGCCGAGATGGCGCGGCTCATGGCGGACCGGGCCGAAATCGACCGCATCCTCGCGCGCGGCGCCGAAAGGGCGCGCGAGATCGCGGCGCCGATCCTGGCGCGCACTTACGAGATCGTGGGTCTCCTGCGCGGTTGATGCTGCATCGCAGCACACAACCGCTGCATGTGCATTGGCTCGCGAGCCTTGAAATCAAGGCTGTGTGAGACGGGTCGGCTGAAAATTGCTGCTGTTGCACATACATCGCATCCGCGGCGCCGGTTTGTCCGCAAAGCGCGACCCGCACTGAAATGGCGCATCCCCGCCCCCATATCGGTAGCGTAACGGGAAGCCGCATTTGGTCTTTCCGAAATGAAACCAGGAAGGAACCGGATGATGACCATTCGCACACCCCTCTTTATCGCCGCCTCCGCCATGGCCCTGGCCACCGTCCCGGCCTTTGCGCAGACCACCACATTCGACGCCCAGGATCGGGCGCAGGATGCGGTGACCGACCTGCAGGAGTCGATCGAGGACGATTTCGACCGCGACCTGCGGACCTTCGGCAATGTCGGACGTCAGATCGGCTTTGAGGGCTCGTTTGCCCTTCAGGGCAACATGACCAGCGGCAATACCGATACCGCGAGCCTCGGGATCGGCACGACGCTGGGCTTTTATGACGGCGTGAACGGCTATGACCTCGCGCTGAGCTATACCTACACCGAGGACAGCGGCGCTTCGACCGCGGACCGGCTGCTTTACGGCCTGCAATACACCCGCGACTTCGGACCGCGCTGGTATGGCTATGGCACGCTGCAGGGGATGAACGACAATTCCACCACTGCCAGCTTCTCGCGCGACACCTTCCTTGGCGTCGGCGTGGGCTACAAGGTGATCGAGCGTTCCGACCTGCAGTGGAACATCGCTGCGGGCCCCGGCTATCGCTGGGCCGAGCATAACGGCGGATCCAAGTTCGAAGAAGAGGCCATCAGCCTGACCTCGAACTACACCGCGCGGATCAGTGACACGGTGCTGGGCACCATGGACACGAATGTGATCTGGTCCGAGAGCGACACCGTCGTCTACAACGATGCCGGTATCAACGTCTCGCTGGGCGGTGCGCTGGCGCTGCGCACGGCGCTCGTGTCGGAATACCACACCGACCCGGCGCCGGGGACGGACAACCTCGACAACAGCTTCGGCGTGTCGCTGGTCTATTCGTTCAACTAAGCAGGGGCCTTCGGGCCTGACGGGGGGAAACCCGGCCTTCGGGCCGGGTTTTCCTTTTGTGCGGGCCGCAGTGGTCCTTGCGCAGGGGCGGCGCGATCGGCCACAATCACGCGAAAGACGCTGGAGAGATCATGCGCAAGTTTCTCGTGGTTCTCGACGACAGTCGCGAATGTCTCAACGCCATGCGATTTGCGGCGATGCGTGCAGGCCATACCGGAGCTGCAGTGCAGATCATCGCGGTCATCGACCCCGAGGAATTCGACCAGTGGGCGGGCGTGGCCGAGGTGATGCGGGCCGAGGCGCGCGAGCGGATCACCGTGCATTTCGAGGTTTTCTCGAAATGGATGCGCGACAAACACGGGGTCAGCCCGGAACTGGTGATCCGCGAGGGCGAGATCGTCGCCCAGATCCTGGCCCAGATTCGCGAAGATCCTGAAATCGGCATCCTGGTGCTGGGGGCCGGGTCGGATCGCAAGGGGCCGGGCCCACTGGTCAACGAACTGACGCGCATGGCGAACAGCCTGCCGGTGCCCATCACGATCGTGCCCGGCGACATGAGCAAGAACCGGCTCGAAGAGATCACCTGAGGCGCTGGCGTCCCGCCAGTCCCGCGCCCTGGATCAGGTCTCGAGCGGGCCGTCCTGCATCTGCAGGTGAAGCGCGCGTCCGGAATAGGGATGCGCCTCGCAGACAGATTCGTCCAGCTCCACCCCCAGGCCCGGCGCGTCCGGCGGGATGACATGGCCGTCTTCCCATCTGATCTTCTTCTTCAGAAGCCGCGCATGGAACCCGTCCCACTGGCGCATTGATTCGAGGATCAGAAAATTCGGGAGCGTGGCGGCAAGCTGGATATTGGCGGCGCCAACGATGGGGCCGCAATAGCAATGCGGAGCGATCTGCAGTTGATGCGCTTCGGCCATTGCGGCGATTTTCTTGGTCTCGAGGATCCCGCCCGAGCGGCCCAGATCGGGCTGCAGGATTGCCGCCGCGCCTGCACGGATCACCTGCGCGAATTCCCATTTTGTCGTCAGCCGCTCGCCCGTCGCCACCGGAATCGAGGTCGCGCGGGCGACAAGGGCCATGGCTTCGGGGCTGTCGGGCGGAACGGGCTCCTCGAACCACAGGGGATCGAAGGGCTCGATGGCGCGGGCCATGCGGATCGCGCCCGCTGCGGTGAACTGGCCATGGGTGCCGAACAGGATATCGGCCCGGCGGCCCACGGCATCGCGGATCGCAGCAAGCATGCGCACCGACAGGTCGATATCCGCAAGGCGCGGCTGGTGGCCGTCATGGATCGTGTAGGGTCCGGCGGGGTCGAGCTTGATCGCCGTGAAGCCTTCGTCCACGTAAAGCCGCGCACATTCGGCGGCCAGCGCGGGCGTGTTGTAGACATTCTCGGGGGCGACATCCTCGGTATGGACGCTGCCCTCATGCGGGTAGAGATATGTATAGGCGCGCAGGCCTTCATGGACGCGACCGCCCAGAAGCTTGTGGACCGGCTTTCCCGCCTCCTTGCCGATGATGTCCCAGCAGGCGATCTCGAGCGCGGAGACGCAGCCCATCATCGTCACGTCGGGCCGCTGGCTGAAGCCCGAGGAATAGGCGCGGCGAAAGAAGGTCTCGATATCGTGCGGATCATGGCCGACGAGGTAGCGTTCGGCGCAGTCCTCGATCAGGCGCGCGGTCAGATGCGGGTCGAAGGTGGCGCTGTAGGACTCGCCGTAGCCCACCACGCCGCCATCGGTCGTCAGCCGTACGAAGATGAAATATTTCCCGCCGTAGCCCGGGGGCGGGTTACCCACGACCCAGGTTTTCACATCGGTGATCTTCATCGGCCCCTCCGTCGCGTGGCGCGACTGTCGGGGGCGCGGCGGGCGAGGTCAAGCAATGGGGAGAGGCCGCGCGGGATACGGGCTGCGTCGTCGCCCCCAGTCCGCACCGGCCCCGATCAATCCTCCGCGGCCCGCAGGCGCTGGCGGTGGCGGACGAGTTCATAGAGCAGCGCACCAAGGATCGTGAGCAAGATCATGGCAAGCGCGAGCGCATTCACTGCGGGCGTCAGCCCCGTACGCACCTTGGAGGCGATGAAGATCGTCAGCGGCGTATCCAGCCCGCGCACGAAGAGCGTGGTGTTGTAGTTCTCGAACGACTGCAGGATGGCAAGGAAGGCAGCCGCGATCAGCGCGGGGCGCAGGAATGGCAGCAGGATGCGGCGGAACACCATGAAGCGCGAGGCGCCGAGGCCCAGCGCCGCCTCTTCCTGCGTGCGGTCGAAGCGTTGCAGGCGGGCCGCAACCATCAGCATGACATAGCAGGCGATGAAGCTCGACTGCGCAAGGATGATGAGGAAGACCCCGCCGCCCACGCCAACCCGCCGCCAGAGCACCAGCGTGGCGATGCCGACCACCACCCCGGGGGTCAGCAGGGGCGACACCATGAAGCCATAGAGCACGCTGCGGGCCCGTTCATGCACCGAGGTCAGTACCAGGGCCGCTGCGGTGCCGATGGGCACGGCGGTCAGCACCACGAAGAACGCCACCACGACCGAAACCCAGACCGAATGCCACATCGCGCGGTCATTCCAGAGTTCGACGAACCATTTCAGGGTGAAGCCCTGCCAGGGGATCACGGTGGGGAAGCGGCTGGTGTTGAAGGTCGCCGCGCTCATCACGATCAGGGGCGCGAAGAGATAGACGAAGAACAGCACCAGATAGATGCCGAAGATCACGCGGGACAGGCGGCTCGCGGTCATTTCGTCACATCCGTCAGGTTCACCTTCGCAAGCCTGAGCGTGGCCAGCACCACGCCAAGGCACAGGACCAGCAGCACGAGCGCATAGGCTGCGCCACGGTTCCAGTCGCCGCCCTCGAAGAACCAGTTGTAGATGATCTCGGTGAACCAGCGGCTTCCCGGAGAGCCCAGCAGCGAGGGTGCGATATACGAGCCGGCCGCCAGCATGAAGGTGAAGACGCAGCCGGTTGCGATCCCGGCCTTGGCATGCGGGATCACCACGCGCCAGTGAATGCGCCAGCTTTTTGCGCCCAGGTCACGGGCGGCCTCGATCTGGGCGGGCTCCAGACTCTCGATCGAATTGTAGATCGGGAACAGCATGAACAGGATATAGGCGTAGACCATCCCCGCCAGCACTCCGCCGTCGCCATACCAGCGCATGGGTTCGCTGATGACGCCGAGCGCGAGCAGGACCGCATTCAGCGGCCCCCGGAAGGCAAGCAGGATATACCAGGCCAGTGTGCGCAGGACCTCGTTGATCCAGAAGGGGATGATGAGGCCCAGGATCGCGAGCCCGGCCTGCGCGGGCGTGGCGCGCTGCGCCAGCCAGAAGGCGAGCGGGTAGCACAGGATCATGGTCACGAAGGTGACGATGGCCGAGGCCCAGATGGTCTTGTAGAAAATGGCGAGATGGGTGGGCTCGCCCGCGAGATAGGTGAAATTCGCGAATGAGCGGATATCGTCGGGCCCGCCAATCTGCGCGGGCGGCAAGTTTGGCCGCAGGGCGTAGTCGATCATCAGCAGGTTCGGCGCCAGCACCATCCCCACCAGCCACAGCAGCACCAGCGCGGTAAAGATCGTGGTCAGGCCGGGACCGAAGCGCTGGATCATGTCACGCATCGGCGAGCACCACCGCATGGGCCGTGTCGAAATGGAACGTGGCCTCGGTGCCGATGGCGGGCGCATGGGCAAGGCGGGTCGCCGGGATCGAGGCGACCATCTCCTCGCCATCAGCCAGGCGGCCGTGGGCAAGGGCGAATGCGCCCTCGAAATCGACCCGCTCGACCTGGGCCGAGAGCCCGTTCTCGCCACCCTGCCCCGGGGTCAGCGCCTCGGGCCGGACATAAAGCTTCACTGCCTGCCCCGCCACGAGCCCCGGCCCGGCGCGGCCACGCATCGGGCCCAGGCCGGTATCCACGATGGCAATGCCATCCTCCAGGGCGCTGACCTTGCCTGCGATGCGATTGGTTTCGCCGACGAAGCCGGCGACAAAGGGGGTGCGGGGATTGGCGTAGAGTTCCTGCGGGGCGCCGATCTGTTCGACCACGCCATCGCTCATCACCGCGACGCGGTCAGACATGGCCAGAGCCTCGCTCTGGTCATGGGTGATGTAGATGAAGGTGACGCCGGTGCGCTTCTGCAGCGCGCGCAATTCGGCGCGCATGTGCTGGCGCAACTTCAGGTCCAGCGCCGACAGAGGTTCGTCCAGCAACAGCACATCGGGTTCCACGGCCAGGGCACGGGCAATCGCCACGCGCTGGCGCTGGCCGCCCGAGAGTTCGCCCGGCTTGCGGTCGGCAAAGCCCGAGAGCGCGATCAGGTCGAGCAATTCGTCGGCCTTGCGCCGCCGTTCTGCCTTGCCCATGCCGCGCGCCTCGAGACCGAATGCGATGTTCTCCCAGACGCTCATCAGCGGAAACAGCGCGAGCGACTGGAAGATCATCGCCGTCGGCCGCCGGTTGGGGGGCAGGCCCGCCATGTCCCGACCACCGATCAGGACCTTGCCCTCGGTCGGAGCAAGGAACCCCGCGACGATGCGCAGGAGCGTGGTCTTGCCGCAGCCCGAAGGGCCGAGGATCGAGAAGAACTCGCCATCCTCGACGGTAAAGTTCACATCGCTGACAGCGCGGGTGGTGC
>JACDJA010002423.1_pt1 | contig 13360 bp, 12 predicted proteins | sample 7449241 | NCBI WGS metagenome assembly JACDJA01 (sample SAMN14253289, study PRJNA609438) | sludge metagenome | isolation source: initial anaerobic sludge | collected 2018-12-20 | reverse complement strand
GCATGCCGGCGGCGGCTGGCGCGTGGTGAGCGACCGCGGGTGGGCGCTGGAGGTTTTCGTCGGCAGGGTGGCGGTGTTGGCGGGCATGTGGCGTCTCGGTGACATCGAGCAGGCCGATGTCCACTAGCACGGGCGCCCTGCTCATCCATGGCCTGGGCGGCACCCAGTACGACCTGGGATCGCTGCACAAGACCCTCAAGCGCGCCGGCATCGAGACGCACACGCTGACCCTGCCCGGCCATGGCACCACGCCCGAAGATCTGCTGCCGGTGCGCGCCGAGGACTGGATCGACGCCGTCACCGCCCGCTACCGCGAAGTGGCCGCCCGCCACGACACCCTGCACGTGATCGGCATGTGCCTGGGCGCGCTGCTGGCGGTGGAGTTGTGCAAGCGCGTGCGGCACCGCCAGGGAAAACTGGTGAGCCTGGCGGCGCCCGTCTTCATCGACGGCTGGAGCACCCCCTGGTACCGCGGCCTGCGCAAGCTGGTTTACCGCATCCCTGGCCTGGCGGCGCGCATGCGGGTCGAGGAAGAAGAACCTTACGGCATCAAGAATGAACTGGTCCGCTCCATCGTCAAGGCCAAGTTCGAGCGCGGCGAAAATTTCCATTACCGCTGGGTGCCGCTGGCCTGCATCCGCGAGGTGGACCGGCTGCGCCGCTTCGTGCAGCGCGGCCTTGACGCCATCGCCTGCCCCAGCCTGATCATCCACGCGCACGAGGACGAGCTGACCTCGGTGCGGTCGGCCCGCTTCCTGAACGACGCCATTGCCGACAGCCGCATGGTTCTGCTGGACAACAGCTATCACATGATCTGCGTGGACAACGACCGCGATCAGGTCGCCGCCGACATCCTGCAGTTCATGGACCGGTCCCCCGCCCCCGCGCGTGCGGGCCGCGCCGCCGCCATGAGCGCGGACCAGGCCGAGCGCCTGCTGGCCCAATACCGCGAGGCAATGCTGTCGGGCCGCTTCGAGGACCTGTTCCCGCTGTTTGCCGAGGACGTCGTCTGGCAGGAAGGCGGCGACAACCCCCTGAGCGGCGTCTACCACGGCCGCGGCGGATTGATCGACCTGTTCTCGCGCGTGATGGACTACTCGCGCAATACCTTCACGGTTGCCAGCGTCGGCCCGCCGGCGCCGGCCGGACGCGGCTTCGCGATGCCGCTGGCCTTCCAGGTGCGCGACGGCGCCACGCCCTGCCACGGCGCCGCCACCCACACGCTGCGCCTGCGCAACGACAGCATCGCCAGGGTCACCTCGCAGGCCGTCGATCCGGCCGCCGCCGACGCCCTGTGGCGGCGGCTGGCCGTGGCCAGCGGCCTGGAACCCGAAGGCGACGCCATGGACCCGGCCACCCAGGCCATCCCGGCCGACGCCCTGGAAGACGCCTTCGAGGCCGCGGTGATCGCACTGCGCGCCCTGCCGCAAGCCCCTTCCCTGAACGTCGCCATCCGCCTGCACGCCTACGAGCAGCAGGCGCGGCGGGGCGAAGCCCCGCCCGAGGACGCCCCCCATGCCCCCCTGCGCGCCCCGATCGATCTGGCCGCCTGGCGCCTGCTGGCAGGCCTGCCCGCGGACCAGGCCCGGCGCCGCTATATCGCCCTGATCCGACGCCTGGATCCGGACACCTGAAGCACGCTCGCCGCCGCTCGGCCTACAATCGCGCCATGTCCGCCCCGATCCGACCTCCGCGAACCCGCAACGCCCTGAGCGTGCGCGTCGTGCTGTGGCTGGCGTTCCTGGCGGTATTGCTGCGCGCCGCGGTGCCGCAGGGGTACATGCCCGACGCCCGCGCGCTGCACGATGGCCGGATCGAAGTCACCTTCTGCTCGGCCGCCGGCGACCTGTCCTCGCTGCAGCTGGCGCTGTCACCCGCGGGCAGGCACGACGCGGGGTCCGGCTCCCACTCCGGCGCCGATACCGGCGCGCAGTGCCCGTTCGGGCTGCTGGCGCACCTCACGCCCGCCCCCGCCTCGTTCCTGGTGCCGCTGGCGCTCGCCGCTGCCGGGCCCGCGCTCCTGCGCGCGCCGGTCCCGCTCGCGCTGCCCGTGCAGCCGGCCCAAGGGCCGCCACTGGGATCGCGCGCCCCGCCTCGCGCCGCCTGACCCCGCCCTCCCGCGCGGCGCCGCCGCGCCTGTGCGAACCGTCAAGCAACGAGGTTTCAATGCATGCTCTTCCCATGCGCGCCCCCCTGGGCGCGCCGCCGGCGCCCGACCGTCATCGGCGCCGCCTGCTGTCGGCCCTGGCCCTGCTGCCCCTGGCCGGCTGCGGCCCCGACGCCCCCAAGATCAACGGCATGGATCTGTCCAGCATGCCCACCGGCGATTTCCAGCTGCGCGATACCGACGGCCATCCGCGCCAACTGGCCGACTATCGCGGCAAGACCGTGATGCTGTTCTTCGGCTTCACCCAATGCCCCGACATCTGCCCCACCGCGCTGACCCGCGCGCTGGAAATCAAAAGCCTGCTCGGGGCCGACGCCGCCAAGTTGCAGGTGCTGTTCATCACCGTGGACCCGGAACGCGACACGCCGGACATCCTGCGCGCCTACATGCAGGCCTTCGACCCCGCGTTCGTGGGCCTGCGCGGCGACGCCGAGCAGACCCGCGCGGCCGCGCAATCCTTCAAGGTGTTCTACCAGAAGGTGCCGACCGGCTCGTCCTACACCATGGATCACACCGCGCTGACCTACGTCATCGACGCCCAGGGCAAGCTGCGCCTGGCCCTGCGACACCAGCAGAGCGCCGAGGAATGCGCCGCCGACCTGCGCACCGTGCTCTGATCCCCCGCCAACTCCAAAGGAATTTCCAATGACCATGACCACCACCTTCAAGTCCCTTGCCTGCGCCTTCTCCCTGGGCGCCCTGATGCTGGCCAGCGCGCCCGCCTCGGCGCAGGACGCCACCCTCAAGGTCGAGGACGCCTGGGTCCGCGCCACGGTGCCCAACCAACATGCCACCGGCGTCTTCATGCGCCTGACCTCGTCGACCGCGAGCCGTCTGGTCGGCGTCGAATCCGCCGCCGCCAAGCATGCCGAGGTGCACGAAATGGCGATGCAGGACAACGTCATGAAGATGCGCCAGGTGCCCGCCATCGACCTGCCGGCCGGCAAGCCGGTGGAACTCAAGCCGGGCGGCTACCACGTCATGCTGATCGACCTGGCGAAACAGATCTCCGTGGGCGACCCGGTGACCCTGACGCTGCTGGTGCAGGACGCCGATGGCAAGCAGCGGCGCGTGCCGGTGACGGCCGAGGCCCGCCCGCTGGCCGCCGCTCCCGCCGCCGGCCACAAACACTGAGATCCCCGCACGGAAACCGCGCCGCCGCCCGGGCCCTGGCGGCGTGTCCGGCATTTGATAATAGGGACACACCGCAGCCTGCGGCCCGTCCTGATTCCTCATACAATGCCTGCACACATCCGCCGCCGGCGGCCTCCCGGGGCCCGGCGGCAGTGCGGCGCCCCACGCCGCCCTGGATGCCAGCGTTCCGCGCAGCCGGGCGCCCGATCCGCCGGCGATAGACCGGCAACCCTGTGTCTGGATATGCCCGGTAGTTCCGCCTTCTCCTTCCTGCGTACCCTCTGCAGCCTGCGCTGGCTCGCCATCGCGGGCCAGGCTGCCACCATCCTGGTGGCCAGCGCCGTGCTCGGCCTGGCCCTGCCGCTCGAACCGCTATGGATCGGCGTGGGCGTGCTGATCGGCTTCAACGTCTACGGCAGCCTGCGCCTGCGCCACAGCCGCGACCTGTCGCCCGCCACCGCCTTCGGCCACCTGCTGGTGGACATGGCGGTGCTGGCCTGGATGGTGGGCTGGAGCGGCGGCCTGAGCAATCCGTTCGGCATGATGTTCCTGATCCTCACCGCCCTGGCGGCGCTGGCGCTGCCGCGCAACTGGGCGCTGGCGGCGGCGCTGGCGGGCATCTCCGGCTATTTCGCCGCCGCCATCTTCGGCCAGCCGCTGCGCGGCGACCTCAACACCCATACGCTGCTGTTGTGGGGCCTGGGCGCCAACTTCCTGATCTCCGTGGTGGTGGTGCTGGTGTTCAGCACCCGCCTGGCGGCGGACCTGCGGGCGCGCGAACGCGAGCTGGCGCGGCTGCGCGAACGCTTCACCCGCAACGAGGGCATCGTCGCGCTGGCCACCCACGCCGCGGCCATGGCGCACGAACTGAACACCCCGCTGGCCACCATGACCCTGCTGGCCGACGAGATCGCCGCCGAGGTCAAGGAACCCGAACTCAAGCAGGACGTCGCCACCCTCAGCCAACTGCTGGCCCTGTGCCGGGAACGTATCCGCAATCTGGCGGTCCCAACCGCCGTGGACCTGGTGCGCGTGGTGGGGCAGTGGCGCCTGATCCGCCCGACCATCGACCTGCGGCGATCGGGCACACTGCCGGCCAGCCTGCGGGTCGATCCGGCCATCGCCCACCTGCTGCAGGCCCTGCTGAACAACGCGGCCGACGCCGGCGAGGCCGCCAGCGAGCCGCGCGTCGACCTGCACCTGGAATACGGCTATGGCGCCCTGCGCGGGGAAGTGCGCGACTACGGCCACGGCTTCGACCCCGACCACACGCTGCTGCCGGCCACCAGCCTGTTCAACAGCGGCAAGCCCGGCGGGCTGGGCGTCGGCCTGGCCCTGTCGCACGCCACCGTCGAGCAGATGGGCGGTGAAATGACCATGACGGCCGCCGATGGCGGCGGCACCCGCATCCGCTTTTATTTACCTCTCGGTAGCTCCGGGACCTGATATGTTGAATCCCACCGACCTTGGCCTGCTGATCGACGACGACGAGCTCTACGTGCGCACCCTGCAGCGCAGCCTGTCGCGCCGCGGCCTGGAAACCCGCACCGCCACCAGCATCGCCGAGGCGCTGCGCGTGGCCGAAGAAATCCGCCCCGCCTTCGCGCTGGTCGACCTGCGCCTGGGCGAAGACTCCGGCCTGACCCTGATCCGCCCCCTGCGCGCCCTGCGCGCCGACATGCGCATCCTGCTGGTCACCGGCTACGCCAGCGTGGCCACCGCGGTCGAAGCCATCAAGCGCGGCGCCGACGACTACCTGCCCAAGCCCGCCACCGCGCCCATGATCCTGCGCACCCTGGGCCTGGTGAAACCGGAATCCGTTACCATCGAGAGCACCATGACGCCCTTGCACCGCCTGGAATGGGAGCACATCCACCAGGCCCTGCATGAGACAGGCGGCAACGTCTCGGCCGCCGCCCGCCTGCTGGGCATGCACCGGCGCTCCCTGCAGCGCAAGCTGGCCAAAAAACCGGGGCCGGAACGCGAGGTCCTGGTCGACTGATTGGCGCGGACGCCACACATCGCAACAATCTCTTTTTGTGCAGGTGCGACATATCGTCGCACCCACTTCCTCTCCACAACGCCCGCTCCCGCCTGGGAAAACCCTAGACCGGCCGCATTGAGGGCAAAAGCCCACAGGGCAATGCGACCATTCGTCGCACGCTTGACCCAGGTCAAACCGATAGGATGGACGTTGCTGCCTAGCAGCATTCCAGTCTGCTGCTCCGCAGCATTTCCCACCTTCCATCCAAGGCTGTACGTGAAACACCCCCTCCTTGCGACCCTTACGCGCATTTTTGGCGTCGGCGCGGTCATGCTGCTTGGCGGCTGCAACATGGAAATCCTCTCCCCCAAGGGAGATATTGGCGCTCAGGAAAAGACCCTGCTGTTCACGGCAACCGGTCTGATGCTCCTGGTGGTGATCCCGGTCATCATCATGGTCCTGACGTTTGCCTGGAAATACCGCGCATCCAATACCAAAGCCGACTACCAGCCCAAGTGGGCCCACTCCACGGCGATCGAAGTCGTGGTCTGGACCATCCCGTGTGTCATCGTGGCGATCCTGGCCGTGATCACCTGGCGCTCCACCCACGCGCTCGATCCCTACAAGCCGCTCGTCTCCGAGCACAAGCCGGTCACCATCGAAGTGGTGTCGCTGGATTGGAAGTGGCTGTTCATCTACCCCGAGTACGACATCGCCACGGTCAACGAGATCGCGTTCCCGGTCGACGTCCCGGTCAATTTCCGGATCACCTCGGCCTCGGTCATGAACTCGTTCTTCATTCCCCAGCTGGGTAGCCAGATCTACTCGATGGCCGGCATGGAGACCAAGCTGCACCTGAACGCGCGCGAACCCGGCACCTACGCCGGCATCTCGGCCAACTACAGCGGCGCCGGCTTCTCCGGCATGCGCTTCAAGGCCATCGCCACGTCCCAGGAAGGCTTCGACAACTGGGTCAAGCAAGCCAAGGCTTCCGGCACCGCGCTGACCCCGGCCGTGTACCAGGAACTGACCAAGCGCAGCGAACACAACCCGGTCGCCAGGTACGCCTCGGTGCCGCCGTCCATGTTCGACTACATCCTGGGCAGCACCATGTCCAAGATGGCCGGCGTCGAAGACGCCACGTGCACCCCCACGTCGAATAATCTTGTTGCAGGATTGACTCAATAATGCTCGGGAAACTTACCCTCGAGGCCATTCCGTACCATGAACCCATCGTCATGGTTACGCTGGCCGCCGTGTGCCTGGGAGGCCTAGCGGTCTTCGGCGCCATCACCTACTTCCGCAAGTGGAAGTATCTCTGGACCGAATGGCTGACCTCGGTCGACCACAAGCGCATCGGCGTGATGTACATCATCGTCGCGCTGATCATGCTGCTGCGCGGCTTCGCCGACGCCATCATGATGCGCACCCAGTTGGCCGTGGCATCGGCCGACTCCGCCGGCTTCCTGCCGCCGCACCACTACGACCAGATCTTCACCGCCCACGGCGTCATCATGATCTTCTTCATGGCGATGCCTTTCATCACCGGGCTGATGAACATCGTGGTGCCGCTGCAGATCGGCGCCCGCGACGTGGCCTACCCGTTCCTGAACTCGCTGAGCTTCTGGCTGTTCGGCGCCGGCGTCGCGCTGATGATGATCTCGCTGTTCGTCGGTGAATTCGCCGCGACCGGCTGGCTCGCCTATCCGCCGCTGTCCGGGCTCGATTACAGCCCAAGTGTCGGGGTGGACTACTACATCTGGGCGCTGCAGATCTCCGGGCTGGGAACAACCCTCAGCGGCATCAACTTCATCGTGACCATCCTGCGCATGCGCGCGCCGGGCATGAGCCTGATGAAGATGCCGATCTTCACCTGGACCTCGCTGGTCACCAACGTCCTGATCGTGGCCGCCTTCCCGGTGCTGGCCGCCACGCTGGCGCTGCTGACGATGGACCGCTACCTGGGCACGCACTTCTTCACGAACGACATGGGCGGCAACGTCATGATGTACGTGAACCTGATCTGGATCTGGGGCCACCCCGAGGTCTACATCCTGGTGCTGCCGGCCTTCGGCGTGTACTCCGAAGTGGTCGCCACGTTCGCCCGCAAGACCTTGTTCGGCTACAAGTCCATGGTCTACGCCACGGCCGCCATTGGCGTGCTGTCGTTCCTGGTCTGGCTGCACCACTTCTTCACCATGGGCGCGGGGGCCAACGTCAACGCGTTCTTCGGCATCGCCACAATGATCATCTCGATCCCGACGGGCGCGAAGATCTTCAACTGGCTGTTCACCATCTACCGCGGCCGCCTGCGCATCACCACGCCGGTGCTGTGGACGCTGGGCTTCATGCTGGTGTTCGTCATCGGCGGCATGACCGGCGTGATGCTGGCCATCCCCGGCGTGTCGTTCGTGCTGCACAACAGCCTGTTCCTGATCGCCCACTTCCATAACACCATCATCGGTGGCGTGGTGTTCGGGTGTATCGCCGGCATGACCTACTGGTTCCCCAAGGCTTTCGGCTTCAAGCTGAACGAACGCCTGGGCCGCTACTCGTTCTACTGCTGGTTCGTCGGCTTCTTCCTGGCCTTCATGCCCCTGTACATCCTGGGCTTCAAGGGCATGACGCGTCGCCTGAACCACTACGACAACCCCGAATGGCAGCCCTACCTGCTGGTGGCGCTGGCCGGTGCCGCGCTGATCATGCTGGGCATCTGGTTCCTGCTGCAGCAAGTGTTCGTGTCGGTGCGCCAGCGCAAGCAGAACCTGGACATCACGGGCGACCCCTGGGATGGCCGTACCCTGGAATGGTCGATCGCCTCGCCCGCGCCTTTCTACAACTTCGCCCATGTTCCTCACGTCGATGAACTGGACCAGTTCTGGGAAGACAAGCAGAACGGCAAGGCCTACAAGCGCCCGGCCAAGTACGAAGACATCCACATGCCGAAGAACACCGCCGCCGGCGTCTTCATCGGCGCGTTCGGCCTGGTCATGTGCTTTGCCCTGATCTGGCACATCTGGTGGCTGGCGATTGTCGGTTTCGTCGGCATGATCGGTTCGTTCATCGTCCGCGCCTATGACCGCGACGTCGACTACTGGGTCCCGGCCGCGGAAGTCGAACGCATCGAAAACGCCCATTTTGAAAAAATGCAGAAGGCCGCCTGAGCCATGATTCAAGCCGTAGCCACTCACCCCCACGCGGGTCACGACGATCACGCGCACCATGACGATGGATCCAAGACCGTTTTCGGTTTCTGGGTCTACCTCATGAGCGACTTGCTGATCTTTTCGGTGCTGTTCGCGACGTTCGCGGTGTTGTCCAACGCCACCGCGGGCGGTCCCACCGGCAAGGAACTGTTCGACCTGAAGTTCGTGCTGGTCGAAACCCTGTTGCTGCTGTTCTCGAGCTTCACCTTCGGCATGGCCAACCTGAACGTCCACGCCAACAACAAGAGCCGCGCAATCGGCTGGTTGATGGTCACGTTCCTGTTCGGCGCGGGCTTCATCGCGATGGAAGTCTATGAATTCCATCACCTGATCACCGAAGGCGCCGGCCCCGGCCGCAGCGCCTACCTGTCGGCGTTCTTCACGCTGATCGGCACGCACGGCCTGCACGTGACATTCGGCCTGATCTGGATCGTCGTCATGATCGACATGGTCCGCCGCCATGGCCTGGACTCGGTCAACAAGCGCCGCCTGGCGTGCCTGAGCCTGTTCTGGCACTTCCTGGACATCGTCTGGATCTGCGTCTTCACCTTCGTCTATCTTCTGGGAGCCCTCTGATGTCGCACTCCGCTGCGGCCGCCCACGGCCACGACGATCACGCCGCCGACCACGGCACCGTGAAGTCCTACATCATCGGTTTCGTGCTTTCGCTCCTGCTCACCTTCGGCTCGTTCGGCCTGGTGATGAGCGGCGCGCTGTCCCACACCATCACCATCGCCGGTGTGGTGGCGCTGTGCGTGCTCCAGCTGCTGGTGCAGCTGGTGTACTTCCTGCACATGGGCGCTTCGAAATCGGCCCGTGACAACCTGGCCACGTTCGTCTTCACCGTGATGATCATCGCCATCATCGTCGGGGGTTCGGCCTGGGTGCTGTACAACATGAACGTCAACATGGGCCACGCCATGTAAGACCCGTCATTCCATGACGACAGACAGGCGCCGAGAGGCGCCTGTTTTTTTTGGCATATTCTCAAGCGCGAGGGCGAAGATCCCTTCGCCCGCCGCGACGCCCGCGTCTATTCCGCGCTGAGCCTGCCCCTGTCGGCGGGCGCGGCGCGGGCCAGTTGGCCTGGCACGGCCTGAGCCTCAGCCCGGCGCCGTCACCGCCAGCGTCACGCCGGCGCGCTGCGCCAGGTCGCGCGCGCTGACCCCGACGAACGGCTTCACCCGCGCCCCCTGCGCCAGGTCGCAGGCCGGCGCCTTGGCCGCGCCATCCAGCACCTGCTGCAAGGCGCGCGCGGCGGACGGCCCGAGCGGGCCGTTGTCGCTCAGGCTCCAGGCCAGCATGTCCGCCACCGCCATGCCGCAGCGCGCCGGCGTGGCATACAGGCCGCCGTCGTGCGCCAACAGCATGCGCGCCTTGGCGTCGTTGCCCAGCCGCAGCATGATGACCAGCGGCAGGGCATCGGCATCCACCACGCCACGCAGCCGCGTGCCGCGATCGCTGCGATCCGACGGGTTCGCGCCCGCCAGCAGCCACGCCTGGTAAAGATCGTCGGGCAACCAGGGCAGCGACAGCGGCGCGATCTGGTCAGTTGATTCGCCGGTGGCGTTGCCGGAATACGCCAGCGGCACGCCCGCCGCCAGCAGGCGCTCGGCGGTGGCGCGCAGGCGCGCCCGCAGATCGTCCCACTGCGCCCCCTTGGCCTGCGCATCGGCGCGGTTCTCGACCTCGTTCCATTGCCGCAGCAGGCTCGACAGTGCCGCCGTCGTCAACGGCGCGCGCGGCTTGCCGGCGGCGGCCTGCGCCAACCGGTCCACCAGTTCCGGCGACATCTGCCGCGCCGCCAGGCTCAAGGCTTCGTCCAGCCCGGCGCGCGGCTGCCCCGCCTTCGGCCCATAGCCGCCCACGGCCGGATCGGCGCCCCTGGCCAGCGCGAACGCCACGCGCTCGGACACCTGCGGCTTGGGCTCGCCGCCGGGCGATTCACGCAGCGCCTCCAGCAGCGGTGTTTCCCACATGGCCTGGCGGCCGTAGTACATGCGGATATAGGCGGCATTGATGTCCGCGCCCTTGGCCAGCAGTTTTTCCGCGAACCAGAATTTCGACGGACTGCTCATGGCCGCGTGCAGCACCGAGCGGCCATTCTTCTCGCGGCCATTCGGATCGGCGCCCTTGGCCAGCAGGTAGTCGAGCGTGTCCTTGTCCTCGGCGTAGTACGAGACACGCCGCAGCAGCAGCGGCGTGCCATTGGCGTCGAGCGCCTCCAGCGAGGCGCCCGCGGCGATCAGCGTGTCGGCCAGCGCATAGCGCTCGGCGGCCGGACGGGTGTCGCGCGCCTGCGGCAGCGCCGAGGCCAGCAGCGGCGCGCCGCGATTGGGGCCATCGACCTTGGCGCCGGCGGCCAGCAGCGCCCGCACCATCTCGAGTTGCCGGTTGTGGGTGGCAATGCTCAATGCCGACACGCCGTACTCGTTGACGCCATTCGGGTCCTGGCCCTGCGCCAGTTCGGCGCGCACGGCGTTCAGGTCGCCAGCGCGGATCGCCTCGAAAATCACCAACCTCGGCCGGCATGCCGCCGCATCGAGCGCCTTGGCGCCCAACGCCGCGCCGATGCGCGCGGCCACGTTCGCCGGGATCGCCTCGCCGGCCGCCAGCCTGCGCGAGCAATATCGGCGATAGTCTTCCTGGGCCCGCGTTGCGTGCACATCGCGCTGCTCGCGCTGGCGGTCACGCAGTTTGATGCGCGCGTCGGCGCGATTCAAGTAGGCCGGCGTGCGTGCCGGATCGCGGCGCAGCACCTCGTCCAGCACCCGCTCGGCCTCGACCGCCTCGCCCGCCTCGGCCAGCCAGAAGCCATAGTCGTTCAGGGCCGTCAGCATCTCGGCGTTCTTGTTCTGCGGATCGATCTCGCGGTAGTCGTGCTCCAGCACGAAGCGGCGCAGCGCGGCGAAGGTCCGGTTGAAGTCGGCCGCCCGGGCGCGCGGGATGGCGCGCACCGCCTGATGCAGCTTGCGGAAGGCCTCGGTCGTCTCGACCGGCGGCCGCGTCTCGAAACGCACATCGGCGGGAAAAGCCGGCAGGCGCCAGGGAAACCCCGCCAGCGCCGGTTTGAGCGTGGCCAGCGCCCGGGCGCGGCGCGCCTCGTCCCAAGGCTGCTCGGCCGTCGCCACCACCCGGGTGGCATCGGCGCGCACCGTCACCACGGCGCCACTCTCGTCCACCAGGAAGCCGTGGGCCTGCCGGCCATCGGCATCGGGATAGGTGTAAGTCACCCAATAGAACCCCAGCCTGTCGCGCGGCGCCGACACGCTGACATCCTCCTCGCGCGCCGGGTTCCAGGCGGCCGGATCGATCACCAGTGGCCGCGAACGGAATGCCAGTTCGGACGGCGTGCCAGCGCCACCCTGGCGCAGGTAGTGGTACAGGTACAGCCGGTTCTCCACCTGCCCCACCAGCACGGCATCCCTGACATTTTCGGTGCCCCAGACGCGGCGCTCCGGCTCGCGCAACGGGTAGCGGCCCAGGCGCGTGGCCTCGATGAAGGCGCCGATGTCGTGCGCCGCCGCGGGCGGCGGCGCGGACAGGGCGAACAGGCCGGCCAGCGCCAGCGCAACGGCGCCGAGATGGCGGGGAACCGCAAGAGGGGCAAGACGGGGCATCGCATGAACCTGTGGTGGGAAGCCCGCCGATGATACCGCCCCCATTTGTCCGCCGCCCTGCCCGGCCCGGCCGCCTTGACCGATCGCAGACAGGGGTATCCTCCTTCGTTATATATTGCGGCATATAACGATTCCTTAGAACCTTGCTTGCCGCGAACCGCCATGGATGCCGTCCTGACCGCCGCCCCGCTCGCCCGGGACATCGATGCCCTGACCGGTAGCCTGCTGGAGCAGGCCGCGCCCGACCATCCCGACGCCCGCTTTTTCGCCACGGTGATCGGCAAGAGCCTGGCGTACCGCGATCTGGCCCGCACCGGCCTGTCTCCCGCCGAGCTGGTCGAGGTGCTGGCCAACCTGTTCCCTGGCGCGCAGGCCGGCGCCGGCCTGCGGGCGCAACTGCCGGCCTACGCCGCGCGCGGCCTGGCCAGCCCGCAACCGGATTTCACGCGGCGGCTGCGCGTGCTGCTCGACGCCTGCAGCGGCCAGGCCATGACGACCGCCTGGGTCACCAGCGTGCTGGCGCACGCCTGCCTGCGGCCGGACCACCTGTGGCGCGACCTCGGCCTGAGCGGGCGCGAGGACGTCACCGCGCTGCTGACCCGCCACTACCCCGGCCTGGTGGCGCGCAACAGCCGCAACCTGCGCTGGAAGCAATTCCTGGCGTATTCCGCTTTCGAGCATGCCGGCCTGCCGCCGCAGGCCGCGCCGGGTTGCGGCACCTGCGAGGACCACGCCTTCTGCTATGGGAATCAGCGCGAACGCTGAACGGGCCCGGACGCCAAAGGCATCCGAGACACGGCGCCGGATCAGAACCAGGCCACCTTGACCAGCACCTGCGCGCTGTACTTGCCGGTTTTCAGTTCGGCGCCGCTACGCTCCAGGCGCGCGGTGTAGGTCTGGGTCAATGCCAGAGAGGTGCCATGCAGGGTGACCCCGAGGTTGCTGGTGTAATAGGCGCTGCTGGGTTCGCCATGAGTGTCGACCGGAATCGGGCCGAACTTGATCGTCTGGTTGGCGGCATTGGTGATGCTCAGCTTCAGGCCGTTCTCCTGGCCGTTGGCATTTTTCAGGTAGATCGCGTCGTCCATGAGGTCTACCCGTTCACCGCTTTGCGGGAGAAACGACACCAGCGTCCGAACATAGAACTCGTCGGCCGGGATGGGACCCGGCGGCGCGACCAACCCCGCGATGCCCGGGCAGGCGTTGTTGACCTGCGTGGTCAGATTGAACCGCTTGGTTTGTGGCAACT
>JACDJA010002422.1_pt1 | contig 13373 bp, 15 predicted proteins | sample 7449241 | NCBI WGS metagenome assembly JACDJA01 (sample SAMN14253289, study PRJNA609438) | sludge metagenome | isolation source: initial anaerobic sludge | collected 2018-12-20 | reverse complement strand
CCGTTTCTTTGACTTTTAATGAACAATAAACAACGATGGTCTCGGTAGACCTATTAACAAGGCAAATTATACCTCTATAGGGTTGAAAATATCAAGTGAAATAAAAAAGACCTCCTTGCGGAGGTCTAAAAAGTCTTTTTAAAAAGGGATTTTTATTCGGGCTTACTATATTGAATCTTAAAGCTAGGACCCATTGTAGGGGCCAAATGCATTCTATCAAATGCTTGTAAGTATCCTTTACCAAGTACTTCTTCTAAAGCTACTACACATGCATGTACATTCTCTATTAATTTCTCGTCATCCATATCTAATTTACCTGCGCTCATATGAATTACACCAGAGGTATCACATGCGAATGTTTGCTTACCTTTCTTGTATTCACTTACTGCTTTTTCAATATCTTCTGTGACAGTCCCATTCTTTGGGCTAGGCATGAGTCCCTTAGGACCTAACTCTTTACCTAAGATTGCAATCTTTGGCATTACGGATGGAGTTGCAATTGCAACATCAAACTCCATTTTACCTGCTTTTATATCTTTTATTAGGTTATCTAAACCTACAAAATCTGCACCTGCATCCTTTGCAACTTTCTCCATATCTGGGGATACAAAAGCTGCTACCTTTACATCCTTTGTTCCACTAGAGTGGGGGAGTGCTAAAGCACCTTTAATAGATTTAGGATCTCTATCCTTTGGTACTTTGATATCAAAATGTACTTCTAATGTACCTGTAAACTTACTGTAAGAGGTTTTCTTAGCTTCTTTAATAGCATCTTCTACTGTATATGCTAATGATCTATCTAAACCTTTTACTACTTTTGTATATTTCTTTCCTCTTTTCATTGTTTATATGTTTATACGTTATATTTCTGTTTCTACACCCATTTGTCTTGCAGTGCCAGCTACTATCTTTGCTGCTTGCTCTGGGTCTGAAGTATTTAAGTCTGGCATCTTTATCTCTACAATTTTTTGAATCTGTTCTTTAGAAAGTTTTCCTACTTTATCTAGGTTAGGTCTTGCAGATCCCTTCTTAATCTTTATCTCTCTTCTGATTAATTCTGCTGTAGGAGGGGTCTTGGTTATGAATTCAAAAGATCTGTCTTCATATATTGTAATTATTACAGGTGTAAGAATACCGCTACCTTCTCTTGTTTGCTCATTAAATTGAGTACAGAACTCCTGAGTTGAGATTCCATATGGTGCTAATGTTGGACCAATTGGAGGTGCAGGTGTTGCTTGTCCTGCTGGTATTGTAATTTTTATTATCTTTTTTATTTCCTTTGCCATTTTTATTACTAATCAAATATATATTTTAAAGCTTGTTGACTTGTGAGAAATCAAGTTCAACAGGTGCTTCTCTACCAAGGAAAGATATGAGGACTTTTATCTTACCTTTTGTATTGTCAATGTATTCTACACTACCAATGAAACCTGCAAAGGCTCCATCTGTAATCTTTACTGCTTCTCCAACGCTAAAGGAGCTTTGGTATGAAGGCTGTTCTACTTCCATGAATTTCATTATTGCTTTTACCTCTGCCTCTGGTAAAGGTTTTGGGTATTTATCTGTTTTAACAAAACCTCTTACACCTTCAGTATTTTTTACGATATCCCATGTATTTTCATTCAACTCCATTTTTATTAATACATATCCAGGAAAGAGCTTATCCTCTTTTACATCCTGTTTACCCTTCTTAACAAAGATTTTCTTTTGTACTGGAACTAAAATATCTTCTATTTTATCTTGTAATCCAGTAGCTTCTATTCTTTGCTGTAATTCCTTTTTAATACTGTTTTCATATCCAGTCCTAATATTTAGAACGTACCATTTGGCTTTTGGATTTCCTTTTTTAACTTTGTCTGCCATCCCTTGTTAAAGGTTTAATATTAAATTACTTACTGTTTCCCCCTGTTCTCCTAACCAAAGGTCTCTTAACCAAAAGAGAACAAGATCAATTCCTACTATTAGCAAAGCGATTATACCACAAAGTATTACTGTATATATGGTTAACTTTGCTAGTTGGTCCATACTTGGCCACTCTGTCTGTTTTAATTCTGTTATTATATTTCTTATTAATCTCATATTTCTAGTGTATATCTACAGGCCCACTCCGACTCGAACGGAGAACTATGGTTTTGGAGACCACTGTTTTAACCAATTGAAACTATGGGCCCTCGTTTGTAAAACAGCTTAATTATTTAACTTTGGTCTCCTTATGTAATGTATGCTTCTGACATACAGAACAGTATTTATTCTGTTCTATTTTCTCTTTTATATTTTTAGTTTTGTAAGAGGTGTAATTTATACTCTCACAGACTGTACATTTTAAAGCTATTATGTCTCTTTTTACCTTAGCCATATTTTTGCGGGTCAAAATTAATAATTAGGATATAATGGGAAATACAAAGTATTATATGTAAATATTAAGGATAGGTCAAATATGTTTTAAGGTAAATGTTTATATGGGTTTCTTCTTTCCTATTCCAGTCTGTGATATTATGGATATATATAACCTTTTACTGCTTTAAATATGGAGAATGAGATTGAGAAAAATGAGAGTTTAACCATAGAACAAGCAACAGAAGAGGTAAAGGAAATAGCAAGCAAAGTTGAAAAGATTAACAGGCGGGAATTTTTAGAAATTGCTGCGAAAGCAATTGGAACAACAGTTGCAGGTGTGGTTCTTGCTGGATGTGGTATTAAGGTTGATGAGCAAGAAGAGTCAACTCCTCAGGCAGAAATTATTCCTGAAGGAACTAATGAAGATATTAGTGAACCTATGTTAGAGGGGGTTGAGGCTGAATATGCAGAGAGGGGTTTTACATTGGTTAAGGATCCTTTTAAGTTAGATACTAGTAAGTTCGCTTTGGGTGCTCCTAATTTTGCAACAGCTCTTGCTGAAGGATTTAATTTTGGACCTATAGATAGTGAGGGGCATTCATATATTTTGCAATATGGAGATGAGAATACTGAAGTGACATATATGCACTATACTGGTAACAAGCCTCCTGTTGTTGGAGAGATTGTTCCTGTTATATACAAATTACCTGAGACAATAAAGGAGAAGGGACTAGAGGTTTCTCCTTACGCTATTTCTGCTCCTGCTAATATGCCAAAAGGAGTAGAATTTAAAGAAGATTCTGAATATTATATTATCCCTATTGTAGTATCTGGTTCTAACTCTGGAGTTATCCCAACCATATACAATGGTGAGATTGTTAACTCTACTTACAGAGCTTTTGAGGTTGTTCCTGATTCCGTATCTCAAAGTAAAGATGGTTTTACCTCTTGGGTATTACTAAGGCAAAGTGAAGACAGAATTATTGTAGAAGGAGTAGTTAACAATACCAACGCAAAGATGTATGTAGATTACAAGAATGTTCCTGAAGAAATTGTGAAGATATATACCTAGGTAAAGAGAGCTGGATCTGAGAGTCGAACTCAGGACCTCATTCTTACCATGAATGTGCTCTAACCAACTGAGCTAATCCAGCATCGAAAATGATTATACTATATATTTTTAATTTTTACTCTTCCTCTTTTATACTTGATGTTTTTCTTAAGTATGTAATCCAAAGAGGTAGGCTAAGTACTGCTATTGCAATTGCTACTGCTGGTGCATCTGGAGTGGAGTAGGCGTATTCGGCTGGTTTTGTCATTAGGTATGAGGTAGTTAGATATATTGATACTGGTATAGATATTAACCCCATTATGCTGTAAAGAAGTAATGATGCAAAGGTATATATTTTGTCAAGCCATTGTAACTTTTCACTCTTTTTTATCTTTGATATTGCATATTGATGTATTGCAAAGAGAATAATCATTGATACAAAAACCGTAATCCCGTTTATTAAATCTGTCTTTGGAAGCTGTGTATTAAAGCAGTATGCTTGATCTTCTATTAATATTGGTTCTCCTTCGTGACACTGTGTAAAATCTTCTATTTTAAGTGCAGGATCATATAATTTTGTTTCATTAAAATCATTTGCTTGGTAAAGGGTATATGAGAATGTATTACCAAATTGATATGACAAAGCCCCTCTAATTGCTGTAGCACCACCAATTACTGCTATTAAGAGAGTAAGGAAAGATATTAGGTAAAGATATATCTGAAAGAGCATTTTAGTAGTAACTTTGGATTTTTTCTCCTTACTATCTTTGTTTTTAACTGCTTGAACTATGAGAAAAATTACAACACCAGCAATAGCTAGGGGAACAAGAGATCCTACTATCGCTATTATTATTCCTACCATATCGTTCATATTCTTAACTCTCAAATTATATATTAAGAGTATATATGATGTAGTGGGGAATTCAATATGGAAAATGCAGAGGACTGGATTCGAACCAGTGAATCCCGAAGGAGTCGGTTTTACAGACCGATGCGTTTGACCACTCCGCCACCTCTGCATATCTGGAGCCGAAGGAGAGATTCGAACTCTCGACCTATTGTTTACAAAACAATTGCTCTGACCAACTGAGCTACTTCGGCTAATTCAATGGCAAGTTTAATATATACGAGGAATATAGTCAATAAAAAGCCCAGTCGGAGAGGGATCGTAGAGCTCAACCTTTTAAAGGTGGGTTCCCGCAACTCAAACCCAAGGGCCTGAGCGATTTTAGGAATCCGAACTCTTGCTTGTAGAGCTACGAACCTCTTTATTCCAACTAGGCTATAATATATTCTATATTATTTTGTGGTAAGTATCAAAGATATTTAAAACCCTAACAGGGTAAGTAAAGAGGTAAGGGTATTAGAGATTAGGGAGAATACAAACTTAGAAAGTGGAGAAAATGGAAGTATTATTAAAAGTATTAATATTATGGAGTATTTTTCTAAAAGCTCCCAGTAATACCTTAATTTAGGAGGTAGTATTGCTCTTACAATTTTATGTCCATCTAGCGGTGGTATTGGAATTAGATTGAAAACAGCCAGTGCTATGTTTATAGTTGCGAATGAGGATAGTAAAAATACTATAAGTATGCTTGTATCTACGGGAAGTATTCTGTAGATTAATCCGGTTAAGAAAGCTAGGAGTAGGTTGGAAAGTGGACCAGCAAATGCTACTAGAGCTGTGTGTAATTCTCTTTTCTCAAAGTTGTATTCGTTAATAGGTACAGGTTTACTCCATCCAAATCTAAAGAGAACCATAAAAAGTGCACCAATGGGATCTATGTGTTTAAGAGGGTTTAATGTTAATCTCCCTTCTGCTTTTGCAGTGGGGTCTCCTAGCTTAAATGCAGTGTATGCATGGGCATATTCGTGTACTGTCGCTGCAACCAATATTGATGGTATTGCTACCGCTATCCAATATACATATTCTATTATCGCTGAAGAATCAAACATGGTAAACTTGATAAATAGGAATCTTTTTGATAATATCATCTAGCTTATAAATGTTCAATCAATAAAGATATGGCAAAAGTTTGTGAATTGTGTGGAAAATCAACGGCTGCTGGAAGAAGAATTCAGCATCATCACTCTGTAGGATGGAGATTTAAAGCTCCTAGGAGTACTCGTACATTTAAACCAAATCTAAGGAAGATTAAGGTTGATATTGACGGTAATACACAGAGTCTTTATATCTGTATGAAGTGCTACAAGAGACTTCAAAAAGAAGCATAACTTTTTGAAGTAATTATTTCCTCGTCTTGAGTAAATTTTAGTGATAAAATCATTTAGTTAAAGTGATTATATTTTTTATGTCTATTTTTGATTCTGTTTGGGAAATATTTACATATGATTTAGGTATAGATTTAGGTACTGCTAACACTATGGTCTACCTAAGGGGGGAAGGTATTGTTGTTTCTGAGCCTTCGGTTGTTGCTATAGACAAAAGAAGTAAGATGGTTTTGGCTGTAGGACAGCAAGCTCGTGAGATGATTGGTAGGACTCCTGCTAATATTGTTGCTGTAAGACCACTACGTGATGGAGTTATCTCCGACTTTGATACTACACAAGCAATGATTCATCATTTCATACGTAGTGCTCATCAAAATTACATTAAAGGTTTTAAGATTCCAAGACCAAGGGTAGTAGTTGGTGTCCCTTCTTCTATTACAGAGGTAGAAAGACAAGCGGTAATAGATGCAGCTAAAACTGCAGGGGCTAGGGAAGTATTTATAGTTGAAGAATCTATGGCTGCCGCTATTGGTGTGGGACTTCCAATTGAAGATGCTTCAGGTAGTATGATTGTGGATATTGGAGGTGGTACTACCGGTATTGCGATCCTTTCATTAGGAGATATTGTTGTAGATAATACAGTTAGAATTGCGGGTGACGAAATGACCCAGGACGTAGTTAACTATGTTAGAGACAAATACAATATTTTAATTGGAGAGAGAACAGCAGAGGATATTAAGATAGAGATTGGTTCTGCGTCACCCCTAAAAGAAGAAAAAGAGGTTGTATTACAGGGTAGGGATTTGTTGACGGGTTTACCTAAGTCTATTAATTTCAGTAGCACTGAGGTTCGTGAGGCCATTATGGTCTCCTTAAGCCAAATTACAGAGGCAGTTAAGGATGCGATAGAGGATACACCTCCAGAGCTTCTTAAAGACATCTACAATGATGGTGTATATGTAGCTGGTGGTGGTGCATTGATAAAGGGATTGGATAAATATTGGAGTGAAGAGCTTAATATTCCAATTAGAATAGTTGAGGATCCTCTTTCTGCAGTAGCAAGGGGTACTGCTTCTATGTTAGATCACATTCATCTACTACAAAAGGTGCAGAAGTCTTGGGAAGAACTTATTTAACCAAACTTTTAAATGCTTAAGAAGGTTTTGAAGACAAAGATAGTGCAACCCTTTCTGTTTCTTCTTTTAGGATTTCTTTTTGTTGTACTTAACAACGTAGGAATTTTTAATGGATTAAGATCTGGAATATCATATATATTTGAACCTTTCTCATCTACCGCTATGCAGTGGCAGAAATCTGTTTCTAGTTGGGCTTCTCTTCTTTTTGATGCTTCTTCATATATTGAAGAGAACAGAAACTTAAAGAAAGAGATATTAGAGATGAAAGCAAATGAAAGTAAGATTGTAGACCTAGAAGAGTATGAGGCACTTAAAAAACATGAGTCAGTACTCTGGGATAGTGGAGAATATGTCTTAGCTAAAGTACTTGGAAACTCTCTTAAGGGTGATATATATCTTAATGTCGGTATAGAGGATGGTGTAAAAGAGGGAGATATTGTTTCTCTGGGTAAGGTCTTTTTGGGAGTAGTATCCACTGTTGATAGGGGGGGTAGTACTGTGCGCTTGCCTACAAATAGAGAGAGTAGTTTTGAAGTAGCAATATTAAGCTCTACTGTAGAGGAAGAGACTCTCTTAGATGGATATATTAAGGCTAGTGGAGTAATTAGTGGGGATCTAGATGGTATTAATATCGAAAATATAGGTATTAATTCAGAGGTAGCGGATGGCGACATTGTTGTTTTAAGAGATGAAAGGATAGGGGAGATTCTTGTTGTAGGAAGGGTTGTTGGTCTTTCTCAAAATCCAGCTGCTACATCTAAGAGTGGCTTTGTATCTCCAATATTTGATTATACAAATTTAATATCTGTATTTGTTAAGATTAACTAATATGCTAAAGGTAGTATTAGGTACAATTGGAATATTTTTGGTAGTGTTTTTAGAGCACTTCTTTTTAGGTATTTCTGCTTTCTCAATATTTCTTCTTCTTTCTGTAATTACTTGGAATAGGGTGTCTGTACCTCTTTTTGCATATTTTGGTATTCTTACTTCTTTAGCTTTAGACGTGACTTTGCATCAACCTTTAGGTTTTCATTTCTTAATCCTTGGAACTGTACTACTTCTCCTTTCTTTTGTAGGTATGTTTACACATCTCGAGGGTAGGGCTAGTAGATATGCTGCTCTTTTGGTAGTGTTTTTAATTTCCTACTTCGTTAATATTGTTTCCATTTCTTTGTTTGAAGATGGTATATTTCCAATATTTAATACCTCTATTCTTTTAGGTATATTCTTTAACAGTGTAGCATCTGTAATTATATGTTTTGTATCAGATATACTCTTTTCTTCTCTAAGAGAGGAGAAGGGGTATGAAAAAATTAGATTAAAGTAGAGATATGGATATAAAGATTGATAAAAAATTAGAGAGTAAGAGATTAGCGAAACCAACTTCGAAATGGAGTATAGGTAGAGAGCTTTCTGTTAAAGAGAAGCTTAAGAAGGGCCTTAAGAACGGTTCTAAGTTAATAGATGTGTCTCCTTGGAACCTAATGTATGCCTTTTTACTGTTTTTTCTCTTTTTTGGAGTACTCATTAGTAGTATTGCGAAATTACAGATAGTGCAGGGTGCTGATATGGCTAGAAGATCTGAAAGAAATAAGGTGAGAGTGAGTAAGGTAGAGGCTCCTAGGGGTATCATTTTTGATTCTGATGGAGTTAAGTTGGTAGAAAATCTCCCCTCTATGAATCTTTACCTTTCAATAGAGCCTTACTTAGATAAGTCTGGAGCCATTGATAATAAGCTACTAAGCGAAAGTTTAGATACCCTCGGGGGTATCTTGGGTGATAATTGGAAGCAGGTTAGTGTTAGTAGTGATGTAATATATGAATCTCTTTTGGATAGGGTGTATTCAATATATTCATCTTCTCCGTACTTTAATAAAATACTACTTGCACAGGACTTGGACAACGATATTGTCATTAAGATTAAAGCAAGATCTAATGATATACCTGGAATAAGTATAGATAACGGTAACAAGAGAAAATATCTTTACAATGAATACTTTACCCATATACTTGGATATACAGGAGAGGCATCAGAGACAGATATTGAGAAATTTGAGAGTGTACAAAGTGGAGATATTGTAGGAAAGATAGGGGTAGAGAGATTTTACAATGTAGAGTTTCAAGGAGAGCATGGTCAGCTTGCAGAGGAAATAGATGCATTGGGTAGATCCGTTTCAGATGAACCTTACCTTCTTAAAGAGCCTGTTGCTGGTAAAAATCTTTATCTTACAATCAAAAAAGATGTTCAGGTTAAACTGTATGATTTACTTGCAGAGTCGGTAAAAGAGAATAATGCGGCTGGAGGGGCAGGTGTAATACAAGACGTAAGGAGTGGTGAAATATTAGCGATAGTGAGCTATCCTGGGTATGATGGTAATCTCTTTGTGGGAGGTATTTCTCAAGGTGATTACTCTTCACTTTTGAATAACAAACTCAATCCTTTACTTAACAGAGCATTAGCTGCACAAATACCCCCAGGTTCGACTTTTAAGACATTAGTTGCTGCTGCAGGATTAGATGCAAAAGTAATTGATAGAAGTACAATATATGTTAGTAGAACAGGATATACATTCTCTAATGGAGCGCCTTTTCAAGAATTTAGAAAACACTCATATGGACCATTAAATGTAGTAGATGCATTAGCTGTTTCTTCTAATATATATTTCTGTGAGATGATTCGTAAGTGGGATATGAACGAATTGGTTCCTTACTTAGAGAAGTTTGGAATAGGGAAGTATACAGGTATAGATATCCCTGGAGAGGCTCTTGGTAGACTTCCTTCTCCTGAAAACAAGATTAAACTTGCTAATACCACTAGTCCATGGTTAGAGCCAGTGTGGTATCCGGAGGGAGACTCCTGTAATGCCGTTATCGGTCAGGGTATTACTCTTGTGACACCAGTACAAATGGCAAATTGGATGGCAGCAATTGCTAATGGTGGTACTTTGTATACACCTCATGTAGCTAAGAAATTTGTAGATGAAAGAGGTTTTGAATATCCAGTAGAGCCTAAGGTTCTTTCAGAGACAGGAGTATCTAAGGAGGCTTTAGAGATAGTGAGGAAAGGTATGTGGGAGACAGTAAATGGATCAAGAGGTATTGTAGGTTCTCTCTCAAATACTGGTACATCTGTAGCAGCTAAAACAGGTACAGCAGAGTTCGGTAAAGTAAACGAGAAGGGTATATATGAAGATACTCATGCATGGGTAGCTGGTTTTTTCCCATACGAGAATCCAAAATATTCATTCTCCATATTTCTTGAAGATGGTGGTATGAGTTCTAATGCTTCCTCCGTTATGCGCAACATGTTAATTTGGATGGTAGAGAACGGTTTTGTTGATTAAGGGAAAGTTCAGAAAATTACTGTAATATATGTATGTGAGTTTGACATATATTTAAGTATTGTGTATTTTTAGCTTCAATATGGGAAAAACGAATTACAAAAATTTACTTATAGTTGAGTCACCTGCAAAGGCTAAGACCATCAACAAATATTTAGGTACAGACTACAAGGTCATGGCCACTGTTGGTCATGTCATTGACTTGCCTAAGAGTAAATTAGGAGTAGATGTAGAGAATGGATATGAGCCTCAATTTGAAACAATATATGGTAAAGGTAAGATTTTGAAGGATTTAAAGAAAGCCATACCTAAGAGTGGCAATGTATATCTAGCAATGGACCCTGATAGGGAGGGAGAAGCTATTGCTTGGCATATTAAGAACTCTTTAAATATAGCTAAAGCAAAAAGAGTCACATTCCATGAGATAACCAAGGATGCAGTATTAGATTCAATTAAATCTCCTACAGTAGTAAATGAGAATCTTGTTGAAGCACAGAAGGCTAGGAGAGTATTAGACCGGTTATTTGGATACAAGCTTTCTGAATTACTTTGGAAAAAGATTTGGTACGGTCTTTCAGCAGGAAGAGTACAATCTGTAGCACTAAGATTAATAGTAGAGAGGGAAGAAGAAAGAGAGGCATTTAAACCTGATGAATATTGGGAATTCTTTGTAGATGTAAAAAATGAGAAAGAGAAATTAAGAATTAAACTCTTAAGGAAAGATTCTAAGAAATATATTCCTAAGACAGAAAAAGAGATATCTGATTTAAAGGATTCACTTGGAGAGAGTAAGTACAAGGTAGTTAATATTGTTAAAAAACAACAGAAGAAAAACCCATATCCTCCATATACAACCTCTACACTTCAACAGTCAGCAAACAATGTATTGGGATATTCTGCAAAAAGAACAATGGGATTAGCACAAGCTTTGTATCAAGCAGGATACATTACATACATGAGAACAGATTCAGTATCTCTTTCTGCAAAAGCAGTTAATCAAATACGAGATGTAATTGGTAATAGATATGGTAAGGAGTATTTACCAGAGTCTGCTAGATATTACAAAAACAAGAGTAAGAATGCACAGGAGGCACACGAAGCAATTAGGCCTACTGATTTTACAGTATCTAAGCAAGCGATAAGGGAGAAGTTTGGAGATGCTGAGGCTAAACTGTATGACTTAATATGGAAAAGAGCAGTATCTTCTCAAATGAAGGAGAAGCTTGTTGAGAATTTAACTGTATATTTCGAGCCAGAGAAGAAATTAAAGAATATATATACCTTTTCTGTAGGAGCACAGAAGGTACTTTTCGATGGATATAGAATTGTATATGGAGGTAGTGGAGAAGACGAGGAGCTTTTACAAGAGATTAATAGTGTGAAGAAGGGGGATATATTTGAGAAGGTTGATTTTGTTGCAGATCAGAAATTCACACAACCTAAAGCTAGATATACTGAAGCTTCCCTTGTTAAGAAATTAGAAGAGCTGGGTATTGGAAGACCATCTACATATGCAACAATCATTAGTACAATACAGGCAAGAGACTATGTTGCTAAAGATGGTAAATATCTCTTTCCAAATGATATAGGTAGAGTAGTAACTCATTTTCTTAAAGCTAATTTCCAGAATTTAGTTGATTACACATATACTGCAGGGGTAGAAGAAAGATTAGATGGTATAGCGCAGGGTGATATTGAGTATGTGCCTTTCATGGACAAAGAGTTTAAACCGCTGATTAAAGATATAGAGAAAGCAGACAATGAGGTACAGAAAGATGATGTAGTAATTCTTGGAGATTCAGATGAAAAATGTCCTAACTGTGGTTCTAAAATGATAATAAGATTAGGTAGATACGGTAAGTTCCTTAGCTGTAGTAAATTCCCTGAGTGTAAAGGAATGAAAGATTTAAGTGGTGGGGAAGAGAGTTTAGATTTTAAAAAATATGCTAAACCAGAGAAGTGTCCTAAGTGTGGTTCAAAGCTGCTTCTTAAAAATAGTAGATATGGTAAGTTCTGGGCATGTGAGAAATATCCAGAATGTAAGGGTACGGTTCCTCTTCTTTTAAATGAAATATGTCCAGAGTGTGGTAAAAACTTAGTAGAGAGAAGAAGTAAATGGGGTAAAACATTTGTAGGGTGTAGTGGATATCCTGATTGTAAGTATATTAAGAAGGCTTCCAAGAAGAAAAAGAGTAAAAAGTAAGGATTTTTTCATTTTACCCTCGTACAATGTATATATGCTTCCTAGAGAAAAATTTTCAATTAAGGGTTTAGATGCTCTTTCCGATGTAGAGCTAATAGAGGTGTTAGTAGGTAGTGGTATTAAGGGCTCTGACTTTCACAAGATATCAAAAAGTATTCTTAAAGCATTAAAAAGAGATTTAGGAGAAGAACGTAATATATCCTTACAAACACTTTCAAATATCCGTGGAGTAGGTACCGTACTAGCAATGAGAATACTTAGTGGTATTGAGTTGGGAAGAAGGGTGTACGGTGTTTTTAATAGTGAGGCTATTAGAATTACAAACGCTTCTCAAGCATATGAGTTTCTTAAAGATATGGGTAATTTAAAAAGAGAAAGGGTTGATATTGTATGTTTAAATTCTAGATTCGAATATATATTAAGGGAAACAGTAGCTGTGGGTAGTGTGAATAGGGCGAATATACTACCAAGAGATATACTTCAACCTGCAATTAGTTCTAACTCTTCTTTCGTACTTCTTGCACACAATCATCCCTCAGGGGATAGTACGCCTAGCCAAGAGGATGTGATTTTAACTGAAAGGATTAAGGAATCTCTAGATTTAGTGGGCCTACAACTTCTAGATCATATTGTAATAGGTAAGAAAGATTTTAGGTCTGTACCGCTATAGGTTACGGAATGTTCGCTTGTGTAGTATAATAGGGGATAATTTAGTATTAGATAGTATGGAAAAAGAAAAGAATAATTTGCCCGAAGTAGCAGGATACAACTTTACAGGAGATATTTTAGATTTCCCCTTTTCTTTGGTATATCGAGTAGAGAAAAATGAAAGAAATATTACAGCTTTAGAATTTTTAAGAAATGATTTAACAGAGAGTGCAAGAGATGCGCTTCTTAAGTCTTGGGAAAAGATTCCTGATGTTTGTGTGGGGGCAATATATACAAAAGATAAGACAGAAATATATCTTGTGCATACTCAACCCTTCGAAGAAATAGTTGCAATATATCCATTTGCAAATTAAATAAAGAATATATATAATCAAAGCCGTATTTAATATATCTCGCATATCTCT
>JACDJA010002421.1_pt1 | contig 13373 bp, 11 predicted proteins | sample 7449241 | NCBI WGS metagenome assembly JACDJA01 (sample SAMN14253289, study PRJNA609438) | sludge metagenome | isolation source: initial anaerobic sludge | collected 2018-12-20 | reverse complement strand
TCGAGCGCTTGCTCACTCCACCCCTCCGGCTTGTCCTCGTCATCCAGCCGGTCGGGGAAGCGTTGCCAGAGGTCGGCGGGTAGGTAGGGTTCGCGGGCTTCCATCTTGGCGCGGACGGGTCCGAAGTCGACGAACCAGTCCTTGAACAGGGCACGGGCCATGGCCTCCAGGGTCTGGTTGCGGCGGCGGTTGAGTTCGATCTTGTCGTCCAGCGTGCCGAGGATATGGGCTATGGCGCGTTGTTCTTCAAGTTCGAAATTCGGAATTGGCAAATCGCCAATTTCTTTTAGGTTGAAATTCGGCTGCGCTGATTGTGCCGCTGAATTCATAACCCAAGCGCGACACGATGGCGATTGAATTGAGTAGTGAATAAAGCGTGGATCGGCCTTAGCTTCATCAATGGTGATAATGCCTACCGCTTGGTTGGTGTTTGCAGGTACGTGCTCCGGCTGTACGACTGCAGATTTTCCCAAGTAAACACCGGCCATCGAAAAGAGCACATTGCTGACACGCAGTTGCGACCTTGCCAGTGCGTTGTGAGTAGCCTCATCAATATATGCAAACTTTGTCGTATCTATTGTGCCGTTTGACGTGATGGCTTCAGACTTAACGTAGTTGATGCCAAAAGACACAAAGCCTTCCCCGCGCGTTGGCGTTGTTCCCTTGGTGATACGTAAGCTCAGATCGCGCAGAGGGATGCAGCCAATCTTATCCACCATACCCAAGCTCCTTCAGGTTGGCCTCAATCACCGCATCCAGCCGCGCCGCGTCCTGCTGCTGCTCACGCCACAGGCTGCTCAAGCGCTGCATCTTGTCGGCAAAGGCTTCGCCATCGCCCTCGGCGGCCTGGGCGCCGACATAGCGGCCGGGGGTGAGTACATGGCCGTGCTTGCGGATCTCGTCCAGTGTGGCGGATTTGCAGAAGCCGGGGATATCCGCGTACTGGGTCGCTCCCGGCGTCCTGCCTCCCGCGACACTAGCACTTCCCTGTGCGTCGCCCGCTACCTTCTCGCCGCGCCACAGGTGATAGGTGTCGGCGATCTTCTGGATATCGGCATCAGTGAGTTCACGCCGGGTGCGGTCGACCAGCGTGCCCATGTTGCGGGCGTCGATGAACAGGACTTTGCCGCGGCGATCGCGCAATGCCGCGTTGCCGCGCCTGCCGTTGGACTTGTCGCGGGTGAGAAACCACAGGCAGGCGGGGATCTGGGTGGAGTAGAACAACTGGCCGGGCAGGGCCACCATGCAGTCCACGGCGTCGGCCTCGATCATGGCCTTGCGGATCTCGCCTTCGCCGCTCTGGTTGGAGCTCATGGAGCCGTTGGCCAGCACCACGCCGGCGGCGCCGCCGGGGGCGAGGTGCCAGTGGATGTGCTGCAGCCAGGCGTAGTTGGCGTTGCCGACGGGTGGCACGCCGAACTGCCAGCGCGGGTCTTCACGCAGGCGGTCGCCGCCCCAGTCGGAGATGTTGAAGGGCGGATTGGCGAGGATGTGGTCGAAGCGCAGGTCGCGCAGTTCGTCCTTGTGAAAGCTGCCCTCGTTGTTCCAGCGGATATCGGCGTCGATGCCGCGCACGGCCAGGTTCATCTTGGCCAGGCGCCAGGTGGTGTAGTTGCTCTCCTGGCCGTAGATGGCGATGTCACCGATGCGGCCGCCGTGTTCCAGCACGAACTTCTCGCTCTGCACGAACATGCCGCCGGAGCCGCAGCAGGGGTCGTAGACGCGGCCCTGGTAGGGTTCGAGCATCTCCACCAGCACGCGCACCACCGAGCGCGGGGTGTAGAACTCGCCGCCGCGCTTGCCCTCGGAGCCGGCGAACTGGCCGAGGAAGTATTCGTAGACGCGGCCGAGTACGTCCTTCGATTGGCTGGTACCGTTTGGCCCCTTCTCGTTCAGGGCGATGCCGGAGATCAGGTCGATCAGCTCGCCCAGCATCACCTTGTTGAGTGCGGGGCGGGCATAGTCCTTGGGCAGCACGCCCTTCAGGGATTCGTTGTTCTTCTCGATGGCGCGCATGGCGTCGTCGATCAGGATGCCGATCTCGGGGCGTTTGGCGTTGGCCTTCAGGTGCGACCAGCGGGCGTCCCTGGGCACCCAGAAGATGTTGTCGGCGAGATATTCGTCCTTGTCTTCGGCGGCTTGCGCGCTTTCGGCCAGCAGTTCGGCGTGACGCGCCTCGAAGGCGTCGGAGATGTATTTCAGGAAAATCAGCCCCAGGGCGACGTGCTTATAGTCGCTGGGCTCCATGTTGCCACGCAGTTTATCGGCGGTTTTGAAGAGTTCAGCCTCGAAGCCCAATTGGGAATCCGGCTTGCCGCCATTGTTGTTGTTTTTACCCTTGGCCATGTGTGGTTCCTGTGGTTCAGTCGCGGTGCGGGTCAGTCCAGCACCACCAGAAATTCGGTGGCCAGGGCCTCCGGGCGCACGGCGCGGGTATCCGGGCTGCGGTGCAGTTTGACCAGCCCGTAGCCCTCCAGATTGCGCAGCGTGCGCGACAGGTTGCTGGCCGCGCGGCCGGAGAGTTCGGCCAGCTCCAGCACCGTGCGCGGTTGCTTCTCCTGCATCAGCCGCAGCAGTTCCCGGTTTTCATCCGACAGCACGCCCGCCAGCTGGCGCCATGAAGTGAACCAGACGGTGGGCGTGGGCGCTTCGTTGTGGCTGGAGACCCGGCGTGCCCGCTTTCCCGAGCGGATACCGACGACCGTGCGCATGAATAGCCTCATGTTTACTCTGTGACCCCGTGTATGCCCCTGATGCTATCATGCGGGCATCGCATGGGACAGTCGCGGCTTCGGAGTTTCTGCAGGATACAAGCCGCAAACCTCGGTCTGTATCCGGACGGCAGGCAAGTACCGTGCGCATGCCCCCGTATACGACTCCGGTCAGGAGGCGCCCGTGTCGTCAGGTCGGGGCCCGCTTCCAGCCAGCCAGTGGAATCGAAGGTGCCGTGGTATCAGGCCGCGCACCCGCCCATCATCGACCGCGTACTGTGGGACAACGGCCACACGATTCTGGCCACCAATGGCCGGGTATGCGGCAATGCGCTGCCGAACCACATCACGCTGTTCGATCTGGCGGTTGATCCACCGGCGCTGTGGGATGAGCAGCGGGCGCGTATGGGGCACACCCGCAAGGCGGATTAGCCCGCGCAGCAGGACAATTGCGAGATGTCCTTGCTGAATGTCTGCGCCAGCCAGACAAGCCCATTTGCGTAGCGGTATCTGCGTTGTGTCGTGTTCCTCTGTCACGATGCTCGATCAACCCCACTTGTCCGCCCGCCAGAGTTCATGAAGGTGGCGTGCCGCGCCGATAGATGATACAAATCCTCGGTATATAGGGTCTATACATCGAGTATTTGTATCAATGGCAAAGCCCCGATCGCAGCGTAGTGGTGCGGGCATTCGCATTGTGCGTTTCACAGACAGTCTGCTGAGGGAGGGCATCGAGACGCATGTGATCGAAGGTGCGTCGATAAGAGTCTTTGGCGTGGCCAGGACCGTGGCAGATTGCTTCCGCCATCGCGGCAAAGTGGGCCTGTCCGTCGCGATCGAGGGGCTACAAGAGGCGCTGAGGCAACGCAAGGCGACTCCGGCGGAAATCGCTCGGCAAGCCGGGAAGGGCGGGGTGTCCACAGTCGTACGGCCGTATCTCGAGGCGCTGACCGCCAATGCCTAGGGAGATCAGAAACGATGAAGGACGTCTATGACATTGGGCCCCTCAGCCAGTCGTTTCCTTTCGACCACGACCGGCTGGCCCGTGCAATCGCCGCAGCGAAGATCGACAGGAGCCATTGATGCCATCGGATCCCAGCCGCCTCATTGCCGCCCTCGCCCGTGACCGGATCAATCTGGATCTGAAAACGCTCGACCTGTGCTTTCTTGCCGGCCTTTACCTGCGGGCCGACCGGGCGTCGCTTGCGTCTTTCGAAGAGGACGTGCTCATCGACCTATTCGAGCAGGTATGCGACGTGGTCGATCCGGGCGCGGAGCGACCGCGCAAGCGCGCGACCCACGCCATCCAACGGCTCCGCGACCAGCGCATGCTGGCCCGGGTGGACGGCGCGGGCATCGTTCGATCCGGTGAGTACACGCTGACGCGCCTGGCCGCCGCAGTCGTCGAGTACTTCCTCGCCGATGAAGCACTCACACGCGAGAGCTTGACCCTGCTCACGGGCACGCTACGGGCCCAGCTTGCCGAGATCCTTGCGGCAGCCAGGCGCGCTGACACCGAGGATGCCTGGCGGGATCAAGTGGTGGCTCCATTGCGGGTAACCGTTGGCGATCTTGTTGGCGGCATCGAGCGCCGGCAGCGCGGGCTCGATTCGCAACAGGAGGAGGTGCAGGCAGAGATCGCCAAACTTCTGCAGGCGGATTGGTTCGGTGCCGTCGAGCGATGCCAGTCGCTGCTGGATACGACCACCAATACGCTGCGAGAACTCAACGAGGTCCTGCTCCGCGATACCCATCACTTCGTCGCGCTGCTGCAAGAGATTCAGCACTTGGCTTCCAAGGCGGAACAGGCCGAGTCCGAAGCGGCTGTACAACGCGTCATCGAGCACGTCGATCGCATCGCGGCCTGGGGCGGCGCCCGGCAGCGCGCGTGGTCGGACTATTACCAATACGTGCATCGCTATCTTCGCGATGTCGTACGCCTCGACCCGGACCGGGCCTTGAGTCAGCGGCTGCGCGACCAGGTTGCGAGCTGGCCGTCGACACCGTTCCACTTGCGCGTGGCTGCAGCACCCTCGATCAGGTTGCTGCGTCCGCTCGAGTCACGGGTGGAGCGGCCGGCTGTCACGAGGCCGCGCACGGATCGGGAGGGCTCGCCTGATCTCGTCGATCCCGAAGACGCGGGCCTGAACATCGAAACCCTGGTCCAAGGGGCGCTGGCCGCAGGCGCTCGATCCCTGGCCGAGGTAACCGAGTGGGTGTTGCCCAAGTTCCCTGCTGATCTGCACTACGTCGTCACAGGCCGGGTGGCCGACGGGCTCGCTCGCATCACCCGGACACGCAGCGCGTACGAACGTCCGTGGCGTACCGTCGCGCCACGCCTCGAACTGGAGGATTGGGAACTGCCGAGGGAGGGAGAGCGACGGTGACCACCTCCAGCTTTCAGTCCCTCGAAGAGGCCATCAGCGACGAGCACTTCCCTGAGATGGATCTCGCCCTGCGCCGCGGGCGGCACGTCGGGCGCGACGACGGCACCGCCTATGACTACCTCGTTGATGCCCTCGACCACCTCGAGCCCTTCTACCGGCGCTTCGGCTGTGAGCTGGTGCAGCGGGCGGACGGGTACTTCTATCTCCTACCCTCGGGGGATCGACTCGGCCGTCGCCAGCTGACCGCTGGCGAGATGCTCGTCGGCCAGACGCTCGCGCTGATGTACCTGGATCCCGCCACCCTGCAGCACGGAGGCACGGTCCAGCGCGAGACGCTTCTGCAGCGGCTCTCGGGGCTGTTGGGAAGCGAGACGCTGGTCCGCACCCTCAATCCACGGCGCAGGAAGTTCGACGAACGGATCGCCGCCGAGACCGTGCGCACCAAGGTCGCCGAGGCCCTTCGACGACTCACGGACCTGGGGTTCATCGATTCGGTCGACGACGCGCTGCTGCGCCTGCGTCCCGCATTGATGCGATTCGCCGAGCCGGTCCGCGGCCTGAGCGACCCGAAGGCCGCGCTCGAGCGGCTGGTCCAGAGCGGTGAGATCGCCCTGAGCGAAGCTGACGAACAGGATGGAGGCGACGGCAGCGACGGCGATGGAACCGAGGACGAGGAGGAGGCAGGCGGATGAGCCGTACCCGCGCCCGGACCCTCGTGCTCGTCAACTGGAAGGGCGTCTTCTACGAGCGCTATCTCATCGACCGGCACGTGACCGCCCTCGAAGGGGCCAATGGCGCCGGTAAGACAACGGTGATGATCGCGGCCTACGTCGTGCTCCTCCCGGACATGTCCCGGCTGCGTTTCACCAATCTCGGAGAGACCGGCGCGACGGGCGGTGACAAAGGCATCTGGGGACGCCTGGGCGAGCCTGGCCGGCCTGCCTACTCGGCCATCGAGTTCGCCCTCGCATCCGATCAGCGGCTCATTGCCGGCGTGCACCTGGAGCGGAAGGGCGAGCCATCCGTCGAGCCAACGCCTTTCATCATCTCGGGTCTCGACGCGGATGTCCGCCTGCAAGACGTGCTCTTGCTCGCTCAGGGTGACCACGAAGTGGTTCCCGAGCTGAGTGAGCTGCGCGAAAACGCCGCGCGTTTCGGTGGGCGCGTGCAGATATTCGGCACCGCGCGCGACTACTTTGCCGCGCTTTTCGATTACGGTGTGACGCCGCTGCGCCTGGCAACGGACGAGGAGCGCAACAAGCTCAACGAGATGCTGCGCACCAGCATGACGGGCGGCATCTCGCGGGCGCTGACTTCGGAGCTGCGGTCGTTCTTGTTGAAGGAGGAGACCGGGCTGGCCGACACCCTGCAGCGCATGAAGGCCAACCTCGATGCCTGCAGACGCACGCGCACCGAGGTCCAGGAGGCGCAGCGGCTCGAGCGCGAGATCGGCGGCGTATTCGAGGCCGGGCAGACCATGTTTGCCGCGGCCTTCTTCGCCACCCGCGAGCGCGCCGATGAACTCCGACGCCGCCTGGCCGAAGCCGAGGAAGCACAGCGCAAAGCACAGGAGCGGCTTGCAGAGGCCGAGGATCAGCTCGCCCGCGTCTGCGATGAACTCGACAAGAAGGGAGCTCGCCAGGAGGCCCTGGCAGCGGAGGTCAATGCTGCCGAGGAGTGGCTCCGGCGTATTCAGCAGGCGCTGCAGGCGGCCGAGGAAGTCGCCCGCCGCCGCGACGAGCTGTCTGCGGCCGAGGCCGATACACGGATTGCCGTGGAGCAACGCAAGGCGGGAGAGGAGATTCGAAACCGGTGCCGGGCAACGCTGCATCGCTGCCGGGACAATCACAAGCGCGCCGGCGCGGGCCTTGCTGATCTCCAGCGCGGACTCGACGAACTCCACCGCCGTGCCGGCGCCTACAGGCAGGTGCTCCGTCGCAAGGGCGAGGCGGAGCGGCTACTCGAAGAAGACGAGCTTGCCATCGGGGCCATGTCTGGCCGTGTGGCCGAGAGCAGGGCTCAGCTCGATCAAGTGGATCGCTTTCGGCGCGACGCGAGGCAGCGGCTCGCGGATGCCGATGAGCACAGGCGCGAGCACCGGGCCGCGCTCGAGGCACTCGAACTGATGGCAGATGCGCCGGTCGAACCGGACGCCGCCCACGGGACCGCCCTCCAACAACTTCGCCGGTATCGGGATCTGGAGGCGCTGGCCGGGCGCCTGAGCACGATCGCCGCCGAACTCGCCGAGGCCCGCAAGCTCGCCAGCCGCCAGGCCGAGGCCAGGGAGCAGGCTGAAAAATTGCGCCTCTCTCTTTCTGGGCAGCGGTCTGCCCGCGTCGAGATCACCGAGCATCTCGAGCAGGCGGAGCAGGAGCGTGAGCGGTTGCTCGGCCAGGCCCGCCAGGCCCAGGCGGACCTGGCTGACTGTCAACGAACGCTGGGCGCTGCGCGCGCGCGGCAAAAGGAGCTCGGTGATCTTGAACCGATCTGGCGCGACCTCACGACTCGCGCCCAGCACCTGGCGGAGGAACTCGGGTGCCCCCTGACTTCGCTAGCGGAGCTTCAAGCCGCGCGCGAGATTGTGGTGCGGCACCTCACCCAGGTGCAGGCAAGCGAATCCGAATTCGTCGAGAGACGCGAGGGTCTCCAATTGGCGGCGCGGGAGCTCCTGGCCGCCGGAGGGCCGTTCGATCCCGAGCTGCTGCGACTCAAGGACGCCCTGGGTGCGGAGCTCCTGGCCGCTGCATTCGAGGACGCGTCTGTCGAAGATGCCGCCGTGCTGGAGGCGAGGCTGGGGCCACTGGTGCAGGCGCTTGTCGTGGATGATCCTGCAGCCGCCGCAAGCCAAGTCCATGGCCGCCCGGACTCGCTTTTCGATGTGTGGCTGGTAAGCCGCGACGAGGACGCTGCACGACTCGGTGGGGGCGCGGCCCGCGAGGGCGAGGAAATGACCGATGTCGTCGTCCCGGAGCAGCGGGCCATCCGCGTCACGCGGATCCCGACGCGCCCTCGCCTCGGTAGGAAGGCGCGCGAAAAGCGTGCCGCGGAGCTGCGTGCTGAGGGCGACGAACTGGATGCTCAGATCGAGAGCACACGGGCGGAACGACGCCGGCTCGAGCGCCTGGCGGCCGATGGCGAAGCCCTGCTTGCGGGTCAGGTCGTGTGGCTGGCTGGCGACCCGACACCGGAGCTCGCAGCGATTCGTCGTCAGCTCCCGGAGGTCCAGGAGCAACAAGAGAACCACCGCGCCGCGGTGACCCGACATCAGGAGGCGGCCCGCCAGCTTGCGCCACGTATCGAGGCGCTGCGCGGTCTGCTCGGTACAGCCGTGTTGCTTGATCCTCCAAACCACGCGCAACGGCGGGACGACCTCGAGCGGCACCACCATGCCGCGCAAGCGGCGCAGGCCGGGATTCAGCGCTGCCGGGAAGCCGCCCGGGTGGTCGAGGACAAGCTTGACGTGCTGCGGCGGACGCCGCTTTCGCAGGCGGAGGTCGCGATTCTCGAGACCGAGCTGAGCCGGCTCTCGGATGAGCGCGACCGGCTGGATGCCGCGATCGAGGCCATGGAGTTCGTTGCGGGCAACGCGGAGGCACTGGGCTGGGACGACGCGCCGGCGCAGCTCGAAGCGAACCGGTCGCTCGTTCCGGCACTCGAGGAACAGCTGCGCCGGGCGGAGGAAGCGCTTGCCGAGGCGGAAGCATCTGTCGAGACCGCCGAAGAGGAGTTCGAGCGCGCCACAGCCAACTGGCAGGACGCCGATGGTCGCCGCCGGGCGGCCGTCGAACAACTGCGGGCTGCCGAGCGGCGCTTCACGGAGATGGCAATTCCCGATCCTACCGAAGCGGCCGTCGCAACCGCGCGTGAGGAGATGCACCGGCTGAGGGAGGAGGTGAACGCGATCACTGTAGAGTTCAGTGAACTGAACATCACAAAGGGGCGCCGCGAGGCGGAAAAGGCGCAAGCGACCCGGGAATGCGACGAAACAAAGAGCCAGGTCGAAAGCGAGCGGCGGGTTGCTACGCCGGCCGTTGAGCGTTGGGAGCGCCTGCGGATAGCAGTGGCCGACGGCAACTTGCACTCGACTGTGCTTATGTCAGGCGATGGCGGCGTAGGCGAGATTCGCGGATCCGCTAACCTCTGGCAGGAGGCTCTCAGGCAAAGGACAAGACTTGTCGAGCGGCTGAGTGTCGCAAGCGGCGGGCAGGAGTTGCTCGCTAAGGCCCAGAAGGAAGAGGGGGGCGCCGAACTCGAGTCTGCCGACGTCTACCTCGAGCTCTGGCTGGCGGTGCGCGATTGGTTACGCCGCCGGCTGCCGGCGCAGGTGGCGGAAGTGGACGACCCGCGCGAAGCGCTGCTGCGATTGCGCGATCAGCTGACCGGGCTCGAAGAGCGTCTTGCACGACAGGAAGACGATCTGCGTGGCGCCAGCGAGGATGTCGCCCGCGGGATCGACGTTCAGATCCGCAAGGCACGCGGCCAGGTCAGCCGCCTCAACCAGAACCTCGGGGGCGTCAGCTTCGGCAGCATCGACGGGATCCGGGTGAAGGTCCAGTCGGTGGAGCGGATGGAGCAGGTGCTCCGGGCGCTGCGCGAAGGCGCTGTGCAGGGATTGCTGTTCCAGGAAAACCTGCCCATCGAGGAAGCCCTGGACGAGATCTTTCGGCGCTACGGCGGCGGGCGCTCGGGTGGCCAGCGATTGCTGGACTATCGTGAATACGTCCACCTGCAGGTGGAGATCCGCCGTACGGCAGGCGCTGACTGGGAGGTTGCGAATCCCACCCGTCTTTCCACCGGCGAGGCGATCGGCGTTGGCGCTGCGCTGATGATGGTGGTGCTCACCGAATGGGAACGGGATGCGAACCTGCTGCGCGGCAAGCGGGCCCACGGGTCGCTGCGCTTCCTGTTTCTCGATGAGGCCAACCGCCTCTCCCACGATAATCTCGGCGTTCTCTTCGACCTGTGCCAGACGCTCGACCTGCAGTTGCTCATCGCCGCACCCGAGGTCGCCAGGGCGGAAGGCAATACGACCTATCGCCTGGTACGACGCGTCGATGCAGACGGGCGCGAAGAGGTGATCGTGAGCGGGCGAAGGACGAGGATGGAGGCGTGATCTGGGAGAGCGACCACGCACGCCTGGCGTTATTGGAACTGCTCTCACGTGGCCGCCTCAAGCGGCGACGCAATCAGTTGGAGGCGTACGACGCCCTTGCCGAGCTTCCGTGGACACGGGCGACGGGTCGCCGCGACGAGATCGGCGTGGTCGAGGAGCGCAGGACAGAGCTGGTGGGCTTGATCGACCGGGTCTGGCCGGCGTGGCGTGGCGTGCTCGCGGATCTGGTGGCCGCGGGCCTGCCGCCCACACCCGGCGGCTACGGCCGCCTGCTCGATATGGAGCGCGCCGCCACCATCCCCGAGTTACCGGAACGGATCAACCGGCGCACTGCCGCCTCGCTCACTGCAGCGAACTCCAAGGCGTCGCTCACGGAAGCGAGAAGGGGTGCGTTAGGCGAGACGGAAACGTCGCATGACGGCTCTGTGAGGTTGCGACCGCCGGCTGGGCTGTCGGCTCGAACGGCAAACGGGGTGGTCGATCTCAGCGGGATTGCGACGGCGCTTGGCGAGGTCTCGATACCGGAGCGGGCCTTGCTCGACGGCCTGGCCTTCGAGGGGGCGATTCGTGCCGTGCTCCTCGTTGAGAACCTGGGGGCGTGGCGTGACCTGTCCCCGCCACCGGGCTGGCTGCTGGCCCACGTACCCGGTTGGGATACCGCTACCGTCGGTCACTTGCTCGATCGTATCGAAGGCATCCCCGTCGTGCACTTCGGTGACCTGGATCCGAACGGTGTGCGGATCATGCTGCATCTACGCAGGCGCGCACCAAATCTGAAGTGGTTTCTTCCCGAATTCTGGTTCGAGCTTGTGGACAGATGCGGACTGCAAACCACGTGGCCCCAGGACCTCGACCTCGACTTTGCCCCGGCTCCGGTTCGTGAGCTCGCTGCGCGCGGGCTCTGGCTAGAGCAGGAGCGCATCGTTTTCGATCCGCGCATGGTCGATGCGCTTGAAGCGGTTGTGGCCGCTGAAACTCTCGGCTAATAATTACACCATCCTCCGTCTTCGGACGTGCGTTTTCTCTGCCGTACCCAAAAATCTCTCGAACTCGTCTTGAACCGTTCTTGACGCTCAATCCATTGTGAAATCGGGGTTCCGGTGTAAGGCGGTTTCGGCGGAAGCTCGGGAACGCGGGAAATCTGGGTGAATATTTTTTGTGGTTTTGTGGTGAGTCCGATTTGGGTTAGCTCTCAGACCGACAAAATCGGAGGGAACGCCGCCCTGCCGCAACACAGTCTCAAAGCCAGCGCTCCTCGTAACCCATTGATAATAAACACCGAAGTGCATCTTGCACAACCACTTCCCGACAACCCGGCCAGAGAAACGATTTTCGGATACCGGTTCGGTTCCAAGACGGGAATCGAATTGACCTATGCCTGCCCGCCGAAAACGGTACTGATCAGGTAGACCGTATAGCCCACGTAACAGGCCAGTAGGGCCGCGCCCTCGATGCGGTTGATACGTCCCGGTCCCCGCAACCCGTAGCCGATGACGAATAGCGACAGGGTCAGTGCAGCCATGACCAGCATGTCCCGATTGAAGACCTCCGGCCCCACCGTCAGCGGATGAATCGTACCGGCGATCCCCACCACGGCCAGGGTGTTGAACAGGTTGGAACCCAGGATATTGCCGAGAGCGATATCGTGTTCGCCCTTCCTGGCGGCAATGATTGATGAAGCCAGTTCTGGCAGCGAGGTGCCGACCGCGACGATGGTCAGGCCGATGATCAGATCGCTGACCCCGAACCCATGGGCGATCTCCACCGCACCCCAGACCAGGACACGGGAGCTGACAATTAAAAGCGCCAGCCCCACCACCAGCCAGAAGACCGCCCGGCGGACCGGCATGGCGCGGACGTCCAGTTTCTGCTCTATTTCATTTCCCAGCGCATCCTCTTTCTTTCGCAGCCCCTGCCAGACGGTCCAGGCCATCAGGCCTCCGAACACGGCCAGCAACACGATGGCATCGAGACGGGTGATCTCACCATCCCAGAGTTGCCATGCTGCCAGCGCCGTGACCACCGTGAGGATAGGCAGTTCCTTGCGCAACACCTGCGAATGCACGGCGATGGGGCTGATCAGGGCCGTCACCCCCAGGATCAGGGCGATGTTGGTGATGTTCGAGCCATAGGCGTTACCCAGCGCGATGCCCGGATTGCCCTGCGAGGCGGCCAAAGCCGACACCACCATTTCCGGTGCGGAGGTACCGAACCCGACAATCACCATGCCGATCAGCAGCGACGGCATGCCGAAATGGCGGGCGGTGGAGGCTGATCCCTCCACAAAACGGTCGGCGCTCCAGACGAGAAGCGCCAAACCAAAAATTACAGCGATAAAGGCCAGTGTCATACAGAACAAGAACTCTCTGAAAGGCGATGAACCAAGCCATCATTTTGGCAGATATGGGTCGTTCCCGTGGCCGTCTTTGCTCGGTGGATTAGCTCGAGCCGATGTTCCGAATTTCTACTATAGAAGTTCATTCATTCGCTCCTGGGAATAGCTTGGGTATCTCTCCATCACCGCTCGCATACGCGTCGGCCAGTTCCCGCATGGCAATGTTGGCCTTGAGCGCCTGCTGCCGCTGCGGCAGCGCCGCGAGGTGCTTTCCCAGCGCGGCTCCGGCATTCACTACCTTCGCGCCGCGCCGATTGGCCAGCCCGGCCAGCGCAGGCCATATGGGTAAATTTCTTTGAGGTCGGCTTTCGCAGCCGGCGCAATGACGGGCTGGTGGGGTGCCACAGCGATCAGGCCTTGATGTCATCGAACAGGGTATCAAGCGCGGCTTTGGATTCAATGACGATGCCTTCACCGCGATCCAGTTGGTCAGTCCCGGCCTTTAGCTGTTCCCTCAGACGTGCCGGTTTGACTTCGTGAATCCGGTCTTCGTGGGTATCCCATAAAGCACAGAGCTTCACGAATCACCTCGCTGGCAGTGTTGTACAGGCCGCTTTCCACTAATGCTTCGCTGGTTGTCAACCGATTATTAACCCGGCATGGATATAGAGCATGATATACCTCAGGGATGAAAAGAGAAGACGCGAGAAGCCTTCCGGCAGCGGCGAAGGAAGAGAAACGAAAACAGGCCGTGCGATTACGCCAACGTGGGCAGACTTATGCGGCAATAGCCGAGGTGGTTGGCGTCCACGAACGAACTGTGATCC
>JACDJA010002420.1_pt1 | contig 13382 bp, 13 predicted proteins | sample 7449241 | NCBI WGS metagenome assembly JACDJA01 (sample SAMN14253289, study PRJNA609438) | sludge metagenome | isolation source: initial anaerobic sludge | collected 2018-12-20 | reverse complement strand
GATGGGCATTATGCCCAAACGGCAATTTGTACCCAGAACGGAGAGGTGGTCATTGGGCCGCACGGAACGCGAAATACCGCTGCCGGAGAGAACGTGTCGCGGGCGTCAGTACTACCCGCAAACCCTTGATTTGGTGCGCCAGGAGGGAGATACATCGAACCTTCAGGACGAAATTTTAGAGGAATTGGCAAGCTGGGACGCCGAACTCAAGCGCATTAACTCTCCGGCGCTGCCCCAGAACAAAGGGGGCCAGCCATGAGCCTAGACCGCCCACCCATCAGTGAAGAATTCCGGGATGCTGTCGAACACAACGCCGTCCGGACCCACCACGCCAAATCCCCACGACCGTTTTCTTTACGCCTGACTGCCGAAGAAAAAGCAGAATTGCTGCGCCGCGCCGGGAGTATGCCGCTTGGAGCGTATATCCGGTCACAGCTACTCGCCAAAGACGAACGAAGCCCCCGGCGCACGTCCAGACAGCCCACAAGGGACGATCAAGCCCTTGCCCGCCTACTCGGCGAATTAGGCAAGGCCAGACTGTCCAATAACCTGAATCAGCTTGCCAAGGCCGTGCATACGGGTTCCCTGCCCGTCACGCAAGAAACCGGACAGGCGCTTGAAGAAGCCTGCCGGGATGTCCGTTGGATGCGGGATACACTAATTCTGGCACTAGGTTTACGGAGTCAGCCGTGATTCTCAAGGGCAGCCAGCGCGGCGGCGCAGGCCAGCTTGCCGCCCACCTTCTGAACGCCCGCGACAATGAGCATATCGAGGTATACGACCTGCGCGGCTTTTCCGCCGATAACCTGCACGGCGCGTTCCAAGAGATCGAAGCCGTCAGTCGGGGAACACGAGCCAAGCAATTTCTGTTTTCCCTCAGCTTCAACCCGCCACCCCGCGAACAGGTCACAATTGCCGAGTTCGAGGCGGCTATCAGCGCCGCCGAACGCAAACTTGGCCTTGACGGCCAGCCCCGTGCCATTGTTTTCCATGAGAAGGATGGCCGCCGCCATGCTCATGCCGTCTGGTCACGTATCGACACCGAACGCATGAGGGCCATCAACCTCCCGCATTTCAAGCTGAAGTTACAGGACGTGGCCCGCCAGCTTTACCGAGAACATGGCTGGTCCATGCCGCAAGGGTTCACCAATAGCAAGGAGCGCGACCCGCTCAACTACACGCGCAGTGAATGGGCACAAGCGAAGACAGCAAAGCAAGACCCCAAAGCCCTGAAAGCCATGTTTCAGGAGTGCTGGTCCGCGTCCGATTCCGGCAAGGCATACACACAGGCACTCGCCGAACGTGGCTACACCCTTGCCCAAGGCGACCGCCGCGCTTTCGTGGCGGTCGATTTTCGAGGACAGATTTACGTCATCGCCAAATGGACGGGCATTAAAACCAAGGATGCCCGCGCCAAGCTGGATATGCTCAAGGATTTACCCGGTATCGAACAGGCCAAGGCAACTATTGCAGCCCGCATGACGGGCACGCTACGCAACCACATTGCCGAAGCAGAAACCTCTTATCAGAAGCAAGCCACAACGCTTGCCATGCGGCGGGCGCAACTGGTCGAAAAGCAGCGAAAGGAACGCGCCGACCTTACCACTGCCCATAAGCGCCGTTGGGAGCAAGAAACCGCCCAACGCGCCAGCCGACTGAATAAAGGGATTCGCGGCTTATGGGACCGCCTTACTGGTCGCTATGGCAAGCAGGCACGCGAGAATGAGCGCGAAGCCCTCACCGCTTCGCAGCGCGACGGTCGGGAAAAGGACGCGCTGATCGAACGCCACCTCCAAGAACGTGAAGGGTTCCACATGCAAGCCCGCCAGCATAGAAAAGCCCACGAGCAGGAAATGGAGCACCTGCATTGCGATATTGCCGAGTACATGGGTATGTGCCCAGCGGCACCGACCCATGAAACCCCGGAGCGGGGCAAGCCCGTTCACCGGGAGCGCGACAGCGGCCCGTCGCTCTAAATATGACCATTGGTAAAATTGAGGCGTACGACGATAGGGGGGGTGGCTGATGAAAAAGGACAATAACGGATGGATAGACCCGGCTATTGCACGGCGGCTGATGTTGGAATATCAGAACGCCATCGGCATCAAAGGCGGTTCAGAAATTGAAAGACGAATCCACGCCTATACAAAGTTGGGCCTGCACCGCAAGACCATCGAAAACTGGCTGCGCGACCCGCACAGCGTCGCCAGCTCCCAAACACTGAAAATTGTTCTGCGCTTCCTGCATACGGCGCATTTTCAGGAAATTGTGCCGCGCACACGCGATCATCTGGAATCCGATGCACGACTGCACCGGGTTGGAATGGCCTTGTTCAACTTGTACGGAGCGGCAGGCATGGATGCCGCCACACTGCAAGCACGGAACGACCATTTGACAGGGTGGTGGCAATCCATGCCGCATGAACGCGAGTATCCCCGCGAAGCGTTTTACTTCTACATCGACCCTGTCGCCGATCATCCCTTCTCAAAGATTTACCTCTCGATTAATAAGCCTGATTTCTTCGATGGTGCGGGAATCGTCTTCCCACGGGCCAATGGCATAGCGGGGGAATACACCGTGCGCATTTGGGCCAAAGGGGAAACTTTGTTTGAACGGATTGCATCTCTTGGGCAAGACATATTCACGGATGATGTCGCCCCGAATGAGATTTATCTGTACTACGAGCGCAGCCGGAACGACGACGAAAACGATATCGAAGCGGGCAGCCTTGCCGTGATTCACTTTGTCCGCATTGAGCAATCCGCCGTTCCCCTTGAAGTCTGCGAACGCTTCAACACTTGGAGCGATGAAGTCATCCCGCACGACATAGAACAGCGCAGCGCCTTTTAGCTGCGTTTGTACTACGAGCGGAATCTTCACTTTCACGCCACCCGCAAGATGTGTTCTGTACTACGTCCAGAACCATCTTGCCAAAGGGAGCGTGCCGCCCCCTGTTGGATACCCCCTGCTTATGGCGTAACCCGGCATCGAGCCGGGCTGCACCATTGCAACGTGTGGCCGTTGCATCACCATCCTGCCTGCATTGGCATAAGGCGCCAATACAGGCAGGTCGGGCGGAGCGTTCCAGCTCCCCCGACACCCCCATGACCAAGAGCGAATGCCGCTCTCCCTTGGATCCCATCGGGCAAAGGGGCGATTTCCGCTCTCCCCCTTGCATCCCCCATCTACCAACCCTGCGCGGATTGGATGCGCGTAAGCCCTTGCCCTGACAAGTTTCCACATTGAACAGTTTCGCCACGAATCGTATCATTACGCAACGACTCGAGAAACACTACAAAACAGGAACATCGCATGGCAATTAGCTTCGTCACACACCCGGAAGACCCGTTTCGCCTTGGCAATTTTTTGACTGAATCCTTAGCCGATCCTCAGTGGACCCATTTCCGCGCTGCAATTGCATTCATAAAACGCTCTGGAACCAAACACATCCAAGAGTCTTTGTCTGACTTTGTGCAACGCGGCGGGAATGTTGTCATCACTGCTGGTGTAGACCTCGGAGGAACAACTGTCGAGGGGCTTCAAGACTTATTGAACGCGGTTGACGATAAAGGTGAAATCTTTGTTTTCCACAACGCGAATAACTCCACATTTCACCCAAAAATCTATCTTTTCAAAAATGATACGCAGGCTCAATTATTTCTAGGCTCTGGGAATCTGACCGAGGGCGGGTTGTTTACGAATTACGAGGCGGGCCTCCATGTCATTCTTGATCTACAAGACGAAACTGATTCAGCCCTTCTCCAACGCGTTGAAGAAACATTGCAAGAATGGAGTAGCCCGAAAGAAGGTCTCTGTTACCGCCTGACCAATGATCTGATAACAGAATTAGTCCTTCAAAAGCAACTGCCAGATGAGGCCGCAGCACGAGCCGAAAGAACGGCGGAAGCAGCGTCAAAGCAATATGACTCAGTGGCTTCGATGTTCAAACGCCATCCAGTCCCCGCCGCCCCTAGAGCAAGTCTCCCTGACCCGGAATTCGCGCCACCATCACCCGATGACGAAGCAGTACTTGCAGATACAGAAGAAGCGGAAACACTCACAGTCGAGACTCCACCCCCTGCCGCACCCCAAGGGGGAAAGCACCAAGTCTTTCTTATGACACTTCAAAAGACTGATGTTGGCGTTGGACAAACAACAAGGGGAACGCAGCGCAGGTCCCCGGAAATATTCATCCCCTTGGTGTGCCGTGATTACGACCCGGAATTCTGGGGCTGGCCCGACGCATTCGCACCCGACCCGGACTGGACGGGAACAATCGACCGCAACGGTCACGGCAAAATGGACAGGTCCAATGTCATGGTCAGGCTTGGCGGCAGTACTTTTCCGGTCTCTATCTGGTACAACCCAACTAAAAAAGACGTACGCATTCGCAGTGAAAATATTCGCAGCGCCGGTGTTATCGGCGATATCCTTTATCTGGAACGCGCCGACGGCACCGGGGGATTCTCATACTATGCAGAGATTATCCCGCAAGGAACCTCTCGCTATGACCAATACATCGCCCTCTGCACCAAGGGGGTCCGCAACTCTCAAAAGCAGTGGAATTATTTATAGCCCCGGCTTTTGAAAGACCAAGATGCTTTCCGATGTCATGGCATTTTTCCTAAAAATATCTCGCGACACCAGCATATCCATTGAGATCGGTTCTCGTATTTTAAAATCCAACCCCGATGCAATATCAGTCAAGAGATCAGTCGTCCAAATATCAACCCGCTCGCCGCCTGCAATGGTGTGATTATTTCCTACGACGACATACGCTATTCCACCCGGTTTAAGAGCTTCACGGATCCCTGAAAGCACATCCCGCATATCGAAAAAATACTTGGAAAGGAGGGCAGGTAAATTCAAACGCCGGAAACCAGCGTCAGTGCCCTTATTCAATCCCTCAATTTTTTGAATTAGCTTGCGCACCGAACTAGGAAGCTCTTTCCCCTCCCTTTCTAGGCGCGCCAGATATTCTTCGCGAAGACGTTTAGTAACCTCCCGATTCCCGATCATTTTTTGATCACGGACACGATGTTCAGGGCGCGGGAGTAATCCAAGATAGCAGAGACTCAAGCGGTCTGTATCCAAGTACGGAAGTGCCGTTGCATAAGGCGGCGACGTAATGACGACATCAACTGCACCCCTATATTTTTCCCAGACATCCCCGCATCTGCGAGCATCCCCATGCGTTATAGAATGTTCGACGTTTTCAACTGGACCATTCTGATAGAGAAACGCAAGCACAGCACGAATGGAACGTGCCAGTTCTTCGAGAAACTCTTTCTTGGGATCAATTTCAATATCGAGTCGAACATCTCTTCTAACCCGAAGGTCTTCTAGTTTTTGCCAAGATACGGACCGAAGAATATTGCTCAACGCCACCCACATCAAATTTTTGGCTGGCCCGTATTTAACGGTACCGAGTATCTGCGCAATATCGTCCAGCCCAATAAGAACATCCTTATCGAACCAATTTTCCAGATACTCCTGATCTTCCTTCGGCAAGGACGTTAGGTAAGTCAACGCAGCCTGTCCCCGCTCTTCAGGCTTTAAGACTGCTTCACGGACTTGAATATATGCCGCTTTCAACTTTGCAGGATCAGCACTCAACAACTCAGATTTTGTATTTCCGATGAAAACGGACAGAGGGTTCATATCCAACCCTAGACCGAGGCATCCCAAAAGCTTTGCCTCCGCTACTGTTGTACCGCTACCGCTCATTGGGTCAGCAACAACACCTCCCGGTCCCGTTCCCGATATGTTAATGAGAGAACGCACAAGCTGCGGAAAGAACTTCCCCCGGTATTCATGCACCCCATGCGTGCCATAACGCAAACACCGCCGATTAGGGAGCGGCACTTCGTCTTTGAATGGCAAAGCTTTTTTCAGTGCATCAAGGTCAATTCCGTTCCGAACCACGTTGACCGTAGATTCACGCAGTGATTGTGTCGTAACGAAGGACGACGATTTGGACGCGACAGCCTCCCAATAGGCCAAGCGTTCCGCAAGCTTGCCTGCTTGCCTGTTCGTTTCAACGAAATGCTCTCCGTCTTCGGCGACCTGCTTAGCTGGAGAACCTGTCAATGACTCAAGCTCCTGTAGGGCCAGCACCTTCTCAAAGGGTTGGATGTATTTTTTTATCCGGCATCGCACTTGCTTCAAGATGCTTCTCCTACATTTTCCAAAATCAAAATCTGCTCTGTCTTAATTTTTCCGTGCGCAGGATTAAAAGACTTCTTTGTGGATTGCATAGTCCTGTCGATTCGAGCGATTTCTCTAAAACCTGCTGGCAATCCAGCCTCGGCGATCAAGCTGGCATTGTCTATGCGTTGGCCCTTAAGCGTCGAGTCTCCCACGACGAAACAAGCGTAACCACCACGCTTTAGATTCCTTGAAAGCCAAGTCAATATCGACGTGAACTCTGACCGAAAGGTTTCGACCGTAGCGCCATTCTTGCTGTTGCTGCTGTATTTTCTATGACTGCCAATTTCCTCACGCTTAAATCGAGGCTGATCCATACCAAGCCAGTTCATGCGCGTCCTGTGATACAAGTGGTAACTATAGGCATTTGGATAGGGAGGAGAACATACCATTAAATCCATCAAGGGCGTTTTTGGGTTTGACAGCAAATCTTGCGCAATCACATCACACTTAAAGCGCTCCTCTACCAATTCGGAAAGTTCAGAAGCCGCATGGGTCACTTGGTCAAGCGCGCGAGCAAAGCGCCGTAACGTTTCACCGGACGGGATATTCTTCTCACGACGAACATATCTTGTATCGGAATCTTGGCGGGAAACCGCGACAACAATCGACGAAAATGCGGTCAGCGCCAAATCTCTGGCTTTCGATGATTCGATTGCGCGGCAATAAGACAACGCCTCGGCAAGCTCTTCCGTAACGTGCGTATCAAACCAAAAATCGTGCCTTGGAGAGTCTGGCCGCCAAGCATCAGAGCGAAAGACTTGCGCAGAAAACATATCATTCGCTTCCGCAGCAGCAAAAATAGAATCGCTCAATTGTCGGCAGGTTTGGGACACCTCTGACAGGACCGCAATATCGTCTTCATTGATAACATTCGTCTTGCTGCGTGCGATGAGGCAGGCCAGTGGGTTTGCGTCGATGCCAACAGCATTCCTTTTGAGCGTCAACGCCTCGACAATCGTCGTGCCACTTCCGCAAAATATATCTCCAACGGTATCCCCCACGCTTGAAAGCTCCTGAATAAGGGCGTTCGGAATTTGGGGAATAAATTTCGCAGGATAGGGGTGAATTCCGTGCGTGAGATAATTCGTCTTCGCGTCCGTAAAATCCCAATCAATCGCTTTAAGAGCCGCGAACCCGGCAGGCAGCGTTTCGACATACGCGGGACTTTCTACGTCTGACGTACGCCGCGCTAACGCGACTACTGCGGCTGTCTCTGCTGGTGAAAAGTAACGCCAGCCACGCCGATCCCTGCTCGGTTCCGGTACCAAGCCACGACGTAACCAGCGCAGCAGCGTGTCCTTATGGATGCCTGCACGCTCTGCAACTTCGGCTGTAGATATTTGTTCTGGAGAGTAAGAAGTCATCATCTGCATATACTTACATATAGGCAGATTTCAGTCAATGGCTCCACCTATCGGGCTAGAAAATTCGATGCGCATGACGGCCCGGCGGACTTGCGCCGCCGGGCAGGGCTGGCAGGAAGACACCCGTCCTCATGGATGAGGCTCCTTCATGCCAAGGCAGCGTCGGACGTTCTCGCAGGTCTGCCGGGCAGCCTTGCGTTCACCGTCCAGGCGTTGTCCCGACGCGGCAAGACTCGCCGCGTGGCGGAATATTACCCGCAATTCGCTGACGCTTTTGCGGTTCAGATCATGAATGGTCGGGACATGCGTGTTCATCGTCGCCTCCTTGGCTGTTCGGAGGCCGCACCTTTCGCGGCCTTTGCGAAGGCCGGAACAGGCATAGGAGGGGCTTGAGTCAGTCATCCCGAGAGGGGCCGAAACGCCAGAGAAGGAGCCGGAAACCCGGCTTGCCAACACAAGCGCCCTGTGCCAGAAACGGCAGCATAGGCGCAAAAGGCAGGCTTCCGGACCGCAGGCGCGTGGGCACGCTATTGCGATGAATTCGTTTGATCTATACGGACAAAATGGCGCACGGGAAAAGTGAGCTTAGGATAATCCGCCCGAATTAAGAGGAATCAGATTGCACAAGTTTTTGATTGAAACTTTAACCGTAGGCAAGGCAGATACCATTTGCACTCTCGGCAATCACAATACGCATCGAAAACATCTTCGATGGTCAGCCCGTCTTCATGCGCGTCTTCGATTATTAAGCCTTGTGTCACGACACTGCCCCTTCTCAAAGAAAGAGGCTCAGAAAGAAGGCTTCAACTCCGGGCTGGGCCACGGCGGATTGCCGCCTACCTCGCCACACACCTCACCCTGTTGACACTTGTCTTACTAGTGGCGCCGGGCGTGCCACCAGAGAAGCTCTCAAACCACGAGTAGCTAGTAGCGAGCTCCGTAGAAGACCAGTAGTTGACATTTAGAAAGTTCGAACTCGCTTTCTTACCCGCAGCATTTAAATCATCGTAAATCTTCTCGATCTCATTCCGTGACGGTAAATACCAATCCCCCGGACCATATCCATGCGCAACCAAATTGGCACAATATTCCGCAGCCGGATAAGTATTGGCATGACCCGCTAAATAGTCTGTATTCGCTTGACCTGTGCTACAGACAGGAACGGAATAAGGGCTTGCGTCGCAAACTCCCAAGCCACTTGCACCAGTCGGCCCCCATGTCAGCGTCGTCGGCGCGTCATTTGCGGCGACATAAAGCTTGTCACCCTCAAAATCCGCCGCATAAATCATCCCCGCATACGCACCGGTACAAACATCACCAATATTCGGGCAACCTTGTGGCCCTGATGGCGGCGCAGTGGTCGGTGCGTGAAATGCCATCCAGCCGCGCGTCGTGCAGCCCTGAAAGACATCATAGGTATCGTTATACATTAACTCCCCCGGCACGCCGTCAGGATCGGTGCAGGCTGCTTGTGCTGTCGGAACCAATAGCACAAATAGTAAGGCATAAAGAAACAGGCCCGTCCACAAGCGGCCTATTCCGTGCTTTACCCTGACGGCTTGACTGTTTACGGAGTAAGCGTAGCCCCCCCCTCGAATTCTGGAAAACACCGTGCCATCGCGTCACGCCCTCCCTGTGCAAGCGGAATCTATCTATTCTCTACTCTATATACCTTGCAATTTTCCTCATTAAAAGGCTCTTAATGCACTTGAGGGGTGAACCTTCCCGCCACAATTCGCCCCTTGCCCTTCACTGATTCCAACCGATTCCAACAATCCCCGATAGTCTGACTCCATCAGCAACTAAAAAGGAGTCAGTCATGAGCCAAGGGAACCCCTCCGGCCTCTACAAGCGTATTGCCACGCTCGGCGATGCCATCGCCTTTCTGGTTGCGATCTTCGCCACGCCCCTAATCTTCGACCGGACCAAAGGGGCCGCCTTGCGCTACCTCTCGCACTCGTGGGGGCGCGACGTCGCCGAAGCCCTTGTTTTGTTTCTGGGGTTGGTCGAGGGGTACGTTATCTATGCCGCCGTGTCCTTCGTGTTGTCGGCTGCGCTGGTCTGGATGATGACGGCCTTGGCGGCCCGCAGCTTCCGAGAGTAAGCGCCATGCCAGCCTTTAATGAAGATTTCAGGTTCGGCAGCGCCCATTGGGCAGCCCCCGCCGCGCTTACGCGGGCCGGGTTGCACGGCACCTCCGGCCCCTTCCTCGGCTTCGCGGGCAACAAGTTTTTGCGTCTAGCGGGCGACGCACCGCTTGTGACCTTCGGTGGGGCCGGGTCCGGCAAGCTGCGCGACGTTCTCGCCTATAATTTGTGCGGTCTACCCGACCGCAAAGGCGACTGGTATGCGCCGCGTCGCATGCTCATCAACGACCCACGCGGCGAACTTGCCGCTATTTCCATCGGCAATCAGATACGGCTCGGTAAGCGGGCATACTGCATCAACCCTTTCAACCTGCATGGGTTGCCGCAACACCGGGTCAACCCTTGGAACATCCTGCGCCCTGACTCCCTGACCTTTCACACCGATGTCAAGCTGCTAGTCAGTGATTTGATTACGCTTCCCCCGCGTGGTGACGACTATTTCGGTAAACGCGCCCGTGAATTGTCTGAAGCTTCATTAAAACCCACATTGCGACCGTCCCGCACAGCACCACGCGGGATGCGATCAGCCTTACTGCCTTTTATGATCTGGTGAATATGGTATCCGTCCCTTCGGGCTGGGCCAGCCTGATGACGCGCATGGAAGCCATGCCGGACGGTGATATCCAGCGCGTCGCCGCAGAAATGAACAGCAAGCGCAAGGAAGCGCCCAAGGAATACGGAGCGATCATCGGCAGCCTGAATGAAAGCGTCCAGTCCCTAAGCGACCCCGCCATCCGCGACACATTAAGCGGTTCGGATTTTTCTCTCGAAATCCTCTGTCAGCACGACTGCAATATCTACATCGTTATTCCCGCCGAGTATCTGGGGCTGCTGGCCCCGATACAGCGGGCTATCTTCGGCTCAGCCATTCTCTACAAAAACCGCCACCCCGCAGCGCCCGGCGTTTTGCTGGTGGTCGATGAAGCCGCGCAGCTTGGCAATTTTGAAGCTTTGATGCGGGCTTATAGCTACGGGCGCGGCATGGGCCTTCGCACCTGGTCGTTCTGGCAGGACCCCGGCCAGATCGTGCGCAATTACGGGCAGCCCGCCTTGTCCGGTTTCATCGGTTCCAGCCAATGCCGCCAATTCTTCGGCGTGCGCGACTTCGACACCGCACGGCTGGTATCCAATATGCTCGGCCAGCAGACGCTCGAATACGATGCAATGCTGGAACAAGACGCGGCCCGCGCCAAAGCGGCGCAGCTTGTCCGCGACGTTCTAGCGGGCGACGATCCCTTCGCCGCTGGTTTCGGGCTAGCGCAATACAGGCGGGCTATTGCCCACCGCACCAAACAGGCTCGCGCCCTCATGACACCGGATGAAATTATGACCATGCCGGAGAACGAGCAAATCCTGTTCATTTCCGGGCTGGGGCTTGCACCCATTCGTGCCAACAAGCGGCCTTACTTCACCCGCCCGGAAATGGCGGGCGGCTATCTGCCCAACCCGTACCACAAACCACATGACCGTGTGCCCATCGCCGGACGCGGGGAAGTGCCTGTTATCCGTGAAGCGGTTCCCCCTCACCTGTCCCACTGGCCACAGCATCAATCCGGCCAATGGGCCTATGTCGCGGGCCATCGGCCCGCCTAAAAGAGGGAAGCAACACACAAAACCTATTATCCTACCCATTATTTCTTTACGGATTATTAAGAAGATGGGCGCACTATGTAAATAGCACCAACCGGAGGTTGTTATGGCTGAAAATAAAATCCCTTTTGACCCTGCATCGCAGCAAGATACAGGCGTTTTACCTCTCCGGGTGGAGCAGTATCTTGAATATATACAAGATTGCGAACTGACCGAAGCGCAGAAAGTCGAATTCTTGCAAACGCTTTGGAACATCATGGCGACCTTCGTACGCCTTGGCTTCGACGTGGAATATGCCCTTCCTATTCTCTTTCAAAAGGCTTCTGAAAACGGCGAAATTGCGCTAGAACAAAGCATACCCACGCATGAATTCAATGCCGCTACCGCTGACGAGGAAAGCGACGAAGAGGAAACACCATGAAAACAGATCAACAATGCGCAGTTATTTATTGCCGGGTGTCCAGCACGGCACAGACCAAGCGCGGCGACGGCCTTGGCTCGCAAAAGGCTCGCTGCACAGAGTACGCGAACGCAAGAGGCTACCAGATTGTTGATACCTTCATGGACGACGCCTCCGGTAGCCTGATCGACCGCCCCGGTATGAAGGCCATGCTGGCCTTCCTGAAAAAGCACCGCAATGCAACGCCTGTCGTCCTGATCGATGATATTTCCCGGCTGGCGCGTGGCATGAAGGCTCATATTGAGCTTCGTGCCGCGATCAATCTTGCGGGCGGGACGTTGGAATCGCCCAGCGTCGAATTCGGCGACGATGCCGACAGCGAATTGCAGGAATATATTCTTGCCACCGTTGCGCAGCACCAGCGCCGCAAGAACGCGGAACAGACCAAGAACAGGATGCGGGCGCGTGTACTGAACGGCTATTGGCCGTTCGCCTGTCCGGTCGGCTACCGCCATCAACGGATGTCCGGCCACGGCAATATGCTGGTGCGTAACGAACCGCTAGCCTCTATTATCCAAGAAGCCCTCGAAGGCTATGCGTCGGGGCGCTTCCAGCTTCAAGCCGAAGTCGGGCGGTTTCTGGAATCTTTCCCGGAATTTCCGCGTGATCGCAAGGGCAACGTCCGCGCTCAACAAGTTACCGACATACTGACGCGCCCGGTCTATGCCGGGTACGTCGGTGCGCCCAATTGGGATGTGTCGCTACGCAAGGGCCATCATGAAGCCCTTATCAGCTATGAAACGCTGATGAAGATTCAGGAGCGTATCAACGGTAAGACCCGCGCCTCGGCCCGCAAGGACTTGAACGCCGATTTCCCGCTGCGCGGGGCTGTGGTATGCGGCGATTGCGGTACGCCGTTGACGGCTTGCTGGTCCAAGGGACGCATGAGCTATCACCCCTACTATCTGTGCCGCTCACGCGGCTGCGATAGTTACGGAAAATCTATCCGCCGCGACGTGATCGAAGGGCAGTTCGAGGATTTGCTAAAAGAGATGCAACCCTCGGCCAACCTCTTGCAAGCGGCGCGGGCCATGTTCAAGGACTTATGGGATCACCGCCTTGCCACGGGTGCGGCCCGAGCCAAGACACTCAAGGCCGAGCTGGCGAAGGTCAGCGATCAGGTGGAGCAGTTTCTTGACCGCATCGCGGACGCGTCCGTGCCGTCCGTGATCGCGGCCTATGAAAAACGCATCAAGAGTTTGGAAGACAGGAAGATCGTGCTGGCTGAAAACATCGCCCGTTGCGGGCGTCCGGTACGCAGCTTCGACGAAACACTTAGAACCGCCTTCGACTTCCTCGCAAGTCCTTGTAAATTATGGACTTCCGACCGACTGGACGACAAGCGCACAGTGCTGAAACTGGCCTTCGCCGACCGCTTGGCGTACACGAAAAAAGAGGGGTTTAGAACCCCTCATTTTTCCTTACCTTTCAAGGCTTTAGCATACTTTGAAGGGCAAAATTTAAGAATGGCGCGCCCGGCGGGATTCGAACCCACGACCACCGCCTTCGGAGGGCGGTACTCTATCCAGCTGAGCTACAGGCGCATTGTGTGGCCGCCCGCGGGGCTCGGCCGATGGCCGGCACCGTGGGGAGCGCAGTATAGCCGAGATG
>JACDJA010002419.1_pt1 | contig 13386 bp, 11 predicted proteins | sample 7449241 | NCBI WGS metagenome assembly JACDJA01 (sample SAMN14253289, study PRJNA609438) | sludge metagenome | isolation source: initial anaerobic sludge | collected 2018-12-20 | reverse complement strand
GCTGCCTCGAGCCGCAGGTCGAGCTCGGCCGCCACCACCGAATCGAAATGCGCCACCACGTCGCGCGGCCGCAGCCTGCGCGAGAACGGCGCAAGGAATTCGATCATCCCGGCGGCAAAGTAGAAGGCGTCGATGTCGCGGCGAAAGGCGCGCTCGATGCCGGGGCGCAGGATCTTCACCGCCACCTCCTCGCCGCTGCCGCGCAGCACCGCCCGGTGCACCTGCGCGATCGAGGCGGCGGCGACCGGCGGCGAGAAGGTGCTGAAAAGGGTGTTGACCTCCTCGCCCAGCTCGCGGGCCACCTCGGCGCGGGCCGCCTCCTGCGAAAACGGCGGCAGCCGGTCCTGCAGCACCTGCAGTTGCGCGGCCAGATCGGGGCCGACCACATCGGGCCGCGTCGAGAGGATCTGCCCGAATTTCACATAGGCCGGCCCCAGCGCGGTCAGCGCGCGGGTGAGCGGCGGCATCGCCGGGTCGCCCGCATAGCCGAGCCAGCCGAACGGCCAGGCCAGCCCGCGCATCACCAGCCGCAGCAGCGGCGGCGCCTCGAGCGCATCAAGCACCACCCGCATCGCGCCCGTACGCTCGAAGGTGGCGCCGGTGCGGATCAGTCGCAGGATGTTGTGCGGGCCCCTTATAGCTTCCACCCCGAATGGAGCGCGGCAACACCCAGGCTCAGGTTGCGATAGCGCGCATTGGCAAAGCCGGCGTCGCGGATCATGGCCAGGAAGGTCTCCTGATCGGGGAAGCGGCGGATCGATTCGACCAGATACTGGTAGGAGTCGCGGTCCCCCGCGATCAGCGCTCCCATGCGCGGGATCACGTTGAAGGAATACAGGTCATACAGCCGCCGCAGCCCCGCGACCGGCACCCGGCTGAATTCGAGCACCATAAGGCGCCCGCCGGGGCGCAGCACACGGAATGCCTCGGCCAGGGCAATCTCGGGGCGGGTCACGTTTCGGATGCCAAAGCTGATCGTGTAGACATCGAAACTCGAATCCGCAAAGGGCAGTGCCATCGCATCGCCTGCGACCCAATCCAGGCGGTCGGCCAGTCGTTCGGCCGCCGCGCGGCGGCGACCCTCGTCCAGCATCGGCTGCGTGAGGTCCAGCACCGTCGCCCGCGCCCCCGGTGCGCGCGCCAGGAAGCGGAATGCGATGTCCCCCGTTCCGCCCGCCACATCCAGCAGGTGCTGTCCCGGTCGCGGCGCGAGCCAGTCCATCATCGCATCCTTCCAGAGGCGATGGATGCCGCCGCTCATCACGTCGTTCATCAGGTCATAGCGCGAGGCGACCGAGGTGAAGACCCCGCGCACGCGGCTGGCCTTTTCCTCTTCCGGCACGGTCTGAAAGCCAAAATGGGTGGTGCGTCCGGTCATCACGCGCTTCCTTCCGTCCGGGACCGGGCTTACACGCAGTTGTCAAAGGAAGGAAGGACCATGCCCGAGATGCCCGAGGTTGAAACCGTGCGCCTGGGTCTTGTTCCGGTGATGGGGGGGCGGCGGATCGTCGCGGCCGACATCCGCCGCCCGGACCTGCGCTTTGCGCTGCCCCGCGACATGGCGGCGCGGCTGACCGGCGCCAGGGTCGAGGCGCTGCGGCGGCGCTCGAAATACCTGCTCTTCGACCTTTCCAGCGGCGAGACCTTGCTCGCCCATCTGGGCATGTCCGGGCGGCTCATCATCTCGGGCACGGATGGTCCGCCTGCCGCGCCCTTGCGGCACGATCATGTGATTCTCGATATCGAGGGTGGCGCGCGCATCGCCTTCAATGACGCCCGCCGTTTCGGGATGATGGACCTTGCCCCGACCGACGCGGTTGACCGGCATCGCCTTCTGGCTGCGCTCGGGCCCGAACCGCTGGGGAATGTCTTCAACGAAGACTATCTCGCGGCGCGGCTGCAGGGGCGGCGCATGGCGATCAAGGCCGCGCTGCTCGACCAGCGCATCGTTGCGGGGCTTGGCAATATCTATGTCTGCGAGGCCCTGCACCGCGCGCATATCCATCCGGCACGACCGGCGGGCAGCCTGGATGCGGAAGAACATGCCGCGCTGGTTGTCGCGATCCGTGCCGTGTTGCAGGCGGCGCTGGGCGCGGGTGGCTCGACCTTGCGCGACTATCGCGGCGCGCATGGTGAACTGGGCTATTTCCAGCATGATTTCCGCGTCTATGGTCGCGCGGGGCAGCCTTGCCCGACACCGGGTTGTGGCGGCGTGACCGAGCGGGTCGTGCAGGGCGGCCGCTCGAGCTGGTTCTGCCCCGTCTGCCAGAGATGATGCCGTTTCGGGCTTTGCTTTTGCGCAGGCGTCGTCTATAGGCCAGCCCGACATGCGCGTGGGCCCGCTTTGGCGATCATTCTGTCCGGGACATATGCCGGCAGTGGGTCCGATGTGCTTTGACATGACACAAGTGACCCAGGGAACCGACCAATGGCCAATTCCATTCAATCCGCCAAGCGCGCTCGTCAGTCCGAAAAGCGCCAGGACATCAACAAGATGCGCAAGTCGCGCATCCGCACCTATCTGCGCCGCGTCGAAGAGGCGATCGCCTCGGGCGACCAGGACCGCGCCCGCGATGCCTTGCGCGATGCCCAGCCCGAACTGATGCGCGGTGTGAGCAAAGGGCTGTTCCACAAGAACACCGCCGCGCGCAAGATGTCGCGGCTCTCCGCGCGCATCAAGGCGATGGGCGCAGTCCCCGCCTGACCGTTCGCGCCCGGCTGAGAAATTCCGCACTGTCGACTGGGGCGCGCCTTCGGGTGCGCCCTTTGCATCTCTGCCTCGGTCGGCCTGCCAAGAACGAATCCGGTCGGCCCGCGCAAAAGCGATTATGTCAATACCTGCGCCCGGTCTCGGTGCCTGACGCGCGAGCATCCTTGGCAAGGTGGACACAAGTGCCGCGCAAGGGTGCCGGATTGTGACCCTCCGTGAGATTCGGGTCGGCGCAGGGGCCAGTCAAGCCTCTTGTTCGGTTGATGCGGGCGCAAGACGCTTGCTAGCATATTGCAGGCGATTCCATCAGCAGCCGATCCGGAGCGATCCGGATACCCTCTTTGGGGGAGGGCAAGGCAGTTGATGGATGTCTGCACTGCCGACCCAGTCGGCAAAACCGGGGGGCTGCGAAATCCGCACGCCCGGGCAGGGAAGTTGGGGTTCCGGCGTGTCCGGGGCACCCTTTCTTTGTCCGGACGTCGGTCTTGTCGGCAACCCGGGGCGGGAATGCTCGCTGAGGGCAGCGGCGGTCTGGCCGCACCAGGCATGGTCCGGGGTCGGGGGAAAGATGACAAGCGAAACGTGGGGCAGGGTCTGCGATGAATTGCGCGGGGCGATCGGGACGAACAACTGGCGATACTGGATCGAACCCCTGAGTTTTCGCGCGGTAGATGGACCGGTCCTCATGCTCGCCGCGCCCACGCATTTCATCGGCAGCTATGTGAGCCAGAATTTCGGCGATCAGATCCTGCACCACATGACCCGCGCCGGCTATCCGGTGCAGCGCATCGGCTTTGTCGTTGACAGCGATACGCAGGATGATGCGGCTGTCGCCGCGCCCGCCGTGGCCAACGCTGATCCTGTCGCCGCACCGGCCGAATTCGATGACGGCGCCCGGCTCGACCCCCGTTTCACCTTCGAGACCTTCGTGGTCGGCAAGCCCAACGAACTGGCCCATGCCGCCGCGCGACGGGTGGCCGAGGGCGGCGAGACCACCTTCAACCCACTGTTCCTTTATGGCGGTGTCGGCCTGGGCAAGACCCATCTCATGCAGGCGATCGCACATGAATTGCGCGCGAGCCGGCCGCAGCTGCGGGTGCGCTATCTTTCGGCCGAGCAATTCATGTATCGCTTCGTGACCGCTATCCGTGAACGGCGGATGATGGATTTCAAGCAGATCTTCCGCGCAGTCGATGTGCTCATGGTCGATGACGTGCAATTCATCGCGGGCAAGGATTCCACGCAAGAGGAATTCTTCCACACTTTCAACGCGCTCGTGGATGCGGGTCGACAGATCATCCTCTCCGCCGACCGCGCGCCGGGCGAGATCCGCGCGCTCGAGGAGCGCATCCGCTCGCGTCTCCAGTCGGGTCTCGTCGTTGATGTCCACCCGACCGACTACGAATTGCGCCTCGGCGTGCTGCAGGCCAAGGCCGGGGCCTATGCCAGCCACTACCCCGACACCGTGATCGCGCCCGGCGTGCTCGAATTTCTTGCCCATCGCATCTCGACCAACGTGCGCGTGCTCGAGGGCGCGCTCACACGGCTGTTCGCGTTCGCGAGCCTTGTGCGCCGCGAGATCACGCTCGACCTCACGCAGGACTGTCTTGCCGACATGCTGCGCAGCCAGGACCGCAAGATCTCGATTGAAGAAATCCAGCGCCGCGTGTCGGAGCATTTCAACATTCGCCTCTCGGACCTGATCGGGCCCAAGCGCCTGCGCTCCTATGCGCGGCCGCGCCAGATTGCCATGTATCTGTCCAAGACGCTGACCAACCGCTCGCTGCCGGAGATCGGCCGCCGCTTTGGCGGGCGCGACCATACGACCATCATGCACGGCGTGCGCCGCATCGAGGAACTGATGGTCAGCGATGGCCAGATTGCCGACGATATCGAGCTGCTGCGCCGCGCCATAGAAGGATGACGGGGCGGCTGCGCGGGCATGGGGCCCCGTCTGGCGGCATGGGCCACAGCCGGGGTGCGCGGGCGAGGGATACGATTGCACCGCCCGGCACGCGACCCCCTTGAGCAGCGGCAGAAAACGGCTAGGCTCCGCGTCCCGGCAGGGCCGGGACATGCCGAGCGAGCAAGGTCCGGCAGGGGCCGGTACGGGCCGAGGGAGTAAGCGATGAAATTCAGTATCGAGCGTGGCGCGCTGCTCAAGGCGGTCGCACAGGCGCAGTCGGTGGTCGAGCGGCGCAATACGATTCCCATTCTGGCCAATATCCTTGTCGAGGCCGAAGGCGACCGGGTGCGCCTGCGGGCCACCGATCTTGATATCGAGGTGATCGACAGCGCTCCTGCCATGGTCGAGCGGGCGGGTGCGACGACCGTGCCAGCGGTGCTCATCAACGAGATCGTGCGCAAGCTGCCCGATGGGGCGCTGGTCCAGCTGTCCGATACCCCGGGCGAGGATCGTCTCGTCATCTCGGCCGGGCGTTCGACCTTCACGCTCGCGACGCTGCCGCGCGGGGATTTCCCGCTCATGGCCTCGCCAGAATATACAACCAACTTCACGGCGCGCGCAGGCGATCTGCGCCGCCTGTTCGAGAAGGCGAAATTTGCCATCTCGACCGAAGAGACACGCTATTACCTGAACGGTGTCTACATGCATGTCGCCCAGGGCGACGACGGCACGGCCCTGCGCTGCGTGGCGACCGATGGTCACCGGCTGGCGCGTATCGACATGGGCCTGCCCGCCGGGGCCGAGGGCATGCCGGGCGTTATCGTTCCGCGCAAGACCGTGGGCGAATTGCGCAAGCTGCTCGAGGATGAGGACGCCGACATCGCGGTCTCGGTGAGCGAGACCAAGATGCGCTTCGCCACCGCGACCATCACGCTGACCTCGAAGGTGATCGACGGCACCTTTCCCGACTACACTCGTGTCATTCCCACGGGGAACACGAAACGGCTCGAGGTCGACGCCGCCGATTTTGCGCGCGCCGTGGATCGCGTGGCAACCGTGTCGTCCGAGCGCGCGCGGGCGGTGAAGATGACGCTGGACGAGGACAGGCTGGTTCTTTCGGTGAACGCCCCCGACGCGGGCGCCGCCGAGGAAGAGCTGGCAGTGGCCTACGGCGACGAACATCTCGAGATCGGCTTCAACGCGAAATACCTGTTCGAGATCGCAAGCCAGGTCGACCGCGAAAATGCCGTCTTCCTCTTCAACACGCCCGCCGATCCCGCCCTCGTGCGTGAGGGCAACGACCAGAGCGCCATCTATGTCGTGATGCCGATGCGCGTCTGAATGCGCGCGGGCGGCGCGTCGGGAATGGCGGCAATCACGCATCTGGTGGTGGCGCAATTTCGGTCGTGGCAGGTGCTGCGGCAGGATTTCGACGGGCGGCCGGTGGTGCTGGCCGGGCCGAATGGCGCGGGCAAGACCAATCTTCTCGAAGCGCTGTCGCTCCTGTCGCCCGGACGCGGCCTCCGTGGTGCCGCGTCCGTTGATCTGGCGCGCAGGCCGGGCGATCTGGGCTGGAAGGTGGCGGCAGAGCTCTTCGGCCATGAGGTCGAGACCGGCGCCGCGCCGGGGCAGGGGCGCGAATTGCGTCTCGATGGCAAGGCGGCGCCGCAGCTGGCACTGGCCCGGCTGGGGGCGGTCCTGTGGCTGGTTCCCGCCATGGACCGGCTGTGGAGCGAGGGCGCCGAGGGGCGCCGGCGGTTCCTCGACCGCGCCACGATGAGCCTGATCCCCGACCATGCCGAGGCAGTGCTCGACCACGACCGCGCCATGCGCGAGCGTAACCGTCTTCTGCGCGACATGGTCCGCGATGCGCATTGGTATGGTGCCCTGGAATCGCAGATGGCGCGCGCCGGGCTGCGCATCACGCAGAACCGCCGGGCCGCCATCGCAGCGCTGGCCGCCGCGCAGGCCGGGACCGGATCAGGTTTTCCCGCCGCCGATCTGGCGCTGACCTGGCCCGGCGACGACGCGCCGCCCGAGGACATGGCCGCGCATGAGGCTGCGCTGGCCGAGGGGCGGCGTCGCGACATGGCCGCAGGCCGTACGCTGATCGGGCCGCATCGGGCGGATCTGGCGGCTGTATGGGCCGAAAAGAACATGCCCGCCGCAGATTGCTCCACCGGAGAGCAGAAGGCGTTGCTGGTCTCGCTGATCCTTGCCAATGCGCGCGCCATCGCCGAGGCATCGGGCCAGGTGCCGGTGCTGCTTCTGGATGAGGTTGCAGCACATCTTGATGCCGCCCGGCGCGCGGCGCTTTATGACGAGATCTGCACATCGGGGGCACAGGCATTCATGACCGGTACGGATGACGGGCTTTTTGCCGCGCTCGGTAAGCGCGCGCAGCATTTCGCGGTGAGCGAGAGCGAAGACGGCTCCACCCTGCGCCAAGCCGATATCCCATGAACGTCACCGCGGGCGAGATCGCCCTTTACGCGCTGGCGATGGTCGGGCTCTGGGCAGTACCGGGGCCGGTCTGGGTCGCGCTGATCGCGCGCTCGATGGCGGGCGGGTTCGCGGCATCCTGGCCGCTGGCGGTGGGCGTGGCCCTGGGCGATCTGGTGTGGCCGTCGATGGCCATTCTCGGCCTCGGCTGGATCGTGGGCGTCTATGGCGGCTTCATTGCTGTCCTTCGCTGGGTCGCGGCCATCATCTTCCTGGTGATGGGGGCGCTCCTGCTCTTGCGTCCTGGCCGGTTGCCCGGGGTGGACAACCGTCTTGCACGACCGGGCGCGGCGGCGGGCTTCACGGTCGGGCTGGCGGCGGTGATCGGCAATCCCAAGGCGGTCCTGTTCTACCTGGGCGCGCTGCCGGGGTTCTTTCGGCTAGAGGCGCTGGGCTGGGTCGATGTGCTGGTGATCGGCCTTGTCTCGGCGCTGATCCCGATGGCGGGGAACCTCGCGCTCGCGCTGTTTCTCGACCGCGCGCGGCGCCTTCTGTCCAGTCCGGCGGCGATGCGGCGGTTGAACGTGGCTGCGGGCGTGCTGCTTTTGGCGGTGGCGGGCGCGATTCCCTTCATCTGAGGGTGAAATCTCTGTAAAATCGTGCATCTGGCCCCGTGCTGCCCGTGACATCCCCCCCCGGGACCGGTATGAACAGTCAGCTTTGACCACAGGAAATCCAGCATGTCCGCAGCACAGGCCGCAGCCAATGACTATGGTGCCGATTCTATCAGGGTTCTCAGGGGCCTGGAGGCGGTGCGCAAGCGGCCCGGCATGTATATCGGCGACACCGATGACGGGACCGGCCTGCATCACATGGTCTACGAGGTCGTCGACAACGGCATTGACGAGGCGCTGGCCGGTTATGCGTCCGAAGTGAGCGTGACGATCCATGCGGATTCCTCGGTCTCGGTGCGCGACAACGGTCGCGGCATCCCCGTGGCGCTGCACAGCGAGGAAGGCGTTTCTGCCGCCGAAGTCATCATGACCCAGCTGCATGCGGGCGGAAAGTTCGACAACACTTCTGCCAATGGCAACGCCTACAAGGTCTCGGGCGGGCTGCACGGCGTCGGCGTTTCAGTTGTGAACGCGCTGTCGGACTGGCTTGAGCTGCGCGTCTGGCGCAACGATCGCGAGCATTTCGCGCGTTTCGAGGCCGGTGCAACCGTCGAGCATGTCCGCGATCTCGGCCCCGCACCGGGTCAGAGCGGCACCGAGGTGCGCTTTCTCGCCTCGGCCCGGGTGAACCACCCCGAGGGCATCTTCCTCGATCTCGACTATCAGTTCGACACGCTGGAAAAGCGCCTGCGCGAACTGGCATTCCTGAATTCCGGCGTGTGTATCATCCTGCAGGACGAACGTGTCACCCCGCCACGCCGGCTCGAACTGCATTATGACGGCGGTGTGCGCGAGTTCGTGAAATATCTCGACCGCTCGAAGACCCCGCTCATCCCCGATCCGATCTATATCACCGGCGAACGTCAGGGGATCGTGGTCGAGGCGGCGATGTGGTGGAATGACAGCTACCATGAAAACGTCCTCCCCTTCACGAACAACATCCCGCAGCGCGACGGCGGCACCCATCTGGCGGCCTTTCGCGCCGCACTGACCCGCACGCTCACCCGCTATACGCAGGAAAGCGGGATCGCCCGCAAGGAGAAGGTCGACCTCACCGGCGACGACGCGCGCGAGGGGTTGACCTGTGTCCTGTCGGTGAAGGTGCCGGATCCGAAATTCTCCAGCCAGACCAAGGACAAGCTGGTGTCCTCCGAGGTCCGCCCGGCGGTGGAATCGCTCATCGGCGAGAAGCTCGCCGAATGGTTCGAGGAAAATCCCGGCCCCGCGAAGATCATTGTCGGCAAGATCGTCGAGGCCGCGCTGGCCCGCGAAGCGGCCCGCAAGGCGCGCGAGCTGACCCGGCGCAAGTCGGCCATGGATGTCAATTTCATGGCTGGCAAGCTGAAGGATTGTTCCGAACGCGACCCGTCCAAGACCGAGGTCTTCATCGTCGAGGGCGACTCCGCCGGCGGCTCGGCCCAGACCGGGCGCGACCGGCGAACCCAGGCGATCCTGCCCCTGCGCGGCAAGATCCTGAATGTCGAACGGGCCCGTTTCGACCGGATGATTTCAAGTGCCGAGATCGGCAATCTCGTCATGGCGCTGGGCACCGGTATCGGACGCGACGAATTCGACATCTCGAAACTGCGCTACCACAAGGTCGTCATCATGACCGACGCCGACGTGGACGGCGCGCATATCCGCACGTTGCTGCTGACCTTCTTCTTCCGGCAAATGCCCGAACTGATCGAACGCGGCCATCTCTTCATCGCCCAGCCCCCGCTCTACAAGGTGGCGCGCGGCAAGTCCGAGGTTTATCTCAAGGATCAGGCGGCGCTTGACGACTATCTCATCGAACAGGGGGTCGAGGGCGCGATCCTTCGGCTGGGTTCCGGGACCGAGATTGCGGGTGCCGATCTTGTCCGCGTCGTGGAAGAGGCGCGCGGCCTGCGCCGTCTCTACGACGTTTTCCCGACCCTGTATCCGCGCCATATCCTTGAACAGGCGACAATCGCCGGCGCCTTCGCGCCCGGCGCGGTCGAGGGTGATCTCGCGGCCGTGGCGGCGGATGTGGCGACGCGGCTCGACAAGATAGCGGTGGAATACGAAAAGGGCTGGACCGGCGACGTCACGCAGGATGGCGGCATCCGCCTCACGCGCACCCTGCGCGGAGTCGTGGAAGAGCGCACGCTGGACGGCCCGATGCTGCGCTCGCCCGAGGCGCGGCGCGCGGGCAGCTTTACCGCCGACCTGCAGGAGATCTATTCCGAGGCGGCAACCCTGGTGCGCAAGGACCGCTCGCAGCCGATCAACGGCCCGCTCGACCTCTTCGCTGCCATCCTCGCCGAGGGTGAACGCGGCCTGACGCTGCAACGCTACAAGGGTCTTGGCGAGATGAACCCCTCGCAGCTGTGGGAAACCACACTCGACCCCGAGGCCCGCACCCTGTTGCAGGTGCGCATTACCGACGCGGGCGAGGCCGACGACCTGTTCACGAAACTCATGGGTGATGTGGTCGAGCCGCGCCGCGAATTCATCCAGCAAAATGCGCTGAACGTGGCGCATCTCGATATCTGAGACCGAACATGCAGCCTGACAATCACGCCCTCATCGGCATCGACCTGCAAAACGACTTCTGCCCCGGCGGCCTGCTGGCCGTGGCCGGAGGGGACGAGATCATCGCCGGAATCAACGCGCTGATGGACGATTTCGCCACCGTGGTGCTGACGCAGGACTGGCACCCGGCGGGCCATTCCTCTTTCGCCTCATCGCATTCCGGGGCCGAACCCTTCTCGACCATGCAGATGCCCTACGGGCCGCAGACGCTCTGGCCCGATCACTGCATCCAGGGCACCGAAGGCGCAGCCTTTCGCGCCGATCTGCGCAGCGACCCGGCGGCGCTCATCATCCGCAAGGGGATGAACCCCGCTCTCGACAGCTATTCGGCCTTCTTCGAGAACGACCATGTGACGCAGACCGGCCTTGACGGCTTCCTGCGCACCCGCGGGATCGAGGCGATCACGCTCGCCGGGCTTGCCACCGATTACTGCGTTGCCTGGTCGGCGCTTGATGCCGCGCGTCTGGGCTATCGCGTGACCGTGCGCACTGACCTCAGCCGCGCCATCGACCTTGACGGCTCGCTCGCCCAGGCCATCGCGCGGCTGCGCGAGGCGGGCGTCACCGTCGCCTGAACGGGGGCCGTCATGGTCGATATCGCGACCCGGGTGTGGAACCACAAGTGGAAGATCGATCCGATCGTCCGCTCGCTCATCGACACCGATTTCTACAAGCTGCTGATGTGCCAGTCGGTGCGCCGGACCCATGCCGACACGCGCGTGACATTCAGCCTCATCAACCGCGATCATGACATCCGCCTCGCCGATCAGATCGACGAGGGCGAACTGCGCGAACAGCTCGACCATGTGCGCACGCTCTCGCTTACCCGGGGTGAAAGCACCTGGCTGCGCGGCAACACCTTCTACGGCAAGCGGCAGATGTTCAGCCCGGAATTCATGGAGTGGTTCGAGGCCCTGCGCCTGCCGCCCTATCACCTCGAGCGCCGTGGCGGCCAGTACGAGTTGACCTTTGAAGGCGCCTGGCCCGAGGTGATGATGTGGGAAATCCCGGCGCTCGCCATCATCATGGAGCTTCGCGGTCGCGCGGTGCTGCGCGAACTCGGCAAGTTCGAGCTTGAGGTGCTCTATGCAAGGGCCATGGCGCGGCTGTGGGAAAAGGTCGAGCGGCTGCGCACCGAACCCGAGCTGACCCTTTCGGACTTCGGGACAAGGCGGAGGCACAGCTTCCTGTGGCAGGACTGGTGCGTCCAGGCCATGGTCGAGGGTCTGGGTGACCGCTTCGTCGGCACATCGAACTGCCTGATCGCCAAGAACCGCGATCTTGAGGCAATCGGCACCAATGCCCATGAACTGCCCATGGTCGAGGCCGCGCTGGCCGACAGCGACGAGGATCTGTTGCAGGCCCCCTATCGAATCCTTGCCGAATGGCAGGAGGAACACGACGGCAACCTGCTCATCATCCTGCCCGACACCTACACGACCGAGTCGTTTCTCGAAAATGCCCCAGACTGGCTGGCGCGCTGGACCGGCGCGCGTGTCGATTCCGGCGATCCGGTCGAGGGCGCCGAGCGCATCATCGACTGGTGGAAGGCCCATGGCGAGGATCCGACGAAGAAACTCGTCATTTTCTCGGACGGTCTCGATGTCGAGAGGATCATCGCCCTGCACCGGAAATTCGTTGACCGGGTCAAGGTATCCTTCGGCTGGGGCACGAAGCTGACCAACGATTTCAATGGCCTGGTGCCCGGCGACCGGCTCGCGCCGTTCAGCCTCGTGTGCAAGGCTGTCGCGGCCGAAGGGCGTCCCACGGTGAAACTGTCCGACAACCCGGCCAAGGCCACCGGCCCTGCGGAGGAGATCGCGCGCTACAAGCGCGTCTTCGGCGTGGGCAAACAGGTCACCCGCCCGGTGGACGTCTGAGGGGTGACCATGAATCCGCTGATCCTGGATACCGATGGCGGCGTGGATGACGCGCAGGCGCTTTACATGCTCATCGCCGGGGGGCGGGTGCCCATGGCGGTGACGACCGTATTCGGCAATGTCTCGCTGGCGGATGCGACCGCGAACATGGTCGCGCTGCTCGATCTGGCGGGTGTCGATGTGCCTGTGCATGCGGGGGCGGCGCGTCCCTTGAACGCGGCCGTCATCGACGCGCGGCATGTCCACGGCGCGGCGGGGCTCGGCTCGGAACCTCGCCCCGAGACCCTGCGGCAACCCGCAGGCCATGAAGGCGCCCTCTACCTGCGCGACAGCCTGCGCCAGGCGGTGGATGGCGGGAGCAAGGTCGATGTGCTGATGATCGGGCCGCTGACCAATCTCGCGCTGGCGCTGCGGCTCGATCCCGGCATCGTCGAGGGTATCGGGCAACTGACGATCATGGGCGGTACGCTGAACGGGCGCGGCAACACCACGCCCGCCGCCGAGTTCAATGTCTATGCCGACCCCGAGGCGGCGCAGATCGTCCTCACCTGCGGCGCCGATACGCTGATCGCACCCTGGGAGGCCTGCCTCGCCCATGCGCTGGACGGCGCGCGGATGGAGGCGCTCTTCGCGGACCTGCCTGCAACGCGCCATACGACGCTCTGCCACCAGCTTGCCCGTCATGCGCGCCAGGTGGCTGATGGCTTCGGGCGCGGCGACAGCTTTGCCTTCGTCGATCCGCTGGCTGCCGCGGCGGTGATCGCGCCCGATGCGGTGACGCGCACGCTCACGGCTTCGGTCGATGTGTCGCTCGCCCCCGGGATCACGCGCGGCATGATGGTGGTCGATCCCTCGGGTCGGCTCGGCACGCCGCAGGTGCGGCTGATCGAGACGGTCGACCTTGAACGTCTGGTCGAACTCTACGCAGCGTCGATCACGCCCACCGCCAACGGGAGCGTATAGCCATGGCCAATCACCTCCACCGCGGCGACCTGCCCGACGGGCTGGGCTTTGGCCCGGTCGTCGCCATCGACTGCGAGACCATGGGGCTGCGGCCCGAACGCGACCGGCTGTGTCTTGTCCAGCTCTCGGCTGGTGACGGTGAGGTTCATCTGGTGCAGATCGCCCCCGGCCAGCGCGATGCACCGAACCTGTGCCGCCTGCTGGCCGATGATCGGGTGACCAAGCTCTTTCATTTCGGGCGCTTCGATATCGCCG
>JACDJA010002416.1_pt1 | contig 13398 bp, 14 predicted proteins | sample 7449241 | NCBI WGS metagenome assembly JACDJA01 (sample SAMN14253289, study PRJNA609438) | sludge metagenome | isolation source: initial anaerobic sludge | collected 2018-12-20 | reverse complement strand
TTTAGACCCTGAATCAAGTTCAGGGTGACGAAGTGATCGTTATTGCGATAAGCAAAGCGAAGAAGCAATCCAAAAGAATGGATCGCCATGCTATGCTCACGATGACGAAGTCTTAATACTTAATGCTATTTTGAGACCAAATCCAAAATCTTAACTTTTACCAAATTTAAAGTACAATACTCATCAAAAAGGCTCTCTTCTTGAACAAGATAAAAACACTAGTATTTGACTTTAGTGAACTTGTAATGTTCCGCCACTCCGTATTTTCCCTCCCTTTTATCTTTATAGCTATGCTTGTTGCTGCTGATGGATGGTTTGGATGGAGGCTCCTTATACTGGGAATCTTCGCCACTGTGAGTGCAAGAAATTTTGCCATGAGCGTTAATCGTTATCTTGACCGAGACATCGATGTTTTAAATGCTCGCACAAAAAATAGACCCTCGGTTGATGGCAGGATTAGCGATAGATCAATCCTCTTCTTTGTCATCATAAATGCTGCTTTTTTTGTGGGTGTAAGTTATTTTATAAACGCACTCGCTTTTAAACTTTCCGTGCCCATCCTTTTAGTACTTGGAGCCTACACGCTCTTTAAAAGATTTAGCTCACTCGCACATCTCATCTTGGGAGTAAGCCTTGGACTTGCGCCTATTGCGGGGGCAATAGCTGTTGCAGAAACGATCCCTCTTTGGTCACTTTATCTAGCAATTGGAGTGATGTTTTGGGTTGCCGGGTTTGATCTGCTTTACTCACTCCAAGATATGGAGTTTGATATTGAGCACAAATTACACTCCATCCCCTCCAAATTTGGCTCCAAAAATACGATGCATATAGCGCTCGTTTTTCATATCTTAACGATACTTTTTTGGACGCTCTTTGTCATCAAAGCAAATCTTGGAATCTGGGCGTATGTAGCGATTTTTAGCAGCATCGTTATGCTTGGATACGAGCACTATCTGATACGAAAAGATTTTACTAAGATTGATAGAGCATTTTTTACTGTCAATGGCTACCTTGGTTTCATCTTTCTAGTTTTTATCATCATAGAAACAAACCTAGGATGAGGAGGCAACGAGAAGAAACAAATATACAAAACTCTTAACGCTACTCGCTGAGCACTTAATGCTATATTGCTCGTAATGAGAATTTACAATAATATCTCTATAACTCATATGACTAAGCCAATATTAGGTATAATTCTTTTTCTTAAATGCACCCATAGCTTAGCTGGATAGAGCATCGGTTTGCGGTACCGAAGGTCACAAGTTCGAATCTTGTTGGGTGTACCACTCGGATTAATCAAAAATATACTACAATAGTACAAATGAAACGGAGTTTGTACAATGAACATACTACTAATCAATAAAAATCCTGTTGTTTCAAAAATGATCGAGATAGCATGCAACGAATATGAAGCAAATCTTACCGAACAAAGTGATTTTGAGCTTTATGATGATAGGAAAGAGTATCAATATATCCTCATAGATGACACGACACGCCCTATAGAAGATATCTTAGAAATCCTACCTGTGATGAAAGAGCACTCAAAAGTAGTTCTCATTACTAGCCAAAAAAGATTTGATAAGCTACAGACAAAACCGGACATCTTTGATGATGTGCTTATCAAGCCTTTTTTACCGGGTCATGCTATAGATATATTTACAAAAATACCACAAGTTACGGAAGAAAATATGGCGCTCAAGATGGAAGATATCGATGAGATTAAAGAGTTACTCAAAGATACTGATATCGACAAAAAAGATAAAAAGAAATTTTTAAAACAGAGCAAAAGAGCAGTAGACAATATATTTGCAGCACATCAAGATGACCTTGAAAGAAAGATACTTAAAGCCATAAAAGAGATGAAACCAAAAAAACTCAAACAGCTACTCAAAGATGCCAATATCAAACTCTCTATCGACTTCAAAGAAGAGGACGAATAGTGGGCAAAGGAGCTATACTGGTACTCTCCGGTCCAAGTGGCGCGGGGAAAAGCACTATCATACACCAAGCCTCAAGACATATAGGAAGTTTCTATTTCTCCATATCGACAACAACAAGACCGCCACGAGAAGGAGAAGTACATGGAAGAGAATACTTCTTTGTCTCCAAAGAGGAGTTTGAGGTAGATATCGAAAAGGATTATTTTCTAGAGTATGCAAAAGTGCACGGTAACTATTATGGCACTTCGCTCAAACCTGTAAACACAGCTCTCCGAGAGGGGAAACTTGTGATATTTGATATAGATGTCCAAGGACACAAACTCGTTCGAGAAAAGCTTGACGACATCACAACAAGTGCATTTATCACACCTCCTTCACTAGGAGAACTTCAAAGACGCCTCAAAGAGAGATCGACTGATGAAGATGCAATCATCAAAAATAGAATTGAAAATGCCAAAAAAGAGATATTGATGATAAAAGAGTATGATTTTATCATCATAAATGACGATCTAAGCAAGGCTGTAAATGAGTTTATATCGATAGCAAACGCTGCTAGACTCAAAAGATCCGCAGAAGATAAAAAAGATTTTTTAAAAAAATGGCTTGCTTGAGATTAAATAACTTTAAGTATAATTTCTACAGAATATAAACCATTAAAAGGAAATCATATGGGTATGCCTGGAACAACAGAACTTCTGATAATATTGGCAATTGTTGTGCTTCTATTTGGAGCAAAAAAAATACCTGATCTTGCTAAAGGCTTAGGGCAAGGTATAAAAAACTTTAAAAAATCCGTCAAAGATGATGAAGAAGATGCCGAAGTAAAAGAGATTGCTTCAAAAGAACCAAAAGAAGAAGAGACAACAAAAGAGACAAAAGAGGCTTAAAATCCCCCGCAAAAGCTCTTCTTTTGAGCTAAAAGCCGTCACTACTGAAAGTAATATATGAAACTAAAATCAACCATCGATAGTATAATATCCAAGGCACTCATAGCTGCAAATATCCCAAATCCAAATCTTAGTGTAACAAAGACAACCAAAAAAGAGTTTGGTGACTTTCAGTACAATGGCGCTATGGGGCTAGCAAAAAAAATTCAAACAAACCCAAGAGAGATAGCTACAAAAATCATCGCCGAGATAGACTCGGAAATGATCGAAAAAGTTGAGATCGCCGGAGCCGGGTTTATCAATATTTGGCTCTCTAAAAAATGGCTTGCTAAAGAGCTTGGTCTTATCACAAAAGATGAAAATCTTGGTATCCGAAAAGCAAAAAGCAAAAAAAATATCATCGTAGATTATTCGGGTCCAAATATGGCAAAAGAGATGCATGTCGGGCACCTCAGATCAACAATCATCGGAGATACGCTTGCAAATCTTCTTGAATTTTTAGGTCACAATGTCATCAGACAAAATCACATAGGAGACTGGGGAACGCAGTTTGGTATGCTCATCGCCTACCTTGAGGAGCTTGAATCAACGAGTGACATCAAAGAGAGTCTAAAAGACCTTGAAGAGTTCTATAAACTCGCAAAAAAAAGATTTGATGAAGATGTGGCATTTGCCAATAAAGCGAGAGAATATGTGACTATGTTTCAAAGTGGCGACAAACATTGCTTAGAGCTTTGGAAACGATTTATAGATATCTCTCTTGCGCATTGCGAAGAAGTTTATGAGAGACTTGAGATCACACTCACAAGAGATGATGTCAGAGCAGAGAGCTCCTATAATGCCATGCTGCCCTCTGTCATAGAAAAGCTTGATAGTGAATCTCTTCTAAGCCTCAGCGAGGGAGCAAAATGTGTATTTTTACCACAAAATGAGATACCGCTCATCGTCCAAAAAAGTGATGGCGGTTACCTCTATGCAACAACCGACCTTGCCGCACTTTGGTATAGAGATAAAGAACTAGAAGCTATGAGAGTTCTCTATGTTGTTGATGCAAGACAGGGTGAACACTTCAAGCAGGTGTTTTGGGTTGCAAAAGCGGCCGATATGGTGCAAGAAGATGTCTCTTTGGAGCATATTGCTTTTGGGACGATGATGAATGAACAAGGTAAACCTTTTAAGACAAGAGACGGTGGAACATTTAAGCTCATTGACCTCATCGACGAGGCGATAGTGCGAGCTAAAAATACCCTCAAAGACAAAGAGGATACACAAGAGAATATCGAACAAAAGGCGAAGATTATAGGAATCGGTGCCCTAAAATATGCTGATTTGAGTGTCAATCGAGAATCAAACTATATCTTCAACTGGGATAGAATGCTAAGCTTTGAGGGTAATACCGCGCTCTATATGCAATACGCGTATGCGAGGATACAGAGTATCTTGAGAAAATATGATGGTCTCTTTGAGGGCAATATCAAAATCGAGAGCGATATCGAACATGAACTCAGTGTTATACTTCTTGATTTTGAAGATGTACTCCATAAAAGTGCAAACGAGTGTATGCCTAGCTATATAACTAGTTATCTCTATGAACTTGCGACTCTTTTTATGCGGTTTTACGAACAAAGTCCTATACTCAAAGAGGGAGTTGAGCAAGAGACCAAGATAAGTAGGCTACTCCTCGCAAAAATAACAGCCGATACGATCAAGCAAGGGCTTGCAATCTTGGGCATAAAAACCCTAGAGAAGATCTAACTTTCTTTTTTTGATATCTCTGCTAAAAACTCTTCGAGGGAGTATCGCTGTCTATATTGGGGCGTCATGATATGGATAAGTATATCCCCAAGGTCAGTCACAATCCAATCATCGCTCAAATCAGAAGATAAAAACTCTTCTCCTTTTGGTTTGAGCTCATTTTTGAGATGATCAAAAAGCGCGCCCGTATGTTTGCCTCCTATGGAGTTGGCTATCACAACTCTTTTTGCTATATAATCTGCATCACTTAGATCAAAAACCTCTATCTCTTCAGCCTTTTTACTATCAAGCAGTGAAACAATGTTCTCTACTCTTTCATCTATGCTCAAAATATCTTCTTTTTTTGTCATACTCTCTTTTTCCCTTTTTGATATAATTCTTCTACTTTTTTTACTATTTTTTTATCTATATACTGTAATTCTAAATGTTCTCTTATCTGTGTTGAATTTACATCCATATCGGTATCGAGAAGTCTATACGAGTTTAGAAAGCTCACATCAAACTCTTTCTCCCCGCGCTTTGCGATTACCCAAGTGATCTCAGCATTGAGCTTTTTAAAATCTTTCCACTGCTGCAATCTCTCTAGATTATCTGCGCCGATGATGATATAAGAGACATTATAATTTTTTTTAAAATGTCGAAAACTCTCTATAGTGTACCGAATCTCTTTTCGTATCTCAAAATCATCTACGATCACACCCTCAATTCCGCCAAAGACATCTTGGCACATCTCAAGTCTCCTCCTAGCATCTACAACCGTTTTATCTTTAAAAGGATTGAGATATGCCGGTAAAACTATAAGTGCGTCTATATCTAATGTTTGGAGAGCTTTTTTGATTATCTCTTGATGCCCAATGTGTGGCGGATCAAAACTGCCGCCAAACAGCGCGACTTTCAAAGTGGTGCTTTTAACCAAAAAATAACCTCATATAGTGTAGAATTACGAAATTCTATCATAAAGTAGCATAATATCAAAAGAAGAGGAAATATGGCAGTAAAAGTAGCAATAAACGGGCTTGGAAGAATAGGAAAATGTGTAGCAAAGATTATTGCTAGCAGAGACGATATCGAGCTAGTGGCCATCAATGCCTCTATGAGTGAAGAGATGATAGAATATGTCTTGAAATATGATAGTGTTCACGGCAATTTTAAAGATGTTGTAGTAAAAGACGGCTATGTCAATATCGGTAAATCAAAAGCGAAACTACTGAGTGAAAGAGACCCTGCGAAACTTGACTTTGCTGCTCTTGGTGCTGAGGTAGTGCTCGAGTGTACCGGTGCATTTTTAACTAAAGAGAGCGTGCAACCTTATCTTGATAACGGTATCCAAAAAGTTATCTTCTCTGCTCCTGCCAAAGATGATACGGCTACTTTCGTTCTCGGCGCAAATGAAGAGAGCTACAATGATGAGCGTATCATCTCAAATGCAAGTTGCACTACAAACTGTCTTGCGCCTGTGGCCAAAGTACTCGATGAGGCTTTTGGCATAGAAAAAGGGCTTATGACAACAATTCATAGTTATACATCCTCACAGCCTATCCTTGATGCTAAAGATAAAAAAGATCCAAGAAAAGCAAGAGCGGGAGCAACCAACCTTATCCCGACAACAACAGGTGCGGCGAAAGCCATAGGAAAAGTATTGCCAACACTCAATGGCAAACTCAATGGTCAATCCATTCGAGTGCCGACACCCAATGTTTCACTTGTTGATCTTACCGTAACATTAAATAAAACCGTAACGCTTCAAGAGGTTCAGGATGCTTTTATCGAAGCTTCCAAAGGAAAACTCAAAGGCATACTCGGTGTTGATACGGAAAAGAGAGTCTCGAGTGATTTTATCGGAGAACATCTTAGTAGTGTCGTTGCACTTGATACACTCCAGATCGTGGGTGAAAATATGCTCAAAGTCCTCTCTTGGTATGACAATGAGTGGGGTTATTCGTGCAGACTTGTTGATCTTGCTGTATTTGTTAGTAAAAAGTGAGGGAGCTCTATGCTTAAAACTATAAAAGATCTCAATATCGACCATAAAGTTATCTTTATACGATGTGATTTTAATGTTCCCAAAGATGAGCAAGGCAACATCACCGATGATAGAAGAATACGAGAAGCACTCCCTACCATACGCTATTGCCTAGATAGAGACTGCAGAGTTATTTTAGGTTCGCACTACGAAAGACCAACGCCCGGAGTTTATGAGGATCGCTTTTCTCTTAAGCCTGTTAAAGTAAGATTGAGAAAGCTCCTTAAACTTGCTGATGAGGTTATGATTGCTGAAGATGTTGTCGGAAATGATGCTAAGGAAAAAGTAAAAAATCTCAAAGCAGGTGAAGTTTTGATCTTGGAAAATCTGAGATTTGAAGCGGGCGAGATAAAAAACGATGAAACCTTTGCCAAAAAACTTGCCTCATTTGCCGATATCTATATCAATGATGCCTTTGGTGCTTGTCATAGAAAACATGCCTCTATCTATGCAATGGCACAGCAATTTGCTCCTGAAAATAGAGGGGTAGGATTTCTGATGAATAAAGAGATCAAATTTTTTAGCAAAGTGATACAAAATCCTACAAGACCTTTTGTGGCAGTTGTGGGTGGCTCAAAAGTATCAGGCAAACTTCAAGCACTTATCAATCTTGTTGAAAAAGTTGACAAGGTGATCATCGGTGGGGGTATGGCATTTACTTTCCTCAAAGCGCTCGGATATGAGATAGGAAAATCTATCGTCGAGGATGACCTCATCGATGATGCAAAGAAGATTATGGAGCGTGCTGAGGAGAGAGGGGTAAAATTTTATCTTCCTGTCGATCTTATCGTTGCAAATGAATTTAGCCAAAATGCGATTGTAAAATATCTTCCTTCCCAAGAGATACCAGAAGGGTGGATGGGACTTGATATAGGACCTGCAAGTATACGGCTCTTTAGAGAGGCAATAGGTGATGCACAAACAATCATATGGAATGGGCCTATGGGTGTTTATGAGATGGAAAAATTCTCCAAAGGGAGCATTATGATGTCACATCATATAGCACAAAGCAATGCCACGACTATAGTCGGTGGCGGTGATACTGCCGATGTTACTGCGCGTGCCGGAGATATAGAAGAGATGAGCTTTGTCAGTACCGGTGGTGGTGCAAGCCTAGAGCTCATCGAGGGCAAAGTACTACCCGGGGTCGAGGTTCTAGGATGATATTTGCTGCAAACTTCAAAACAAACCATACAAGAGTTTCTACCGGTGAGTATATTGAAGTATTGCTTTTTGATACATCACTCTTAAAAGATGATGCCATCTATATTTTTCCACCGACTAGCGCACTGCAAGCATCTAAAGAGCCTATAAAAATCGGTGCACAAAATGCTTATATGGCGCAAAATGGAGCTTTCACGGGCGAGATAGGTTTAGAACAGCTTGATGAGTTTGCAATACGCACTATCATTATTGGTCATAGTGAACGCAGAGAGATACTAGGTGAATCGCAAGGGTTTATAGCAAAGAAATTTCAATTTTTTAAAGAGCATAACTTTGAGATCATCTACTGCATTGGTGAGCCTCTTGAAGTCAGAGAGCATGGTAATGGTGCTGTGTTAGAGTACCTCAGCACACAATTTGAAGGCATCGATACAAATTATGACAAAATCATGATAGCTTATGAGCCTATTTGGGCGATAGGAACAGGCAAGAGTGCTACGATAGAAGAGATTAGCACAACTCACAGTGCACTCAGAGAACTCACAAAGGCGCCCCTTTTGTATGGAGGAAGTGTTAACGCTAGCAATATACAGCAAATCGTAAAAACCAATAATGTAGATGGTGTGCTTGTAGGAAGTGCTTCACTCAATGCTAAAGATTTTCTAGAACTTATCTCTCTCTCCAAATAAACTCCTCTTTTTAATAAACTGCCTATTTTTTAATCATAATGAGCATAAATAACTGTTTACTTTATTGCTATACTGTGGAACATCAAAAAAAATTCAAGGAGAAAATGATGAAAAAAATATCTTTAGGTTTAGTTGCAGCAGCTGCACTAAGTACAGTACTTTTTGCGGGTGGGGACATCGATTCGGTAGAGCCAATCGTAGAAGCTCCGGTAGCGAGTGAGTCCGGTCTTGAGCTTAGCGCAAATGTTGCTCTAACATCAAATTATGTATGGAGAGGTATGACACAAACTGACAACTCTCCTGCGATTCAAGGTGGATTTGACCTTGGTTACAAAGGTCTCTACGCCGGTGTTTGGGGTTCAAATGTTGAGTTTGGTTCTGCTTATGACGAGTCTATGGAGCTTGATCTCTATGCAGGATATGCAGGCGAAGCGTTTGGTATCGGTTATGATGTCGGTGTAATCGAATATGCTTACCCGAGCAATACTGATGCACTTAACTTTGCTGAAGCTTATGTGGGTCTTAGTAAAGCATTTGGCGACTTTGAAATGGGTGCAAAATATTATGCGGCTATCGATGTTCCAAGTGGTGCTGATAAACTTGACTACTGGCAAGTAGATACAAGCTATGCATTGCCTATGGATTTCGGTATCTCAGCTTCTTATGGTGATTATGAAGATATAGGAAGTAACTACATCGTTTCACTTTCTAAAGCATTCGATAAATTCGAAGTAAGCATTGCTTACACTGACTTTAGTGGTGATACAGGTTTTGATGACCAAGACCATATCGTTGGAACAATAAGCGCTTCTTTCTAATTATAGACGTCTCTAAAAAAGCCCTAAATACTCATAATGGGCTTTGTGAATGTAAGATTTTATAAAAGATTTGTGAAAGCCTAGCCCATAGCTAAGTAAAACAAATATTTTGCGAAAGATTGCGTTTGAAAAGTCCACCCTGTGGGCATCTCTAGCTTTCCCTTATGCGTTGTTACTCACTTTCGAATTAGCTAAGGCTAGTCCTTCAAGTGAGTGTCTAGCCTAAAAAAAAGCTAGAGATGTTATGTGTATTTATGGTTTTAGAGATGTCTTTAGATTCAAATAAAACTTCCTTTAAAAACCCCTCTCTTGAGGGGATTTTTGTTATAATTACTTATGACAAAACTGATCCTTAAAAAAGCTTTTTATCTACTACTCATGCTTTTTCTTATCTCGCTCATATCTTTTTTTATGATTCATCTTGCACCCAATAGTTTTTTTAGCGCGGGTGGGCTCAACCCAAATATGACACCGGAATCGATCGAACACCTTAAGCGAGTTTATGGTCTTGATAAGCCTCTCATCGTTCAATATGCCCTTTGGCTCAAGTCGATTACTCTGTTAGATTTTGGGATTTCTTTTGCGAGTGGTTTAAGTGTCATAGATGAGATAAAATCGAGAATTGGTATCACATTGGGGATGAATATCACAGCAATGGTTGTCATATTTTGGCTTGCTCTTTGGCTAGGAGTAAAAAGTGCTTTGGGAAGTGAAACAACCTCAAAAAGAATCAAACAGCTCTCACTCCTGAGCTACTCTACCCCATCATTTTATCTTGCACTCCTCTTTATACTTTTTCTTACATACAAACTTGAACTCTTCCCGATAGGCGGACTCAATGATTTTGAAGTCGAAGCAGGAACACTGAGTTGGTATATCGATAGAGTCTATCATCTGACGCTTCCTGTGTCTGTTATGATCTTTGTGGGGTTTGGCTCTTTGACGCTCTATATCCGCTCTCTTACGATAGATATACTCAAGAGTGATTATATCTATTTTGCAAAATCAAGAGGATTTGATAATGATGCGATTAGAAAAAGATATATCTATCCTAATCTTCTTCCATTTATTATCACAATTTTAGGGCTCTCTCTACCCGGGCTTTTGGGCGGAAGTGTGATACTTGAACAGATATTCGGGATTGACGGGATGGGGCTTCTTTTTTATCAAAGCGCACTTAGCAGAGACTATCCTGTGATTATGGGGATACTGATAATTGGAGCGTTTCTCACGCTCCTCGGAAATATAATAGCAGATTTATTGCTCTATAAACTCAATCCAAATTTTAAAAAATAACTATCTAAAGAGCTCTTCAAGCGCTGAAGTATCTTTTGTTTTTTGGACATCACCTGATTCGCTAAACTCATTGACTCTGCCCTCAACCTCTTCTAGTTCTATGGAATAACCGGTTAACATCGAAGCAAGTCGTATATTGATACCGCTTCTACCGATTGCTTTTGCTTTTTGATCTTGGGTTATAGAGACGATTGCTTTTTTATCTTCTACTTTGACATGCTGAACAATCGCCGGGCTCAATGCTCTCGTGATATATACTTCTGGGATGATTGAGTATTCGATACAGTCTATATTTTCACCTATAAGTTCATTACTTACGGCATTGATCCGTACACCTTTAACTCCAACAGTTGCGCCGATTGGGTCGATATTGGCCTGATTTGATGTCAGTGCTATCTTGGCTCTCTCTCCCGGGATTCTAGCACAACTAACAACCTCGACAGACTCATCTTCAATCTCCGGAACCTCTTTTTTAAGAAGTTCCTCTAAGAATTTTGGTGATGTTCTGCTTAGTTCAAGAGAAAGTCCGAATTTTGGATCGATGCTTACATATCTCAAAAGTGCTTTGATTGTATCACCCGCTTTAAACTTCTCGCCTTTGATACGGTTTCTAAGGCTCAAGATTCCACTCAACTCTCCTATCTCCACATAGGTATTATCTTCACTGTCAAGTCTATTTACAACACCGATTACTATCGTGCCAACCATCTCTTTGTACTTTTCCAAAATGCTCTGCTCTATCATTCTTTGGATGTGATACTCAAGCTCTTTAAAGAGGTTTGCAGAAGCTGTTCTACCGTAGTCTTCGAGATTAAAATCACTCTTAAGCTGATCGCCGAGTTCGATCTCTTCATCATACTCTTTGGCTTCGCTCAGACTCATATAGCTTGCAGGTTCTTCTTCTAACCTTGGGTCTCCCTCTGCAACAACAGTGACGACCTTAACAAGGGTGTAATTTTTTGTATCATAATCTATCTTCGCTTCAAAAGTCGTATCTCGAGAAGTAAGTCTTTTTGCACTTTGAACCAACGCCTCTTTAAATGCATCAATGGCCTGTTGTTTTGTTATGCCTTTTTCGACAGCTATGGCTTCAACTGTATCTAAAATCTTTTCCAATATTTTTCCTTTTATTCCAAACATAACAATCAAAAATGATGAACAACATTAAGAGAGCTTTTGGATTCCTATCTTTGAAGAATTGTATTATAGCTAAACAAAACTTTACTGAAAATAAAGTATAATCCCCCTAGCATAGGAAGATAATTCCAAACAAAAAGGGAGAGCCATATGAAGCTTAAGCTAGCGAGAACAACACTCAAAGCGAAACCAAAAGTCGTAGATTTGAAAACGATAGAAGAAGAGTTGGAAGAAAAATCAATATTTTATTTTGACAAAGAAAATTCACACAAAGACCTCAAAGATGCTATAGAGCATTTTGAAGAAAAAGGCTATAGCGTCTATCTTAGAGAGGTAAAATATGGACTTGATGAAGGGGAGTTTATATACGAAGTTCACATCATCCAATAGCTTATGGGGAAAAAATTATACATAGAAACACTTGGTTGTGCTATGAATGTGAGAGACTCGGAACATCTCATAGCAGAACTCTCAAAAAAACATAACTACACACTCACAGACGATATCAGCAAAAGCGACCTTATCATCATCAATACCTGCTCTGTTCGAGAAAAGCCCGTTGCAAAACTTTTCTCTGAGCTTGGCGTCTTTGCTAAAACAAAAAAACCGCAAGCCAAGATTGGTGTATGTGGATGTACGGCAAGTCATTTGGGTGCAGAGATCATCAAAAGAGCACCATTTGTGGATTTCGTGCTAGGTGCTAGAAATGTATCGAAAATCAGTGAAGTCCTTGAACTCAAACATGCTGTTGCTATTGATACGGATTATGATGAGAGTAGCTATATCTTCGAAGAGTACCGCTCTAACCCATATAAGGCAATGGTCAATATCTCTATGGGGTGTGATAAATCTTGCGCATTTTGTATCGTTCCTACCACACGCGGGGAAGAGGTATCCATCCCCTCAAATCTCATCATCTCAGAGATTCAAAAATCAGTTGCAAGTGGTGCAAGAGAGGTGATGCTTCTTGGGCAAAATGTCAACAATTACGGTCGAAGATTTACAAATAAGAGCGAGATAGCAAACTTCACAGAGCTCTTAAAATCAGTGAGTAAGATAGAAGGTCTAGAGCGTATCCGTTTTACCTCTCCGCATCCACTCCATATGGACGATGCATTCTTAGAAGAATTTGCAACAAATCCAAAAATATGTAAGCAGATTCATGTGCCACTTCAAAGTGGCTCTACCGAGATACTCAAAGCGATGAGACGAGGATACACAAAAGAGTGGTTCTTAGATAGATGTGAACGCATCCGTACGCTAGCGCCCAATACTACCATATCGACTGACATCATCGTCGGCTTCCCGGGTGAGAGCGAAGAAGATTTTGAACATACTATGGATGTACTAGAGAAAGTACGGTTTGATCAACTCTTCTCTTTTATCTACTCTCCAAGACCACACACACTAGCAGCAAATTTTGACAATCAGGTCAAGAGTGAAATCTCTTCACAAAGATTGACACGCCTCCAATCAAGACATACAGAGATACTTGATAGCATCATGGAAGCACAACTTAACACAATCCATGAGGTCTATTTTGATGAGCTCAAACCAAATGGAAAAATAGCCGGAAGATCGGATGATGGGAAGCTTATATTTGTCGATGGTGGTGAAGAGCTTTTGGGCGAGATAAAAGATGTTATAATCACAAAAATATCAAGAAGTCTACTTCATGGTAAGGTGATT
>JACDJA010002413.1_pt1 | contig 13406 bp, 10 predicted proteins | sample 7449241 | NCBI WGS metagenome assembly JACDJA01 (sample SAMN14253289, study PRJNA609438) | sludge metagenome | isolation source: initial anaerobic sludge | collected 2018-12-20 | reverse complement strand
GTGGCTCTGACGATGACCGTCGCCGAGCGCGTTCTGGGGTTGAACTTCTTTGACCCGGCGGGTGGCGGCAACCCGATTCTTTATCAACACCTTTTCTGGTTCTATTCGCATCCGGTTGTCTACGTCTTCGTCTTGCCGGGGCTTGCCGTCATCAGCGAATTGTTGCCCGTTTTTGCCCGCAAGCCGCTCTTCGGCTATCGGTGGGTGGCGCTGTCGAGTCTGGGCATCGCGCTGGTTGGTTTCCTGGTCTGGGCGCACCACATGTTCACATCGGGCATGGCCGACGCGCTGCGCGTGCCGTTCATGTTCTCGACGATGCTGGTGGCGGTGCCCACGGGTGTCAAGTTCTTTAGTTGGGTGGCGACGATTTGGGAAGGCAAGTTGCCGAAGGATCCGCCCACGCCGCTTTTGTTCGTGCTGGGTGCAATTTCGGTTTTCCTCATTGGCGGTGTGACCGGACCCATCCTGGGTACGATCCCGACCAACCTGCATCTGCACGACAGTTACTGGATCGTCGGGCATTTCCATGCCACCATGTTTGGCGGCTACATCTTCCCGTTCTTTGCCGCACTCTACTATTGGTATCCGAAGATCAGCGGCCGCATGTACAAGGAATCGTTGGGCAAGCTGCATTTCTGGCTGATGCTTCCCGCTTTTTGGGTGATGAGCATCGGGCAGATGAGCGTGGGCCTGCTCGGTATGCGCCGGCGCGTTGCCGACTATGATCCGGCGCTCGGCATCACAACGACCCAGGTTCTGATCACCCTGGCGGCGCTTGTTATCGGCTGGTCGGTACTTATCATGATCTATAACTTCGTTGCCAGCGCAAAAATGGAACCTGTCGCCGATCGAAACCCGTGGCGTTCCCGGTCTCCGGAATGGCAAATCCCGTCACCGGCTCCCGAGTTCAACTACGACACGCCGTTCGAGGTGGTTGGCGATCCGTATGATTATGGACTGGTCGGGTCCACGTACACGCGCGACGCTGTGCCCGCGCCCTCGGGTGACTAAGGTCAGGAGAAGAGAAAAACGATGAACGACAAGAAAGCGGCCGCCTATCGTCTCGGCCTGATGACCCTGGTAATCCTGGCCGTGCTGACGATAGTTGAGTTTTTCGTCGCCATTTACCTCGATTCCCTGGTGCTGCTTTTCATTGTTGCAATGGTGAAAGCAGCCGTCATTATCCAGAACTTCATGCATATCGCGCGACTGTGGCGTGAGGAGAGTCACTGATGAGTGCTGTTACGGCCCATGCTGCCCATGATGATGACACCCACGGGCACGAGCTTCCCTATGCAACCCAGGTGCGGGCTAATCGACTGGGTTTGTGGCTCTTTCTGTTTTCGGAGTTGTTTCTGTTCGGCGCGCTTTTTGCCACCCGGTTTGTGCTGTGGGGCAATACGCGGCCGAACCTGAGTCAGGAAGTCGGGTTGCTGGCAACGGGGATTCTGTTGTTGAGTAGCTACTTCATGTATCGCAGTGAGGTTGGCGCGGAGTACGGCGACCGGAACAAGTTCTTGCGCAGCGCCTTGTTGGCGGCGCTGATGGGCATGATCTTCTTCGTGATGGTTGTCGTCATGGAGTGGAACGTCTTCGGGCTGAGCGGTGAGTTGTTCGGCATTGAACTGTTCGGCCATTTGAAGCCGTCGGACGGCGTCTACGGGGGCGTGTTCTATGCCATGACCGGGATGCATGCGCTCCACGTGTTAAGCGGCATTGTCCTGATCCTCATCATTTGGTGGAATGGCCGGCGTGGCTTCTACACGACGGAGAGACATTGGGGCGTGGAAGCAACGGCGATTTACTGGCACTATGTTGATGTTGTGTGGATTTTCTTCTATCCGGCCCTCTATCTGATGGGCCAGGTGGTCCCCTAGTAATTCTCCCGGGGCCGTGGCTGAACGTTGGTTAAGCCGCGGCCCCGTTTGATCCACAATTTGCTCTATCCTCGCTACAATCCTGCGCATGGATCCCATCGCCCGGGCGGCCCTTACATCGTGGAGTTGGCGCCCTGAAGTCATTATTGCCCTGTTCGTTTTCGGGACCTTGTTTATCGTTGGCTGGTCGCGCTTGCGGTCGATCAGCGGGCCACCGCGGAGCCGGCGGGCGTTGGGCGCCGGCTGGCGGCCGGTGTCCTATATTGCCGGGTTGTTGGTAATCGGTTTCGCGCTGATGTCGCCGCTCGACGTGCTGGTTCAGCAGTTGTTCTTCATGCACATGATCCAGCATTTGCTTTTGATTATGATCGCCCCGATTCTGCTGCTTTTGCCGAACCCTATGCCTTTTTTGCTCTGGGGTCTGCCGCAGCCTGCCCGGCTTGCCGCGGGTCGCGCGCTCAATAATGTGATTCACAAGGAGTCGGCCATCGGCCGGCTGCTGCGCAAGGTGACCGGACCGGTAGCTGTCTGGTTTATTATGATCCTGTTCATCGTCGGCTGGCATGACCCCAACATGTACAACGCCGCACTGCGCAGCGAGCTGGTTCACGACCTTGAGCACGTAACGATGTTCGTGGCCGGTATGCTTTTCTGGTGGACGGTTACGGGGGCGGGGCCGCGGCTGCATAAGAACATGAGTCGCCCGGCCAAAGTGATCTTTGTCATCGCGGCCATCCCGCCGAATATGGCTTTGGGCGCGGCTCTGGCCTTTAGCCAGCAGCCAATCTACTCTTTCTATAACGACATGCCACGCCTGTGGGGTATCTCGGTTCTCGACGACCAACGGCTCAGCGGGATCATTATGTGGATACCGGGAAGCATGATGTACTTCATGACTGCCCTGGCGCTCATCTTCATGATCCTCTCCGGGGAAGAGCGCAAACCCGTCCTGGAAGACAAGCCGTGGATGTCTGACGAGAATCTGATCGCGCCGGGTATCGGGCGATAACAGGTGGGTTGGGATGCGTGTGAGAGAACTGGTTCGGGCATTATTCAGTCGACGATGGTGGTGGGTTTCGCTCGTTGTGCTGGCGCTCATGGTTGTGTTGGCGCGCCTGGGATTTTGGCAGCTCGACCGTCTGGCACAGCGACGCGAGGCAAACGCCGAATTGCTGGCAGCCATCGAATCCGTGCCCATCGACTTGAACGTGGGGTATGGAGAGTTTATCGAGCCGGCTCCTGATGATGTTGGTTCCGGGCTTGCAAATCGGGATGTCGTGGCATCCGGTTCGTATGATTATGCCGCTCAGCGCGTCCTGAAACTCCAGAGCTGGCAAGGGCAGGCGGGGGTCCATTTGATCACGCCCTTTGTTATCGAAGGAACGGATGTTGCCGTGCTTGTTGACCGAGGCTGGATTCCCGACAGAGAATATCAGGCGGGGAATGGATTCGCGGACAGCACGGATGCACAGACCATTGAGGGCTATATCGCCCTTACGGAAACCCTCCCCCGGCGTGCGGCCGATTCGGTCGTGCCCGTCAGCCCCGGCATGGAGCTGTTTCGCGTCGACGTGGCCGCAATCAATGAGGAACTGCCGTTCGAGCTATTGCCCTTCTACGTGAAGCTTGCTCCGCCCACGGGTGCGCAGTCCCAACTGCCGTTTGCCTCGGCAAAGGAAATTGACCTTTCCGAGGGGCCGCATTTGGGCTACGCGATGCAATGGTTCATCTTTTCGGCGGGCCTTGGAATTGCCTACGTCATCTTTGTGAATCGTTCGCTCACCTCGCAGGCTGATTCCACAACGGTAAATCAGACACCGGGATGAGGGCACAGTTAAGAAGATGTCACCATGTTGACACCTTACGGCCACTCGTTAGAATTAAACTCGCCCAACTCGGACGGATGTCCCTGGCAATAATCAATTGAGGTATGCCGGCCGTTGCCCGGCAACGAAATCAAACGACTCCGGGGGTTCGGAACATGGAAACAACAGGACGCTTGCGAGAGGGGCTGTCGTCGCTCCTATTGGTGTGGGCGATGCTCCTGGTTACCAGCATGGCGGTGCTGCATGCCGATCTGATCGATGGCTTGCACGTCCTGCCGATCGTGGCGACTCTGGCATTGGGGACGGGATGGTTGCTGGCGAAAAGCATTTTTTCCGACCGCACCGCCCACATCTTTGCCCTTGTATACGGTATCTTCTTCATATTCTTCCTCGTCGGCACGACATTGCCATACGACGGCCCCTGGCGCGAACGCGTGCTGGACCTCATCGGTCGCCAGCTCGAGTGGTTGCAAGCGGCGCGTGGCGGCGGCACGAGTCGCGATGGGATTATCTTCGTAATCCAGACGACGGCCGTGTTCTGGTTGCTCGGCTATCTGGCCGGCTGGTATACCTTCCGGCGCGCCCACATCTGGCGGGTGGTTATTCCCATCGGAATGGTACTCTTGAGTGTGGTCTATTACTATAACGGACCAAGGCCACTACTGATCTATCTGGTGATCTATACCTTGCTGGCGCTCCTGTTTGTAGCCGTGACCCACCTCACGGATGAACAGCGCGAGTGGAAGCGCGCTTCTGTCCGGTTCGATCGCGGTATCCAGTACGATTTCATGCGGGCCGGGCTGGTGATCGCGCTGGTGGCGCTGCTGTTGGCCTGGTCGCTGCCGGGGTTAAAGGCAAATACGTCCGTCAGCGCGGCTTTTTCCGGGGCAGGTGGCCCCTGGCGCTCGTTTCAGGATACGTGGACACGGCTGTTTTCATCGTTGCGGTCCTACGGCGCGGGAACGAGCGATCCCTATCAGGACACGCTGGTATTGGGTGGGCCGCGCAGCGTCGGCAATACGCTTGTCATGGACGTGCAGGTGGCCAAGGAGCTGCCCTACGGCGTCTATTGGCAGGCCATCGTATACGATACGTATGAAGATGGCGGTTGGCGCTCGACCGAGAGTGACACGGGTGACCTGGTGCATTATCCGGATGATGGGGCCTTGAATGTGCCCCTCACTACGTCCCGCACAGTGATCACCCAGACCGTGACCAATTATCTACCCAACTCCAGCTTCCTCTATGCCGCCCCTGAGGTGATCAGCAGCGATCGGCAGATGCTTGTCGATGCTACGTATGATCCGGAAGGCCAAACGTTGGTTACTTCGTTGCGCTCACGTTTTATTTTGCGGCAGGGGGATCAATACCAGGTGGTTTCGCGCGTTTCCGTGGCCGACGCGACCAGTCTGCGCGCTGCTCCGACCACTTATCCGCAATGGATTCAGGACCGCTATCTGCAATTGCCCGATACGGTGACGCCGCAGACGCTGGCGTTGGCCACGGACCTGACGGCCGGCCAGGCGAATCCCTATGACAAGGCGATTGCCGTACGTGACTATTTGCGAGCCAACCTCAGCTATAACGATCAGATTGATGCCGCCCCGGAAGGAATTGACCCCGTTCATTATGCGCTGTTTGACCTGAAAGAGGCCTATTGCACCTACTATGCCTCGGCGATGGCGGTCATGTTGCGTTCGCAGGGGATTCCGGCACGGGTGGTGAGCGGTTATGCGCTGGGCGAGTACGACGAGCCGAGCCAATCTTACCGTGTGCGCGCGGCTAACTCGCATACCTGGGTCGAGGTGTTTTTCCCGAATTATGGGTGGATTCACTTCGAGCCGACATCAAGCATTCCTGTTGCGGAACGGCCTTCATCGGGTACGGGGGAGTTGGGCGGCGTCATCACCCTGGCGGAACCCGCACAGGCGGAAGGTCTGCTGCCTCCGGAAGATGTAGAGAGAGCTAATGGTTTGTTGGGCGGCCTGGATGAAGGCGCTCTCGATCAGGGGGCTTCGACGAGGCCGAATGTAGCCTGGTGGCAGATACTGATCGGCGTTGTGCTCCTGACGATCGCCGGGGCGGCCATGGCGGCGGGGATCAATTATAATCGAGGGATTGAGGGTGACGTGAACCGTAGCTACATGCGTCTGGGCGACTGGGCGCGATGGTTGGGCATCCCCTGGCGTGCGACCCAAACCCCCTATGAGCAGGCCGATTCGCTTGTAGCCCTGATCCCCCAGGGGCAAAAACCGGTTCGCAATCTGACGCGTCAATACGTCCTGCAACGTTTCGGTCCCGCCAAGTCGAGCGAGGGTGACTTTGATCCGCATCAGGAGTGGCGTGAATTGCGCCCCTTGTTGTTGCGGCAGCGTATTGCTCAGGCCCTCAGCCGTTCGCGCGCGGCGAAATGATTGGCCAGTCGGAGGATCCGAAGCGGATGGTGACCACTTCCGCATGGGAACCATTGGTTTTGAATAGGCGTTGCTCTGCTATAATCCCGGAGTTCGCTTTTCACAATCGAGCAACTTTCTGCCCGAACAGATTGATCCGGATTACGCGAGCGGTTTTGTTGTGAACGATCAGGCCACGCCAGACTTGTCTTCATCCACATCCATGGATAACGCCGGTACATTGCTCCGGCAGATCGAACAATATCAGATCGGTCTTATCGATCAGCAGCGGTCGCTCGTTCGCGCACCCGATGAGCATCTCCGCGCCACGGCGTTGCGCAATGCGGCCGCGCTTGCCCGCTGGCTCGACCAGCTGCGCGCCGGCGCGCAGAATCTGGAAAGCGAGGTTCGCGCCCAGGTTGCGGAACAAGAGCAGCTGCGCGCCCTCCAGGAAGTTGGCGCGGCCATTAACTCATCGCTTGATCTGGATGTCGTTTTGCAGCAGGTCATGGACGCCATCATCCGCCTGACCAGGGCTGAGCGCGCCATGCTTCTGCTGAATAGCGGCAGTGGGCTGGAAATCAAGATGGCCCGCAATTTGTCGCAAGAGACGTTGGACGACGAGGCTTCTCTCGATATCAGCCGCAGCATTGTTCGTCGCGTGGCCGAAACGGGTGAACCGATCGCCACTATCAACGCACAGGAGGACGAACGGTTCTCTTCACAGCATAGCATTATCAGCTACAAGCTTCGCTCTATCCTCTGCGTGCCGCTCAAGATTAAAGGGGAGACGACCGGGGTTATCTACGCCGATAACCGGATCGCCAGCGGCATCTTCAGCGACGCCGACCGGGACTTGCTGGCTGGGTTCGCCGACCAGGCGGCCGTCGCTCTCGACAATGCGCGCCTGTTTCACGAAGTGGCCGGGATGAAGCAGTTGATGGATAGCGTATTCGCTTCAATTGCCAGCGGCGTGATCACAATCGATGCGGAGGATCGTATTGCGCTCTTTAATCGCGCCGCCGAGCGCATTCTGGGTGTGGCGACTGAGTCGGCCCTGTCGCTTGATTACCGACCGATGATGGCGGCATTGGGATTGTCACTGGAAGAAATTATCCGGGAAGTACGGGAATCGGGCCGGACTCGCAGCATTGAATTTGATCTGTCGGCCAACCGGCAAGCGAATAATCCTTCGACAATTCACCTGACCATCTCACCCTTGCACACGGTCGAGGATGAACGTTTGGGCGGCGTCGCCCTGGTGATTGAGGATGTGTCGGAAAAGAAACGCATTGAGAGCGTGCGCCGTTACCTGCCGCCGGCCCTTGTCGATCGCGTGCGCGACCTGGACGGCGCGCAAAGGCCCCAGCGCCGCACTATCACGGTTCTGTTTGCCGATATCCGTGACTTCAGCCGGTTTGGGGAACGAATGGATCCGGAAGAGCTGATCGATCTCGCCAACGGCATGTTCTCGGAGGCCGTGTCCGCCATCAGCGAGTGCCAGGGTCTGATTGACAAGTTCATGGGGGATGCGGTAATGGCTTTGTTCAACACGCCCCTGAATCCGCAGACCGACCATGTGGCCCAGGCAGTGCGGGCGGCTCTGAGGATTCAGTCCCGCCTGGTAACTTACCGGCGATCTCTGCCACCGGAGAAGATGCTACATTTCGGGATCGGCATTCACACCGGCGAGACAGTTGTGGGCAACGTGGGCAGCGACAAGCGCAAGGATTACTCGGCCGTGGGTGATGTCGTCAATCTCTGCAAGCGTTTGCAGGAACTCGCCGGCGCGGATCAGATTATTATCAGTCGTGATGTCTATGATCAGGTCCGCGATCTGGTACAGGTGGAGGCTCTACCGTCGGTTCAGGTTCGTGGACGGTTGACTCAGGAAGAAGTATTTCATCTGCTGGGTGAGAAAGAGGCGTTGACTCCGATGCGTTGAGTGTTTGGTCTGATTCTTCCGGCGGCAACTGTTCGGGGAAGGGCGGCAGGTCGAACAGTTTACGCCACGCATAGACGCCGAGGACTTTCAGCGAGGCTACCAGCGGCGCGGCCAGAATCGCGCCGAGGATACCGGCCAGGGACGCGCCCATGAACACACCGACGATTACCAGTATCGGGTGCAGATCCAGCGCGCCGCCCACGATACGAGGCACGAGCAGGTTGTTTTCCACCTGCTGGATGACAATCATCAATCCCAACACCAGCAGCGCGTACTGCCAGGGGTCCAGCCCGAGATAGTTTGTGGGCTGAAAGAGGGCCACCAAAATGGCAACGGCGGCGCTGACGATCGGTCCGACGGTCGGCACAAACTCCAGCAACCCAGCCAGCAAACCTAACGCCAGTGAGTTCTGCACGCCCAGAATTGTGAGACCTAACCAGACGACAATGAAGATCACCAGCCCCAGGATGATCTGGCCGCGCAAATAGGCTCGCCAGACGCGACTCAATTCCGGCATCAGCCGCTCGGCATCCTGGCTATAGCCCGGCTGCCGCGCCAGGCTTTTGATGTGGTTACCCATATTCGGCAGATCCGTAGCCAGATAAAGCGACAGTACAAAGACAAAAACAACGTTAAATACCGTGCGCACGGTGGAAGTGGCGAAACGGCTGACGATGGTTGTGCTCTGGCTGAGGATCGGGTCCAACATTCCAAGCAGCTGGTCGGTGATTCGTTCCCAAGGTATAACGGTGGGATTTATCGTGATTGGGCCGAGTTTCAGGGGTTCCGTGCGGGTTACAATTGAACTGAATAACTCCCCCACATCCTCAATTAAGCCGGGCAGTGCCTCGGTCAGGTTGGCAATCTGCTGGTAGGACGCAAGGCCCAGCGCAAAAAAGCCGGCCAGCAACGCCACGGCGAGTGTCACGTAGACGATCGCAATGATGATTCCGCGGTTCAGGGTTGTGCGCTGATCGATAAACGAAATAAGCGGAGCCAGCAGATAACCAAGAATCGCTGCGATCACAAGCATCCCGATTAGCGACTGGAAACGTCCGATGAGCAGGAAAAGAAAAATCAGCGCCATCACCACCACGATTACTTTGGTGGTGTTGCTCCAGGGCGGGGAGTAAGAACTGTTAGGCGACTTTGACGTCATGTGAACCAAACCGTCAACTGACGAATTGAATCATATGAGGGAAACCAACACTCGACAAGAGGGAAATCGCTTATTTGCTTAGCCCCGCCCGTTTGCATTTGCCGGAAACGGCCGTGGCGGCGGCAAAACTACCGATGTTGGCCCATTTGCCGTCTTGCGAGCGATCAATAGCAAGTAAGCGCCGCCATCCAGCGAAGCCTCCTCTTCATAGTAGGGGCGAACCCAACGCTCGGTCGGCCGCAGGCTGCTTTCCCAGGGAGCGACGATCCAATGCCCGGTTAGCGCGTGGAGCGCTGCCGACGGCAACCCCTGCACATGTCCGGCTTCAAGGGCGCGTAACGCGTCGCGGGAAAAGTAATACTGCCAGCGCTCAACGACAAATCCGGCCTCGGTCAGTCGCCCGGCCCACGTTGTCGGAGAGTCGGTATGGGCGTGGCGTGAGATAAAGTTGAAGAAATTGCGGTAGCGTTCGGCCAGGCCATCGAGTTTGAGTTTCGTCAATAGCGCCGAACCGGCCAGATAATCGGCGAAATAGTGGCTGGGGGTCGTGATGACAAACGGCGCTCCGGGTCGAAGCACACGGCTGACTTCATTCAGCACGGGCTGTATCTGAGGGATATGTTCCAGCACCGAATTACTGAACGCGCTGCCGAAGTAGTGATCGGGAAAAGGGAGATAATCGCCCATCGCCTGGATGGGCAGCGCGTAGTTACCCGCCCTGACCGCTTTGTTGAGCGGCCGCCACCAGGGATCGATTCCCGCGGTAATCGTCCTCCCCGGCAGAGCCATCCGGGCGAAATGACCGTCACCGCAACCGACGTCAAGGAGCGGGTCAGGAAGCTCCAGTTGCGCGTAGAACCGTGCCTCAACGGCGCGTAGCAAGGCCCGGAAAGCAGGGAGTGTCTTTAGCTGTTGCCAGAGCAGATCGTCTTTCGTTTCAGTTGCCATCCGTCATTCCTGGAGCAACGGGTTTTCATCGCGCATGGCGCGCAGGTGATCGTAGGCTGCCGGTTCAATCGAGCGGCCCGGGCGCTGCCCTCGCTGAAGCGCCTCGAACAGGCGGACATATTCGGCGGCCGTTTGCGCCGGATCAAAGCTGTCGCCGATTAGCGTTGATGAGCGGACATAGCGCTTGCGATTGTCCAGGATGCGGATAATCGCCTCGGCCAGAGCGTCGGAGTCGCCCACTTCGCTTACCTCGCCCATTCCGGTCATCGTGACCGGCTGGCGCACGCCCGGCAGGTTACATGCCGCCACGGGGACGCCGTTGCGCATGGCTTCAATTTGAACCAGGCCGAAGCTCTCGGTGCTATTCAGACTGCATATACAAAGTACGTCGAGGCTCCGGTAGAATGCGGTCAGTTCTTTACCGTGGAGCGTGCCCAATAGCTTATAGTGCGCCTCAAATTGTTTGAACAGTGGAGCGAGCCGCGCGGCATAGGCTTCTTCGCCGATGATATTCTTGTAGGGACCGGCGTGAAGCACAAGCGCGTTGGGATGGGCTTCCAGAACGCGAGGCAGAGCCTGGAGCAGAATTTCGACGCCTTTCTCGGCCGCCAACCGGGCCGAGATGCCGATAATGGGACGGTTTCCCAATCCATACTGCGCGCGAAAATCAGCAACGTCCGAGTCGTCGGCCGGCTCCAGCGTGATGGGCGGCGGAATGATCGCCAGCTTGCGATCGACAAATCGGGACAAGTAGGGTGAGTGGCTTGCGTAGTCGCGCGTGTAGGTGACTACAGCGTCGGCCAGACGCCCGGCGGTGTTGTTCTGGAACTGCACGACGGAGTCGACCATCTTGTTGAACAGGCCAACAGGGAGTTGCAGATCGCAATGGTAGGTCAGCACAACCGGTTTGCGCAGCAGGCGGCCGCGCAATGCCAGCCCGGGCGCATCGAATTGAGGCAAGTGCAGGTGCAGCACGTCTGCCCCGCGCGAAAGCTTCCAGGCCATTGGCCCGAAGTCGGGCATGAGAACGCCCTTGCTGACTCGCAAGGCAACCGGGATGCGCACGATCTTGACGCCGTGCATGACGTCATAACGAGGCAGGGTTGACTCGTATTGCGAGGTGAGGACGGTGACGTCGTGGCCTTGCTCCACGAGGGCGCGGCTCAGTCGCTCTACGTAGATCGTTAGGCCGCTAACCCAGGGCCGGTAGTATGTCAGGACTTCAAGAATCTTCATGAGTGGATATTTGTATGACAGCGTGGCATCTGCTGGTTATACACGTGTTATCGGCGTTGTTCGCACCCAAAAGCGACCGGCCCGCTAATGCGTTTCGGCTTGCCGGCGCGAGACAAAGGCCTGAGCCGAGGCGACCACGTTGCGAAAGGTCACGCCGGTGCCCAGAATGCCGATGATTCCGAAGATAACCATGACGACGATGTTCAGGAAATGATATAGAAACGCAAAGGCGGCCGACTCGGGTGCGGGCTGTCCATAAAGTTGCAGTGCGGTGATGACCGCGAAGTGATATGGGCCGGCTTGACCCGGTGTGGAAGGAACGGCGACGCTGAATGCCGCGGCGCAAACGACAAACCCGGCCATCACCCAGGTCGGGTCTATTCCTACAGCGCGCATGAAGAAATAGTAACCCGCCACCACCGGAACCCAGACGGCGATGCTAAGGACAATAAGGATCATCCCGTCGCGCAGGCTGGTCAGGCTCTTCAGTCCGATGAGCAATTCGTCGAATCGGCGCACCCAGGCGGCCCGGTTCAGGAACGGTAGCAGGCGCGCCATCAGTCGGTCGGCAATGCTCGTGGCGCGTTGCCGCTGGTTGGCGGCGATGACCAGCACAATGATTCCGGCGATGGCGACGAAGCCGGAGGCAAGCGCAAACGATCGCATCCAGTCCGGCAGGGTGGTGATGCCCGAAAGCGTGAATGGCAGCAGGACGACGATGAACAGCATGTCCAGTAATCGCTCGACAACCATGGTCGAGATGCCCTGGGCGATGGTGACGGGAGGTACGTTGCCGATCAGAATGGCCCGCGCGACGTCACCCAGACGCAGGGGGAGCAACTGGGTCAGCATATAGCCGATGTTCTGGATGTGGAACACCTGAGCATAGGGCACGGCGTTGTCCAACATGAATCGCCAGCGCACCGCGCGGATCACCAGGAAAACCACAATGCCCAGCACACCGAGCGCCATATAACCGAGATGAACGTGGCGGAGTATCTCAAGGATCTCGCCCGGTCGTGCGTAGAAAATGAACACGGCCACCAGGCACGCCACCCCAACCAGCAGACCCACCCAAAGCTGCCATTGACCCTTGCGGGTTTCTTTTTCCATAGAACACCTATTATATCCCGATAGCCCGAACGTGTGCAGAGATTGACCGGTCATGCGCACAGGCATATGATCGGTTCATCATTCTCGCAGCAGGAGAAGCAAACGATGGAATATGTGAATCTGGGACAATCGGGTTTGAAGGTATCGCGTATCTGTTTGGGTATGATGACTTATGGCACGCCGGCATGGCGCGAATGGGTGCTGGATGAGGAGCAGAGCCGCCCCATTATCAGGCATGCGCTGGAGGCGGGGATCAACTTCTTCGACACGGCCGACATGTACTCAGTGGGTGTGAGCGAAGAAGTGACCGGCCGGGCGCTGCGAGATTTTGCCCGGCGCGAGGAAGTGGTGCTGGCGACGAAGGTCTATTTTGCCATCGGGCAAGGGCCGAATGGTCGCGGTCTCTCGCGCAAGCACATCATGGATGCCATCGACGGGTCACTGCGACGACTGGGGACCGATTACATTGATCTGTATCAGATTCACCGCTGGGACAACGAGACGCCCATAGAGGAGACGATGGAGGCGTTCCATGACGTGGTGAAAGCCGGCAAGGCGCGCTACATTGGCGCTTCGAGCATGTATGCCTGGCAGTTCGCCAAGGCACAGTACACGGCCGATGCTCATGGCTGGACGCGATTTGTCTCAATGCAGAACCATTACAATATGATCTACCGCGAAGAAGAGCGTGAAATGATTCCGTTTTGTGTCGACCAGGGCGTCGGGGTCATCCCATGGAGTCCACTGGCGCGGGGATTTCTGGCGGGTAATCGGCCGCGCGAGACGAAGGGGGAGACGCTCAGAGCGCAGACGGATACCTACGCTCACAACATGTATTATCGCGACAACGATTACGAGGTTGTGAATCGGCTGATCGAGGTGGCTGAGCGCCGCCCTGAAGCGAAGCCT
>JACDJA010002411.1_pt1 | contig 13425 bp, 15 predicted proteins | sample 7449241 | NCBI WGS metagenome assembly JACDJA01 (sample SAMN14253289, study PRJNA609438) | sludge metagenome | isolation source: initial anaerobic sludge | collected 2018-12-20 | reverse complement strand
TTGACTATTTTGTATCGCTCGACGTACCGCCGCTGTCGTGCGGGCGCTTCCGTGTAATATCTGTCCCATAAATCATCCCTCCGTAGCTGGTTATATGTTACACCAGCACACCGTGGGACTAAACACTTAGAACCTGTTCAAGATCTCGATCAAGAGATGCAATACAAGGCAAAATTGAACGAGAAAGCAGAGCATACTTGAAGTATGTGAGCATTTTGAGTTCAATTTCAACGCCGTAATGCGCTCTTCAGTGAGATATTGAACAGGTTCCTATATCGAAAAGCTTCAAAAATCAGCTCATATCAAGATTGTATTCGCAGCATATCGAGATTTAGCCTTTGTATCAGCAGAAACTTGCTGCGCTACGTCCGCAGTCACAAAGGTGACGAAGAGATGGGCTGCTTCAGCGCTGAAGATTTTACAAAATAACGCCACGGTAACCCAAAAAATGCTCATCTTACTAATTAATATATCTGGAAGACATCAGGGCCTGCTGAGATTCACCTGGAGTTGATGACAGCGGATACCAGATAAATGGCTGATGAGAAGCTGCAGCCGGTCTTGTCGCTGCGAAAAGCAATACGCTTGAACTCTTTGCGTTTTCCAAAGAAATTTTTTATGAGATGGCGCCATTTGTATATCTCCGAATCAATGGCCAGAGGATTTTTGCGTCGACTCATCTGAGAGATCACCACGTGATAGTCTCGCTGCTGTAACGTTTGAATCAACCAGTTTTGCATCAAACGTTTTGTCTGCCAGCAAGGCGCCAGAATCTATGCCAGTGATCAGCTCCTTGACGCCTTTGATGTCATGGCGCTGACCCGGCATTGAATTTTCTGCGACGAAAATAGAGGGGAACGAATCCGTGTATTCATGAACTGGATAAATAACCTGCAATACTGGCGCTATTTCATACTTTGACTATTCCGTCCATACCTTATTCTCACTTACGCCAGTTTAAAAATTATTAAACCCATCTACGTTGTCACATCTGTTTTTAAAATTGATCAACCTTTTCGAGGTTCATATTGAAATACGATTCAGCAACTGGTTGGCCTCGAAGTTATTTATGGAAAACATTATGGCACTTTATATGACTCAACCTATGACCTCCCCCAACACGATAAAAATTACGTACTATCGAAAGCAAAGCCAACCTCATCCGAGTCACGAAGAATCAGGAGCTTTCACTGCAGCAGCCAAATCAAATTATGCAACGTTTAATCACATTCCTGAGAGCGACGTCGAAGAAGGTATCTATAAAAGCTCGCAGGGTGTTCCTACTGGGGGAAAAACTTACGAGATTTAAGGAGAGAGTTAGGTAACGGAGATACTCCAAATTACGTATGGACGTGTACCAACCATCATGATGTATTGTTACGATCACATGACAAATAAATACCTGGTATTTTAAGGAAAATAAATTATGGCAGCAATTACAAAGGCATTAATTGGCGAAGATGCGAGCGGTGCTCTGAGAGATGAATGTTCAGCTCATCTTGATTCTCTTATGGCTCTTGGACAGGCCAAGTCTCAGTACTACGCGGAAAAAATTAATACGAGTCTATTAGGTGCGGGTCAAGGGACTGATAAAACGTTCCCTATCTCATCTATACAATCCTTCATCTATCAGACAAAAGCCTACACATCAGATAACGCAAAAAACATCAGCAGTGTTGTTAATGACTCCATTAAGGGCTTTGTATCGGGAGATACTACATCAGCCGTTAATACCATGGTATCTGGCTTTGTTGATATTTTATTTGGTTCAGCAGAGGGTTCTGAAAGTGAGATTATAAGATACTGTGCGATTCTTGAAGGCGTGTCTATGATTCGCCTTGATTTTGCTGGCTGGTCGCGTTCAGTTACATCCAAGCAATTGAAAAGTAAATGCGATAAGGTAAGTGCTTTTGTACTCTACAGATCAATCGTGGATATGAAAAAGGTATCTCTGAATGATTTCATATCAGTATATCAACTCACGGTAAAGGCAGAGAATAAGGATCTTGATGCAGCTGGTGTGTTGAAAAAATGCCAAGAATTATACTATCTATTTAACCCGCAAGATAAGCCTGCAAATATGCTTAAAGCATCAATCCCTCCTTTGAGGGAGGAGACGTTTCAACCATCAATAGGACATGAATCACTAGACGTTTTCAGAAAGCAGCTAGTTACATTATAGGACACCTCGAATAACCCGAGGTTTTCAGTAAATCTTGCCGCGAAATGATGGCCGCGACCGAATTCGGTTCTAGTCTCATGACAAATCGCCGTTTTTACCCCGAATCGTCCTGGACATTGGCGATTCGGCCCATTTCGGGTATCAAAGTGCCTTGATTCCTGTCTCCCCAAAGTAGAGCAACGCTTCAGATTGTAGCAAGTCGCCACCATCGTCATCGCTGCTGTGCTGCTTGGGCGCCGGCACCAACGTGGCGTCGATGATCTGACTGCCGCGCGCGATGAAACCCCTGCTGGAGAAGCTGCGCGGAGACGCCGTCGAACAGGGGGCTATGTGATTTTATCGACAAGAGAAGAACGGGTTTCAGGACAGCGTAATTTTACCAAGTCGACCAAGAAGGGGCGAGTCGATATTTTTCGAGGCGCCCAATAATCTACATTTGTGTTTGCTACATCAGCATAAAGAACTTACAAGAAATACTATAAACGATATTTTCATTATATTTCTTTCAGTGGAAAAATAGGACAGTAACTTTTTTTACTCTCAATATTTTTTATAACTGATGTTATTTTAATAGACAACTGCACGAAATGTCAGAATTCAGTAACACTAATTATTATTATTAGATTATTCCACCGCTCGTCAGACAATTGATTTCCGCAGCTACATCTAATTATCTCATGTGTAAGTGCAGCATCTCAGGCTTATAGATGATACTTATTAAAAGTGTTGCAATCACGTAAAAATAATCTGCGCAACCGACTAAATATCCTTCTTTACGCGGCTATTCATCAATGTAATATTTTTATATTGATTTACTACATCTCTGCATTTGGCTAATTTTAGCTACTTTGAAACCTATTTAAACAACATAAAAAAGAGCTTATAAATGATTTCAAGCAACTGGATCAAAGGTGTTTTATTAGTAATAATATGTACATTCTCATTATCTTCAACAGTAATCCTCGCCGCAAAAAATCATCCAAAACCATTACCGACATATCAGTATCTCGATGTTTACAACAATTATCTGCAACCTGTAGCAACCGCAATAGATTATCACTCCGGGTTGATTTATCTCTTTAACTACGATAAAGACAAGCTGATTACCGTCGAACCAACAAGTCTCTTCGGGTGGCCAGGAAATGTTCCATTACAGCATACGCTTGTATTTCCAGAAGGTGATAAGATTTTAATCACAACTGATAACACAGCAGAACATTCTGCTTACATTGTCATACTGAAAGTAAAAGATATTAACTGGGATGCAGGAACAACTTCACTTGAAGTAGAAGCTACAATAGCTATAGATAATCCAGGAACACCAGCAGAGTTTCCGTTTGTTGAACCTGTCAACAATGTCCAAAATATCCCTCACTGGTTGGTAGGGAGGGGAACAACACAGATACATGGCCCCACAATTCTGCCTTACTCAGATTTTGTTTATCTAACTGAACTTACTTCAGATAGAGTGCGTGTCTTCAACCATAAAACAAATGAACTTGTAAGTGGCGTGGATCCTATTGTCATCCCTGATTATACGGAACAAACGCACGGCATCATGTTTAATAAATCAGGAACAATTGGTCTTGGAACTGGCTATTTCTTTGATAACAGTCTTATCGACGTCTATAAACCTAATAGACAAACAGGGGAGCTGCAAACGATAGGACAGATCAAGCTGGGTGATGAAGAACGGCACGCGGCATTTACCCACTTTGTATATTGGCTGGATGAACGATATGCTGTGACTGCTTCTATGCAGCTTGATAAGACCTCGCTTACTTCTGTTAATACTAAGCAGATTATCCCTCCCAGCGTGTGGTTACTTGATACATTAGAGGGCACCGCAAAGAAGATTATTAACCATACCAATAATGCAAATGGGGCAGGTATTTTCCGTTCTCCTTCTGATCTTGCAGTAGTCAATGGCAAACTCTATATCGCAGAAGAAGATTCACTTGATTTCACGTTTGCCAATGACGGATACATTTCTGTATTTGATCTGACTGATCGTAACAAGCCACGATTCCTGAAAAGACTTAAACCTGGCCGGGAGCTACCCAACGGATATGCAGTAGCTCACACAATCAGCCCGACACCGGATAATCGTTTTCTGATAGTCGCAAGCTGGGTTTCAGGTTATGTACTCAAAATAGATACAGAGACAGATACTGTTGTCAAAGCCTGGGGACCGAATGATGGCCTAACCAAACCGCATGGTATTTGTACTGCCGGTGGTCTTCGCTAGCTGTAGTAAAGAAAACTGATTCATCTTCTTTTATCCAAAAAATTATCAGATAAAAATTAGGATGAATCAGTTTAAAAACAAGTAATGAATGCAAAACAGTTATTAAGGATGACTAATGAAAAAAATAGATGGAATGAAATTGAGGGCCTTTCGGAATTACTATTTTCAAGTTATTACTATCTTATTCCTTACTCTTGTACAAGCTGATATCAGAGCAGCAACTATTACATTATCCCGTCCAATAACATTACAGCCAGAAACAATCATTCACCTCGAACAAGCTAGTACAACTGGTACCAGTCAGTGGAAGCTCATTGTTTTCGGATTTACTCACTGCAAAGATGTCTGTCCGATGTCACTTGTTAATTTATCCACGATGGTTAAAACAGCAATTAGTGAACAGATTGATATCAATGGAATTTTTGTCACGGTTGATCCGGATAGAGACACAGAAGCAATCTTGGCCAATTATACGAAAAGCTTTGGCACCGACATTTCCTATTTACGTTTTGAAGGAGAAGAACTGGAGCGTTTCAAAAACGCCTTTCAGGTAGAGGCTATCTTTTATACAAAGAATGTGGGTAACCAAACCCATTATCAGGTTGATCACAGTACCACAGCCTTTCTGGTCGATCCAGCAGGAAGAATTAGAGTAATTTTTGATGCTTTAAAAGATGCCAGAGATATGGCAAGAATTTTTCATGAAGACAAAAAATTATTCAAATCATGAATAGGATGATATTAGTTGCAATCCTATTCATGGTAACAAAATCTGTTTTTAGCATGACAATAGATCCTGATCCCCGAATAATTGTCTCTTTTATGGACAAAACCATTTCTCCCGAATTGGACATATTACGGGTAATGGCAGGTATTTCATCTGATAACAATCATCTCATATTCGAAGTTAAAACGAGAGGGGAGCGCTTGCAGGGAAGCAAGCGTGATTATCTACTTCTACACATTACACATGGAAAAACGTATGTACTTCTTTTACCTATCAACAAAGAAAAAGAGAATCAGGTGATAGTATATGAACGTTTATCTCAATCCAATGGCGATGATCATGCTTCCCCCATCCTGGGCAGATTCATTAGAAATTCATCCCTGATGAATTTTAATATCACACCCATTTCCCAAGGAGGAGAATTTAGTATACCGCTCGATTGGATCGATTTTAATACAAATCTCAGTTTCGACGCTTATACAGTTCAGGCAAAGGTCAAAGGAAATACTCTGGAAATTGACAAGGTATATGATTGGGCAAGAAAGGGAAGAACACATATTAATAAAGAATCACTTTCTGCTATTACATTGCTCAATAAAATCTGTACTCCCACAAGTAACAAGCAGAGGTTCTAGTTCTTACGAAAAAGAAGAATGCCAAAGAACTGATAGGAAGAAAACAGAACTGATTGACATCCTCCTTCGCCTAAAAGGCGGAGGATTCCTACGACGCTCAGGCGCAGCATTGAGCTGCTTCGGCAAATTCCTGCTGCTGGTGACCTTGTTGCATCGCCCACTTCACAGGCGAACCGGGCGTGTCCCGCCCTTAAAATATTGATCGCACCGACCACATCGGTGTTTCCCTCGAAACTGCATTCCATGCACTCAAACTGCACTTGCATCTGGCGGTTGTCCGCCGACACATGGCCACAAGCTGGGCAGGTACGAGCAATGAGATAACTGTCCGGTTTCATTAAACCACATCATGACGCCGGCGGAAGTGACTGACCGCAAAGGATGGCATTGCAAGCCCTAAAACGCTGCAAGCAGAGTCTGGGGCAGGTCAAAAGTCTGCTGTGCAATAGAGCGACTATACCGGAGAACCATTTGAGGCATGCGAGAAATTCTGGGCGAACTTGTCACGGTGCAGATTGCCAAGCGCAGTGAACTGCACACTTTAGTCCCCGCAGATAATCTTAATTAAATCTGTAGATTAAGAGCGGAGTCTGGAATCGAATGTAAAATCACGAACAATCTCAATTTCTACTTCTTTCATCGCTGGATGATTTGGGTTGATCACTATGTTTCTGGCTTCCAGGATCACCGCAGAGGGCACAATTAGACCAAGATATTTTCCTTTGCGTAAGAACGAATCACCATAAGCTGCTGCTGTTGGTGATCCTGGAAGGGTATTCCAATCATCTGGCAAAGCATCGAGTGGCGGAGTTTTATAGAAATTATTGTCATCAGGTAGAGTTATTCTGACGACCATGAGATTCAATGGAAGAATCGATCCTGTATGTACTAGCTTTTCCAGTGCTGCAATTTCCAGCGAGAGCCCTGCATAAATTGTAGGTATACCAGCGCTATTCCAACGTTGCCCTTTTATGCTAGCTCCGTATCCGGTACGGTCGAGAGCAAATTCTTTCCTGGAAATCCTCCAGGCAAATACTAAGCAACACTGCCATAAGCAATGGAAGCCAAAACTTTCCTGACTTCATCGGCGCCCATATCCGTATCAAGTAATGATAGAGGGGATTCGCCTAAAGCCAGATTAGATTCGAGCATCCAGCGTCTTGCCAGATCTGACGAATCAAAAACCTTTCCTGCTTCAGCCTCAATGAGTGCAATTCGTGCCAATCTTTCGGATTCCAAAGGACCAAGCTTTCCACCCGATTTAATCTTTCGGGTAATAGTCGCATCAGAGATGCCAATTAATTTTGAAAGCTTTGCTTGAGATATATTGTAGTAGCAACCCGCTTCAACTAAATGGACTACTTTTACTCCGCCTCGTACCATTTCAATTCTCTTTGCCGGAGACATCTTCCGGATCATCGCCCCCCATTCCTGGAAAGAATGTCCGGTTGGCTCTTTCTTTTGTTTGGCTTGCTTTAATTCAATGCCCATTATTTAATACCATCAAATGAATAAAATTTTATAATCATTTGATCATAATCTTGATAGAGATTCAAGCAAGCGGCCCTGTCGCAAATGTTCTTAACGTGCAAAGCCACCCTTATCTGCGAACACAGTCATCCGGCTAAAGCCATAAACTGCTTACAAACTACGGGCAACAGGGATCGCCTTCTTTGGCAACTGTTTGACGAGCTGGTAGCTCATTTCAGCTCCCGGGCAAATTAGACCACTACAGATTGGTAGATACTTGAGCGATGACAATCCACCATTGGGCTCATACGGAATTCTTCTTGTTACGCGCGAGCCCTGCCTGCACAGCGGTGATCGCGACAGTATTTACGATATCCTCGACCGTGGCGCCACGCGAGAGATCATTCACGGGACGGTCCAGGCCCTGCAGCACAGGGCCGACCGCAATGGCACCGGCCGAGCGTTGCACAGCCTTATAGGTATTATTGCCCGTATTCAGGTCGGGGAAGATGAAAACGGTGGCGCGACCAGCAACAGGTGATCCAGGCAGCTTCGCAGCCCCGATCACTGGGTCGCTCGCTGCATCATATTGAATCGGACCGTCGACAAGCAACGTGGGCTGGCGCTCGCGCACAAGCTGAGTGGCCCGGCGCACCAAATCGACCTCGGCGCCGCTGCCCGACCCACCCGTCGAGTACGAGAGCATCGCAATGCGAGGCTCGACCCCGAACTGGGCGGCTGTCTCGGCCGATGAGATCGCAATGTCGGCGAGCTGCTCGGCGTTCGGGTTGGGATTCACCGCGCAGTCACCATAAACGAGCACCCGATCCTCAAGCAACATGAAGAAGACGCTTGACACAACTGAGACGCCAGGGCGCGCGCGGATGATCTCGAAGCTCGGCTTGATTGTGTGAGCGGTGGTGTGCGCGACACCCGAGACCATACCGTCGGCGAGGCCAAAGTGCACCATCATCGTGCCAAAGTAGCTGACATCGGTGACCCGGTGACGGGCCTCCTCAATCTTGACGCCCTTATGCGCGCGCAACCGCGTGTACTCTTCGGCGAACTGCTCGCATAACGGCGACTCTGCTGGATCAATGACATCGGCACGATCGAGGTCAAGCCCCAACTCGGCTGCACGCTGCCTTACCGAAGCGGGCTGGCCAAGAATAGTGAGTCGCACCACACCGCGCAAAAGTAGCGTGCTCGCAGCACGCAGGATCCGGTCGTCACTGCCCTCCGGCAGCACAATATGCGACTGAAATGTCGCTGCTCGCTCGAACAACTCGTACGCAAACATGAGTGGGGTGACGACGCCACCAGTGTACACCCTCAGCCGCGAGCGCAGGTCAAACACATCGACGTGCTCCCGGAACAGAGCAAGGACTGTATCGATTTTGCGACGCGAGTCGGGCGTCAGAACACCGCGGGCGCGGACAATGCGTTGCGCCGTGTCGAACGTGCCAAGGGAAGTGCGAATGATGGGCAACCGCGAATCAATGCCATCGAGCAATCGCTCGATATCGGGTGAGAGCGCGAAGTCGCCATTGAGCACCACCGCCGCAAGGGTTGGAAAAGTTACAGCCTCGTGCGCCATTACAACAGCAAGCAGAGTCTCGGCCCGGTCGGCGGCAACCACAATGGCTGCACCTTCGATGAGTCGCGGCAGCACGTGCTCCATCGCCATACCAGCAATAACGAGGCCGGGTACTTCACGACTCAGCAGTTCCTCGCTACCGCGTACCAAAGTTCCCTCGACCGCCTCAAGCACTGACGCAACCGTTGGAGCCACAAGCAACACCTCCTCCGGAATCGCCCAGACCGGGGTCATTGGCGGCAACACAACGGCGACCGCGCTGCGAATGTGATCGAGCGCGTCAGGATCCGCCCGATTGACCAGGGTGGCAAGCAGTGAGACGTGTGCAGCCTGGAGCTGCTGCAGACTCAGTTGAGCAAGCTGCGCGAGCTCTGCGGCAGTCCGCGCCGCAGACTGACCGAGGATCTCGGGGCCGCTCTGGGACGAGCGCCCGCCCAGCACGAGCAGCACCGGTGAGTCGAGGTGCGCTGCAACCCGCGCGTTGAAGGCAAGCTCGCTCGGCGCTGCAACGTCGCTGAAGTCAGATCCCACAATAATGACCGCATCACATTGCGCTTCGAGCGCTTTGAATCGAGCCACGATTTGCACCATGGCAGCATCCGGGTCGTGCGCGGCGTCTTCATAGGTCACGCCAACGCATACCTCATAGGGGATCATGCCGCCCGCGCGCTCGCGCAACAGCTCAAGCACACGATCTCGTTGGCTGCCGGAGCGAATAAGCGGCCGAAAGATACCCACAGAAGGGATATCCGCGAGAAGAGCATCGAGTAGTCCAAGTGCTACGGCACTCTTACCGGTGCGCCCCTCGGCAGACGTCAGGTACAAACTCTTGGCCACGACGCTAGTTTAGTGATGGGCGAGCATTTCTCCCGCTACGGCTGCGTGACCTTTGCCATTCCTGCCGTATGGCCATGCACGGGGATGCTTTGACTGATCCTATGGCATTGCATTCGATACATGGAATCTGCATCAGTCCGCCGATCGGATCGCACAGGTACAAGACGGACAAATGCCCCGCCTCCATAACATCTGCCGCCATTCAAATACCATTGCGCCCTTTGATAATTATTAATAAACCAAGATATATCATTCCGGGCCGTGGCCTGAGTACAGCCAAGCTCGGCTATGAATAGAATAACTTATGCAGTTCCCAAACGCGCCTATTCACCGATTTTTCACTCCTGCGCTGGCTCCATCGTGACACTATAGCTGCCATGACGTGCGGCACCGTTGAGTTTGGCACGCAGATAGAGTGCAGCCTGAGTACTTGCGGCATTACCTGCATTGCCTTTCCAGGCCTGTAAGGCAGGCTGCTGCAATGCACGGCCGTACGAGAAACTCAGGTCCCAGGGTTGCGGTGCCAGACAATTCATGGCATTGAGATTGGCAGTCGCCTCCTCCGGAGTCAGCCCACCAGACAGAAAATTGATGCTGGGGACAGCCGCCGGCACGGTGCGCCGCAGTACCCTGATCGTCTGCTCAGCCACCTCCTCCGGGCTGGCCTTCTGGGCGTGCGTTTTACCCGGGATTACCATGTTGGGCTTCAGCAGCATATGCTCCAAAATTACGTGATAGCAGTGTAATGCATGAAATACTTCATGCAGCACCGCTTCAGTGACTTCAGCGCATCGGTCGATGCTGTGATCGCCATCGATGAGCACTTCGGGTTCAACGATGGGCACAATGCCCAGCGTCTGGCAGATAGAGGCATACCGCGCCAAGACCTCGGCATTGGCCTCGATGGCCAACCGGCTCGGGGTGGTTGCGGAGATGTGGTACACATCACGCCATTTGGCGAATCGTGCGCCCTGCTGCTTGTAGCTCTCCAAACGCAGTGCCAGACCATCCAGACCTTCGGTGATTTCATCCCCAGGCGCATTGGCCAACGCGAGTTTACCCTTATCGACCTTGATGCCCGGCACAATGCCTTGTTGCGCGGCGAGCGCCGGCAACGGAGTACCGTCATCCGCTTTTTGCCCGAGGGTTTCCTCAAACAAGATAACACCGCTGACAAATTCACCGAGACCCGGTGTTGCCAATAACATGCTGCGGTAACTGCGGCGATTTTCCTCGGTTGATTCCACCCCGATTGGTTTGAAGCGTTTCGCGATCGTCGGGCTGCTTTCATCCATGGCCAGGATACCTTTGCCCTGCTGTACTAACGCCTCGACGGTTGCCTGCAACTGATTTTGAATATTCATGAGCATCCTCTTTGCGGCTTAAACATCAAACCGGATCTTTGGTGGGAACTACTTTAAGAGCCCGGACGGGTGAGAGACACAAGAAAAGTAAATTCTCTTTTCCATGAACTTTCAATTTATTGAAAGCCAGCTCCGTTGTCAACTGCTATGATAATTGATCGAAAGATGACGCTACCCCAGTCTGTTTAGCACAAAAAATAAAGCTTTTGACGTCTTTTGGCGCTTCAGTCGCAGAACACCCAGGGGTAAAGGTCAACCCAGAGATGAAAGGAATGCGTGCACTGTAGCCGCCCCCTCCGGGATCACTAACATTCCCGCAATACTCATGATTATCACGCCCCAGCGCTACCACCTGCCCCAGCACAGCCAAGCTACGCTGCAACTCCCAGCCCACCTGACCGGATTGGCCTAATAGCAAGATCTTCATGTGTACTCTTTTTATTTTTACCTTCGCAAAAGACTGGAAGCCCAAAGCCCTTAAAAAGTTGAGAAAATCAAAACAACTGCTATGCGCCAGAAGATATTTACAGAGATTCAAGCATTGGCTGATTTTCCAAACTGCCAAGGGGTGAAGAAACTTACTCATCACGAATACAGCTATCGGCTGAGGGTAGGTAACTACCGGGTGTTCTTCGAGTTCAACGGCAGCATTCATGTTATTGATATTGAAGAGGTGAAAAAACGCAATGAGCGCACTTATTAACTACCAGACCATTCTGGATAGCAGTGGAAAGCCGGCTTTTGTGGTCGTGCCTTATGATGAATTTATTAAGCTGCCTGGTGTAGTAAGACCAGGCATGATCCCCAATGAAGTTGTTGGAAAACACATCATGAATGAGATCCATGCTGCAAGCCTGGCGTGAATACCTGATGCTGACCCAGGAAGAAATGGCCAAACGCATGGGCATCACGCAAGCAGGTTACGCACAGATCGAAGCTGCCAAGCGTCCGCGCAAGGCAGCGCTTGAAAAGGCTGCGACGGCGATGGGTATCACTCTCGAACAATTGGCGTACTAAAATTTGAGGAAAAAATGGTGAAAATGGGAGGAAATGGGGGTAGACCACGGCTCTCGGAATATTCGGCAAGGTCAAACATGGACGGCGAAGTCGCCAGGGTGACGGGCAGAATTATCGCCGCTCACTTGACCACAGAACATGTCTGGCGCGATTTGTCGCAGCCATGATTGGAAGAAACGGACGTGATCGACTATTGCAAACGAAGAACAGGTTTCAAAACCGGCGACTCACGTCGCCATGGATTTCTTCACTCGCTTGACCCCGGACGGCTAATGGGTAGTCTCTATTTTCCATGCTGTTATATGTTTACATTGTAAATACAAATGATAAAATATTTACAATGAACATTTATTACGAGCTGAATGGCGATTTGTTCATTTGGAACGCAGACAAGGCAGAAAAAAACCTGCACAAGCATGGCGTCCGTTTCGAGGAAGCTGCTACGGTTTTCTCCGATCCATTGTTTATATTGACTGATGCTTCCCGTAACGATGAAGCACGCGATGCCGCTATTGGTTTTGATGTGACCGGCCGCTTGCTCTATGTGGTTCATATTGAGATTGAAGAATCTTGTATCCGTATTATTTCCGCCCGCCGCGCTGAACCCGAGGAGGAACTCAACTATGCTCTCTGAACGCTTAAAAAAACGCCTGCAAAAGGATCGCCCAATGACATCGATCACATTGCGCATCCCGATTGATGTCGTGGAATCCCTAAAGGAAATTGCTCCGCATAAAGGTTTTTCCGGATACCAGACATTACTGAAGTCATACATTAGTGAAGGATTACGTAAAGACGAAGAACGGTATTCCGGCATATCAGTAGTACGACTGATCGAAGCGTTAAAAAAACGCGGCGTATCTGATGCTGTAATCGAAGAAGCCACGCGGGATCTGATAGACTAATTATTTTCACGAGAATGGGGACACAAACCACGGTTTTCATGGAATATTCGGCAAGGTCAAACACGGGCGGCGCGACATGCGACATAACTGCTTTGTCAGGATAAAGCTGTAGCCCATCAGAAACCGTGTAGAGTATAGAGGACAGGTGCATATAGTATTTGGTTTTGCATTACCGTCCGCCATTTTCATCTGGCGGAGTCTCCCGTGCTGCACGATATATTCTCCACAACATGCCACCCCCACCACCCCGGGAGTCGTTGACACCACTTCCGTTATTCCAGCGACAACCACCGGCCCTTCCCTTGAATCGTCCCGGGTTTTGAGGAGGCTGTTTGGTTAAAGTCAAGCCACCGGAATGGCTTCCTTGGCGAATTGCCTATAGTAGTTTACCTCAGCTTCTGCGGGAGGGATGTAACCGATTGGTTCCAGCAGCCGCTGGTTGT
>JACDJA010002410.1_pt1 | contig 13435 bp, 13 predicted proteins | sample 7449241 | NCBI WGS metagenome assembly JACDJA01 (sample SAMN14253289, study PRJNA609438) | sludge metagenome | isolation source: initial anaerobic sludge | collected 2018-12-20 | reverse complement strand
CGAGGTCGTGCCTGACATCTGCATAAAACAGAGCCTTGCTCTCGGACCTGAAGCCATCGATCAGACGCTCACGCTTGTGTACAAAAAACGCACGCCATCCGTCGATTGCGGGTGCGAAGACATGTATGTGCCAGACCTGAGCGGGCGCAAGTGCCTGACGGGAGACATTTACTCAACTGACGAAGGAGGCGGCATCATGACACCCGCACAAATGGGGCGGTTTTCGAGGCTCGGGAAGTGGCATCGAGAATTCGTTGAGGGCAATATTGCGATCACCACCGATCCGACTGTAAAGCAAGAGGCGTACGATATACGGCTTGCCGGGTTGGCACGTGACGCGTTCCTGGAGGGGCTCAACGACATCTACAACAGCGGCGTTCTGTCATGGCCTTCATGGGCCACGAATCAGGCCATCGATCGATACACCATCATCCAGATCGGCGATGACCTGCTGCAGGCGACGATTGGCGGAACGACGGGAGCGACCATGCCGGCCGTCCCTGTCACCGAGGGCGGCACTGTCGTGGACGGCACTGTAACGTGGGAGTACATCGGCAAGACCCCAGAGGCCATGTGGGATGCCGCAATGGATGACCTGGTGGCGATGACGGACGGGCTCTCTACCTTGTCCACGTCACCCGCACCCGCAGACGCGCCATACATATACGACGCGTTTGAGCCGTTCACCCTGGTAGCGGACGATTTGTTTACCGCGCCGGAAGCATTCGCCTCCGCTCCTGATGTTACCAATTACGGAAGCTATATCTTCAAGGCAACCGGAGCCGGGTTCACGACGCAACGATATATGCGCGTTTTGCTTCCTGAATATTCAGTGGCGATCGGGGACGTGTGCACCGTGCAGTGGGCGAATGAGGCCAGCTTGGGTGAGCCGATTAACATGACATGGAACGATATTGGCACATGCGTGGTTTCCGCACGGATAACATCGGCCAGTACCAATAACAGCCTGAAATACATGACAGAGGCGGGATTCGATGGCCTGTCGAAGCGGTTTGCAGCCAGCATGGATGCCGTGCGCGCGGCTGCGGGCATCACAAAAAAGGCTGACGCCAGCAGCGTCTCCGGGGGGAGCTGCTGGCGTGATACGGGCGACGCCTACTGGTGGGAGATCACCGGATCGGCGGGCGGCTCATATGCCCCGGCGTTTACGAACACACCGTATTTCTCCAGCCGTCAGGCTGGCAAAGGCTATTTTCCGACGCATGAGTTTGCGTTTCAGATCAACGTCAAATGCGATTCGGCACTGAAACACGGGGACAAGATCATCCTCACCATAAACGATGCCGGATGGCCTTCGACCTACCAGGTCGGCGACACGCTGTATCTGCCGGTCATCGCGGCGCAGGATCTGTTCCTCGCCGGCGGGCTGGATGGCGACAACATCCAGACCTGGCACGTGGACGGCAGCGTGGACGGCGCATTCCCGGCCTATGTGCTGGATGGCGACGCTCCGGCTCCGTACAGCGCCTCCGGCCTTGGTTTTTCAATCGCGCCGGGCGGCATCCGCTTCGAGGCGGGCGACACGTTCAGGTTCTCGATCGAGGGCGGGCACTACCGTTGGCGAAAAGGGGATGACGCCTGGAGTGCCGCTGCCGCCATCCCGGCAGCACCCGCCGCGTTGTCCGATGGCCTGAGCGCGAGCTTTGCGACCGGCGCCGCACCGAGCTTCGCGCCGGGTGACCGATATCGCTATAGGGCATTGCAGCCCGCCGCACTCTCCAATGTGGTTAATCCGGATATGGAGCGCTGGAAATGGGACGGGCCCGGAGCAACACTGACGGCAAGCCCGGGGGCGCCCAAAACCATCGACTGCGTCGCGCTCGCATTCCACACACTGCCATCCGGCGCTGCGGTCACGCTGTCCGGCAGCATGGACGGTATCGTATGGGACTGGTCCGAGCCCATCGCCTGGCGCGCCGGAGTGATGGCGAAACTTTTCGCCGCCAGAACCGCCGCCTATCTCAAGCTGGAAATCGCCAGCGCAACGGGCGGCGCCATCGGCTGGGCCTGGGTGGGACAGGCGCTAAGCACCGAATACAGCGCGGAATGCCAGCTACGCCGCGATTACAGCATCGAACGCGGAGCCGGGCTCAATCCGTCCGCGGCATTTCTTGGCGCCGCCAGTTCGGGTGAAATCGAGTGGCAGCAGGGCATCCTCAAAGATGCCGACATGGACGGCCTGATCGCGATGCTCGACCACCTTAAGCGCAACAACGACGAGCCCATGATTATGATACCGCAGCATACCCGCCCGGAAGAGGCATTGCTCGCGCGGATATTGCTGGATGAGATCGAAATGCCTGAGGATGGCGGCTATCAGCCGGACGCCGGCGCCGAACGGCGCTACGGGATGAAGCTCAGCATCAAGGGCATGGTCGCATGATTTCCTACCCGACGTTTTCCGTCGAGCTGGACGGCTGCACGGTGCGCTTCCATCACCCGCACGCCCCAACGGCGGACGGCGCATCCTATCCGCTCCTCGCGGAAATCGGCACCTTGCGAAGCACCGCACGGGCGGCGCATCTCGACGGCATAGGCGCCGGTGAGATCCCCGGCATAAGCGTAGTGCTGAACAACCCCATGCGCCGTACATCCGACATAATAGGTCTACCCTTGCGCCGCAAAGCGCGGATCGAGACTGGCGAAGAAGTGCTGTTCGAGGGCGTGATATCGGCCATCGCCTACGGCAACACGCTGACCTTCGAGATATCGGCGTGAACCTTCTGCTCTCCGAAGACCTACCGCTGCGCACCAGCGCCGCCCTGGGCGATTACACCGAAGACGCCATCCTGCCGGTCGTGTACGGCGACCTGTCGCAGTCTGCCGTGCCGCTCGTCAAGCTCGCCGAAACCGAATACCTCGCCGCGGACCATCCCGCCACCGTCACGGCGGTATTCGTCGACGGGCAGGAAACCCATGGATGGGCCGCCGGCACGAAAACAGACATCACCGGACACGCCTGGTGTGCCGTCACCCTCGCCGCGCCACCAGAGCCGGGCGCCACCATCACCGCCGCGGTACAGGGCAAGCGCCATGCCGCCACCGGAGCCCTGATCGAACACCCGGCTGACGTATTGCAGGACGTGCTCGCCCTGGCCGGCAAAACATGGGACCTGTCGCGCCTGAGAGCCGAGCTGCCAGGCGTCCGGCTCGCGGGCAGACTCGACCGGACTCAATCCGTGCGCGCATGGCTCGACGAAATCACCCGCTCATGCGGCGTGGTCTGGGCCGAGCGGTTCGCGGCCGTCTATCCGTGCCCCGCCGGCGTCTCATCCGCCAGCCTGGACGCGCGCAACTGCACTGTCGGCAAAATCAGCGCCAGCATCCGCGATTCTGCGGACCGTTTGCAAATCGCCTTCGACCACCACCCCGCAAAAGGCGCGTTCGCGCAATACATGGAGCTTTCCGCCAAACCCGGCCCGTTCGGCGCAACCGGCGCCCCCGAGGCGCGTCTCGAGGCCCCCTGGTTGCGCCACCCCGCCGACGCCGTGGCGTTGGGCACCCGCCTGCTGGCGCGTCTGGCCGGACAGCGCGTCGCCGTTGATATCGACACGGGCGCCGCGCTCGACGTCGGCGACTGGATCGGCGTCAGCCACCCGTCCCTGCCCGTAGACGGACCCCAGAACATGATGGTGCTATCGATCGAAACAAGCCCAGGAAAACCAGACCGCCGCATCGGCGGTGAAATCGTCTGGGGCGAAACGCCGGCGGTCGTCATGGACAGCCACGCCCGCGCCATCCGCCCCAAGGCGGACGGTGGCATAGACGTCGCGTTCGCCAACGGAATCGCCACTTTCACCATCCTCGGCCCCGACGGCAAACCGCTTCCCAACGCGATGGTCGCGATGGACAACGGAGCACCGAAAAAAACCAACGCCCAAGGCAAAGTCAGTTTCGAAGCCAAGCCTGGAATGCACGTCCTGGCGGTCGAGGCTGGCGGGTACGTGCCGTTCGAGATGGAGGTCGTCCTGTGAGCCGATACAACGTAAGGTACAAACCCGGCGGGGCGATTGCAAAGCCGCTCGAAATGGCAATAAAGATGCAACGTGCAACGCCATCCGAAACCACAGCAGCCGAAACGCCATGCTGCATCATGGCTCCGGAAGGACCGTTCTGGGTAAATCAGAGCTCTGGAGGCGATTACGACCCTGTGAACGCCATCGCGTATCTCATGTGGAATGGCGACCTAGCCTTTCCCGACGGAGAGCTTTTTTACGTGGCCCGCCTGGATGGCGACCTGTGCGGGCGCGACAACGATGTTGTATTTGACTCCGTTTGGTCAAACTTGGAAGGTGGTCCAACCGACTGCCCAGGCCCGGCAGTACGGACCAACGGTAACATGCTGATAGTTACAGCGGCTGTTGACGGTGTATACGTTGGCGAATGCTGCCCAGGAATCCTCACGGTCACTGCCACCCTTGACGGGGAGCTTGTCGGGTCACCAATAACGCTCACGTTTTTTATGCTGGAGGCTAGTTTGCCTGGGAGTTAACCGATCAATTTAACAAACGCGCCGCGCCAAAGTAAATTGCCCGCAAATTCCTGTTAAATCGTTCGCTCTTTTACATATCATGTGTCAATTGGTCCGCAATTTCCCGCAGCCTCCGCTCATGCTGAAACGTCTGTCCCCCGTCGCGCTCGCTCTCGCCCTCGTGCTCACCGCCTGCGAGACACCTGCCCCCGCGAAGAGCGAGGCGCCCCCACTGACGCAGCGCGTGAACGAGCTCGAGCAACGCGTCGAACGACTCGAGGCGCGCCCCGCGGTAAAGCCGCCGTTGCGCAGCCGCGCGGAAATCGAGGCTCACATCGCGTCGCTGGAAGCGGAGCGCGCCAAGCTGCTGGTCGACTATCTGCCGCAGCATCCGGCGATCCGCGACATCGACCGCCGCTTGGACATCCTCAACGCACAATTGAAGATGGCCCCCTGATCCACCCCCAACCGGGTTGGCCGTCCGGGTTGCGACCCGGTTGCTTATCCGGCGACGTCGCGCCGCCTACGCTTGCATCGTGTTCTGACGCATGGTGCGCAGAGCGTGAAGACAAGGAGTGGCGCGATGAAGACGATGATGGCGGTGATGACGGTGGCCCTGCTGGGTGTGGGCACGGCGCATGCGGACGGGATGACGAATTCCGCTCCGGGCTTCGACCGGGTGGGGCGGGTGGCGGCGGAGAAACCCCAGGTGCCGGGCGAACGGTCGGCGGCCCCCGGCGAAAGCCTCGAGGCGAGCGTGACGAGCTACCCGGCACGCAAGCGCGAGATGGCGCGCCGCCTGGTGTGGCTGATGCTGAGCGCGCGCTGAGCGTTCAGTCCGACATGTCGCCGTCGACGTAGAACCAGCGCCCGTCGATGCGTTCGAAGCGGCTGCGTTCGTGCAGCCGGTACGCGCGCCCGTTGGTCCTGTAGCGTGCGACGAATTCGACGGTGGCATGCGCCGCATCGAGCGGCACGTGCGCCTTGACCGTGAGCCCCAGCCACTGTGGAGGCGGCGGGGTCGCGAGGTCGAGCGCGGCGGGACGCGTTGCCGGATGCCACGTCGCAAGCAGATAATCCTCCAGCCCCATCACATAGGCGACGTAGCGCGAACGCATCAATTTTTCCGCGTCGGGCGCCGCCTCGCCACGATGCCATCTGCCACAGCAGGCGTCGTACGCGCGGCCCGAACCACAGGGGCAGGCATCGGCGCGGGGTTTCATCGGCCGGGGCAACGCAGCTTCGGTTTCAGGTAAGGCCACACGGCGTCGAGCATGGCGCCCTGCGCCTGCGCATTGGGATGGATGCCGTCGGCCTGCATCATGCCCGTATTGACACCGACGCCGCAGACGAAGCACGGTACGTGCACCGCCTGTTCCGCGCGCGCCACCTCACCGTAGATTTTCGCCACCGCATCCATGTAGGCGGGCCCGTAGTTCGGCAGCACCGGTGCTTCCAGCAGCAGCACCCATGCCCCACTCGCGCGTGCCTGACGCACCAGCATGGTGAGGTTCTGGCGGATGACGGCGGGCGGCGTGCCGCGCAGCGCGTCGTTACCGCCCATTGCAATCAGCACCCCCTGCGGGCGCTGCCGCTCCAGCGCCGGCCCCAGCCGCTGCAGGCCGTTCTGCGTGGTATCGCCGGCGACGCTGGCGTTGGTCACGCGCCACGACGGTGCCGCTTTTTTCAGACGGGCATCGAGCCGGTCAACCCAGCCCTGCCCGGGCGCGAGGCCATAGCCGGAACTCAGGCTGTCGCCGACGATCAACACGGAACACGTTGCGGCCAGCGCCCATCCGGGCCATAACAGCAACACCAGCCACCACAGACGATAATTCATGTCACAACCTTAACCGAGCCCATGCAATGACGCCACCCGACAGCCGCCGGTTCCCCGAGGATGCCATTGTTTCCGCCCGTAGACTCGCGCAGCGCGTGACGACCGCCGACGGCGAACTCACCATTCTCGCCGACATCGACCTCGCCGTCGCACCGGGCGAGACGCTGGCGATCACCGGTGCATCCGGTTCGGGCAAGTCGACGCTGCTGGGCCTGCTCGCCGGGCTCGACCGGCCCAGCACGGGTGAAATCGTGCTGCTCGGCGAAACCCTCACCGACCTCGACGAGGATGCCCGCGCACGCCTGCGCGCCGGCCGCGTGGGTTTCGTGTTCCAGTCGTTCCAGCTCCTGCCCGCGCTCAGTGCGCTGGAGAACATTCTCCTGCCGCTCGAACTCGCCGGACGTCGTGACGCCCGCGCCCGCGCCGCCGACTGGCTGGCGCGTGTCGGTCTGGCGGAGCGCGCGAGCCACACCCCGCGCCAGCTTTCCGGCGGCGAGCAGCAGCGCGTCGCGATTGCGCGCGCCTTTGCCACCGATCCGCAGATCGTGTTCGCCGACGAACCGACCGGCAACCTCGACGCCGACACCGGCGCGCGCATCATCGATTTGCTGTTCGAGTTGAACGCGCGCGCCGGTACGACACTGGTGCTGGTCACCCACGACGACGCGCTGGCCTCGCGCTGCGCCCGCCGCCTGCATCTGGTCGCGGGGCGCGTCGCCGACCGCGTGCCGGCATGAAGCTGCTGCGCCTGGGCCTGTGGCTGCTGCGGCGCGAGCGCGCCAGTGGCGAATGGCGCGTGCTGCTGCTGGCGCTCGTCATCGGCGTCGGCAGCGTGTCGACGACGGGTTTTCTGGGTGACCGTTTCAAGCGTGCGATGCGCGACGAAGGTGCGCGCTTTCTCGGCGCCGATCTCCTCGTCACCAGCCCGCGCCCGGTGGATTCCTGGCCGGCGCATCGGCTCGCACGCAGCGAGGCGCTCGAATTCGCCAGCATGGTGAGCCATGGCGACGCCTTTCAGCTCGCCACCGTGCGTGCGGTCGACGCCGCCTACCCGGTGGCCGGTACGGTGAAGATCGCGGCACAACCGTTCGCGCCGGGCAGTCCCGGCCGCGCGTTGCCACCACCGGGCGCAATCTACGCCGATCAGGAACTGCTGCCCTTGCTGGGGGCGCAGGTGGGCGACCGCGTGCAGCTTGGCGCCACCACCTTCCGCATCGCCGGCGTGGTGACGGAAGAGCCGGGGCAGCTCGGCGGCGTGTTCGGCCTGGCGCCCCGTGTGTTCCTGCGTGCCGACGAGGTGGCGGCCACGCAGGTGCTGCAGCCGGGCAGCCGCGTGACCTACCTTTACCAGTTCGGCGGTTCTCCGGCTGCGCTCGCCGCGTTCAGCGCGGCGATGAAGCCAAGACTGGACCGCACGCAGCGCCTGACCGGCGCGCGCGAGGGCATCGAGACCCTGCGCGGTGCATTCGCCAATACCGACCGTTACATCCAGCTCGCCGCACTGGTCAGCCTGCTGCTGGCGGTTGTCGCCATCGCCATTGCCGCGCACCGGCATGCGCTGCGCCACTACGACCAAGCGGCGCTGCTGCGTTGCATGGGCGCCACCCGCGGCGATCTGCGCACGCTTTATCTGATCCAGCTTGGCAGCATCGGCCTCGCCGGCAGCCTCGCCGGGATTGCACTGGGCGCACTGTTGCAAACCGCGCTGGCGCACCTGCTGCTGCCGACAGCAGTGGCGCGGCTGCCCGCACTCGGACCCGCTCCGGTGGTTGTCGGCGTGGCGAGCGGGTTCGTCGCACTCGCCGGTGCCAGCATGCCGGCGCTGCTGCGGTTGGCGCATGTACCGCCCCTGCGCGTGCTGCGGCGCGAACTGCCGCCGCTGTCGGGCTCGGCGTGGGTGAGCGCCGGCATGAGCCTCGTCCTGCTGCTGGGGCTGACCGCCTGGTACGCTGGCGAGTTGAAGCTGGTCGGTATTTTTGTCGGCGCACTGGCGGGACTCGCGCTGCTGCTCGCGCTGCTCGCCCAGCTCGCACTCGGCCTGGGGCGTCTGGTGCAGCGCATGAGCTACGGCCCGCTGCGCTTTGGTCTCGCCCAGTTGCTGCGCCATCGCTTCGACAGCACGCTGCAACTCGGCGCCTTCACCCTGGCGCTCTTTCTCGTTGCGCTGCTGGCGCTGGTGAGGAGCGACCTCGTCGACGGCTGGCGCCAGCAGGTGCCGGCTGATGCGCCCAACCACTTTCTAATCAACATCGCGCCACAGCAGCAGCAGGATGTCTCGGCGTTTCTCGCCCGCCACCACCTCACCGCCTCCGAGCTTTACCCCATGGTACGCGGCCGCTTGACGACGAAAAACGGCCAGGCCATCGAAGCGACGCTGCCGCCCGAGCAGACCGACGCCTCGACACTGCGCCGCGAGCTCAATCTTTCCCATACTGTCACGCTCCCCGCCAACAATCGCATCATCGCCGGGCAGTGGTTCGGCGACCGCCGTGGCGCGGAAATTTCAGTCGAGGCGGGCATGGCGGAGCGGCTCGGTCTCGCGCTCGGCGACGAACTCGGCTTTGCCGTCGGCGACCAGACACTCCACGCGACGATCACCAGTCTGCGCAGCGTGCGATGGGATTCGATGCAACCGAATTTCTTCGTGATTTTTGCCGCCGGTCCGCTCGACGACCTGCCCGCCAGCTACCTGGCGGGTGTGCGCATCCCCGACGACGCCACCGGTGTGCTGCCGGAGTTCGTGCGCAGTTTCCCCGGCGTGACGGTGCTCGCGCTCGACAAGCTGATCGCGCAGGTCGGCGCCGTGTTCAACCAGATCATCGCGGCGGTGCAGTTGCTGCTGGGCTTTCTTCTCGCCGCGGGCATGGCGGTCGTCATAGCCACCCTGCTTGCCAGCCTCGACGCGCGCCAACAGGAGGCGGTGCTGCTGCGCACGCTCGGCGCACAGCGCGCCTACCTGGCGCAAGGCCTGTTGAGCGAATTCGTCGCACTGGGATTGCTGGCGGGATTGCTTGCTTCCATGGCAGCAGAAATCGCCATGGCGCTGATCGCGGAGCGGCTGTTCGACCTGCCGGTGAAGCTGCATCCCTGGCTATGGCTCGCCCTGCCCGCGGCGGGGGCGGCTCTGGTCGGCGCCAGCGGCTGGCTCACCACGCGCCACATCGTGCGCGTCCCCCCCATGCAATCCATCCGCGCGCTCGGCTGAACGGCCGACCCGGCACGTCTGCGACCCCATCCAGCGGCGATCATGGCCGTGCTCGCTTTCCTGGGTCGGGTGTGCAAACTTTTTCCCCTTTGCCCACTCAAATCGCCTTGATTGATCCGACATCGTCCGTTTGGCCGTGGATCGCGTTCAAACCGAGCCGTCGGGCTGAAGCCCAACGTACGGTACATCGACGTTGGTCACGCCCGGATCAATGGACAATCCATGCCGGTCCCGGCATGGGTGACTTTGTCGGCACGAGCGCCGGCGCCTGTGCAGAGGAGAATCTGGCACCATGAATACGGTCTTTCTCAGACGCGGCCTCCCCGCGCTTTCCATCGTCGCCGTCGCCATCGGCGCCTATGTCTGGTTGAACCACGCGCACGCACTGCGCGCGGAGCATGCGCCTGCGCCGCCTCCCGTCGTTCAGGCGGTGTCCGGCCTGCCCGACTTCAGCGCCATCGTAAAGGCCTACGGCCCCAGCGTCGTCAACATCACTGTCGCCTCGGGCGCACACGCGATGGACGCCCGCATGCCCGATCCCGGGCCGGACAGCCCGTTTTCCGATTTCTTCCGCCGCTTCGGCGTGCCCACGCCCAGCCCCGACAATCCGCGCATGGCCGAAGGCTCCGGGTTCATCGTCAGCGCGGACGGCGTGATCCTCACCAATGCCCACGTCGTGGACGACGCGCGCGAAGTGACGGTGAAGCTCACCGATCGCCGCGAATTCAAGGCCAAGGTGGTTGGCCTCGACGCCGCGACCGATGTCGCGGTGCTGAAAATAGACGCGAAAGGCCTGCCGACCGTGCGCCCAGGCGATCCCGCCAAGCTGCAGGCGGGCGAATGGGTACTCGCCATCGGCTCGCCCTTCGGATTCGACAACAGCGTGACCGCGGGGATCGTCTCGGCCAAGGCGCGTGCGCTGCCAGACGCGAACTATGTGCCTTTCATCCAGACCGACGTCGCGGTGAATCCCGGCAATTCGGGCGGCCCCCTGTTCAACCTGCGCGGCGAGGTGGTCGGCATCAATTCGCAGATCTACAGCCGCTCCGGTGGCTACCAGGGCGTGTCCTTCGCGATCCCCATCGATATCGCCATGCAGGTGGAAAAGCAGCTCGTCGAACACGGCAGGGTCGTACGCGGATACATCGGCGCCGCGATCCAGGACATGAACCAGGAACTGGCCGGGTCGTTCGGACTTCGATCGCCCGACGGCGCGCTGGTGGCCTCCGTCGAGCCCGGCGGCAGCGCCGCACGGGCCGGTTTGCGGGCGGGCGATATCGTGCTGGCCGTCGACGGCCGCCATATTGGCGCATCGAAGGATCTGCCTCCGCTCATCGCGAGTCTGGCGCCCGGCATCGAGGCGACGGTCGATATCTGGCGTGATCACCGGAACCAGAAACTGCGGGTGAAAATCGGCGAACAGCGAAGCCGCGCGCAGACGGCCGCGGCCGAAGCCGGCGATTCCGGCGCATTCGGGCTCGCCCTGCGGCCGCTCAGTGCAGAGGAGCGCACCCGGTTGCACGCCGAGGCGGGCCTGCGGGTCGCGGAAGCGAGTGGCGCCGCTGCGCGCGCGGGAATCCGCGCTGGCGACGTGATCCTCGCTGCGAACGGCACGCCGCTGCGCTCCGTCGAGCAGCTGAGCGGGGTCGCGAAGCACGCGGGGCCCTACGTCGCCTTCCTGATCCAGCGCGGGGACGAACGCCTTTTCGTGCCGGTTCGCACCGGCTGAGACGATGCGCGAACATCGTCTCGGGCGGCCGGAAGACAGCGCGCTCAGCGCCCACATCCTGCCCACCGCAGCCAACCTGGTGGGCGCATGCGTGTGTGCGGTGCCCCTGGTCCAACTGCTGCCCCGCCAGGGTTGGGCGCAATGGATCGACGAGGCGCTGGTGCTCGCCGCACTCGTCTTCCTCGTGAGCGCGGGGGTCTCTTACTTCAGCCTGCGCTTCAGCGGTGACCGCGCTCGGGTCGAACGGCTCGCCGAGCGCATCTTTCTACTCGGGCTTCTCGTCGTGTTTCTCGCACTGGTCGGTCTTGCCGTGTTTTTCGCGTAGCAGCCAGGGGCAGGACGCGTCAGTTTGCCTGCCGCGGCACGGCTCGGGCCTGGGCAGCCATCAGCATCACCAGATTCTCGGTAGCCGCAAGCACCCGCTCGCTCAATTCGGCGACACGCGGCGCATCCTTGCGCATTTTCTCCGGCTCCCGGTTTGCAAACAGGGCTTGCCGGTAGGGCTCCCATTCGCGCCGGACGCGCGCCACACCTGCGCGAACCTCGGCCGAGACAAGGGGAGAGTTGTCAACCGCGTTCAACACCGCGGAGAAATGCGCGCTGCTCAAATGCAGTTCCATGTCGGCGGCGGCATCGTGGAGATTCCAGGTGCGATAGAAATAGAACTTGGCCATGCGCTGTGACAGCATGCGCTGACGCCCCGCGATACCCACCAGATGATCGAGGGGCACGAGGCCTGCCGTCTCGTAGGCCACCGTCGCACTGTGTGCCGCTTTCTGCAGTTCCTCGTTGGCGTCGTAGAGCGCCGCGGCCGTCGTACGGTCCGGCACGCCTGTCAGCATGGGTTTGCATTTCGACCAGGCGTCCTCCAGCACGGTGAGCGCGTTCCTGACCGCCGGTGTCGGCTGATAGGCCTTCAGCGTAGCAAGCTGCACATCGAACTGGACGATCGACTCCTGCAACAGCTTGCGCGGGTCACCGTTGGCGATGCCCTGCCCAAGCATGAGATAGGCCTTCACGCTGCGCTGCGAGAGCATGCGCTGACGTCCCGCGAGGTTCACCGCCGTGGCGTTATCCATCGCCGCGGCCTTCGCCACCGGCGCCTCGGCGCGCAACATCGCCGGCGCGGAGATCAACACCAGGATGGCGAGAGCGCCGGCATGGAATCGGATTCTGTCCACGAAATGTCCCCCACTCGAGAACCCACACAGGCTGACGACACGACCCGCCGCAACCACCAGCGGTCCCGCCGGAATCCGTCCCTACGGCAATGCCCGATTTAGAATTAGTATAACTGAAGTGATGGATACAATTTGTACAGCGCCTTTCCCGTGCCGACAATTCGGAAGCGGATGGTGCACGTGGACCCGGCATCCCGGCAGGGTGCTTCAATCCATCGGATCCCGGGTCGCCACCAGAGCGATCCGCCCACACCTGCGATGCGCCACTGCGCTAGAATCCGCATTCCATCCAGGAAATCGGAACGTCCATGAAGGCACTCTTCGTCGCACTTGCCACCCTCTTTTTCACCACGACGGCGCTTGCCGCCTCGCCGGATTGCCTGGCCCTCGCCAAGGAGAAAAAGCTCGCCGGCGCGGCCGAGGCCAGCTTCGTGCGCAAATGCGTGCGCGAGGGCTGCGAAGCGACGGCCGCCGAGAAAAAACTGGCCGGTGCCGCGAAAACCAGTTTCGGCACGAAGTGCCTGGCCGATGGCCTGCAAGGCTTCTGTACCGAACAGGCCGATACCAAGAAACTGGCAGGTGCCGCACGAAACAGCTTCATGAACAAATGCCAGACCGGAAAATGAACGCCTAACGTTAATGGACACCACGCCCGCGCAGCCGCGCGGGCACGGGTTTGGCCCATGCGCGTGATGCGTCGGAGCACGTCACCGCCAGCGGCTTTTTGATACCCTTCGGGCTTGCCACGCCCTGTCGCCACCATGAACGACTCTTTCAAGACTTTCGACCACGCCCAGCAGGTCGCCGTCGAACTCGCGGTGCAGTTCGGGCCGAAGCTGCTCGTCGCGCTGCTCATTCTCGTGGCGGGTTACTACGTGGGACGCTGGGTCGGCCGCATGGTCGACTCCATGCTGGTCAAGCTCAATCTGGACGAGGCGCTGCGCCAGCTCATGGTGCGCATGGTGCGCCTGCTGGTGCTGGGGCTGTT
>JACDJA010002409.1_pt1 | contig 13441 bp, 12 predicted proteins | sample 7449241 | NCBI WGS metagenome assembly JACDJA01 (sample SAMN14253289, study PRJNA609438) | sludge metagenome | isolation source: initial anaerobic sludge | collected 2018-12-20 | reverse complement strand
TTGCCCCGTGATGCCAGCCGCTCGATGTGCGGGAGGACGGTGGCGAACTCGGTTGGGTTGAGCGCATCGAGCCACTGCTCCACCTCTGGTTCCAGTTCGACCGACCACATGACATCATAAACGATATCAGCCGAGACTGGTTCGGCGGCAGATTCCTCCACGAAGGGCGGCTGCCGAGCGCCGTCGCTGGAGCATCGTCCCGGCGGTCGAGTCGACGCTTAGGAACCTTGGTGAGGGGTCGGTTCAGTGTTCGTACTGCTCGGCGGCTATGGCGGGCTGCGCTTCGGAGAGCTGGCCGGACTACGGACGACAAGTCGACACGGTCCGTCGCACCGTGCGGGTCGACACCAGCCTGATCGAGGTCCGAGGGGCACTCATCGAAGGGCGCCCCAAGACCGCCGCCGGCATCCGAACCGTGCCACTCCCCCACTCCGTCGCTGAGCGCCTGGAGCAGTCGACCCGCCATCTCGGCGCTCAGGACCACGTCTTCCGTGGCGCCGGGGGCTCTGCGATCCGCGCTGGTTCGTTCCGGTCCCGCTTCTGGGTCCCAGCCCTGGCCCGCGCCGATCTGACCGGTCTGAGGATGCACGATCTGCGCCACACGGCCGTGTCCACGTGGATCGCGCACGGCGCATCGGCCAAGGAGGTCCAGGTGTGGGCCGGGCACTCTTCGCTGGCCACGGTGTTCGACCGCTACGGCCACCTGTTCCCCGGCGGGGAGGACCCGGTCATGGACTCCATCGACGCCGAAGCTGCGCCACTCGACCGATCCGACCTGGGTCACCCGCCGGGCCGCAGCGGTCAGCCCTGAGCCCTGCCCGACACCGCCGAATCCGAGCGGTCGGGGCGCCAATGCTCGGAATCGCGCGCGAGATCCGCGCGATGGAGGGCGGCCCGACCTCCTCGCTCTCGTACCAGAAAACGCAGAATCCCCTGCCGTAGCAGGGGACCTGACTGGTGGGCGTACACGGACTTGAACCGTGGACCTCTTCCGTGTCGAGGAAGCGCTCTAGCCAACTGAGCTATACGCCCGCGAGGGCGACAATGTAGCAGGCCCGGTCCGACCCCTAGCTACGCCGGATCGGCTCGGCACCCCTGCCAGGCGGTTCAGGATCGGGGGCGAGCACGCCGACGGCGATCACCACGATCATCCCGACCACGAAGAGCATCCAGAGGCCGGGTCCCGGGCCGCTGCGCACGTTGCGCAAGCCCAGCGCCCACTCCAGCACGGCGAAGAGCATCAGACCGATTCCGGTCAACGTGGCAAGCGTCCGGCCGCTGCGACCTCGCTCTGCCGCCACCAGCACGCCCGCGACTGCGAGCAGCACGCCGCCCAACACCGCCACCCAGCCTCGGCCGAGACCGCCGTCGAACTCGCGCCAGCCGCTCTCGGTGCCGCCGGCGAGCCGACCGACGTCGCGCCAGGCCAGGAGGCTGGTGGCGCCGGCGGCCAACGCGGCCACGAGGAGGATCGCGGTCAGCAGCAGATCGCGGCTGGCGGAACGTGGTTCCGGGGCGACCGGCGAGGGCTCGACGCCGCCGAGCGGGACGCCCGACTGCCAGCTCGACATCCCGGTCGATCCAACGGGGCCGGTGACGGGCGCCGTGTCCGTCGGCGATGCCCACTGCGTCGCACTCCCTGCCGGCGCCCCGGCACCGACAGGAGGTTCAGAGGTCGGCTCGGTCCACGGCTCGCTCACCGCAACAGCTTGCCAGCCGGCGACGCCACGACTGCATCGGTCCCCTTGAGCGTCGTCGCAGATCGTTTCGTCACCGTGACGCAACTCACGCGAATCAAGATGGTCACGGTCGACGCCACAGCACGAACGGCAGCACCAAGCCGGCACCCGCCGACCTCAGACCTTCGGCCACCACCGCCATCGTCCAGCCCGAGCGAAGCGAATCGTCGACCACGAGCCCTGGACCGGGCGGCAGCCCATCGGCGAAGGAGAACGCCCCGACGACGTTGGCGGCCTGGTTGATCGAGTTGTCCATCCGGTCCTGCGGCGGCGCGTCGGTCCGAGTGCGAACGATGGCCTCGACCAGGTCCAGCTTGCCGACCTCCGACAACCGACGAGCCAGGCCGCCGACGAGCAGCGGGCGGCTCCGGCTGGGCACCCACGTGACCCAGGTGGGCCGGCGCCCCCAGTCCCAGGCCTTGAGCGCAGCCGCGACGCCCCGCAGCAGCGCGTCGTCGGGCTCGGCGTCGGGAGCGGAGAACAACGGACCCAACACCTCAGCCCAGCCCGGATCGGTACCGAACGCCAGTGCTCGGCCCTCTTCGGGACGGAGCTCCTCTCTGATGCGACCCTTGCGGTCTTCCAGGCCTCTCGGCCACTGCTTGCGCGGCTCGATGCGGACCACCGAGGACCGCAGGTGCATCTGCGCCGCGACGAGCAGGTCGGCATCGATCACGACGTCGACCGCGACTCCGGTGCAGTTGTCGCATCGACCGCAGTCGGCGGCGTCGGGGTCGTCGAGCGCCTCCCGCAGGAACCGCAGGCGGCAGCCGGAACCCCGAGCGTAGGAGCGCATCGCCTGCTGCTCGGCCCGACGCTCGGCCGCCAGGCGCTCGATCCGCTCCGTGTCGTAGGCCCAGGCAACAGCGGACCGCGACCACTGGGTCCCGTCGCGGTCGACGGCACCTTCGACGTCGAGGATCTTGAGCAGGACCTCCAGCCGGCCCCGTCGGAGGTTCACCGCTCCCTCCAGGTCCGCGATCGTGCACGGGCCGGAGCGCTCCATGGCGGAGATGACGTCGTCGACGGTGTGCTTGGGTGGCATGGCAGTGGAGTCGAAGTACGCCCAGACGTCGCCGTCGGTCGCCGTGGGCGCGAGCACGACTTCGGCCGAGGTCGAGCCGCGACCCGCTCGGCCGACCTGCTGGTAGTACGACACCGGCGAGGACGGCGAACCGATGTGGACGACGTAGCTCAGACGAGGGTTGTCGTATCCCATGCCGAGCGCCGAGGTGGCCACGACGCACGACAGGCCGCCCTGGTCGAGCGCCTGCTCGATGCGAGCCCGCTCTTGGGGATCGGTGGCGCCGGTGTAGGACGCGGAGGAGATGCCGCACGATGCCAGGAACGATGCCGTGCGCTCCACCTCCGACACGGTGAGGCAGTAGACGATGCCCGGGCCAGGACGGCCGCGAACCCATCCGGCGAGCCACGCCAGGCGCTCGCCCGAGGTGGCGATGTCCACGACCCCCAGGTGCAGCGACGGTCGGTCGAGCGAGCCGCGGAACGTGTGGCCCCGGGCGCCGATCTGCTCGGCGACGTCACCGGTGACGCGGTCGTTGGCGGTGGCGGTGGCGGCGAGCACCGGGACGCCGTCGGGCAACGAGGCCAGGACATCCGCGATGCGCCGGTAGTCGGGTCGGAAGTCGTGACCCCAGTCGGAGATGCAGTGCGCCTCGTCGACCACGAGGAGGCCGATGCGATCCGTCAGCGGCTTCAGGACCTCCTTGCGGAACCGAGGGTTGTTCAGCCGCTCGGGCGAGATCAGGAGCACGTCGACCTGATCCGCATCGATGCGCGACTCGATCTCGCTCCAGTCGTCGAGGTTGGCGGAGTTGATCGTCTCGGCACGGATGCCCGCCCGCTCCGCGGCAGCGACCTGGTTGCGCATGAGCGCGAGCAGCGGCGAGACGACCAGAGTGGGCCCGGCACCGCCGTCGCGCAGCAGCCGTGTGGCGATCCAGTACACGGCTGACTTGCCCCAGCCCGTGGCCTGCACCAGCAGGACCCGGGATCGCTCCGACACCAGCGCAGCGATGGCCGCCTGTTGGTCTGGCCGCAGACGGGCGTCGGGACCGGCCAGGGCCGACAGCGTGGAAGCGGCGGCGCCGAGCACGTTCGACGGGGGCTCGGTCGACTGGGGGGTCGGCTCGGTAGTCACCCCGACATCGTCGCAGACCGCCCTGACAGCCGATGGCCGGGCGCATGAGCACCCGGCCATCGGACGTCGTGGAGGCGACGAGGGGAATCGAACCCCTGTACAAGGCTTTGCAGGCCTCTGCCTCACCACTCGGCCACGTCGCCAGCGGCCGACCACCCTAGCGCCTCGGCCCGGCATGGCGACCCGCCGTGACGACTGGCGCGACGCAGCACCAGGTCGCTTCCCTGCCCACGACGTGACTACGCGGAGTGGCGGGCGTCGAGCGCCGCCCTGCTGCAGCAACGTGGAGCTCTGCCGTCCGGTCGCTCCGTCGCCGAGACAACGAAGTCGTTCCGCGGATGGGAGCGTCGGACCGACACCGCCGAACGCGTCGGAACCCCCGCAGCAGCAGGGGTTCCGAGTGGAGCGGACGACCGGCCTCGAACCGGCGACCTCAACCTTGGCAAGGTTGCGCTCTACCAACTGAGCTTCGTCCGCGGGAACGGTTGACTGTAGCAGAGGGGCATCGGGTCACAAGCTGGGCCGATGCCCCCGGGGGTCGCTCGGACCGAGCTCAATCACCCCGGATCCGCTCCGCGAGCTCGACGGCCAACGCCACGTCGGTGATCCAGTCGACTGTCGAGAACTGGGTGCCGCGGGTGAAGGTGAGCGACGCCACGTCGCGGTCGTGACGCCCACGAACGACCAGCTCGGATGTCAGCGGGTACTCGTCGACGATCGGCTGCCAGCGACGGCCGTTGACCACCAGCACCCGTTCGTCGGTGAGCACGACGACCGCTGGGTGACCGAGCATCTGACCGGTGACGAGGGCCAGCACCACCTCGTCGGATTGCAGCAGGGCACCCACGACGCTGATCGGGATCGCCGCCTCTTCCGCCGCTCCCGGGCGGAGCCGGTCCACGGCGTCGGCGAGCCGGTGGAAGTCGTCGATCGGCGCCATCGGGTGGTGGAGCGCGGGGAGACCGGCCGGTGTCCACACCGCGATCGTGCTGGGCGCCACGTACGGGGGCGGCGCCAGCTGAAGGCCCGCTCCCGGAGCAGCAACCGGAGGTGGCTCCACAACCGGCGGTGATGGCGGGGCCGGAGGTGGCTCCACAACCGGCGGTGATGGCGGAACCGGAGGTGCGGGTGCGGATGCCGCTGGTGGGACCGGTGGCGCAGGATCGCTCCAGGGTGCAGCGACCGACGGGACGACTGGCGGGACGGGGACGGACAGCTCCGGGTCGACCGACCGGGGCTGCTGCTGAGCAGACGCTGTCGGCGGCGATGTCACGGCTGCCGGACGACCCTGCTCGGGACCGGGGATCGCTCCCCCACCCACGGGCGTTGCCCCGTTCGACGCGGCGGCGGTTTCCGGCGTCGACGGCACGGTGACGGGATCCGCGGGCGGCGGATCGACGACGAGCCCCGCCAGCTGCTGGTCCGTGTCGGGCAGGGCGATCCTCGGAACGGTGACGTCTGCGACCACGACGTCGTGGTCGGATGCCGACGGGGCGACGGTCGAGAACAGGTCGTCGGTGCCCACGTGGCGGAGCTGGCTTCCACACGCGGTGCAGCGCGGGGCGTCGATCGCGATCGGTGTCCGGCAGTACGGACACGGCCAAGCCCACACGTCGTCATCGCCCACTCGGGACACCTCCACCACCGATCCTCGCTGATGTTCGAACCGCACGCTCAGGGTACGGGATGGGATCGTCCAGGACGCGGAGCACCGCGGCAGGGTCGACAGCCGATCGGCTCAGCCCGATCCCGCGTGCAGCAGCGCTGCTCGGTCGAGGAGGGAGCGACCGCGCTCGTCCAGGTCGAGCGCGGCTGCAGCGCCGAGGCCGTCCGCGCTCATCTTGCGCATGGTCTTGGCCACGACGTCCACGGCGGCATCGTCGCCGAGCCGGTCGGCGACCCCGATCAGCTGCGTTCGGAGGAAGACCAGGCACAGCGCGTCCTCGTGCACCTGTGCCGTCCGGTCCTCGCTCGCCCGACCCCTCGACGAAGCGTCCTTCCGAACGATCGCGGCGACGCGCTCGACCTCGTCGTCGGAGTACCCGGCCGAGCGCATCAGCTCGCCGACCTCTGCCGCTTGGTGCTTGTTGGCCGCCGTGCGCCACCGAAGGTAGCCAGCACGTCCTGGCGGGTACTCGTCGCGTGGCGAGGTCCAGCGGCGGAGGTGGTGCGCTCGAGCGGCGACGTGCTGGAGCTCGTCGGCGTCGGGATCGAGCCGGTCCAGCCACGTGGTCGCCATCCGAGCGTGCAAGAGCTCCTTCGGCCCGACTTCGCCGTCGAGCTCGACCTCGGTCGGATCCTCTGCGTTCGCGGCATCGACGGCAGCGATCACCGCCTCGAAGCGGTCGCGGTCCACCGGTGTCCTCATCGCTGGGAACGGGCGGTCACGACCCCGGGCGCAGATCGACGCGGAGTACGAGAACGCCCTCTTCCAGCGTCGTCTCCGCGTCGCCGATCATCGCGAAGTCGCGGAAGTCCACCTCGGCCTGTCGGATGAACTCCCTCCGTGCATCGCCCTCCACAGGAGGGATCTGACGTCGCCGAACCGACGCGGCCCGCTCGCGGAACCGGTCGACCATGGCCTGGGGATCGAAGGTGTCCATACCGCCCACGCTAGGAGAGAACGACGGGCACGGGTGTCGATCCTCTCTTGTCCGGCTCGCCCATGCAGACGATCAATCGGGCACGTCGACGCCGCCTGCGGGAGCATCGACGTGGCCGGCCGGAGCCGATCCGGGTTCCCCGGCCTGCGATGCCCACCAGATGGCGCCTGAGGATGCCGGCTCCAGTGGTGGTTCCGACGCCGCGGCGGGCGCCGGAGCGGGCACTGATCGCCCAACTTCCGACGGGGCGGGCAGGCGCGGCGGCGGGTCCACGACCCAGTCGTCGGACGCGAAGGCCGCCGGACCTGGGTCCACCAGCGCGTGCTCTGTGCCGTCCGATCCGATCACGATCGCACCTGTTCGCACCTGCCGCGCCGGCCGCACCGAAGTTGCGGCGCCCCGCTCCGGTCGGGTGCGAAACCAGAAGAAGGCCGTGGCCGCGGCGATCAGGCCGGCCAGGATCACCAGTCCGATCACCACACGGTTGAGGCGGGTGGTGGCCTGGTCGCTCTCGTTCACCCGTTCCTCCAGCGCCGGTGTGGTGGTGCTGGGCACCGAGGGCACCGTGGGTGCCGTACCGGCGACGGTCGCTGCTGGTTCGCCAGGACCGCCGGCCGGCTCCGCTGGCACGTCGGGCGCCTCGTCACCATGTGCGACGGTCGTGGTGGTGTTCTGGGCCGCCACCTTGTGGACCGTGGAGCTGCGCATCGGCGCCGACGACGCGCTCGTCGCGCTCGTCCAGCACGCGCCCGTCCAGGCGGTCACCACGACGACGGCACCGATCACCGCTGCGGTCCGCTGCGACCGAGGCCGTCGGAGCACGGGAGGTGGTCGCCGGGCCATCCCGCGCACCCTACCCGCCGCCACCGGGTCCGACGCGAACGCAACCACCGACGCCGGTCGACGTGCGATGTGCCTTCGTCGAGCCGGGTCAGGGCGCCGATTGCTCGGCCGGACACGAGTAGGTCGTGCGTCCCCCGATCGTCCGACGCAGCAGCGGTGTGGCACAGCGAGGGCACAGCGCGCCGCGGTGGCGGGCCGGTTGCAGGTTCCCGGTGTGGGACCCACCACGGCGACTCAGCCGACGAACGGTCGCTCGGATGACGGCCGCGAGACGACCGACGTCGTCCGGATCGAGCGAGCGGGCCGGCAGCGCCGGATCCAACCCTGCGGTCCACAACGTCTCGTCGACCAGGAGGTTGCCCAGGCCGGCGATTCGGTGCTGGTCGAGCAGGACTGCCTTGAGCGGTGCGCCGCTGCGCTGCAGCACGGCTCGCAGCTGCGCCGCGGTCACCGTCGACGCCTCCGGCCCGAGCCGGCCGCGATCGGGATCCAGCTCGACGCCGCCGAGCCGCCGGGGGTCGACCACGGCCAGCTCCCCGCCGTCGTCGAACGCCAGCCGGAACCGAACCCAGGCCTCGGCGACGCGGCCGCTCGAGTACTCGAGGCGATCGATCGGGGCCTCACCGTCGACGACAAGTCGGCCGGTCATTCCGAAGCGCAAGCCGAGCGTGGTCCCGTGGCTGGTCGGGAAGAGGAGCAGCTTGCCGTGCCGAGCGGTTGCGAGGACGCGAGCACCGTCGAGCGCGGCTCGGACGGCGTCGGGGGTCGCACCGCCCCTGAGGTACCAGGCATCGGGTGTGTCGATGCGGAGGATCGTCCGACCGACGACCGGCTCCGCAGCCAGACGGTACATCTCGACCTCGATCAGCTCGGGCACGTTGGTCCCTCGGCAGAGCGGCTCAGGACGGCGAGTCCGACGCGTCCAACGCCGCGAGCACGTCCGCGACGACGTCGTCGGGGTCCTCGAGCCCGGCCGACAGCCGGATGGTCCCCGCACCGATGCCTGCGGCCTCGAGCTCCTCGGGCAACAGGCCGACGTGCGTGGTCGACGCGGGGTGCGTCACCAGCGTCTCGGGCCCACCGAGCGACGTGGCCAGTCGACAGATCCGCGTCGACTCGACGAAGCGACGGCCCGCCTCGAGCCCACCGACCAGGTCGAAGGTGAGCAAACCGCCGGTGAGGCGCATCTGGCGGCGGGCAAGGTCGTGCTGCGGGTGCGACTCGAGTCCCGGATGGCGGACCTCGGCGATGCGCGGATCGGACTCGAGGACGCGTGCCAGCCGGAGCGCGACCTCCGTCTGGTGGCGGAGGCGGACGCCCAGCGTGCGCAGGCCACGAAGGCCGCCCGCAGCGTCGTACGGCGATGCGTTGGCGCCCTGCAGCACGGCGAAGCCCCAGATCCAGTCCAGGAGCTCCCGGGAGCCGGACACCACCCCCAGGCTCACGTCGTTGTGACCGCCGATGGCCTTGGTGGCGGAGTGCAACGACAGGTCGATGCCGTAGTCGAGCGGGCGCTGGCCGAGCGGGGTCCCGAACGTCGAGTCGACGACCTTCATCGGTCCGGGGATCTGCCCGAGGTGATCGAGGTCGACGAGATCCAGGCGTGGGTTCGCCGGCGTCTCCGCGAAGAGGAGCATCGTGGTGCCGGGTCGCACCGCTGCCTCCCACTCGTCGGGATCGGTTCCGTCGACGAAGCTCACATCGATCCCCAGACGTGGACACATGCCCTGGAACAGCAGCTGCGTGCCCCCATAGAGCTGTCGCTGGGTGACGATGTGGTCGCCGGTCGAGCAGAGTCCCAGCACGACCGCGGTGATGGCACCCATGCCGGAGGAGAACGCCCTGGCGGCTTCGGCGCCTTCGAGCTCGGCGACGGCATCAGCGAAGTCGCTCACCGTCGGGTTGCCGTAGCGGCTGTAGAACACATCAGCCGTCGTGGAGGTGGCCATCCGACGACCGTCGGCGACCGTCGGCGTCACGAACGTGCTCGTGGGGACGATCGTGGGAGCGAGCGCGGTGCCGTTGCGCGCCCGGCCTGCCTGGATGGCCACCGTCTCGGGACTGAGCGGCGCCCCCGAGTCGTCGAGGCCGGCGATCGGATCGGCGACCTCGGGAGTCGGGACTGCCGGCTCTGGAACAGCGTTCATGTGGACTCCAGGAACGTGCGGATGGGTGACGACAGCTGAGGGGTCTCGATCAGGAAGCCGTCGTGGCCGTGAGGCGAGTCGAGGTCGACCCACGTCACGTCGCCGCCGACGGAGCGGAGGCCGTCGGCCAGGACCTGCTGTTGGATCGGCGGGTACAGCCCGTCGGAGCGGACCGCAGCGACGAGCGCCGGCGCCTGGATGCGCTCGAGTGCGGCCTCGGTGCTGCCGCGGCCACGAGCGATGTCGTGGAGGTCCATCGCCCGGTTGAGGCGGACGTAGCTGTTCGCGTCGAACCGCCGGGCGAGCTTCAACCCGTGGTAGTCGAGGTAGCCCTCGATGTCGAAGGTCGGCTCCAGCGTGAACGCGAGCGGCCCGAGCATCGTCCGGTGGAAGCGCTCGGTGAACACCTCGTCGCTCCGGTAGGTGACCTGCGCGCACATGCGGGCGACGGCAAGTCCCCGGTGGGGGCCGTCGCCGGGCGCGGCGTCGTAGTAGTCGCCGTCTCGGAACCGCGGGTCCGAAGCGATGGCAGCACGACCGATGTGGCTCCATGCGATCTGCTGCGCGGACGCGGCCGCCGTCGTCGACGCCACCACCAGAGCGCCGACCCGAGCGGGGTACATCGTCGCCCACTCGAGCGCCTGCATGCCGCCCATCGAACCACCGACGACGGCCTTCCATCGGGCGATGCCCAGGTGGTCCGCGAGCAGCGCCTGGACCCGCACCATGTCGCGGATGCTGATGACGGGGAACGTGGAGCCGTACGGGGCGCCCGTGTCCGGGTCGATCGATGCCGGACCCGTGCTCCCCTGGCAGCCTCCGACGACGTTGGAGCACACGACGAAGTACCGATCGGTGTCGAGCGCCAGTTCGGGGCCGACGAGGGCGTCCCACCACCCCGGCGTGGGCTGGCCCGGTCCCGCTCGTCCGGCCACGTGCGCGTCGCCGGTCAGCGCGTGGCAGACGAGCACCGCGTTGGAGGCGTCGTCGTCGAGCGCGCCCCAGGTCTCGAAGGCGACGTCGACCGCTCCGAGCAGTCCACCGCCCTCCAGTCGGAACGGGCGGCTCGATGCACCGCTGCCCCGTTCGACACCACCGATGCCCACGGGCGTCGTCGCGGTGACTCCGGTGGGTCCTGGGGGTTCGACGGCTGGATCCGGACCTGCGACGCGGACGAAGCGACGGGCGGCGATCGGGTCGCCGACGCGCCACGCTCCGGTGGCAGGGATCTCCTGGTCGGTGGTGGTCACGTGTCGATGCGGCGCTGGCGATTCTCGGCGATGTGGGCTCGTCGGCCACGCGTCGCCCGGCCTGGGACGCCCGACGACGTCGGGCCGTTCGGACACTTGGTTGCCGCCGACTCAGCCGACTGGCCACATCCCCGCCGCAGCGGAAAGGCACCTTGGGTGTCCGTCCCAGGTTGCCGGACCCCTCGCGGGGCCTCTCCTGATGATCGAAGTGCAGGATACACCGCTCGTCGGAGTGCACCTCCACCAGGTTGGCGACCCGAACCCGGCACCATCACGACGGGTCCGTCGGCCACAGCCGGCCCGTGCGAGGCGTCCCGCTCAAACCGGCCGGCACTCGAGGCGGGTGGAGAACACGGCGACGTGGCGCTCGCAGATCTCCTCGAGGGGGAGCGCTCCGGACGGGCACGGGTACAGGTCGCCGGGATCCGGGTTCCGTGGATGATCGCCGCCGGAGTAGCCACGGAACCCCTCCGGACCGGCGTCGGCGGCGATCGAGCCAGCCGTCGCCCGGCACAGCGGTGCATCCGTCTCGACGAGCACCCGCCGCACGACGAACTGGGCGACGACCAGCACCGCCACGACGACGAGCACCGCGACGACGGATCGGGCTCCGGTCACGGCGTCACCGACGAGTCCGACCCGGACGCGGCACCGCCATCCGCGGCGATCCCACCAGTGGAGCCGCGGGCTCCGGACCGCTGCAGCCACCACTCGAGCAGCGTCCCGTCGGCCGTGACGCCGTACGCGTCGCACATGGCGACACCCAGGCCTCGCAGCAGCGCGGGCCGTGCCGTGGGGCCGCAGGAGTGCAGTCGGCGGGCGATGGCCGCAGCCTCGTCCCACCGGCCGGACGCCGCTGGCAGCGGGAGCGACCGCAGGGACGCCGCCGACAGCCGCAGCGCTCGGGAGGACAGGCCCGAACCGGCTCGGTCTGCGGCGACCGCCGCCGAGACCGGCGGCGCGCTCAGCACAGCGACCAGGTGCCAGACGTCGACGGCTCCCGGTGGCGCCGCGACGGGCAGCGGCTCGACGCTGATCACCGGCGTCACCGGCACGAGCGCTCCCGTGCTGTCGGCGACCGCTTCGATCACCTTGGTCTGGGTGGCGACCAGCACCTTGGGCACCTGCCGGGCAGCCGCCCACGCCGCGACCCGAGGTTGGTCCTCGGCCAACGCCACCAGGTCGACCCCGGGCACCGTGACCCGACGACCCCCGAGTCGCCGCGGGCTGACACGATCCAGTCGGCAGACATCGATCATCCCGACGGTGACGAGCGGCGCAGCGGCCGACCCGGTCGTCGTGCCGGGATGCCCCGGGTCGATGGGACCCGTCGATGCCGCAGCGGCGAGGGCGTAGAACTCGTCACGGAACCCGGCGGTGCACGACGCCACGTCGCCGATCGTGGGTCCGCCGGCCGGCAGCGTCACCAGGGGCACACCGTGCGCCACGGCCAACAGCGGAGCCCATGACGCTCCCCGAGACGGTTCGGGCATCGTGGCCACCACGTCGCCCGCTGCCCCCCAGCGAACCTCGACGGTCCGCGCGCCACAGCGGTCATCGACGGTCGTCCCGGACGATCGCCGCTTCAGGACCGGCGCGCACACCTCGACGTCCGCGTCGAAGTGCCGGGCGTCGTCGGCCCAGAGCGCCACCAGCTCGCTGCGATCGGCGAGCTGCGCTCGGACGGACTCGGCGTCGCGCGCGGACAGGATCGACTGGGGCCCGATCAGCACCGCGACGCCGTCGGGAGCGAGTAGCTCCGCGCCGACCAGCAGGAAGGCCGCGGCGGCGTCCACGTAGGGTCCGAGGTCGCCGAACCGAGCGCGCAGGGATGCTCGATCCGCGTCGGTGCGGGCGGTGTCGGACGTGCGCTGGGCCAGGAACGGAGGGTTGCCCACCACGAGGTCGGCCACGCCGGTGAACGGCGTCGGCGCCCTGAGCGGGTCGTGGAGGACGATCCCGGGCTCGACTGCACCCCCGACCGCGTGGTCCTCGGCCCAACGGCGCAGCGCCGCTGTGCAGTGGGCGACCGCGTCGGGGTCGACGTCGCAGCCGGCCAGCCGGGTCGTCACGACGTCGCGGGGAGCGACACCACGGGCGACGAGCGCGTCAGCGGCGGCGAGCAGGAACGATCCGGCGCCGCAGGCCGGATCGACGACCAGTCTCGGCAGCCCACCGAGGTGACCGAGCGCGACCTCGACCAGCATCACCGCCAGCGACTCGGGGGTGGCGTGCGAGCCGAGCGACCGACGCCGCGACGGCGCCTGCTCGGCGGCATGACGCTCGATCAGGCTCCGGGCACTCGTCGACGACATGCCCGAGAGTCTGCCCGTCGCCGCACCCCGCATCCCCAGCGCCCCGGTTCTGTTCAGCAGAATCGACCGAAAATGGTCGATTCTGCTGAACAGAACGGGGATGGGAGGAGAGGGGTTACCGCTTGGCGTCGGGCCAATCGGCCACGTCGGCCAGGCGGGGATCGTTGGAGAAGACCTCCTCGATCGGCACGTCCAGGCCGAGCCGCTTCTGCATCCGCTTGATCTCCAGCTCCTGGTTGTAGAGCAGGAGCGACACGACCACGCCCGACTCGCCGGCCCGTGCGGTGCGACCGGATCGGTGCACGTAGGTCTTGTGGTCGTTCGGCGGGTCGTAGTGGATCACGACGTCGACGTCGTCCACGTGGATGCCTCGTGCCGCCACA
>JACDJA010002408.1_pt1 | contig 13452 bp, 12 predicted proteins | sample 7449241 | NCBI WGS metagenome assembly JACDJA01 (sample SAMN14253289, study PRJNA609438) | sludge metagenome | isolation source: initial anaerobic sludge | collected 2018-12-20 | reverse complement strand
GCTTCGGGGGTAGGGGGAGGTTTGCCCGAAATTCAGGAAATGGCTCAAGGATCGAGCAATCGACGCCATTACCCCATCAGCCTTGCCCAGCATGTCACGGGAATGTGCTCAAATCATGGGGCGGTGAAATATCCGGGCTAGAAATACAACGTCAGGTGCGACGGTGCTGATGAAACCGTTCACGTACCAACCGGGCAACATGAGGCGTGTCGTTGACGGGATCATAGTTCCAGTGTTCCAGCTTGTGTTCCAGTGCGCGTTCAAATGGACGTGTGACGCCTTCTTCGCGCAGCATACGATGAAAGTCCACAAGTCGCCCCGAGTAGCCATCGAAATCCAGCGTATATACTGGTTTGCCGGTTGAGGCGGCTTCCGACACCATCGACACCGAATCGCCGGTCACGATCAGATAATCGGCCATGCCGAGAATCGCGTGATAGGGGTTCGGCCCCTCGTTGTTCCAGAACCAGTGCGTTGTGCCCGCAAGCGCCGCTTCCATGGCAGCGATATTTTCCGTGCCTGTGCGTCGCGATGCCGTGATCCATAAGTGAGCGCTTTGTTCGGCGGCTACCTTCAGCAGTGTTTCGATCAGTGCTCGACTTTTTTGGGGCGTCAGGGTTGCCGTCGCATTACTGCCGCCAATCAGAACGCCAATAATCGGTCGTTGTTGTTTGATCTCGATCAACTCCGGGTGAATGTTGGTTTGCTGCGAGATGGCCTGTTCGATTTTTTCAGGCGTGACATGGTGCAGTGCGCCACGGGTATTGACGACATTCGGTCCGATCAAACCATCGTGACGGGGTGGTGCGATCAGATCCACCAGATGATGCGGCATCTGCGGGTTCTGGATATGCACGGTGAATACCCGCCCGCGGCTGGCCCGTTTGACCCCCAGCGCGGCTGCGGCGCCCAGGCGCCCACAGGATATGATGATGTCCGGCCAGGGCGCCTTCAATGGAGAGGATTGCGGCGTGAGGCGGGTGTGCGCTTTGGGTAGCCAGTGACCGGGCAGCCAGCGCCAGGGCTTGGTCAGATTGACCAGCTTGACCTCGAATGGCCAGCCGATGTGCTCGGCCAAGCCAACCGCCTGGTTGCGCAAACCGACGGCATCATTCGTCAGTAGCCAGATTTTTGGGGGCGATGATGTTTCCTGCGGTTCTGTGCTCATGCCGAGGTGACAGGTTTGTTCGGGAAGGCGAGCTCGTGGCGGTTACGCCATTCCTGAGTGACATAGTTGATAATCAGGGTTCGGCGTATGCCATTGATTTTTCTTGGTTCGAACCCATGCCACGTATTGGTTGACGGGACGAAGATCATGGCCGTGTTGAACGTGGCGAGTACGCGCTGGGCGGGCGATTCTTTGGTCAGATAAATGTCCGTTCCCCAGCTTTCATGTTCCGGATCTTCGGACATGTACGCCAGCATGGTGAATTTTTTCACGCCCAGATCGGTGTGAGGTTCCAGCCAGAAGCCTTGTGTGTCTAGCGCGTATTCGATACGTAGGTTGGTACCGGTCAGGTCGAGGCCACAGCACTTCTCAATCACACGAATCATTTCGGGTGATTGCAGTGCATGTGCAATGGCCGAGCAGGTGGGGTAGCGCGCGATGGCATCCTGATCAAAAAACTTACGCAGTTCGTTGTGGGTTTCCCGTCGCCCACCCGTATCATCGATGACGGGCGGCGAGAACGGGAGCTTGGCAATCGATCGGGCCGTTTCCAGTGGAAACAACTCACGCAAGCGCCAGTGCCGGTAGGGTGACTCTTCCTGTTTTGCGGACTCGAATGAGTGCTTCAGGCTGGCTTTTACGGCATCTAATAGCGTTGAATCGGGCATACGCATGACCTTAAGATAACTAAACGATGAGAAGATATTGACAGGTATAATAATCCTCTTATCGCCTAAACGTTAATTTGTGTCCAATCTATGACCCTATTGCCAGTTAATCCGGCCGCTGATCGGCCCGTCGAGCGTCAGTCGCTGATTGTGATGCAATTGCTGCCCGCGCTTGAAAGCGGCGGTGTCGAGCGCGGGACCATTGAAATTGCGGCCGCGCTCATGGCGGCAGGACACAAGGCCATCGTGGTGTCGGGTGGCGGGCGCATGGTTGCCGAGTTGGAGGCACTGGGTGCGGAACATATCACCCTGCCTATTGGTAAGAAATCCCTGAACAGTCTGCGCTATATTCCGATTCTGCGGCGCTTGATGCGGGAAAAGCAGGTGGACATCGTCCACCTGCGTTCCCGATTGCCGGCCTGGTTGGGTTATCTGGCCTGGAAAAAGCTCGACCCGGCTACCCGCCCGCGTCTGGTCACCACCGTGCACGGGCCGTACACCCCCAACTTCTATAGCGCAGTCATGCTCAAAGGCGAACGAATCATTGCGGTTTCCGACATGATCGTTGCGTACATCCGCCGGCATTACTCCTGGGTTGATCCCCTCAAAATCACACGCATCTATCGTGGCGTCGATCCGGTTGCATTCTCGCCGCACTATCAACCCGAGTCGGCATGGTTGAAGCGTTGGCGGACAGAGTTTCCGCAAGCGGTCGGCAAATGGACGATTACTTTGCCGGGGCGAATCACCCGCTGGAAGGGGCAGCTTGATCTTCTTCAAATAGTTGCGCGGCTGAAGGCGGAAGGTATCCCGGTTCATGCATTGATCGTCGGCGGCGCGCATCCGCGAAAGCAGTCGTTTTTGCAGGAAATCGAAGCGGAAATTTCGCGACGGAATTTGACCGAAGACGTGACCCTGGTCGGTCAGCGTTCAGACCTCAAAAACATCATGGCGATCAGTGACGTGGTGCTCTCGCTGTCGACCGAGCCGGAAGCATTCGGACGGGTCAGTCTGGAAGCCTTGAGTCTTGGTCGCCCTGTTCTTGGTTATGCCCACGGCGGCGTGGGTGAACAACTCGCGGCCATGTATCCCGCCGGTGCCATCGCGCTGGGTGATATCGATGCGGCCGTTGTCACCTTGTCACGCTGGTATCGAGAGGGCGCGCCCGAGGTGCCCTCCGAGCGTCCGTTTACTTTGGCTACCATGCAGGCACAGACACTGGCACTGTATCATGACCTTCAAGCCAGCCCTCGACAATGAGTGATTCTGAGATCCAAACAATGCAAATCATCGGTTCTGCCCGCATGGGCGGGGCTGAAAACTTTTTTCTCCGGCTGCACAAGGCGTTGAACGAGTCCGGTGTGCCGTCCCTCGCCGTCACGCGCAAAGGCAGCGAATTGACCGATCTCGTGCAAGGTGCGGGCATCACGGCGCGAATGGGTAATGTGTTCGATCCGTTTTCCCGATGGTCGCTTTCGCGGGCGATCAAATTGCACCGGCCGGACATCGTGCAAACCTGGATGGGTCGGGCAACCCGGCTGGTTCACCTCAAACCGAAGCTGCGACCGGCGCATGTCGCGCGACTGGGTGGTTTCTATGATCCCGCGCAATATCGTCACGCCCATGCGCTGGTCGGGAACACGCGAGGGATCTGTGATTTTTTGATTCGTCAAGGCGTGCCTGCCGATAAGGTTCACTTTATCGGCAATTTCGTGCAACCGACGCCCCAAGTCGCGCCGGAATTAGTGCAACAGTGGCGTGAGAAACTCGGTCTTGGGGCCGATGACCGGGTGATCTTCGCACTGGGCCGACTGCATCCGAATAAAGGCTTTGACACGCTGATCGCGGCTTTCTCCCAACTTCCGCCAACCGCTGGTGCGCCTCATCTGGTGATTGCAGGCGATGGCCCCTTGGCCGAGCAATTGGATAAACAGATTTCCCAGAGCCCCGTTGCGGCGCGGATTCATCGCGTGGGTTGGCAGCAGCAGACCGATGACTTGTTTGCACTGGCCGATCTGTTTGTCTGCCCTTCGCGACACGAGCCCTTGGGGAATGTGATTCTAGAGGCATGGGGGCACGGTTTGCCCGTGCTTTCGACAATGTCCGATGGCGCATTGGAATTAATCACGCCCGATGAAAATGGCGTAATGACCCCCATCGACGAACCCGAAGCCATGGCGGCGTCGATAGCGTCCTTGTTGAATCTGCCGAACACTCAGTTGGTGGCATTCGGACGTGCCGGTGCAGCCGAACTGTTGCGGCATCACAGCCAGGATGCGGTGGTCGCGCAGTACGCAGCGCTCTATCGTCAGCTTATGACAATCTGGGTTTGATCCATGTGCGGTATTGCAGGCATCTACACACCCGGTCACGCGATTGATTCTAAGATTCTGGATCAAATGGCCCAGCGCTTGGCACACCGCGGCCCCGATGGCGCGGGGCAATTTATCGATCACGATCTGGGGTTCGTGCACACGCGGCTGTCCATTGTGGATCTGGCCGGTGGCGCTCAGCCATTGTTCAGTCCATCGGGTCGGTTCGTCACCGTTGCCAACGGTGAAATTTACAATGCCCCGGATATCTTTCGTGGTCTGGCCGCGCGATCCATCACGCCCACCTCGCATTCCGATTGTGCGGTCATCCCCATATTGGCAGAGCAGGACGCGGCGGGTTTCTTGCCAATGTTGCGCGGCATGTTCGCGCTAGCCGTGTTTGATCGTGATCGGCGCACGCTGGTGCTCGCTCGGGATCGCATGGGCATCAAGCCCTTGTATGTTTGTTGCGTGCCCCACGGGCTTGCGTTTGCCTCGGAAATCAAGGGTCTTTGGCCGCTGGTCTCGGCTCAGGCAACCATGAATCCTGCCGCGGCTATGGATTTCTTGCAGCAGAATTTCGTGATCGGCAGAGAAACAGCCATACACGGCATCGAGCGACTCATGCCGGGCGAGCGGATCGATCTCGCTGCCGACGGGCAGATTCGCACATCGGTTTGGTGGTCGCTGACCGATGAGGCGCGCGCTGCGCGTGAAACCGATTGGACGCAGACGGATGCCCTGACTCAATTCGACGAATTACTGCATGCGTCCATGGCGGAGCACCGCCACTCGGACGTGCCGATTGGCCTGTTCCTCTCCGGCGGAATCGATTCATCCATTTTGGCCTATCAGCAAGCTGGAGCTCCTGACGCGCATGCCTGGACGGTCGGTTTCGAAACCCATTCGGTGCACGATGAACGCGCCGCTGCCCAGCAATTGGCAGAGCAGTTGCATATACCGCTCAGCACGATTGCGCTTGAGCCAGAGCGATTGTTTGATCGTCAGGTCATGGCCTTGTGGGCGGGTGACGATCTGATGGGCGATGCGGCTTGCCTGCCCACACTGGAATTGGCGCAGGCGGCGAGTCGATCACACAAGGTGGTGTTTTCGGGCGAAGGCGGCGACGAGGTGTTTGCCGGTTATGGTCGATATCGACCGGTGCCGGTCCAGCGCTGGTTGCGCGCGTTGTTGAAGCCGGGTAGCGGCGGTTTTCGCACGCGTGGACGGCTCGACCGAACGCCACGTGGTCTGTTGACCTCCGAATTCTGGCGGCAGGATGACATCTGGCGGGGTACCCAGGCGGAATACTGGCAGCAGAGCCGTGGACTGGACCTGATGACGCGGATGCAGTTGCTCGACATGCAAGGGTGGTTGGTTGAGGATTTGTTGACCAAGCTCGACCGGATGTTGATGGCCTATGGTGTCGAAGGGCGCGTACCGTTTCTGGATCACAGGATGGTGCTGTTTGGCTTATCGTTGCCTGTGCATTTGCGCCGTCAGGGGCGGCTCGGTAAACAACTGTTGCGCCAGTGGTTGGCGAAGCAATCGGCCGCATCAATCAATCCCGCCGCCACTGCCCGCAAGAAAGGATTCACCGTTCCGGTGGGTGATTGGATTCGCAGTGTCGGCGCACACGACCTGTTCGAGGCACTTTCTCGGCAGGCTGTTATCGCGGACATGTTTCATCTTCCTGCTTTGCGCCAATGCGTACAGCAAGCGGTGCTTGGTGACCGTTCATCGGTGGATACGGTGATGGGTATCGTTCAGTTGGCCATTTGGCACCGCATCGTCTTTGAACAGGACTTTTCCCGTCCGCCGGACAGGGTCGACCCCATCGCTTGGCTTAAGACGTGATTTTTTGCGTTATTCCCGTACGACATGCGCCTTCATGGTGCGTGTTATGATTTGGCAATTGGATTCTTGTAAGGGTGATAAAGTCATGCTGAAAGCCGATCAACTGGTTGATTTCGCTGCTTTTGATGCGGCTCCTTTGGTAAAGGAGCCCTTCGCGCATTTTGTGGCACATGATTTTGTGCCCAAGTCCGTCATGGTCGATATCGACCGGGACTTCCCCGAGGTGCCCAAGCGCGGCAGCTTCCCCATGAGCGAACTGGAAAGTGGGCCGAGTTTCAAGGCCTTGGTCGAGTACCTCGAAAGCGAGGAAGTGGCGCGCAAGTTTTCCGAAAAACTGGGTATCGACCTGGTCGGTAAGCCCACGACCATGACGATTCGCGGGTACAGCGGTGAACAGGACGGACGGGTTCATACCGACTCGCGCAGCAAGCTGGTGACGGTGCTGCTGTATCTGAACAGTGACTGGAATCCCGCTGATGGCGGCCTGCGGCTGCTCAATTCAGATAACTTGGAAGACAGCTTCGATGAAGTGATTCCGGCGGCAGGCACCCTGCTCGCATTCGTCAACACCGAGAATGCCTGGCACGGCCATAAGCCATTCGTCGGCCAGCGGCGCAGCATTCAGCTCAACTGGGTTGTCAGTGACGCTGCCGTGCGCCGCAGTCAGTGGCGTCACGGGCTTTCGGCCAAGATCAAACGCTGGTTTGGCGGCGGGAAGAAAGCAAAGCCGGTCGATGATGCGTATTGATCCTGTCGCCGTCCTCGGTTCGGTCATGCGCTGGATGGCGGCATGATTGAAGGGCTACTGGTCGCCGCTTTCGGCTTGGCCGGGGTGATCGCGCTGGTGGCATTGGCCGCTCGTTACAATTTCTGGCGCTGGCCGAAGCCGCTCGGCTGGCCGCGCATTTTGATGTATCACCGCATTCAACCCGCTGCTGCCGAGAGCCCACGGGGCGAGGGAATCACGGCAACGACAACCCAGTTCGAAGCGCATCTGGCCTGGCTGGCCGCGCACGGCGCCCGCTTTGTGACCGTATCCGAACTGATGGCCGCCGAAAATCCGGCGCATATGGTCGCGATCACCTTCGATGATGGTTACGCGGACAACTTCAGTCATGCCTGGCCGATTCTGAAGAGATTTTCTGCTCCGGCCACCATTTATCTGGCGCCGGATATGCCAGATATTGAGCGGCTGAGCCCTGGAATGATTGCCGAGATGAGCGCAGCAGGTATCGAGTTTGGCGCCCACACGATGACTCATATTCACTTGCCGTCAACCGAAGACAACCAGGCGCTGGCCGAAATTCAAGCCTCGAAAAATGCAGTGGAATCACTGACGGGCAAGCCTTGCACGAGTTTTGCTTATCCGTATGGCAAATTCTCTGACAAGCACGTGGCGATGGTCGCGGCGGCCGGATTCGAGACTGCCGTGACCACCAAGAAAAAGATTCTGCCGCGCCGGAAGTTCGATCCGTTGTGTCTGCCGCGTTTGTCGATGGTCGGACAAATGAACCGGTTCGAATTCTGGCTGACCATCACCCGAGGACGCTATCGCGTATGAATGAGATTGCCACAACGCCCCACGAAGCGCGCGCCGTCGTGCCGGTCAGTGTGTTCCTGATCACCAAGAATTGCGCCCGGTGGCTGGATGATGTGCTATCTGCCGTGTCTGGCTTTGCACAAATCATCATCGTCGATTCCGGCTCGACTGATGAAACTTTAGAGATTGCCAAACGCCACGGTGCGCGCATCGTGCATCAGGAATTTCTGGGATATGGGCAGCAAAAGCAGGTAGCGCTTGATCTGTGCACCCAACCCTGGGTGCTCAATCTCGATGGCGATGAAGTGGTCGACGCCGAACTGCGCGACGCGATTATCGAACTGGTACAGCGTGACGATCCCAACGTGATTGGCGGACAGGTTCGATTCCGCGATTGGTTCATCGGCGTGCCAGCCAGTAAACACACGCGGGCGATTTCGCGCGTGCGCTTGTGGCGTCGTGGGGCTGGGCGCTTTCTGTCCGAGCAGATCGTGCATGAATCCGTGCAACTGGATGCGGGTGGCCGAATCGAAAATCTGCCCGGATGGGTCGAACATTACGGTGTGGAATCGGTCGCCCTGCGCGTACAGAAGATCAATCATTATTCGACGATGCGCGCTGAGCTGGACGCGAGTCGCGGCAAAAAACCATCGGCGCTCAAGCTATTTACGATTTTCCCGCTGCGTTTTCTCAAGAACTATCTGCTCCGGCGCGCGTTTCTCGATGGCCGTCGCGGACTGATTCAGGCGATGGCGAGCGCGTATTACTCCTTTCTTATCGAAGCCAAGAAATTCGAAGCCGCAGAGCGCGAGCGTTTGGGGCTGGCGTCTAAACCCAAGGATAAATCATGAATTCGGATCACTTTGTGCAAAATTCGGTGTCACCAGCTTATCGACCGTTGGACTGGGTGCAGAAATTGGCGCTCATTGGCGTGCTGCTCTTGCCAATTTTGGTGCTGTTCAAGCGGGTGCCCGCCGAAGTTGCGGTCGGCGTGACCGTTCTGATCGCGCTGTTCGTTGCGATTCGTCGTCGGGATTTCTCCTGGTTGGCGCAAGGTTGGGTGTACGCGGCAGCGGCACTGTCGGTTATTTTGCTCGTGCTCTCGCCCTTCTCGGTGAATCCGGCCAACTCGGCCTTGTCCGCCGTGCTGGCTTTCCGTTGGCCCGTATTCGCCGCCGCGCTGATCTGGTTGTTCTCAAGGCAGCCTAATACCCTTGTATGGTTCGAGCGCGCCATGCTGGCCGTGATTGTGTTCATTGTGCTGGATACGTTTCTGCAATATGCGATCGGGCGGGATATTTTCGGGCATGTGCCGAACAGCCCGGTTCGTCTGACAGGGCCATTCGAGCACCCCATGGTGGGCACGTTTACGGATCGGGTCTGGTTTATCGGGCTGGCAGTCGTCTGGTTCGCCGCGTTGCGATGGCGAGAACTCTGGGCATTGCTCGCCATTGCCGGTATGTCGGCAGTCGGCGCGTTATTCCTGTTTTTAACGGGCGAGCGAGCTGCGTTGTTAACCTATTTACTGGGTAGTGGTTTGGTCATGCTGGGCGTGATGATTCACCATCGTCGTTGGCGTATGCCGCTGATCGGACTGCTCGTCGTGCTCGGTGTGGCCGTGGCCGGTGTGGCCATCACCCAGAAAGAAATGGTGCATCGCAGCGTAGATTCGACGGTTCACACCATCGGGCATCTGGATGAAACCGTCTATGGTCTCAACTTTATGACGGCCTTCGCCGAATTTGAAGCCAAACCCTGGACGGGGGTTGGCACGCGTGAATTCAAAGCCTATTGCGATACTTATCTGCCAGACTACAAGGCGCGCTACGACGCCATGGGTTTTGATGGCGCGGTGATTCATCCGCATAATTTTTACAGCGGTATGTTGGCCGAGGGCGGCATTTTCGCTTTCGTCATTTTCGTGACCATGGTGCTTTTGTTGTTTGCCAAAGTGATTGGCGACTCGATTCGTCACGGTGTGCCGATGCAAGCCTACTTTGGTAGCGCCGTGTTGCTTACCACATTCTGGCCGCTGCAAAGCACGATGGAATATTTCAATGGCTGGACGGCTGCCGTGATCTGGACGGGTGTGGCGTGGTCGATGGCCCGTGCCCGTGCTGCCTGAGCGTGTGCCACCACAATCCGGACAAAATGCGGTGACCGATACGGCGATTATCCTCCCGCATCGAGAGGCTTTTTCCGTCGATCGCCCGGGCGCGATTGCACTGACGGTGGCGAACCAACTTGAGCACGAACCCGATGGCAGCGCCATTTGGGGGGATCCCTTGCACGCAGCGCCCCTCGTGCCTTCGGTGTCGTATGTCGGTTTGGCGACGCCCAAATGGTGGCCCGCAAGACAAACAGTGCGTTATCGTTGGGCGATTGCCCGCGCCATAAAACGCCAGAACCCACAGCGACTGGAAATCCATAATCGGGCGCATTTGTTCCATGAGTTCAGCCACCTCAAACTGGGGTTATCACTGTATCTGCATAACGACCCGCAATCGATTCGTGGTCTGAAAACACCCGAAGACCGGCAGCGTGTGTTGATGCGCGCCGATTATGTCGTCGCCGTAAGTGAATTCATTCGACAGCGTTTGTGTGAAGGCGTGTCCGCATCGCTTTGTGCGCGTGTGGTCGTTGTGCCCAATACCGTGGATTTGACTCGGTTCGCGCCCGGAACAGCAAAGCAGAAAGAAATACTGTTCGTGGGGCGGCTGATTCCCGAAAAGGGCGCATTGCCCCTATTGCAGGCGCTGCAGGCGGTTTTGCCACGGTTTCCCGAATGGCGCGCCCGCTTTATCGGTGCCTGGCATTTCGGGCAGACCACGGCGCAGTATCCGCACGAACGTGCGTTGCTGGCGACCCTTCAGCCACAAATGCGCGACCGGATTCTGTTCGACTGGTATCAGCCCTATGAGATGGTGACCGCGGCATTCAATCGTGCGGCCATCGCGGTGGTGCCTTCGCTCTGGGCGGAGCCTTTTGGCCGAACGGCGCTGGAAGGCATGGCGGCGGGTTGCGCGGTGATCGCGTCAAAACGCGGCGGCCTGCCGGAAGTGATCGGTGAGTCGGGGCTGCTGGTCGAGCCGACGGCTGAATATCTGTCGGCCGCATTGACGCGATTGATGTCCGATGATGCCCATCGTCAGGCCATCGGGGCACTCGCTGCGACCAGAGCCCAAACGGTGTTTGAGCCATCGCTCATCCACGAAAAAATCAATATTCTGCGAAGAAGCTGATTAACCCGGTTCGACTGCTGCGTTGGCTTTATCCGGTGCCCGGTTTTTGTAGCGTCGATGGCCCCATAGATATGCACCTGGTTGAGCGCGTATTTCCTCTTCCAATACGGTGACGAGCCTGGCCGTATCGGCAACATCATCGCCACTGGGCAGATTTTCCAGCGGTGGCTGAATGATCACCTCGTAGGTTTCCCCCGATCGGCGCACGTAATAGGGCAAAACAACCGCATTGCCCATCCGTGCCAGAATCGGAATGGCCAGATTAGTGGTGCAGGGGACGCCGAAGAAGGGAATGAAGGCGCTCTGTTTGCCGTGGAAGCTTTGATCGGCCGCCGTCCAGATGATCCCGCCTTTTTTGAGCGTGCGGACCATGGCACGCGTGTTCTCGCGATCGATCAGACTGGCCACGTGCTTGCGACGCCCGACGTTGATCAGCTCGTCGATGACGGGGTTATCGTTCGGGCGATAAACGGCATGAACCGGCCAGCGTCGTGCGGCAAGATAAACGGAAACCTCGCCTTGGGTGAAATGGCCTGCATTGAGTATCACGCCCTGGCCGCGGGCGAGCGCGGCTTCAACATGCTCCGCGCCGGTGATCGTGTGCGCAGGCGGTGGTTCGGTTTTGCCATACCACCCCCAGATGGATTCCAGCGCATCCGCGCCCAGGCGGTCGAAATGTTCGTTAATGATCTCATCGCGCCACGCTGCCGTGGAATCTGGGAAGGCAGTTTGCAGGTTTTGCGCCATAATCTTGCGTCGCTTACAGACGAAACGTTTACTCACGCGTCCCAATAGTGCGCCGAGGCGGAGTCGAGCAGATTGCGGCAGGGCGGCAATGCCGCGGAGCAGCCAGGTAAGCAGACCCAGTGAAATTTTTTGCAGGAAGGAGAGCGAATGCGTCATGGCAGCGATTTTAACAGATGGCATCAATGGCTGCCTTGAAGCACCTATTGCGATACCCCCGTCATTCTGCATGGAGCCACCCTTCCCGTCATTCTGCACGAAGCGAAGCGCAGTTGCAGAATCCATCGTGCCGCTTGGCGCATGGCAGCATGGACCCTGCGACTTCGCGCAGGGTGACGGTAGTGACTTCGCGCAGGGTGACGGCAATGATTTCGCAGAGGGTGACGGTAGTGGCCGTTTGATGAGCTTCAAGGAGGCGACGGCATGACAGGTAATACATCCTCCCCGTCATTCTGCATGGAGCCATCCTCCCCGTCATTCTGCATGGAGCGAAGCGCAGTTGCAGAATCCATCGTGCCGCATGGCGCATGGCAGTATGGACCCCGCCGTGCTGGCCGATAACACCGATACCTACGAATCCATCGTGCCGCATGGCGCATGGCAGTATGGACCCTGCGACTTCGCGCAGGGTGACGGCAATGACTTCGCAGAGGGTGACGGTAGTGGCCGTTTGATGAGCTTCAAGGAGGCGACGGCATGACAGGTAATACATCCTCCCCGTCATTCTGCATGGAGCCACCTTCCCCGTCATTCTGCACGGAGCGAAGCGCAGTTGCAGAATCCATTCGTGAGGTGGCCTAATGACCAAGTCAGCCTATGTTTACATTCTTGCCAGCAAAAAACGCGGCACTTTATACACCGGTGTCACCAACAACCTGGAACGCCGCATGTACGAGCACAAGCATCATCTACTCGATGGGTTTACCAGCAAATACGATGTAACCCGGTTGGTCTGGTTTGAGCAGGGTGAGGATATTGCGGCGGCAATCAGCCTTGAAAAGAAAATCAAGAACCGTAACAGGCAATGGAAGATCGACCTGATAGAAAAGCGAAATCCGGGCTGGCTGGACCTTTCTGCGGGGTGGATGGATTCTGCGACTCCGCCTGACGGCTCCGCGCAGAATGACGGGGAAGGTGGCCCTGTGCGCAATGACGATGAGACGGGAATGATGGATCTCTTATGACTCGATGGGCATACCAATTCGCATTGATGCTTGCGCTGCCTTGGCTGATTATCGATGCTTGGTGCCGTTATTTTCGTGCCCCTGAATCGCATCGACTCCCTTGGGCTCAGTTTGGGCGGGTTGCCAAGGATTTGCCTACGGGTTGCGTTTGGCTGCATGCGGTTTCTCTGGGAGAGATTCGGGCGGCGGCCTCCTTGATTCGCGCACTGCAATCGCGTTGGCCCGATGTGCCTTTGGTGGTGAGCACCATGACGGAAACCGGTGCCCAGGCGGCGCGGGAATTGGGGCTGCGGCATTTCTATGCCCCGTTTGATTATGCCTTCGCGCAACGTGCCGTGCTCCAGCGACTTCGGCCGAAATTGATCGTTGTGATGGAAACTGAACTCTGGCCGAATTGGGCGCGGGTGGCACAGGCTTGCGGCGTGCCGATGGCGGTGGTCAATGCCCGCTTGTCGGATCGGTCATTCCGGCGGTATCGCCGGTGGGGTGGCACCTTGCTCAAACAGACGCTGAGCCGTATCGGCCTGATCTGCACCCAATCGAGTGATGATCAGGCGCGATTTCGCGCCCTCGCGCCAGACGTGATGCACGATCGCATCATCGATTGCGGCAATATCAAATTTGATGTGGCAAAGCCGGAAGTCGAGTCCTGGTCCGCAGGTTCCCGCCCCGTCTGGCTGGCGGCGAGTACCCATGAAGGCGAAGAGTCCTTGCTTCTGGACGCGCATAAACACTTG
>JACDJA010002402.1_pt1 | contig 13469 bp, 17 predicted proteins | sample 7449241 | NCBI WGS metagenome assembly JACDJA01 (sample SAMN14253289, study PRJNA609438) | sludge metagenome | isolation source: initial anaerobic sludge | collected 2018-12-20 | reverse complement strand
CTCGCCGATCAGGCGGTCTTCAGCGGTTAACGACTCGCTTGAATCCAGCAACCAGAGGATGATGTCAGCATCCAGCAGGGCGTTATTGGCTGCCTGGTTCATAAAATCACCCAGTTTGTGCTGGGGGACATGCAATCCCGGCGTATCAACAAAGATGATCTGTGCTTCGGGCAGTGTGAGAATACCCAGCTGGTTGCGGCGGGTGGTTTGCGGCTTTGGGGATACAGCAGCGATCTTCTGGTTGAGCAGCGCGTTGATCAATGTGGATTTACCCACGTTTGGACGACCGATGACCGCTACGTAACCAGCGCGGAATTCATTATTGTCTGTCATTTTAGTTTTGGTCCTCAAGTAGACTTTCTTGTACAACAGGAACAGGCACCTGTCGCTTTTTCTGATTCACTATGATTATAGCGCCTATGATCATTAAACCGCCAACCACGATGCGCCAATCGACTGGTTCCCTCAAGATCGTTGCACCAAGGATCACACCAACCAGCGGGAACATGTAGGTGGTCATGCTCACCCGCGATGGTCCGATCTCATCGAGCAGAGAGTACCATGTGATGGCGGCAAAAAATGAACCCAGCAGACCCAGCCAGCCAAACGCCAGGTAGGATACCGGTCTCACTGGAATGGTGAACGGGGATTCAAAGGTCAGCATCGCTGGGATGATGAAGAACATACCCAGAACGAATTGTCCCAGCGCCTGATCCTCCGGCTTGACACCATCGTTGTGAACGCGGGCGAAAACTCCGCTGGAGCCATACCCGAACACGGCGATGATCATCGCGATGATGCCGATCGCTTCATTAGTCATCCCACCGCCCAGTTTGTCGGACATCAGAACCAGAACCCCGCCAAAACCAAGCACTAATCCCGCAATGCGCTGCGGGGTGAGTTTTTCTTCTTTGATAAAGATCGCTGCGAGCAAGGAGGTGGTGAGAGGCTGCATTGAGTTCAGGATGGATGCCATTCCGGAGGTTATATGCGTTTCGCTCCACGACACGAGGAAGAAGGGCAGCGCTACATTAAAGATGCCCAGAAAGAGATATAGTTTCCAGGCTTTGCGCAGTGGAAAGCTGCGGCGCGTAAAAATGTAAAACGCTCCCAGTCCGAGCAGGGCAAAGAACACCCGGTAAAATACCACGTGGAGCGGGTCGACTTCCTGGAGACCGATCTTGATCCAGAAAAATGAGCTGCCCCAAACGATGCCGAGTGCAAAGAATTTAATCCAGTTTTTTACCGACAACGCGCTGTCCCTCCATCTGAAGCAGCCTGGCTTTTGTGACAATACCCCCGGCGGCGGAATATCCGGTAAGCGCGCGTGTTGAGGAAACCACGCGATGGCACGGGATGAGCAATGGCAGCGGGTTGCGCGCCAGCGCTCCACCGACCGCGCGGCTGGCCGCAGGTTTACCCAGGGCGTGCGCGATCTCGCCATAAGTACGCGTTTCTCCGTACGGGATTGAAAGTGTCTTTTGCAGTACATCTGCCTGGAAAGCCGTCATCGCACCCCAATCCAGCTGCAGGTCGAACTCCCTCCGCGTACCATTGAGGTACTCCAGTATCTGACTCCTGGCGCGCAGTAGAAGCTCGTCCAGATCAGTTTCGATGGGCTTGTCACTGGCCGGGTCGCTGATATCTACACGCGCAATACCATTAATTGATTCTTCAATGGTGATGATGCCAATAGGGCTAATAAATTTGATTGAAGCGTGCATTCAGCTTATTCCTGTCATAAAGATACCCGAAAAAAAAGAGCAAATGCGGGTATTCGTAGGGTAATCGTAGGGAAAGAGTCAAGTTTAATAAAGTGAACCCTGCTACACTATCTACAGGGCGACTTCTTTTCTTCTCCTCCTTAGTAAAGAGAGCCGGGGTCGGCGTCCCCGGCTCTCAATGATTTTACCATACCATTATTTGTGCAAAGATTCCCGCAAACCGAAGCGCGGGAATCTGATTTTAAAATCAATGCGCAATAATTATGATACACTCAGGATTGCGGGTTGACCGCCCGCAAACACCATTTTTTGGAGACCGTTATGGAAAAAAGAGACACATATCCCGTTGATATCGCGGGTGTTCACCGCGACCTGCCGCTTTTTGAGATTAAACCAGGGTTGAGGATCGCGATTCTCAATATTCTGGGTGACACCGAACTGGTGCAGGCCTGCGCGGCGGCATTGGCGGAGCGCTTATCCGGTGTGGAATTCGATGTTTTGCTAACGGCAGAAGCCAAGAGCATCCCTTTGGCGCACGCGCTGGCGGTTGAAACCCGCAAGCCATATGTTGTTTTGCGTAAGGTGTACAAACCGTACATGGGCAGCGCTCTGAAGACTGAAACACTCTCCATCACAACCGGTGAGCCTCAGTATCTTTATCTTGACGAAAAGGACATCGAGCTGATGCGCGGCAGGAAAGTGGTCATCGTGGATGATGTAATCAGCACCGGATCGACGTTGCAGGGGATGAGGATGCTGGTGCAAAAAGCCGGCGCTGAGGTTGTGGGAGAAACCGCGGTTTTCACCGAGGGTGAGCGCGCCAAGTGGCGCGATGTGATCGCGCTGGGACATTTACCCGTATTTTCGGATTAACTAGAAAAGCACCTTTTTACTCAAATGCTATCAAGAGAGCCGGTATCCATACTGGCTCTTTCGATTAAGCGGAACAAGGTATAACCGAAGAGGATATAGATTGCGCCGACGAGAATTTCGCCGAGCAGCAGACCCGATACAGCCGCCCAGTTTGCCCCGTCCAGTACCAATCTCGCTGCCATAATTCCCCGTGTCATCGGCAGGTAATTCGAAACCTGCTGCAGCGCGACCGGCAGCTTATCAACGGGGAAATTTACCCCGATGAGAATGAAGAGCAGCTGCCCGAGGGTGTTTGTGAACATCCAGCCATCCCGGCTGCGCAGGCTGATGGTGCCCATGATGAACCCCAACCCGGTTGTGGTGACCGAGAGCAGGATCAGGCAGCAGGTCATCAGGAACAGGTTGATCCCGGAGAAACCGAGGTCGAAGAACAGAATGGCGATCGGGAGCGCGATGAGCACGGTGATGAACCCATCAATAATATGAAAGAACGCGCGCCCGAGGAAGAGAGGCGCACGCGGCGCGGGGCTGCCAAGCAGGTAAGACATCGCGCCAAACTGGCGTTCGTTGCCGATCGTCATCGAAATCCCGTACAATCCATTGATGGACGGCATCAGCAGAATGTTACCGATGACGATGTAAGCCGGGTCATTGAAACCCACGAATTTTCCGATGAAAACGAACATCAGCATCGAAAAAAACGGAAAGCCGAACTTGCTTGTCATATAACTGAAAGGCGTGCTCCACGCGAAAAGCGACCGGTATGAAAACCATGCCTGGAAAAAGTACAAACGGACGAGATGAACGAAATTCCTGATCATACGGAATTCAATTCTCCGGTTAAGCGGATGTGATCGTGCACTTTTACATCCAGGTAGCGTGAGAGCAGGTAAAACACCAGCGAAATGCCAAGCGAGATCGCCCAGCGTGCGAGGAGGTTTTCATCGATTGTCGCCCCGCGCAATCCATCCCGTAGTGTTTCCAGGCTCCAACGGATCGGAAAGATGACGGAAATGTTCTGCATCCAGGCTGGCAGAACGCTGATGGGGTACATGAACCCGCACAACAACGCGATTGGCATTTCCAGCAGGTCCACAAAGGTGCCGGAAAGACGCGACCACGCCAGCAGGTTGGCCAGGAAGATTCCCAGACACCACAAGCCGAAAAGCAGAAGGCCAAATGAAAGGACAACGATCAGCACGTTGGCAGCTGCGATGGAATAATCGAAGATGAGCACGGCGATCAGGACCGCGGCGAGCATGCTGGTGGATCCCGCAAAAATATTCAATGCTGATCGCCATCCCACCACCCGGCGCAGCGGGGTGGGGCTTCCCACGATCAATTCAAGGGTGCCTTCCCGCCGGTCCGCACGGATATCATAAGTGGAAGTGAAGACCAGTCCACTCCACATACCCATAATTCCCCCTCCCAAAACCGTGTAGATCAGGTCCGGGTTGGCGTTCCCGGCGGCGCGGGAAAGCAGCATAGCAACCGCGCTGAAAATAACGGGCTGGGTAAAGAACAATCCCAGGCTCCACAGGCTGAGCACTCTCATGCGCAGCTGCACGTCCATTTGCCGGAGCCCCAGGCGGAAAAACCTACCCATTATTTCCCTCATTTTGTATGATGGCGACATAAACATCTTCGAGCGTCTGGCTGCGCATTTCCATATTCTGGATGAGGTTGGTGTTCAACCATGGTGATAGTACTTCGATCACTGCAGAAGGATGTGCGGTGTGAAGGCTGATTTCAGGATGAAGTGAATTTTCTTTGAAGATGATGGTTGCCTCTTTTTCCAGAGGAGCCAAAATGGTTTTCAACGCGGTATAGTTTTCTCCGGTCGTTCTCAGGTCAATGACAGACTCGGAGGTCATGCCTGATTTCATTGCGGATGGTGTGTCGAGCGCGATGATCTGCCCGTGATTGATGATGGCGATCCGGTCGCAAAGCTCATCTGCTTCAGCCATGTAATGGGTTGTGAGGAGGATGGTTTTGCCGTGCGCCTTGAGGTTTTTGATCGTCGTTCGAAATTCACGCGCCCCCACTGGATCTATGCCCACGGTTGGTTCATCGAGGAAGATCAATTCAGGGTCATGCAACAATGCGCGCGCCAGGTGGAGTCGTTGGTGCATGCCGCTTGAATAGGTTTCCACCTTGTCGTCACCACGGTCCTTAAGGTCAACGAGTTCCAGCAGCTCCGGTATTCTTTTCTTTACAAAAGCGGGGTCCAGGGCGTACAGTTCCGCAAAATAGCGCAGGTTCTCAACGGCTGTTAATCGGCCGTAAAGGCCGCGGGCTCCGCCAAAAGTAAAACCGATACGTTTCCGGATCTCTCTGGTGTCCTGCAGGATGTCCAGACCAAGAATTGAGATCGTCCCCCCAGTCGGAAGAAGCAAGGTTGACAGCATTTTTACCGTTGTTGTTTTACCTGCGCCATTTGGACCCAACAGCCCGAAGAGTTCCCCGCGTTCAACAACAAAGGTCACGTCTTTCACCGCTTCGGTGATCCGGGTCGTGCGCTTCCAGAATCCGCGCCGGGTCTTAAAGGTTTTTTGCAGCTGGTTGGTGGAAATTGCTTTTTGATCGGACATAGATTGTCACCCGATTTCCATTTTATAAAATATGCGCCCCTTTGCTGGGCATTGTCGCGAATATCTGAGCCTGCAATCCGGTTTTGACGGTGTAAATTTCTCCCAGGCGGGCGACGAAGTTGTCAATGTGTTCTTTGTAAACGAGGTTGACCGTGCAGCCGCCAAAACCTGCACCGGTGAGCCTGGCTCCCAGGCAGCCTTCCAAACCGGCAGCGCTTTCAACCAGAATATCAAGCTCGGGTAGAGAGACTTCGTAGAGATCGCGCAGTGATCGATGTGTTTCAAACATTAACCCACCAAAGCCTTCCGCATCATTGTTCTCCAGCAGGCGAATCGCTTCATCGACCCGGGCGATTTCCTCCACCACGTGCAGCGCGTGCCTGTAAACACCGGGCGGCAATTCGCCTTCCGCCGTGTAAAACCACTCCGGTGCCAGGTCGCGCAGCGCGCGAATAGATGGGTCGCGGCTTCGAAAATGTGCTACCGCCTGCTCACAATCCATGCGCCGCTCGTTATAAGCCGAGTTGACGAGCGTCCGGCGCAAAGTTGAATCGGCTATGACGATAACGGTGTCAGATGGGAGTGGAACGGGTCTGAAGAGCAGGCTGCGCGTATCCAGCATGACGATGTGGTTAGCTACTCCACACGCGGACGCAAATTGATCCATGAGCCCGCAGTTCACCCCAACGTATTCGTGCTCGGCTTCCTGGCAGATCCGGGCTAAGGTCATGCGGTCGAGCTCCCATCCGCCCAGGGCTTCACACACCACCGCGAAACCGACTTCAACCGCGGCGGAACTGCTGAGACCGGCACCGATGGGGATATCTGAATGCAAATCCGCACTGAAACCCTCCACTGGTAAATCGTAGTTGAGGAGGTTCCATATTATTCCGGCGGGATACATTGCCCAACCCGGCAAAGGTGAGCCATCGAGCGCGGTTTTGTTCGCCAGTTGGCGGGGATCAAAACTGCATTCTTCACCAAGGTCTCGTGCGTAAAGGGTGACGGATTTGTCTGTTGTGCGGTGGAAATGGATATTGATGTACCGGTCTATCGCTGCCGGCAGGACCACCCCATCGTTGTAATCCACATGTTCCCCCAACAGGTTCACCCTGCCTGGTGAGATGACACGCCCCCGATCGATGACCATGGACTAATTTTCCCCATTTTGGGTCTGGATGAGCTTTAATTTCTTATCGCGATGCAATGTTTTGATTGCCCTTTCCCGCTGCATAGCTGTGCGCAAGTCCGGGAGTTCCTCAACATAAACCAGGTGAACAGGACGATGAATGCGTGTATAAGCTGCGCCAGTTCCCCGGTTATGCTGCTTTTCCCGTCGCTGCGGGTCTTTGCTCCAACCGGTATAAAAACTGCCATCCGCGCATTCGACGATATAGCAGTAATATGCCATGCTTACCTTTTATCCCCTGTTGTGAGAGGTCTTCCTCCAAACAGGCGTCCCAGGATGTTGCGCGACTCCGTTACCTCCGGTTTTTCCTCGCGTTCCCATTCACCGCTGGTGCGCTGTTCAAGCCACACTTCATAGCCGCGGCGGGCATCCTTGAGGGTTTTTCGCAATCCTTCCTCGTCACCTTCATTAATCATTCTACGCATTTCCTGAAGTTCAGCGATCAACTCGTCCAATACGCGTTGCGTGTTTTCGCTGTTCATAAGACTGGTGATCCCGAAAAATTCCTCTTCATCATACAACATGCTGATGGAGGCAGTGCGGAAAAAAGCGCGCGAGGTGATACGGCGTGCGTCTCCCCAACCGGGGCTATTGGTTAGCGCGTTGATCAAAGCGGCTGCGTTGAGGAGGGGCAGCTGCTCCACCCTGGCAAAAATACCGTCGGCTTCCTGCGGCTCGGTGAAATATGGCTTTGCTTTGAGCAGGGTTGAAAGATCGGCTGCCGTCTGCATAGCGCGTGAAGTGGTGCTGTGGTCAGTTGCGATGACCATATCGCAATTTTCAAAAAGGTCTGCGTGGGCGGTTAGCAGCGAATCGTTCCAATCTGCCAGACGCTCAGGGTGGATCACGGGGTGCAGCAGAACAAAGGATTGACCGGCTGGCAGGAGCTCTTTTACCCAGTCATAGATAACGTTAAACACCACAGAAAAGCACAACACGACCGAGTCAGGTTTTAGCTCCCTGCCAATCAACCTCAGCGCGTCCTTCACCATGTCGGTCGGAAAATCCATGATCACGATGTCAGCATCACGCACCGCATCGGGCAGCTTGATCTCGGTTCGATCAAAAGACCCTTCGTCTGCGGTTTTTTTCATCAGCTTGACATTGGCTGAATGACAAACACGCGTAACCTTATCTTTGTGGGGAGCGAGGGCGAGACCTAAAGACGCGCCAATCTGACCGAAACCGAGGATTGCGATTTTTGTGCTCATCAGGACACTCCACGGATGACTTTCTGTAACTGGGTCAACGCGGGGGTCATGATCCAACTGATGATATCAATGCCCACCATCGGCAGGACGAACAACAGCACAAGCAGCAGGATTGGACCATAACGTTGAATGGAAGCGAAGGCATCTGACCAGCCCGGAGGCAGCAGGGAGGCGAGTACTTTTTCACCATCCAGCGGCGCGAGTGGTATCAGATTGAACAACATCAACACCAGGTTGATGGACATAAATGTAAACAGAAATTCTGCCGGTGTGGGCAGGAACCCATCGGACGCGACCCAGGGAAAAATCCGCAATCGCAGGATCACGCCTGCCAGGATTGCCATCAGGAGGTTGGAAACCGGACCCGCCAAAGACACCCACATCATCGCTGAATCAGCCCTTCGGCGCAGGGCGTAAGGATTGACCGGCACCGGTTTTGCCCAGCCAAACCCGGCAATCAGCAGCATCAGAGACCCCACCACATCCAGATGTTTCAGTGGGTTCAATGTCAAACGCTCGGCATCGCGTGCCGTGGTGTCGCCAAAGCGATAGGCTACGAACGCGTGCGCGAATTCGTGAATTGTAAGCGCGACGATCAGTGTGATAATGCGGGAGATTAGCAGGCTTGGGGAAAGATTCAGCATCTATGGGGTTCCTACACAGCCTGGATTTCACCAGGAGTCTAAGATTATAACATGGGTTATAATGCCAGCATGCTGCCAGACCTGAAGCTTGGAGACCGGGTAAAACTGCGCAAACCTCACCCTTGCGGCGGATACACCTGGAAGATCGTGCGCCTGGGCGCGGATATCGGTCTGGAGTGCGAAACCTGTTCTCACCGGGTGCTGCTGACCCGCCGTGAACTCGCCCGGCGCTTGAAAGAGCACACACCTGTTGATTCAACGGGAACCGATGAAGCAGGCTAAGGCACAATTCACTTGTTTACCAGCCTTCGCAGGAATATAATTTCATAAATGCCTATTTTTACTTCCAATAATGTTGATTTTATCAGTCGCAGCCCTGAGCAGACGAGGCGTCTTGGAATACGCCTGGGCGCGCTGCTGAAACCCGGTGATGTGATTTGCCTCGTTGGTGACCTGGGTTCTGGGAAGACTACGTTTGTACAGGGACTGGCGAAAGGGTGGGGATCGGTCGACGCTGTTTCAAGCCCGACCTTTGTGCTTGTCAACCAGTATCGCCAGCCGAACGGAAATCAGTTCGCCCACCTGGATGCCTACCGTCTTGACTCGGTTCTCGAAGCTGAAGATCTTGACATTGACGCGCTGCTGATCAACGGACCTCTGGTGGTTGAATGGTCTGATCGTATTATGCAGGCGCTTCCGGCTGAACATCTGCAGGTGGATATGTCTTGGGTAGCGGATGAACACCGCAGCCTTCTCTTTACACCGTGCGGAACTCGATACGAAAAACTACTGCAGGATTTCAGGCGTCTCGCCTTCGGAGGGTAAAATGCTGCTTGCTATGGATACTTCCACCCTTACCTGCGGGATTGCCATTTATGACGATCCGATGATCATCGGGGAAATGCAGTGGCGCACAGCCAACCACCATACAGTCGAATTGGCGCCTGCTGTTGATAACCTGTTGCAGCGCTGTTCGATAGCGCCAACTGACCTGAAAGCCATTGCGGTTGCGCTCGGCCCCGGTTCCTTCACCAGCCTGCGCATCAGCCTCGCGCTCGCCAAAGGGATGGCGCTCTCGCTGCGAATTCCCTTGATCGGCATTCCCACATTTGAATACCAGGCGGCCTCGCAACCGATAAGTGAAGTGCCGTTGCTCACAATTATCCCGGCTGGTCGTTCGCGCATGGCGGTGCAGGAGTTTTCAGCAATGGACGGCAAGTGGGAGCCTGTCGATGAGCCGCAGGTGATGACAACCGAAGAGATCTCAAACCGCATCGAAGGACCAACCCTGATATGTGGTGAGATGAATGTGAATGAACGTCAGATAATCGGACGGAAATGGAAGAACGCGATGATCGCCCCGCCCACGCTCGGCATGCGGCGCCCCGCTGTGCTGGCGGAACTCGCGTGGAAGCGCTGGAAAGCGGGGCAGGTGGATGACCCGATCCAACTTTCTCCCATTTATTTGCACATTGCCGGGATGATCCGGGAGTGAATCCAACTGAACCACTAATTCCAATTCATATCCGGCAGATGCGTCTTGAAGACCTGCCGGCAGTGATTGCGCTCGACCAGCGTTCATTCGCTCTACCCTGGCCTGAAAGTTCCTTCAGGTTTGAGATCGAGAGCAATGAGCTGTCGCGTTGTTGGGTGGCTGAAACCGAATCTCCGGATGGGGCAACCATTCTGGCGGCGATGGTCGTCATCTGGCTGATCGTTGATGAGGCGCATGTGGCGACGATCGCAGTCCACCCTGACTATCGGCAGCAGAAGATCGCTCAACGCCTATTGGCTTTCACCCTGGTTGACGCGTACCACGCCGGGGCGGTTAAATCCTTACTTGAGGTTCGCCGTGGTAATGATCCTGCCATCTCGATGTACAAGCAATTTGGATACCGTGAGGTGGGAGTACGCCAGAAATATTACCAGGATAATGGGGAGGATGCTGTTCTGATGGACCTCGACCCACTCAACCTGGCGCAATTGTTAAGCCTGCAGTAAGGTAAAATAAAGCGTATAATTTCAGCTTACACTGCATGGAGGGTAACTGATGAATCCGGAGGAAATTCTTCGAGAGATTAGCGCGCAGGTGGCGGTCTGCCAGGCTTGCGCACTCCATTTTTCCCGAAAGAACGCCGTCCCGGGTGAGGGGAGCCCGAGAGCGGAGATCATGTTTATTGGCGAAGCCCCGGGTTTTCACGAAAATGAGCAGGGGCGTCCTTTTGTGGGGCAGGCTGGCAAATTCCTGGATGAGTTGCTGGCAGAAGCCGGTTACACAAGAGAAGAGGTATTTATTGCCAACGTCGTCAAATGCCGCCCACCGGGCAACCGAGATCCGCTTCCAGAAGAACTCGCTGCCTGCAGCCGCTACCTCGATCGCCAGATTGAGACGATCAACCCTGGTGTGATTGTCACACTCGGGCGCATTTCAATGGGGAAATTCCTGCCCAATGCGCGCATTAGCGAGATCCACGGCAATTCAATTTGGGTAAACGACCGTTTGATCGTGCCCATGTACCACCCCGCTGCGGCTTTGCATCAGCCATCATTAAAACCCGTCATCATAGCGGATTTTAAATCGCTGCCCGCGGCAATTGCCAGCGCTAGAGCTGCCGGCAGGAATATTCAGAGCCAGCCTGCGGTTATCGATAAGGAAGAAAAGACCAGAGACGACAACCCTGAGCAATTGTCATTATTCTAATATTTCGAGGAAGACTATGGATTACGCCAATCAACTGATCGAGAAGTTCAATCAGAAAACCGCGAAAGTGGCGGTGCTTGGAATGGGATATGTTGGACTGCCTTTTGCCACGGTGTTTGCCTCTGCCGGATTTGATGTCACCGGGATCGATCCCGTGGCGGAAAAAATGGATATGGTCAACAAAGGCGAAAGTTATATTCTTGACGTGCCGACTGAGACAGTAAAAGACCTGGTTGCTTCCGGCAGGTTGCGCGGAACAACGGATTATTCTGTCTTGAAAGATATAGATGCGGTTGCCATCTGCGTTCCTACACCGCTGAGGCATACGGGTGACCCCGACCTTTCCTTCATCATAAGCGCGGCGGAGGGGATAGCCCCGTACGTGCACGCTGGCATGGTCGTTGTGTTGGAATCCAGCACCTATCCGGGCACAACCCGCGAGCTGGTACTGCCAACGTTGACGGAAAAAAGCGGTTTAATGATCGGCGAAGAGCTTTTCCTCGCCTTCTCGCCGGAACGAGTTGACCCCGGACGCACAGATTGGACCACCAAGAACACTCCCAAAGTGGTCGGCGGGATGACCGAAAAATGCACCGAAGTCGCTTCTGCGTGGTACAGCCAGGCGCTGGATTCTGTTGTGCCTGTATCCACCACCGAAGTCGCTGAAATGGCGAAGCTGCTTGAAAACACTTTTCGCATGATCAATATCGGTTTTGTGAATGAGCTCACGCTCATTTGCGATCGGTTGGGTATGGACGTTTGGGAAGTGATCGATGCAGCCGCAACCAAGCCTTTTGGATTCATGCGCTTCAACCCCGGTCCCGGCTTGGGTGGTCATTGCATCCCCATTGATCCGATGTATCTCTCCTGGAAAATGCGTTCGCTCAACTACACCACCCGCTTCATTGAGCTGGCTTCAGAGATCAACACCTCTATGCCGCGCTTTGTCGTTGGCAAGGTGCAGGACGCGCTAAATGACCATGAAAAAGCCATCAAGGGCAGCGATGTGCTGGTGTTGGGAACCGCTTACAAACCTGACATCGATGATCTTCGGGAGTCACCCGCCATTGATGTGATCCGGTTGCTGCAACAGAAGGGCGCCCGTGTTTCTTATCACGATCCGTATATTCCTCACATTAAAGAAGAGGGTTGGGAGATCGACTCGGTGACCGACCTGGAGCAGGCGGTCAAATCAGCAGACTGTGTGGTGATCGTTACAAATCACAAGGTTTATGACTACGAAAAGATCCTCAACCAGGCAAAATTGATCGTAGATACCCGAAACGCTCTCGGAAAATCGGGAAGGACTTCTCCCAAGGTGGTAAGGCTTTAATGGCGCGCTACCTGGTCACCGGAGCGGCGGGTTTCATCGCCCGGGCAGTGATCGAGCGGCTGGCTGCCGACGGTCACGAGATCGTGGGGGTGGATAACCTTAATGACTCGTACGACCCACGCCTAAAGGAATGGCGCTTACGGCAGCTAAATCGACTTCCACAATTCACATTTATCAAGGACGATATATGCCGTCCAGGTTTTTTTACCACTCTAAGCGAAAAATATTCATCGTTCCAGGCTGCCATACACCTGGCAGCTAGGGCTGGTGTTCGCCAGGCGGTGGAAATCCCCGAGGTTTATCTACAGACGAACGCGGCTGGGACGCTAAATTTGCTGGAATGGTCCCGCAAAAGCGGGACGAACAAACTGGTGCTGGCATCCACCTCGTCGATCTACGGCGCCAACCCGCCTCTGCCCACACCGGAAGAAGCCGACTCCTGCCACCCGCTGCAGATCTACGCCGCGAGCAAAAAAGCCGCAGAGGTGATGGCGTATACATACAACCATCTTTTTGGGCTGGATACGACAGTGGTACGCTTCTTCACCGTTTACGGTCCTGCCGGACGTCCGGATATGGTGATGTTCCGCTTTACCCGCTGGATCGCCGAGGGCGACACCGTGGAGATCACCGGCGATGGAGAGCAGATGCGCGGTTTTACCTATGTCGATGATATCGCGGACGGTGTGATCAAAGCGCTCAAGCCGGTGGGTTATGAGATCATCAACCTGGGCGGGCACGAGACGATCACCATTAATGACCTTCTCAAGCGCATCGAAACGCTGGTTGGCAGGAAAGCCAATGTTCGCTACATTCCACGGCACCCCGCGGATGTGGATGCCAACTGGGCGGATGTAACCAAGGCGCGAAAATTGCTGGGTTGGGAGCCGAAAGTTTCACTGGATGAGGGTCTTGCTCAACTGGTGAACTGGTACCTTGAACAGCGGGATTGGGCGCGCGATATTCTGATTCCATGAAAGCCCTGATATCTAGGATTAAGCGATTTTTATCTGAAGACCGTGTTTTTGGCCGCGTGTTAAAGAACACGGGCTATCTTTTCAGTTCCACAACGATCGGGCTGCTGCTCTCGCTGATGCAGAGTATATTTGCTGCTCGTCTGCTGGGCGTGGCAGCTTTTGGGTTGATCGGAATTCTTACAACCTTTGTGAGCAATGTTAGCCGCCTGTTTTCCTTTCGCATGGG
>JACDJA010002400.1_pt1 | contig 13478 bp, 11 predicted proteins | sample 7449241 | NCBI WGS metagenome assembly JACDJA01 (sample SAMN14253289, study PRJNA609438) | sludge metagenome | isolation source: initial anaerobic sludge | collected 2018-12-20 | reverse complement strand
GTTGAAATTATTTAGAATTGGTATAAACTATAATTATTCAAATCATTTGCGCTTGACTGTAGTATGTTGGCATATTTTATGGTTATAAATTTGTTTTGAAAAAAGAGATACCACAGATTATATTGAAGTGTACCCATTACCAGATTGGCCTACTATTTATTGAATATGATTAGCAAAATATTCACAAGCGTTTAAAGAACAATATCTCGCAACAATTCACGGATTAAAAACCAATTAAAATTTAGAGAAAAGAGGAAAATTAAGTCACTTTTGTCCTGTCTTATACTCATAAACAGTTAGAAATCAATATTAAAACTGAAACCTTAACATTTAAATCCATCTATACCATGAAAAAACTTTTGATTATTTGCGTGCTGTTGCCCTTCCTTTTTTCGTGTACTGCGGACAAAGCAACCTTCAGCAAAACAATTTTAATTAATACCACCGATGATGTGGTTTTTGTAAGGGCAATGATAAACGGGGATATTGACACCGACATTAGTTTTGAATTGGCACCTACGGACTCAATGATAACTCCAATAAGTAGAAATGTAGGCCTTGTTCGAGGTGATTGTTTCAATATGGCAGTTGCTATCATGGATTCGGTTGTAGTGTCTTTTGGAGATAGGTATATTATTGCACATCAATCATTTAGATATGCCGGCGACACTACCAGGGTCATCCCTTATTCATCCCCACGAAATCTGTACAATATCAACAGTTACTACAGGTCTGTTACTGAAAACTCCAAAAATTCTCGTTCTGTGATTTTTTATTACACCTTTACCGAAGATGATATCATGCCGTGAGGTTTCAGCTATTTTCGTATTTTTGCTTAGCAAACAGAATCGCGCAAATAAGCATGTCTTTCCAAATTATAACAACAGCCTGAATGTTGAAAACAAATTTTTACCACTTCGCCTCGCTTTTCTTATTTTTAAACCTGGTAACGCTAAGCCTTTCGGCACAGGAAACATTGTTAGTGGGATATATCGTGAAAGCCGGTGATACCCTTGCCGGTCAGCTAATTGAACAAGATCAGGACAAAGAACAATTGCATTGTCTTTTTATTGATGCCAATGGAAAAAAACAGGAATATGGCCCGGAAACGATTTCTGCCTGGGCTGTTGAAAATGGCAGGCATTACCGCTCTGTATCCGTGTTGGAAAAAGGAACAAGCCAACAGCGTTTTGCGAAAGTTTTGCTGGATGGTTTCGCTGATCTGCTGCTGTTTGTTGACGATGACGGCGTAAACCGCTTTTTGTTTTCTGACAGCTTGGGTGTCATCCAGGAAGTGAACGCCCCCCAAGCGCCAAACGACAGCGGTAAGGCGAAAGGCAGGCTGATTTTCCTGCTGGGAAACGAGGATGACATCAGGAAAGTGGTTTACAAACAGCCTTTCACGAAAGATGGTGTGCTTAAAATGGTCGAAGCCTATAACCAACAAAATCAGGCTGGAAACCCGGGTAAACGGCATAAAGATAAAGAGCGGGGAATGACATTGAACTTCAGTATTCATGCAGGTTACAGCTTATCTAAAATTCAGTTTCCGGAATCAAAGCACAACAACCTTGGCGGGCAATACGACTACTCATCTGCGCCGGTATTTGCTGTTGCAGCCGACTTGTCATTCGCCGGCCTATCGAAACAATTTGGGTTAAGGCTCGGGCTCAATTATCAAAAACATCAATACGAGAACACGGAAACCATGATCGAATTAAGTAGCATTCGCCTTCCCCTTCATCTTGTTTTCCGGCCTTTAAAAAAGTCCAATTCGCTACAGCTTTTTGCCGGTGTGTTTGGCGACAAAAAGCTTTCCATGGCGCAAGAAGGAGTCTATCTGGCCGAACCCTATAAATCTTTGGAGATTACACCGGAAAGGTTTATTGAATTTCCTGAAAAAAGTCTTGGATACGGTCTGAGCGTGGGAATCGACTACCTTTTCCCGCTGGGGAAAAAGCAAAAACTGATGGTATCGGCCAGTTATGCCCTTGCGTGGAGCAATATGACTTTCAGGTATTATGCAAGCTATAAAGATTTTAACATACACGAGTTAAACCTCAAAAGTAATTTGGCGTTCCAACAGTACACAAGCGAGGATGCTAAATACAGTACCTGGACATCGACTACCATCAATCACCAAGTCTCTTATATTGATTTTAAGATTGGGTTCTTGTTTTAATGTAAAATGGTTTTTTGCCTTATCAACTGACGCACAACATATTTAGCATAATTATTTAATCCGAGAATATGCAAGAAGCCGTCTCAAACTACATTTGAAACGGCCTCTTTTTTTATAACGACTTGCGGGACGCACTTTTTAAACGCTACTCAAACACTTCATTAACATGGTGCGTAATAAATTTGCTTCCGGCCAAATACATACCTTCAGCATATTTTTGACCATTTGGCTCTAACCATTTTGTTTTTTCGCTGTAATTATCGCCTCTAATGATAACTATTGGATTTTGGAAAGTAGCTCTTGCCTGCGTTTGGGTAGAAAAAGCAACAACTTTTTCTTTCTTCAATACGCCATCAATCTCCAAATCAGATTTCATTGAACCAAAATATTGGGCTTCGGCGCTGCCACCAATTTTCAATTTCCCACGCGTAAAATTAACATAACTGCTAAGCGCAACGGATTGTTTCGATTTGTCCACTAAACTCGTGAGGCCTGAAGAGGTGTTTTCGTCAGAGATGGTATAAGAATTGGCTAATCGGTAGTTTACGAACAGCTTTACCTTGGCCTGGTTACCACCCATATTCCAATCGTTACCTTCTTCCGAAAAAACATAAAGCAAGGAAACATCAGCAATCAAAGCATTATCTAAGTCTTCCGACAAATTTTGAGGCGTTTTATCAAAGCCGGCTAAAGTAGCCGAAAACGCGTTTCGGTCTTTGTAAAAAAACGAATAATCGCTGGGAACGACCGTTAAAATACCCGTCATATCTGTTTCATTTATAGCAGGGCCGGTCATGCTTTCCCATCCGGCATAAGTATCGGTTTTGCCCGCTTCCTCTGCCGAAATAAGTGTATAACCTTTTGCTTTCATCTCGTTTACAAATTCAGCAAACAATTGATCTGCTTTAGCTTGCATGGCTTCTTTGTCCAGCGTTGACAGCCCTATTGCTGCTTTGGCTTTTGCCGCATTTTTGATTGATCGCCCAAAGCCTCCAGCTGCTTTTTTATCAACGGCTTCTTTATAGATTTCAAAATTGATATTAAAACTCGATATGTACAATCTTTTGGAACCCTCATCAAGTTTTTTAGATTTAAAAGAAGATTCTTTGGGTTTAAAATCCCCTAATTCTTGGGCATGAATAGCTGAAAAGGAAATCATAAAAAGTACGGCTAAGAATGTGTTAATTTTTTTCATTTTTTTAAATTTAAAGTGTTTACTAGTAAGGAATTACGACTGAATAAATTAGTAACGGCAAGCATTTGAGCTTGGGTTTTATTGGTTACGTATTTTTATAGCATAAAACACAGCTCTTCCGGCTTGCCTGATTGTTGAAAACCTCAAAATGAAAGGCATAAGCAAGCAGAAGTAGCTGTGAATTTTTTGTAAGACTTAGCGGTCTAATTCCTTTAATGTGATCTTCAACAATCAGTTTGCTAAATTACTATGGCACTGGGCGCGCACATATCCGTTAAAAGTCGTGTTTTGGCTAAGTTGTTTACCTTAGTTCGGCAAATATTTAGCCTCAAATAGCTAGTTAACAACATCATATAAGGTATTTGCCCAAAAGAATTTGATCCAGACAAGATTCTATCCTGGATTATTCACAAGCTTTGTACATCCTGACCCATCAACAGATTTACCGTTTAGTGTGGATTGATAAATTAAAACCTTCAATCACTAACTTAGTAGTAGTACGCACTTTTTAAGCGCTTAAGATGTTGATAAAAGTCAGTGGTAACAAGCATTAATTTATGGTGCAATAGTTTTATTCTTTCGGTTTTTCCGATTCACCACTTGCCTTATCACGCATGGAAATAGGAATTTCGGAGAGTTTTTCGCCACCTTTAATACCAAAGTCCAAAGTGCGGATAGGAAATGGTATCATGATATCATTTTCATCAAAAGCTTCTTTTATGGCTATGATAGCCTGGTTGCGCACGGCCAAAAACCCGGGTGGATCAGGATAAGATATCCAAAATCGTATATTAAAATTGATTGAACTGGAACCAAATTCAGCATAATCAAATACAATATTATCGTGATCAATTACGCCATCCAATTTCTTGATGGTTTCTACCACCAGCGATTCCACTTTACGCAAGTCATCGCCATAAGACACGCCCACACTGAGATCGATGCGCCTTTTTCCACTTACAGTATAATTGTATATAGCACTTTGCAGCACGTCCTTATTGGGAATAAATACATGCTGACCCGGAAATGTTTTTACAATAGTTACCCTTAAATTAGTTTTTAAAATTGTGCCCATAATATCGTTGATCACTACCACATCCCCAATTTTAAATGGCCTGCGAAACGTGAGTATTATTCCCGAAACAAAATTGGAAGCAATATCTTGAAAGGCAAAACCCAGCGCCAAACCTAAAATACCAATACCTGCCAATAAAGAAGTAACGGTTTTTTGCAAATTGAGAATACCCAAAATAATGAATATGCCAAGCCCCAAAATGGTGTAGCGGATGATAATTGCAAATAAATTTTCTACCGCTTTATTATGTGAGCTTCGGCTAAAGAGTTTCCTAAACATTTTTGCACCAAAGCGCGCCAACACCGCAAACACAATAAATAAAATTATTGCTACAGCCATATTTGGCAACATTGAAATAAAGCTTTCTATCCATTGCGAAATTTTATCAAGTACTTTTTCCAGTGGGTTACTGATTCCTAAATCCATTTGTTATACTATTTTTTAATTGAAAAAACGCTGAGCAGACAAGCTTTGCTTGTCGCGAAAGGCACAAAATCACGTCATTTATTATGCTGTTGGCATCTTCGGTGCCTCTAATCCAAAACTTTTTCTATCCGCCCATTTTTAAGTTTAGCCGTAATATACGGAACTAATAGACAAAATAATGCCACAGTTTTACGTTTTCATTTTTCAACATAAAAAAAGTCATTAACTTCTCAAAATGAAATAATTATAAAAACACAACTTGATTTTGAGTTGGTTTTGTATGTCAATAAAAATCTACAATTTGTGGTAAGCTTGAAACATAAGCTCTCGCCCGGCATAATTGCCAGAAAGTTTGTGCGGTTTATGTTTTTTAGGCACTTTTCCCGTTTTAACCAGGGTTTCAAGTAATGTTCTTAGAAGCGCTATGTTAAGCCCTCGTTTTCAGCAAAGTTTTAAAGATTTTTCAAACTTATTGGTGTATTGAAGTGATTACATCAATCAAGAATTTTCTCAAACATATCATCTACGCTTTTCGCTTTTTTAACATGAGAATTTTTCACATCTTTTAATGCTTCCTCTATTCCTGATATATGTTTAACCTTAAAAAACCCTAATGAAAGCATATACTTAATCGTTGTTCTTGCAATTTTATTTTGAGCATCATTTTCTATTGTAATTAGTGCCAGAAAGAAAACATCCCATTTTAAGGCTTTGATAAGAAAAGGTCAAAGACAAGGCTTTCGCACTGCATTGAGCCTGCCGAAATGAAGTTTTTGAAAATAAGGGGTCTCGTCTTTGCTTGCTTTGAAAAAGCAATGACGAGATGACTGTTTCAAAAACGAGCGTAACGTGCCACATTGAGCCTGCCTGCCGAAATGCAGTATTTGGCCTTTTCTTGCAAAGACTAATTATTGCCATAATGCTTAGTCTTTTAACTATTTACGTCAAAAACACAAAGAAAGGTTTTGTCAAAGTGATATTTCTTTATCGCTGCATAAAATCTCCGGCAGCCTCTGCGACTATTTATCCACCCCTTATCCTCCCCCACTCGCTTGGATTGTTTATTTTTGCACGGGAAAGCTAATCAGATGATCAATAAAAACCTGTCGGGAAGAAAACGTGTTATAATACTCATATTCAGTATTGTATCCCTCATTTTTATTGTCAAGTTGTTTTTTCTGCAAGTGGTGGATCAGTCGTACAAGCTCTCTTCTCAAAATAATGTGCTGCGCTATATTACCCAATATCCGGCCCGCGGAAAAATTTATGATCGAAAGGGCGAATTGATGGTTTACAACGAAGCCGCCTTCGATTTGCTGGTGGTGCCTCAGCAAGTTAAAAGCATGGATACCACTGATTTTTGCGACTTGTTGGGCATCAGTGAGGAGCTTTTTAAAGAACGCCTGCAAAAAGCCAGACGCTATTCCCGCTACCGACCTTCGGTGTTTCTGGAGCAAATTTCCAAAGAAGATTACGGCTTTGTAGCCGAGAAGCTGTATCAGTTTCCTGGCTTTTATTTTCAGGCCAGAACCCTGCGGCATTATCCAAAACCTATTGCGGCACATGTGCTGGGCGACGTAGGCGAGGTAAACCGCAGTAATATTGACAAAGATGCCTATTACACATCTGGCGACTATATCGGCAAGAGTGGTATCGAGCGTTTTTACGAAAAAGAGTTAAGGGGCAAAAAAGGCCTTAAAATCGTGATGGTTGATGTTTACAACCGCGAAAAAGGCAGCTTCCAGGATGGGCGTTATGATACGCTTCCTGTTTCGGGAAGTGATTTAATTTTAGGTCTTGATGCTGATTTGCAACTTTATGGCGAAGCCTTGATGCAGGGCAAAACCGGCAGCATTGTTGCCATTGAGCCTGGATCGGGCGAGATTCTTGCGCTGATTACCAGTCCTTCTTACGATCCAAATCTGCTGGTTGGGCGAGTACGTGGCAAAAACTATAACGCGCTTCAAATCGACAGCCTCAAACCATTGCTAAACAGGGCAATCAGCGGCAGCTATCCACCCGGTTCCACTTTTAAAATGGTGAATGCGCTGGTAGCACTTCAAAGTGGTGCCATTACCGAAAACACCCAATTCAGCTGCCAGGGAAAGCTGAGCCGCCCCATCAAATGCACCCACGATCACAATACACCATTGGCGCTGCTCGAAGCCATGGAAAATTCCTGTAATCCTTATTTTTGGAACACCTTCCGCAACACACTCCATAACCCAAAGTTTAAATCACAAAAAGAAGCCTACGAATATTGGTATAAATTGCTTGCTAATATGGGCTTAGGACATCCATTTGATACAGATATTCCTTTTGAGCTAAGCGGAAATGTTCCTACACGCGATTATTTCGATAAGCTGTATCGCGGTAGCTGGAATTCACTCACGGTGCGATCGTTGAGCATTGGCCAAGGCGAAATTTTGCTTACGCCCTTGCAGTTGGCCAACCTGGCGGCTATCTTTGGCAATCAGGGATTTTATTATCCGCCTCACCTGATCAAAGCCATCAAAAACGACACGGCTTATCACGCGCCTTTTACTGAAAAAATACAAACCGGCATTGATGCCAAGCATTTTGAGGTTGTAAAAAAGTCGATGTTGGACGTGTTTGAAGGCAATCGCGGAACGGCACGCTACTATAAGATAGACAGCATTCAGGCTGCCGGAAAAACCGGCACGGTGCAAAACCCACATGGTGAAGACCACTCCATGTTTATCGCTTTTGCACCTTATGAAAAACCTGAAATTGCCATTGCTGTGGTGGTTGAAAACGCTGGTTATGGCTCCAGCTGGGCAGCACCTATCGCTACATTGATGATGGAAAAATACCTGAAAGGATACACCACACGTAAAGCCCTGGAAAAACGAATGATGGAAGCTAATTTTCACCAAAAAAAGCAAAAGCCATGACAGGACAAAACCGCATAGCCCGCATCGACTGGATTAGCTTTGTGCTGTATTTTGCGCTGATGCTCACCGGCTGGGTGATGATTTACTCAGCGGTTTACGACGAAAATCACAGCAGTATTTTCGACCTTTCGCAGCGCTACGGCAAGCAGCTGCTTTGGATCGTGCTGGCACTGCTGTTGGGGGCTGTGGTGCTGCTGATTGATGCTAAGTTTTTCAACGCTTTTTCTATTCCAATATATGTGATTGTGCTGTTGATGTTAGTGGGTGTTCTGGTTTTTGGCACTACCATTGCCGGATCCAAGTCCTGGTTTCAGATTGGAGGATTTAAAATACAGCCGGCAGAGTTTGCGAAGTTTGCCACGGCATTGGCGCTGGCCAGCTACCTGGGAAAACTCAACCGCGACATGAAAAGATGGCAAACCCAGGCTACGGCTTTCCTGATTATCGGCTTACCTGCTTTGCTGATTTTAGCGCAATACGACACCGGTTCTGCGTTGGTTTTCGGTGTGTTTATCTTAGTGCTTTACCGCGAAGGCTTGTCGGGTGCCATCTTAATTATCGGCCTGATTGCTACTGTATTATTTCTAATCACCTTATACACCGACAAGTACTATGTGATTGCGGGCGTGGCGGTTTTGTTTGGCTTGATGCTGTTCTTTATTAAACGAAAAAAAGCCAACATCATCAAGTTGATAGCCTTGTTTGTACTGGTTTCTGGATTTATTTTTAGTGTAGATTATGTATTTGAGCGTGTGCTGGAACCACATCAAAAAACCCGTATCAATGTGTTGCTTGGCCTGGAAACAGACTTGATGGGCGCTGGATACAATGTTAATCAATCCAAGATTGCTATTGGATCGGGCGGATTAACCGGGAAAGGCTTTTTGCAGGGCACCCAAACCAAATACAATTTTGTGCCTGAACAAAGCACCGATTTTATTTTTTGTACCGTTGGCGAAGAGTGGGGTTTTGTTGGTACTACGGTGATTATCTTGCTCTATCTGATGCTTTTTATCCGCTTGATTATCCTTGCCGAACGTCAACGCTCCGCCTTTAGCCGAATTTATGGTTACGGCATCACCGCGGTGATGTTTTTTCACTTTGCCATCAATATCGGCATGACGATAGGTTTGGTGCCGGTGATCGGTATTCCGCTGCCGTTTATCAGCTATGGCGGGTCAAGTTTGTGGGCTTTTACGCTGATGTTTTTCGTGTTTTTAAAACAAGATGCAAACCGGAGGAATATATTGTAGGGTAAGATTTAGTCGGGCAATTTCGGGAACAAATCCTTAGTTCAGATTTTGCAAAATCCGTCCATAAAATTGTTAATTCCATTTTTCGATTTCTTCCAGCAGTTCGCTAACCTCTGTCAATTTCCCGTTTTTTGAATCCTCCATCGACTTATCGATTCGAGCGTTGAACTCTTGAACGGTCATTGGTTCAAGTCTTTTTCCATCCCAACTTTTCTCGTTTCTTAGGAGTTTTTCAAGGCGGGAAATTGCCTCTTCACTTTGAAGTTTCAAGAATTCCTGAACAAATTCAGTTTTTCTGCTTTGTAAATCCATTGCATCATATTTTCATCAAAGTTACAAATGCTGATTTAATTCAAATTTTTTTGCCAGCTTGCCGCCAATTAACGTGTAGCTACCACCACCGACTTCTTATACGCCTTCACATTGCCGTCCAGGTCAAAAACTTCTGCGTAAACGATATAAATTCCTACGCCGGCTTTGTTGCCGTTTTCGTCGATGCCGTCCCAGTGATAAACGCCTTGCTGTGCGACGAGCTGGCTTTTTACCAAATGCCTAATCGGCTGACCTACGCTGTTATAAATATGGACATTTAGGGTGTAGCCGGCCTCGTCAAAGCTGTAAGCGATAGAAGTAATATCGTCGCGGCCATCGCCGTCGGGCGAAAACAACTCCGGTTCAATGGTGATGGCATCGTCCAATTCCGGGAATGCCCTGAACATCGAATTTTGAAGTCCGGGCGTGCCAAAGCCAACAGTTTCTGCCGCCGAATGCCAGCTGCTGCCTTCATTCGAAGGGCTATCAAAAGAAATGCGCTCCAGCGATACACCTTTATAAGTAGTCAGCAACGGGTAGTGCATTTTTTCTGTATAAGAGAACAGGTCTATCAAAGCACCGGTTTTCGCTTTCAGCAGCACCGTTCCTTCACTGTTTGGGTATGTCGGGAAAGAAGTCATTTCTACAAAAACGGACGCATCAGAGGTGGGATATTGCTGCAACACCTTCGTTGAGTTTGTTGTGAGCAGCGCGTAGCTCGCCGGCAAAAGCAGGTAGCTATCATCGGTAATGCTTTTGAGCGTTGTGTCGGGTGGATTGGGAATTGTTTGGCGCACGTTACCCAGCCATAGCTGATTCAAATCCAGTACTTTATTGGAGATATTGTAAATTTCTACATAATCCACGCCATCGCCCAACGGGTTAAATAAAATTTCGTTGACCAAGACATCGCCTGCCAGCACCTCATCGGGAAGGCCAAAAATAATATGGCTTCCTGCTTCTACATTTAATCCGGCGCAGTTCATCAAATCTTCCGAAAGTATTAATTTATATACATTTCCCGGTTCAAATGGATTAGCAAATTGCAAAGCCACAAAACTGGCGTCGTCAGGATTTATCGTAGCCAGAATGGGATGTAATCCACTGCCTTCCATGGTGTATGCATTGGGTTGACTCAGGCTTATTTCGTCCATTTGCTGATCAAACCACAGCTGAATTATATTATTATTCTGCAATTGAAAACGTGCGACTTTTGGCGCGAAAACATTGGGTGCATCCACCGAATTGAGGCTTCCTGGTGTTCCTCCATCGGGATGGATACTTGCTGTCCAGTTATTTTTTCCACCGCAGGGATTGTTGGGGTCGATTTGTTCTATCGTCCAGCCACCGGCGGCTTTCGCGGCATCGTTATACCATTTGTCGGTATAGCTCACCGAAGAAATCACACGCTCATTATTGCTGATTAGCGAGAGTGATGCACCTGCATTCGCCAGTTGCAAGCTGCTGAAACCAAAAACAGTACCATAAGTACCCATTGCCGCTGCGCCATCTTGGTGGCAGAGGATGAGATAACCATTGGGAGCCAGCGTTACCGCGCCTATTTCCTTGAGGCTTGTACCGATTTGAAGTTTCCAGCCTTCCAACTCAATAGCAAAAGGAGTGCGGTTGAAAAGCTCTACGAATTCCCATTCGGGCAGACCCACAAAAGGTGTTGGATCGGCCATAATTTCATTGATGACCACATCATTGGTGGCTGCCATAAAAAAACTGAAATTGGTTTCGATGGCCGGACTGACATTTCCCGCGAGATCGGCGATATTAGAAACGGAGAGCGTGTAGTAGTAGCCGTTTTCAAAAGCTTCTAAATAGTTGAGGATCAATTCACTTTTATTAGTTCCGAAGGCAACAGATTCGGGCTTCCCGAGATTGTTGTCGGCCACAAAATTATCGCGGTTCAAGGCGGAAGTTTCGGCCAGTGCTTCGTCAAAAGTAAGCTGAACGCTAAATGGATCAACTGCCTTAGCTGAAAGTAGTTGTGGTGCTTCATTGTCCACAATTTCTGCACCGGCATACACCTGGCCAAAATATGCTTTGGTAGCATTACTCACGGTATAAATAAGGTGAAAACCAAAAAACCCACCCTCTTGCAGGCTGTTGTCGCTGCCCGAAGCCTCGGGGCTATAAATGCCAGCTCCATCCTGATCAATAAAAAGCTGCCACTCACCTTGTTCTGAACGAATCACACGTATCCAAAGTGTGAAAGAGCTGGCCAACAATCCGTTAGTCCCTCTTAATATACTTGTTTCGGTGCTGCCATTTTGCCTGAAAAGTTCTATGGCATCATCACTTCCGGCCTCACCAAAGCGCAAAAAATAACCATTCAGCGGCTGGCTGAGGTCGGCATTATCCGCTGAAAGATACACTTTGGCATAGTTGGAACCCGACGGACTAAATGCCAGCCGTATATAAAACTTCCATTCCATATTGCCTGCTGCCGCGTCGAATGGCGTGCTCAGCCAGGCTTGCCCGGCCTCGGTGGCATTGAGCTGAAGCTGAAAGGCATCATTTATCCGAAATAAATCGGCGGTTCCTGTCCATTCAGGATTGCTGGTAAAATCGCCATCACTGAAATCATCAATCAATTGGGCTGAGGCTGCAAAAGGCAGCAGCATGAGCAGGGCTACAAAAGCCGTTACCATCGGGTTCGAAAAAATGTTTTTTAACATATATACAAATGTTTAGAAGCAATAAAACCTGCCGGAAGTTGATATTCCCATTCTACAAGTCAATATTTTATACTTTTGCAGCCGGCATTAAGTCGTGTAAAATTAGAATAATTAATTGATTTGGTTGCATGAAAATCGCCCTGATAGGAGCTACCGGTCTTGTTGGACAAAAAATGTTGCAGCTACTTGAAGAACAAAATCTTCGGGCTGAACAGCTTATTGTGGTGGCTAGCGAACGATCTTTTGGCAAAACGCTGTACTACTGCGGTACACAACACAGTATTGTCAGCCTGCGTGAAGCCTTAGAAGCCAGGCCAGAGCTTGTGCTGATGAGTGCTGGCGCAACGCTATCGCGCCAAGCAGCTCCACTATTTGCGGCGCAGGGCAGCCTGGTGATCGACAATAGCTCGGCTTGGCGCCGTGATGAGGCCGTTCCACTAGTGATTCCTGAGGTAAATGCCGCAGCCATCAAAGCCCATCACCGTATTATTGCCAACCCCAACTGTTCTACCATACAAATGGTAATGGCGCTGGCACCTTTGCACCGTGCTTTTGGCATCAAGCGTTTGGTAATTTCTACCTACCAATCGGTAAGTGGCAGCGGCCTGAAAGGCATACAACAACTTGATGCCGAACAAAATAAAGAAAAAGTGAGCAATCCTGCATATCCGCATCCCATTTATAAGAATGTGATACCGCAGGGCGGCGATTTTAATAATGAAGGCGATACAGCCGAAGAAGAAAAGCTGCTTTTTGAAACCCGAAAAATTTTGGACAGTCCTAACTTAGCCATTACCGCTACAGTAGTGCGCGTGCCAGTTACAGGCGGCCACTCGATGTCGGTAAATGTGGAGTTTGAGCAGGATTTTAGTCTCAAAATGGTGCGCCAACTGCTGGAGCAGTCGCCCGGGATTGTGGTGCAGGACGATCCGAGAAATAGTATTTACCCTATGCCGCTTTTTGCTGCCGACAAAGACGCTGTTTTTGTTGGAAGAATCCGGCGCGACAGTAGTATTGCTTTTGGTTTAAATTTGTGGATCGTGTCGGACAATCTGCGCAAAGGCGCGGCAACCAACGCGGTTCAAATTGCAAAATATCTTATTGATAACAAGCTTGTTAGATTGTGAAAATATACCATGATATAAAAGATTTTGTGCCGGTAAACAATGCGATTGTAACCATCGGAACCTTTGATGGCGTGCATTTGGGGCATCAGGCTATTTTAAATAAGATGAAAGCTGATGCACGCGAGGTAAACGGCGAAACAGTAGTCATCACTTTTTATCCGCATCCACGGCTGGTATTGCAGATTGACAGCTCAAACCTGAAATTTATCAGCACTCAAAAGCAAAAGATAGAACGTCTCGAAGCCATTGGTATCGATAACTTGATAATTATTGAGTTTACCAAAGCCTTCTCGCGCACCAGCTCCG
>JACDJA010002399.1_pt1 | contig 13480 bp, 11 predicted proteins | sample 7449241 | NCBI WGS metagenome assembly JACDJA01 (sample SAMN14253289, study PRJNA609438) | sludge metagenome | isolation source: initial anaerobic sludge | collected 2018-12-20 | reverse complement strand
CATTCAGACTCTCTTGACTATTTTGTATCGCTCGACGCACCGCCGCTGTCGTGCGGGCGCTTCCGTGTAATATCTGTCCCATAAATCATCCCTCCGTAGCTGGTTATATGTTACACCAGCACACCGTGGGACTAAACATCTTAGAAAGATAAAAGATACGGTACAAACTGAAGAAGCAACAAAGAATGCATTAATCATGCCATTCATACAAATACTTGGCTACAACGTGTTTGACCCAAATGAAGTGACGCCAGAATTAGTAGCTGACGTAGGGATGAAAAAAGGAGAAAAAGTTGATTATGCCATTCTGAAGGATGGCAAGCCGATTATGCTTTTTGAATGTAAGAAAAGCGGGAGTGATCTGAATATTGGTCATGCATCACAATTATTCAGATATTTTCATGCGACGGAAGCACGTTTTGGAGTGCTTACAAATGGTATTTTGTACCGCTTCTTCACTGACCTGGAACAAGCAAATAAGATGGATGAAAAGCCATTTCTTGAATTCAATATTCTTGACTTCAAGGATCAGTATGTAGAGGAGCTTAAAAAATTTGCCAAGCCTGCGTTCAATGTTGAGTTGATATTAAATACGGCAAGTGATCTGAAATATACAAGAGCGATCCACAATGTTCTAGCTGATTGGATGGTTGCCCCATCTGAGGATTTTGTCAGATTGGCATGCTCCGAAGTCATTAATGGAAAACGTATAACTCCTGCAATAAAGGAGCAATTTACTTTGATAACCAAGAATGCATTTCAACAACTTATTTCGGACAAAATCAATGAGAGACTCAAGCTGGCTATGGAACCATCAGAAGAGTTGAAGAAAGACAACATAATCTCTGATCAGGATTCAGATGGGATCATTACAACTGAAGAAGAATTTGAGGGGTATCGTATTGTCCGTGCAATTCTTCGGGAAACTGTCGATCCGAAGCGAGTGGTTATGCGAGATTCTAAAAGCTACTGCGCGATATTGCTTGATGACAATAATCGCAAGCCAATCTGTCGCTTGCGATTCAATAATCCTTCCAGGATGACGCTGGGGCTATTTGAAGAAAAAGAGGAAAGGATAGTGTCCGTAACAGATCTTTCAGATATTTACCAGTATGCTGAGCACTTCAAGAAAACCGTTTTGGTGTATGACAAACCGGCTGAATTATTACTTGAGGAGGGAGTAGCTACATAATCGCAGATTGTTCATGCGTGCGGTGACGGTGAGCCTGGGGATAATGAAGATTGTGAAGGGACCGTCTGAGCTGGAAATATTGGCCGTGGAATAATTTTCCCGCTCATTGAATTACTTCACACCACCGGTGTTCGTAAAGATGATATTTCTTATCATCCCAGGATCAATAATTCTCTTTCATCAGAAGATTTAGTCATTTGGCCGCAAATAGAACATGGCGAGCGGTGATCCAGCCTCTCCCGTTTCTGCCTGTATGGATAGCTTTATCCTTGCCGAATTTACTATGACTGTGGGAAAAGGAAAGACCAGGAAATCTTGAAGATTTATCTGTTCTGATAGCGTGCTGAAAAGCTTGAAATAGGTTTAATAATGGACAAGGATCCGCAATCTTCTCGATCGCTTTCCTGGCGTATCGTGCCTGTCTTTTGTGCGAGAATCTGGATGTGTATGTTTGGATACTTTCTTTCACGTGGATAAACAGTGTTATTTCAGGAATTTTTAGAAGTGCTAACATTAATTGCGGTTGGATCAGTAATATTAATGCTACTGTTGATTTTGCCAAAAAGGGCAAAAAGATATTTGCTGAAATTACTTTTGATAATTTTTGCAGCTTCCTTATCTACAATCGTAATAATCAGATTCTTAACTTATTTCTTTAGAATATTGTGAATACAGTTCTTGTCATGATTACCAGATTGTAATGTTTGGCATACTCTTTTATCTATAAAAATTCTGTCGTTCACTGTTTGTTTTCTAGTGTACTCTGCTCGCCATCATAACCGCTACTAAGGGTTCACTTCTTGCGATGAGTGAGTTTCTAACCTTTGGCTGTCAATGAAACAAAGTGAGTGCACCGGATAATGAATTTTTCCAGTTCGATCGCGTAGAACACCATCAATCCAGCGGCAATGGATTTACACCATTCCAGCACTGACAAATCAGTTGATTTGAATATGGCCTGCATGGCGGGTAGGTGGGTATAAACAATCTGTAGCAGCGTGCAGACAACAATGGTCAGCAGGATATAACGATTACCGGTTAGGCCTTTGATAAGCGTAATCGGGGCAAAAATATGACGGCTGTTAAGCAAATAGAACATTTCTGCCATTACGATCGTGTTAACAGCGATCGTATGCGCTGTTTCAATCCGGGTGCCATTACCCAGCTCCCACAGAAACAAGCCAAGTGCACTGATCATCATCAGCACAGATACCATTAGAATGCGCCACACAAAAAAACCAGACAGAAATGCCTCAGCCGGTGGGCGTGGGTGGCGATTCATGATATTGCGTTCTGCCGGTTCGAAAGCCAGCGCCAGTCCCAGGGTGCTGGCTGTTACCATGTTGATCCACAATGCCTGTGCTGGTGTAAGTGGCAGTGTGAGTTCGAACAAAATGGCGGCAATGATTATCAACGTTAGGCCACCACTGACCGGTAACATGAATAGTATGAATTTTTTCAGATTGTCGTAAACAGCCCGACCTTCACGTACAGCAGAAACAATGGTGGCAAAGTTGTCATCTGCCAGCACGATATCGGATGCTTCCTTGGCAACTTCAGTCCCCTTCATACCCATTGCCACGCCGACATCCGCGCGTTTAAGCGCCGGTGCATCGTTCACACCGTCGCCGGTCATGGCCACTACCTGTCCACTGGCCTGCAAAGCTTCTACCAGGCGCAGTTTGTGTTCCGGGCTGGCGCGGGCGAATATGTCGATATTCATGACTACATTACGCAAGGCGTTATCGTCCATGGCAGCGATTTCTACCCCGGTAAGAGCCGGTTTACCGGTGCCGATAGCCAGTTGTGCCCCGATGGCGCAAGCTGTTTCCGCATGATCACCGGTAATCATTTTGACCCGGATTCCGGCGCGATGGCATTCCGCTACTGCCCGGATGACTTCCTCACGGGGCGGATCGATGATGCCAACCAGAGCCAGTAGCGTGAATCCTGTTTCCATGTCGGTCATTTTTAGATTGTTTTCCTGTGGTGCCGTACGTTTGCAAGCCAATGCCAGCAAGCGTAATCCTTGAGCCGCCGTGGTGGTTGCCATTCGCTGCCAGTAGCCGGCATCAAGCGGCTGTTCATTATTCTGGTGCAACTGGGTTGTACACATCTCCAGAATACGTTCCGGCGCTCCTTTGACGAAGATCCAGGGCTTATCATCACTGTCGCGGTGATAGGTGGCCATGAAGGAATATTGTGATTCAAACGGAATGACATCCAGGCGTGGCCAGGCAGTATTGGCAAGGTGGCGGGAGAAACTGGTTTTCTCACCCAGCACCAGCAGAGCGCCTTCGGTAGGATCTCCTTCCACATGCCACTGACCGTGCTCCTTTTGCAATCGTGCATCATTGCACAGCACGCCCGTGCGTATTGCCAGGGTAAGCGCCGGATAATGGGCGGGATCAATGACATGTCCGTCAATGTTGCATTCACCTGCTGGTGTATAGCCAACGCCGCTGATATTAAATACATGGTCGGCGCAGATCACATGCTGCACGGTCATTTCATTGCGGGTCAACGTACCTGTCTTGTCAGAGCAGATGACAGTCACCGATCCCAGTGCCTCGACAGCGGGCAGTTGCCGGATGATGGCGTTGCGTCGTGCCATACGTTGAACCCCCAGCGCTAGTGTCACGGTCATGATGGCCGGTAACCCTTCTGGTATCGCCGAAGCGATCAACGCGATCGCCATCATGAACATCTCTTCTGGAGCATGGCCGCGCCAAATGGTGCCCAGTACGAAAGTTGCGACAGAAGCTGCAAGAATGGCGATGGCCAGTATGCGGCCAAAGTTATCAATCTGACGTAATAATGGAGTGGACAGACTCTTTATATCCGTGAGCATCTGGTTGATTTTGCCCAGCTCGGTTGTGCTGCCGGTAGAGACGACAATTCCACTGGCCTGGCCGAATACGACAAGGGTGCCGGAATAGATCATGCCGGAGCGATCACCCAGCGAGGTATCGGGCAGGCTTGTTTCAATGTGTTTCTTTACTGGTATGGATTCCCCAGTCAGTGTAGCTTCATCAATCTGTAATTCCCTGATTGAAGTCAGGCGAATATCCGCCGGCACTCGATCGCCGGAAACCAGCAATACCACATCACCTGGTACTAGTTCAGCAGCGTCTATTTCATGGCGGGAATCATCCCTGATGACGGTTGCGCGGGGCGACAGCATGGCCCGGATAGAATCAAGCGCCGTTTCGGCTTTTCCTTCCTGAATGAAACCAATAAAGACATTAACCATGATTACAGCCAGCAGTACGCCGCTATCCACCCAGTGATCCAGTAGAGCGGTGATGAGCGCTGCAGCAGTCATGATATACAGCAGGATATTGTGGAATTGCATCAGCAGACGAATCAATGGCCCGCGTCGTTTGGGTGGAGGCAGGCGGTTCGATCCGAATCGGGCAAGACGATCCTGGATTTCAGCAGTTTTCAGGCCATTAGGCCCGGTTTGCAGAATTTTCTCAATCTCAGATTGAGTCAGTGTATGCCACTTCGTTTGTCGCAGCGCTTCGGTATTCTTATCTGCAAGTTGATTTGTCATGGCACGGAAGAGAAAGGGCAGATCAGCAGAATGGGCAAGTGTACTGGGATGCTAGAAATTATAGTTGTCATCATGTCTCCTGTGCCTTGCAATCTGTAGACGGTAACAGATTTTCTCCATGAAAATCGTAAATCCAACTCTTGGAACAAACAAACGGTACTCTTTTTCTCATGCAACATGATGCTTTCAGGTGATTGAATGATCTGGCTTCTGGAAAAATGGCGGCGTCGCCGAATTCTCAAACGTAAACTTATTCCCGAATCTATCTGGCAACCGGTAGTGGATCAATTACCGTTCTTGTATGGATTGACTCGGAATGAACTCCATCGGTTGCGGGAATGGTCGACAATTTTTTTGCATGACAAAAAAATTAATGGAGTGCAGGGTCTGATCATGACAGAAGCGATGTGTGTAATGATCGCGGCGCAGGCCTGCTTGCTGATTTTGAAGCTGGACCCGGAATATTACGATGACTGGGTAGAAGTAATCGTCTACCCCGGCAAGTTTATTCTCAATCGCGTCTATCGGGATGAAATAGGGATTGTACATACCAGGCGGATGGTGGCTTCGGGTGAATCCTGGCTGACCGGGCCGGTGATTCTGTCATGGGAGGATGTGGCTCATGTTCATCATGAGCATAACGTGGTGATACACGAATTTGCACACAAGCTGGATATGCTGAATGGTTCTGCCAACGGTTATCCGCCCCTGCATAATGGGATGGATCCGCGCAGCTGGGCTGAGGTTTTCAGCCAGGCTTATGAGATTTTCTGTAGACAGGTGGAGCAGGGTGAAGGAACGGGTATCAATCCTTATGCAGCAACGGATCCGGCAGAATTTTTTGCGGTATTGAGTGAAGTTTTTTTTATCAGGCCACATCAGGTGAAGCACCATTTTCCAGCGGTATATCAGCAGCTGGCCCAGTTTTATCGTCAGGATCCGGCAGCGCGGCAGACAGAACCGGCCTGAATGAGCCATTATTGTTTTTTGATTTGATCAGGAGAATGGAAGGTATGGATATATACAAACTACTGGATTTAATCACCCGGCAAAAGGAATCGGGAGATACCTATCTGGAGTTCTTGCGGACGCCATCACTAAGTATGGGGATTTACACCCTGCTTGCGGGATCGTCTGATTTGCAGGAACCGCATGCCGAGGATGAAGTTTATTATGTGGCGCAGGGCCAGGCGAGTATGCGGGTGGGTAGCGACCATCGGCAGATTTCAGCGGGAAGTATTATTTTTGTAGCAGCCAATGTTGATCACTGTTTTTATGACATAACAGAGGATCTGAGCGTGCTGGTGTTTTTTGCTCCGGCCGAATATACCAGCCAAAAACCGAATAGTGGGTAGTTGGCTCTGTTTCTTGTTATGAAGTATCAGAAGTGGGGCAAGAGGAGCTGGTAAGAAATACCTTTTGGTATTTCTCAAATCTATATTTTTGGCAACGTCACTCCTTGTTGAAACTGGTATTTACCCTTGCGATCCTTGTAGGATGTTTCACATACTTCATCCGCTTCAAAAAAGATAACCTGGGCAACGCCTTCATTGGCATAAATCTTGGCAGGCAGGGGGGTCGTGTTGGAGAACTCCAGTGTGACGTAACCCTCCCACTCTGGCTCAAATGGTGTGACATTGACTATGATGCCACAGCGAGCATAAGTGGATTTCCCGAGGCAGATGGTCAGCACATTGCGCGGGATGCGGAAATATTCAACTGTGCGTGCCAGCGCGAAGGAATTGGGCGGGATGATGCAGATATCATTTTTTAAATCAACAAACGAGTTTGAATCGAAACGTTTCGGGTCAACGATGGTTGAATTCAGATTGGTGAACAGCTTGAATTCATCCGAACAGCGGATGTCGTAACCATAGCTGGAAGTACCGTAGGAGACGATGCTGTGCCCATCTTTCTGTTTAACCTGACCAGGCTCGAATGGCTCAATCATGCCGTATTCGGCGGCCATCCTGCGGATCCATTTATCTGATTTGATCGACATGCGCGGCCTTAATTAATCGTCTTCCATGATAATTTGTGTAAATACATCCGTGTAATCACGCGCCATATCGGAGATTTTCGCTGCTACGCGGCGTGCAATCGTGCGGTAGATGGTGGCGATTTGCCCGTCTGGTTCGGCCACGACACTGGGTGTGCCGGCATCAGTATGCTCGCGGATACGGATATCCAGTGGCAGGGCGCCCAGCAGCTCGACGTTGTAATCCTTGCTCATTTTTTCACCGCCCCCCGTTCCAAAAATCGGCTCGGTATGTCCGCAGTTCGAACAGGTGTGCAGGCTCATGTTTTCCACGATTCCCAAAATAGGAATGCCGACCTTCTCAAACATTTTCAGACCCTTGCGGGCATCCAGCAGGGCAATATCCTGTGGCGTAGTGACGATGACCGCGCCGGTCACCGGAATTTTCTGGGCGAGTGTCAGTTGAATATCACCCGTGCCAGGTGGCAGATCAATAAGCAGATAATCCAAATCTTGCCAGAGGGTGTCATTCAGTAGCTGTTGCAAAGCTTGCGTTACCATCGGACCACGCCAGACCATTGGGGTTTCCACATCAATCAGCAGACCAATCGACATCATTTGAATACCGTGCGCCCGCATCGGCTCGATAGTTTTGCCATCCGGTGAATTCGGCTGTCCGCTGACGCCAAGCATTTGTGGTTGTGACGGGCCGTAGATATCTGCATCCAGAATACCTACTGTTGCCCCTTCAGCTGCCAGTGCCAGTGCCAGATTGACTGCAGTAGCAGACTTACCTACACCCCCCTTACCGGAAGCGATTGCAATCACATTCTTGACACCGGGTAAAAGTTTGAGTTTGCGCTGTGCACCATGGGCAATGATATTACTGGTGACATTGACTGTGACCGATTCGATTCCGGGCAGGGTACGCAAGGCGTGTTCAATCTGCTGACGGACGGTTTCCAGCACGCTTTTAGCCGGGTAGCCAAGTTCGATATCTATTACAACGCTGGTCTGATTGATCTGAATGTTGTTGACAGTTTTGCTGGTAAGGTAATTTTTACCGGTCGTGGGATCAATAATCTGACCCAGCACCGTTTCAATTTGTTGTTGTGTGATCATTGATGAGCGTGCTCCCGCCACAAAAGTATTGATGTTAGCAAATATCGCGCCAGCTGGTTTGCTACAATCTTCTCTTATTATATATTTTGAATTGATGAGTAACCGATGACTGTACGTAATATTCTGGTAACTTCCGCGCTGCCTTATGCCAATGGCAGCATTCATCTGGGGCATCTGGTTGAATATATCCAGACCGATATCTGGGTACGTTTCCAAAAAATGCAGGGGCATACCGTCTATTATGTCTGTGCGGATGATGCGCATGGCACGCCCATCATGCTGCGTGCTGAAAGGGAGGGTATTTCACCGGAAGCATTGATTGCGCGGGTCTATACAGAACATCTGCGTGATTTTACCGGTTTCCATATCGCGTTTGACCAGTATTACAGCACACATTCCGATGAAACGCGCTACTACGCCGAGGATATTTACCAAAAACTGAAAGCAGCCGGGCTGATTGCAATCCGTTCGATAGAACAACTGTATGATCCAGTCAAAAACCTGTTTCTGCCGGATCGCTTTGTTAAAGGTGAATGCCCGAAATGCGGGGCGGTTGATCAATATGGAGATTCCTGTGAAGCCTGTGGCGCGGCCTATACACCAACAGAGCTGAAAAATCCCTATTCCGCTATTTCCGGTGCAACGCCCATCCGAAAAGCATCGGAGCATTTCTTCTTTAAGCTATCTGATCCGCGTTGCAGTGATTTTTTACGTAAATGGACACGCTCAGGCAACCATTTGCAGGCAGAGGCAGCCAACAAAATGGCGGAATGGCTGGGGGAAGAGGGTGAGAATAAATTATCCGATTGGGATATTTCACGCGATGCACCTTATTTTGGCTTTGAAATTCCCGGTGAAACAGACAAGTATTTTTATGTGTGGCTGGATGCACCGATCGGCTACATGGGCAGCTTCAAAAAGCTTTGCGCCGAGCAAGGGATTGATTTTGATCAATACTGGAAAAAGGGTGCCACCACGGAGTTGTATCATTTCATCGGCAAGGATATTCTTTATTTTCATGCACTATTCTGGCCGGCAATGCTGGAGAACGCGGGTTATCGTACCCCCACACAGATTTTTGCTCATGGTTTTCTGACCGTGAATGGCGAAAAAATGAGTAAATCACGCGGCACGTTTATTACGGCGGAAAGCTATTTGCAACAGGGGCTGAATCCGGAATGGTTACGCTACTACTATGCCGCCAAGCTCAACGGCAGCATGGAAGATATCGATCTTAACCTGGAAGATTTTGTTGCGCGTGTTAATGCGGATCTGGTCGGCAAGTACATCAACATTGCCAGCCGTTGTGCCGGATTTATCAGCAAACGTTTCGACGGCAAGCTGGTGGCGGGGGAAGATTATCAACTGCTGCAACAAACGGTGGATGAACATTTCTCCAGCTGGCAGCCGGGCGTCATCGAAGCAGCCTACGAGGCGCGCGATTTTTCTGCCGCGATACGCCATATCATGAAGCGAACGGATGAGATCAACGAACTGATCCACGCGCTTGCACCCTGGGAAATTGCTAAGGATGAGACACGAGAGCGCGAATTACACCGTGCCTGCAGCTTGGGTATCCAGATGTTTTATCTACTCTCTTGTTATCTGAAACCGGTTTTGCCCTATACCGCTGAACGCATCGAGCATTTTCTCAATTGGACGGCGCTGAGTTGGCCCAGACAGCAAGCAGGACAACCTTTATCCACTATGCTGCTGCCGGCAGGTCACACTATTAATACTTATCAACACCTTATCACCCGTATTGATCCCAAACAAATTGCTGCACTGACAGAGGCCAACCGACAAACCATGACGACCAGTAACGACACTCATTCACTCACGCGGCATGCTGAAGCACAACAACGTGTCATTGCTCCCATTGCCGAAACAATTTCAATCGAGGATTTCAGCAAGATCGATCTGCGCATTGCCCAGATTCTCGACGCACAACATGTTCCCGGTGCCGACAAACTGCTGCAACTGACACTGGATATCGGCTCTGAACAGCGTTCCGTCTTCGCAGGCATCAAATCTGCCTATGACCCGGAACAACTCAAAGGACGGCTGACTGTGATGGTCGCTAACCTTGCTCCGCGCAAAATGAAATTTGGACTCTCAGAAGGCATGGTGCTGGCTGCAAGCGGTGAAAGCGGCGGCCCATTCTTGCTCGCCCCGGACAGCGGCGCACAACCAGGCATGCGGGTGAAGTAAGCGTTTCTGAGAGATACCAACGATTGTACTGTTGTTAATACACTTGTCTGCGGCGTTTGACGATGCTCAGTAACCCCAGGCCGATCAGCAGTAGAGTGTATGTCCCTGGTTCGGGAACTTGTTGCATTATGCTAAAGGAAGCGTTCAAACCATAGCGGGCTGCAAGGTTTGGATTGTCCTCCAGTTGGTCCCAATAACTTGATCCTCCTGCGAAGACAGAGTAGTCACCTGGATCAAGTTGAAATGTTTTTGATACGAAATTATCAGCCACACCATCTCCACCTGGAATGAGTCCAGTACCATAGTTCATGGCACCATCATAAGCGTGCCCGATATAGCTGAGGTAGCTTGGATCCAATGCCTGCGGATCATCTTCGTTGGTGATGCTCCAGTCAGCCAGTGCCACGAATGAGCCTTCGCTGCCTTCGGGGCGCAGGAGTTTAGAACCGTCAGTGTTGTCATGATCAAGTTCGTGAGGTGAAACGTGAGCTAATCCTCGATATAGCGAGAATCCAGGCGCCAATCCCAGCATTGAAAGGGCTTCTTCACCTTTGTAGTTGGTAGTCATCGCGCTATCTTCCCGAAAACTGAGATTTACGCTAGCCGAGCTGGTAAGCGTAAATCGGAAAGGCAGTACTCCGTGGCTGTTCCCCTGGTCGGAATCAGTTCCATCTATCCAACCGTAGTTACCTGTTACGAACTGATGAAGAATGGTGTTTGAGCCGCCAGTGGTCGAATCGTAGATTCCAAAATCACGGCTGCTATAGCTGATATGAGCAACGGCGGGTAGCGAGGTTATACCAGCAGCGAAAAGTAATGCGCATTTGATCGTCTTGTTCATCTAAATTTTTTCTTAATATTTGAGTGATTGGTAAAAGAGGCTATGCTCGGAAACTCCCTGTCTTGCATAGCCTGGGTACCAAGTATCAAATAAGCCATTGGAATAAACAATGTGACATATTGTCGCATGCGACAAGTACCAGTGAATAAATACCCGATCTTTGTGCCTGGAATTTATATATTCCGTGAAACTTGAGATCTATAGCAATTACTGTAATTTTTCTTCGTTACAATCCCATACATCATAACTTTACCTGATTAGAAAGATTGTTCAGCCAGACCCGATTTTTTCTATGATAAGGCGCATAGCGGCCCAAACAAACCTATCAAAGAGGAATTATCATGGCCATGAACTGTATTCAATTTTAAGTAGGCTTGTCTTTACTTGATTTCTTACACAGTTTGGCACGGATGAGCAATGTGCGGATGTATTGGAAGTATCTCGTTGGCCGTAAGAATTTAGCTGCCCAGGCTGCGGCAACGCAAATTACTACTTGCTTAAGGCAGGAAAATACAAGAACTTCCAATGCAAGCAAGCGCTGCCGTCTGCAGACAATCTCTGATTGTAGGCGCCTTGTTCCAAAGCCCCCACTTGTCGCTAAGCATCTGGTTCCTGGCAATTTATCTGATCAGCCAAGCCAAGACCGGGCCTGTCGGCACTCGACACAAAAATTCACGGGTGATGGCCAGCAGATCATCCAAAGGCAGCAGCAGTGAGCGATGCAGATAAATCGCAATGGCTTCTTGTGCTGGTGTAAGCGTAGTTTGCAGCCGGTGTGGCGTGTGTGATCGATCGGTAAAAACGTCGCGATACTTCCATTTTCAGGTCGTCTGTTCGGTGACGCATAGTGTTGCGCCAGCACCACAACAGAATCAACGCTTGCGACAACTAGCCTGACACAAGGGGAAAAAAGCGGCTATTTGATATTGGGATTTAGTCTTTCTGTTCTGTTACCACGGACATGGAGTCAGGCTGCGTCTTGTAACCTTGCCTCTCCATAAACGTTTTTAAAGTCTGATACGCTTCAAGTCCGTAGGAATTTGCCAGCATAAGCGCTATCCGTGTCTGGATTACGAACACTCTCAGGCCTTCATGCTTCTCCTGAGTTGGATTCGTAACCTCTGTTATGCTTCTGGTGGCGTCTTCCGGGTAGCTTCTTTGATACTTCAGTAGCAGTTCTTCAATATCTTGATGATTGATTCTGGCTTTTTCAGCGACTATGAGCGTATTTATCGTCTCTTTCGGCCCTTTATCTCGTATAAGTTTAAGCATGATTATTTTCAATGATTCCAGGAATTCATGTGTGTTCTATGGGAGTGTTTGCATGTAGTTGAGTTTCTGTTCGGATCGTACTGCGTGCGAAACTACACTGCCATATTTTCCAGTTTCTGCAATATCGTCTCATGTGACATACCGATATGTTCGTTCGGCCACTTCATGATGATCGATAGCCTGTTGCAATATCGTTTTGTACTTGTCTTTTCTCTATATACCATTTGTGTCGTTAAACAGCCTGACGTGTATATATCCTGGAAATTTTACTGTTTTTATGTATTCTGGACAAAAATTTTATTATTTAAGAGGATATTGATCAAATCAATAAGCGTTATTGAAACTATAACTGCGAACGTGATGAGCCTCCAGAGGCTTTTCAAAATCAATAGATTCTGGATACTACGGCCTTGCAGGCCTCTTAGTGGCGGATAAATCAGCGTTTTACTGATGGGTCCTGGGCAGTTGTAAGGTTTCTTCTACTGACAAGCTTCCGGAGTGGCGTTGTCAGTAATCAATCCCTATTTGTGCCTGGATCCCAGACTGGAAGGCGTGTTTGATATCACGCATTTCAGTGACGGTATCGGCTGTCTGGCATAAAGCATCCGGTGCGGCACGGCCGGTAATGACAACATGCTGCATCGCCGGGCGGTTCTGCAGATCAGCTAATACGGTATTGATGTCCAGCCAGCCAAACTTGAGCGGGTAGGTGAGCTCATCCAGTATCAGCAGGTCAATGGAGGGATCATGCAGCATGGTTTGTACAACTGCCCATCCACGTCTGGCAGTTTCCTTGTCGCGTTCAAGATCTTGTGTATCCCAGGTAAAGCCTTCCCCCAGCACATGCCAGATGATATTTTTCTGCTGTTGGAAGAAAGCTTCTTCGCCGGTGTCGGAGCGCCCCTTGATGAACTGCGCGACGCCAACGCGCATACTATGACCCAGTGCGCGGGCAGCCATGCCGAAAGCGGAGCTTGATTTACCCTTGCCGTTGCCGGTCAATACCAGCAGCAAGCCTTTACTTTTATCAGCACGGGCAATCGCGGCATCGACAACTGTCTTTTGGCGTTGCATTCGGGCACGGTGGCGCTGCGCCCGATCTGCTTCAGCGTTCATTATTGGTATTGGCTGATTGCATTATTCCGGGGGTAACGCGATTGATGGATCAACGCAAGAGGGATGTGTATTGCTGCTGCCATGCTGACGTAAAACAGTAAAGACTGGAGATAAAGCGGGAAATAGTACAGTTCACGCTGCCAGAATTCAGCAAAATTGGTTTCTGTAAACTGACCGGAGAAGAAATAGAAT
>JACDJA010002398.1_pt1 | contig 13482 bp, 8 predicted proteins | sample 7449241 | NCBI WGS metagenome assembly JACDJA01 (sample SAMN14253289, study PRJNA609438) | sludge metagenome | isolation source: initial anaerobic sludge | collected 2018-12-20 | reverse complement strand
GCGCGCTGCCTTCTCGCGGTCGCTTCCCATCGCGCCCAGATACTTTGCAAAGCGTTCACGCGAGAGCGACAGTTCAAGTTCGCTCAGGACATCAGTACGATATACAAACATCACGGATCATATCCTGATATTTCTTGACACATTCTAAATTACATTTCGAATTTTCAAACTGCCCATATCTTGACTTATCGGGCTGATTGGCCTATCTGTCGCGTGTAAGCCCCGGGTCCGCCTCTGCCTTATGGTATGCGCCCGGGGTATGTGCTTTCACTCCCTCACCGTCAGCCGCACCCCGGCCTTCAGCGCCTTGCCCAGCGCCCGGAACCTCGCGTCGGCGACTTCGCCCCACAGAGGCTGCGCGCGTTCTTCGAGCACCAGTTCCAGCTCGTCCGTGCCGCGCCGCCAGATGAAGGCGCCCGGCGCGTCATGGTCGCCCAGCCAGAGCATCGCCCCCAGCCGCATCGCCCGGCCCAGCACCTCGGCCCGGCGCCGAGATTCCTCCGAGAGCATCGCGAACAGCGGCTCGTGGCGCGGGATGCGGCGGCGGCTCGAGTAGCGGTGCATGAGCGCGAGGCCCAGGAATATCCGCTCGCGGTGCTTCAGTCCGCCCAGATTGGCCCGGGTCACATTGTCGAGGCAGGCCTCGGCCCGATAGTCGGGATGGGCCCGCCAGTTCACGTCATGCAGCAGGCAGGCCGCGCGGATGATACGCAGATGCTGCCATTCGGCATCCGGGAACAGGGGCCGCACGAAATCGAACAGCACATCGCCGAATCCCGGCAGCCGCGCATCGCGCGCCTCGGCGAACCGGCAACTCTCGATCAGCGGATCGGCGGCCCGCAGATCACGCGGCATGCGCTCGAAAAGCAGCCCCTCGCGCAGCCCATAGGCCGAGACCGCGATATCGCGCGGGCGAAAGTGATGCACGAATTCCTCGAGCACCTGCATGCCCGTCGGCACCACGGCCAGCCGCTCCTGTGACAGGTTGATGCGGGCGCCCAATGTGCCCATGTCGGCCGCTTCGACATAGGCGCGGGTTGCGCTCACCCCCTCCATGTCGGTGCGGTATTCGTGAATGACCGTCAGCGGCCATTGCCGCCGTTCCATGTCGATCCGGGCAAAGGCCCGCCAGGCGCCGCCGACCAGAAACAGCCGCCCGCCCTCGGGTGCGCCCATGGAGGCATGCATGTGGCCGATCTCCTCGCGGATGCGCGATTCGGCCTCGCCGGGCTCCAGCCCCTTCAGCGACAGGGGGCCCAGAAGCGTGCTCATCCTTTTGCCAACCTCGCCATGCGACAGCCGCGCAAGCTCCATCGACACCCCGCCCATGTCGCAGACCAGGCCATAGCTGCCCGGCCAGCCCAGAAGCACGCCCTGCGCCGAAAGCCGCGCCTCGATATCGCCGGTGATGACATGGACGGCGATGCCGGTGCGTTCGCGCACCTCGGCGCAGAAATCGGCGCCGTCTTCGGCCGCGCGCACGGCGGCGGTGGCCACGGCGCTGAGCGGCGGCAGCCCCATCCCCCGCCCGAGCGCCGCGAACCGCGCGAGCGCTGCAAGCGCACGGACGCGCCCTTCGGGGTTCAGCCGCCCGGTCTCGGCCAGGCCGCGCCCGAGGCCGCACATCACCTTCTCGTTGAAGAAATAAGCCGGGCTGCGCGCCGCGCCATCGAAGACGACGAACCGAACCGAGTTCGAGCCGACATCGATCACGCCGAGCCGCTCCATGGCGCGGGTCACCGGATCGCGGGCAAGCGGCTGCGCCAGCCCGCCCCAGTCAGCACCAGAGATATCGAGTGCCGCGGTCACATCACCCGCCCTCGTCGTTCCCGCCCCCGTGGTCCGGGGCCCCGCCGCTCATGCCACGTCCGGGCCGGGTTTCCCAGCGCCGAGTGCGAGTCAGCCGTGGCACATCGCGCACACCCGCCGTGCCGCGCCCGGACAATGACGGAGTTTCCAGAAAGAACTGCTGGCAGGAAAACGGCGGGTCCCGATGACGGGTGCTGCGTGTGGGCAGGATGCGGCGCGAATGTCCGTCATGTTCCAGCACCCAGCTTTGCGCTACATCGGCCAGGTTGGCGGCCATGATCTGCTCCATCATCTGCGCGCGCACGGTGGGGGTGGTGGCCTCGATCAGGGTTTCCACGCGCCGGTGCATGTTGCGGCCCATCCAGTCGGCCGAGGACATGAAGACCCGCGCCTTGGCCGAAGGCAGCCCGCCACCGCCGCCGAAACAGATGATCCGACTATGTTCGAGAAACCGCCCGACGATGCTCTTGACCCGGATATTCTCGGACAGGCCCGCGATTCCCGGGCGCAAACCGCAGATGCCGCGCACGATGAGGCTGATCTTCACGCCCGCGCCCGAGGCGTCATAGAGCGCATCAATCAGTTCCTCGTCGATGATCGCATTCATCTTGGCCCAGATCGCCCCCGGTCGCCCGGCGCGGGCATGGGCCGCCTCGTCGGCAATCAGCCCCAGAAGGCGCGGCTTCAGCCCCAGAGGCGAGATGGTGAGCCGTTCCAGCCCCTCGGGCTCGGCATAGCCGCCCTCGTAGTTGAAAACCTTGGTGACATCGCGCCCCAGGGCCTCGTCGCAGGTGAACAGCGACAGGTCGGTATAGACAAGCGCGGTTTCGGGGTTGTAGTTGCCGGTCCCCAGATGGGTATAGGTTACCAGCCGCTCGCCCTCGCGGCGCACGACCATGCTCATCTTCGCATGGGTCTTGAGATGGGTGAATCCGTAGACCACATGGGCGCCAGCCCGCTCGAGCCTGCGTGACTGGCGGATATTCGCCGCCTCGTCGAAGCGCGCCTTCAGCTCGACCAGCGCGGTCACGGACTTGCCCGCCTCGGCGGCCTCGCACAGGGCATCGACGATGGGGGAATCATGTGACGTGCGATAGAGCGACTGCCGTATCGCCATCACCTGCGGATCGGCTGCGGCCTGGCGCAGGAAACGCACCACCGTGTCAAAGCTCTCGTACGGGTGATGCAGCAGCATGTCCTTCTGGCCGATGGTGGCAAAGACATCGCCCTCGTTATCGCGCAGCCGTTCCGGCAGGCGCGGGATGAAGGGGGTAAACAACAGGTCACGCCGCCCGGGCAGCACCATCTGTTCAAGATCGGCAATGCCCATGAATCCGTCCACCTCGATCACCTCGTCGGCGGTGACCGGCAATTCATCCATGATGACCTGCCGCAGGCTTTCGGGCGCGCCGCAGGTCAGCTTCATGCGCACCACTACCCCGCGGCGGCGGCGTTTCAGGGCGGTCTCGAACTCCCGCACAAGGTCCTCGGCCTCGTCCTCGATCTCGATATCGCTGTCGCGCAGCACGCGAAATGCGCAATGGCCGGTGACGCTATGGCCGGGGAACAGCTGACCGGCAAAGAGCAAAAGCAAGTCCTCGAGCCGCAGGAACCGGTCGACCCCCGTGCCATCGGCCAGCGGCACGAAACGGGCCACCTGCGAGGGCACCGGCAGAAGCGCGCGCAACGCGCCGCCATCGCTGTCGCGCTCCAGTTCGAGCGCCAGCGCAAAGCCGGTATTGGGAATGAAGGGAAACGGATGCGCCGGATCAATGGCCAGGGGCGAGAGGACCGGGAACACCTGCTCCAGGAAATAGGTCTCGAGCAAGGGCAGATCGGCCTTTGTGATATCCTCGCGCGCCAGGAGCACGATCCCCGCCCGGGCCATCTCGCCCGCAAGGGTGCGAAAGGCGGCCTGCTGATGGTCCATCAGGCGGCGCGCCTCGGTGTCGATCTGTGCCAGTTGCTCGGTCGGGGTCAGCCCGTCGATGGACAGTGTCGTATTGCCCGCGCGCGCCAGTTCGCGCAGGCCCGCGACCCGGACCGAATAGAATTCGTCAAGGTTGCGCGCCGAGATCGACAGGAACCGCAGCCGCTCCAGCAGCGGCACGCGCGGGTTCTCGGCCTCTTCCAGCACGCGCCAGTTGAAGCCGAGCCAGCTCATCTCGCGGTTGAAGAACCGGCGCGGGCCTGCGGGGTCGAAATCGGCGGGCACCGGCAGCGCAAACCCGGCGCGCAGGAAATCGGCCGGGGACATTGGGGCAGCGGCGGGGGCCTCGGCGCGGGTCATGGGCGCATTATGCGGGCGCGTCTTCGTCCTTGTCCAGCACACCCGCCCGCGTCAGCACCGCGCGCGCATAGGGCAGGGTCAGCGCCCGGCCCTCGGACAGCGCCGTGGCCTCGAGCAGCAACGCCAGATCACGCGCGGCGGCGAACGAGCGCTCCATCCGCACCACCAGCCAGGGGATGAGCCCTGCCTCGGGCGCAAGGCCACGGTCAGCGAACAGCTTGGCAAGGATCGCGGCCAGCAGCGCATCGTCCGGCGCCTCGATTCGCGCGATCGGCAAGGCCTGCACCCGGCTGGCCAGGTCAGGCAGGGCGATGTCCCATTTTGCAGGCGCCTGTACCCCCGTCAGCAGGATACGTCCGCCGGTTGCGGCCAGATGGTTCAGAAGATGGAAAAGCGGTTCTTCCGCCGCTCGTGGCAGCCGCTCCAGATCCTCGATGAGAAGCGCCGCGCCGGGGGCGGGCAGGGGGCCCGTGCGCAACTCGTCCGCGGCAATCATCATGGCCCCCGCATCTGCGGCCCAGATCCGCGCCAGATGCGTCTTGCCCGCGCCGCCCTCGCCCGTCAGCGCCATCCGCCCTCCGGGCCAGTCGCCACCGGTCACCATCACATGCGCGGCGCGGTTGCTCTCCGAGACGAAGAAATCCCCCGGCCCCATGGCCACCCCGGGCCACAGCTCCAGCGTCAGCTGCCGCGCGTTCATTCACCGCGCCCCCGATACAGGGCGCTCGCGCGGTAGCGCGCGACGCCATGGCGCGCCAGCACCGCCGCCACCGCCGAGACCGGCACCGCGACCAGCAGCCCCACGAATCCGAACAGTGCCCCCATGAGCGAGAGCGCGAAGATCACCCAGACCGGGTGAACGCCCACGCTGCCCCCGACAAGCCGCGGTGACAGGATGTTGCCCTCGACGAACTGGCCCACCACGAAGATCACCGCCACCAGCCCGATCTGCCACCATTCGCCCCAGAACTGCATCAGTGCGAGGCCCAGCGCCACGCCACCGCCGATCACCGCGCCCAGATACGGGATGAAAGAGATCGACCCGGCCAGGAAACCGGCCAGCAACCCCGAATCCAGCCCGACCAGCACCAGCGCCACCGCATAGAACGTGCCGAGGATCAGGCAGACCAGCGCCTGACCGCGCAGGAAGGCGGCCAGCGACCTGTCGATCTCGGTCATGATCTGGCGGATCTCGGGCGCATGCTCGCGCGGCAGCAGCCCGTCGATCTTCTCGAGCATCCGGTCCCAGTCCAGCAGCAGATAGAAGGCGATGACCGGCGCCAGCAGCAGGATCACCGCGACATTCACCGCGCTCATCACCCAGGCAAGGGCGCCCTGAAGGAATGCGGCGCCCCCTGAACGCAGGGCGTCACCCAGGCCGGCGATGCGGTCGCTGATCGACTCGGGCGCCCAGGGCATTTCGGGCATCCAGGTGGCGGCCAGATCGCGCAGGCGCGCCGCGATTTCGGGCGCCGCCTCGATCAGCGCGTTGACCTGCGCAAACAGCGCCGGCACCAGCAGGAACAGCACCAGCGCGGTAGCCAGCACCAGGAACAGCGCTACCCCTGTCACCGCCAGGATGCGCGGCACCCCGGCCCGGCCCAGCCTGCGCACCAGAGGGTTGAAGACATAGGCCAGCGCGCCGCCCAGGATGAAGGGCAAGAGCACGTTGCCCAGCCACCACAATGCAAACGCCCCGACCACTCCCGCCACGATCCACATGCGGGTCCGGGTCGCTCGGTCGGCGCCCGCATTCCTTGGCGGGGGGGGTGGCAGCCCGTCGTGGTCTCGCGCGCTCAATCCGCACCGCCAGTCGCACCGCCAGTCGCACCGCCAGTCGCGTCATCGGTCGCGCCAGGTCCCCGCCTCTGCCTGATTGCCGCCTGCGCCGCCGTCAGCCGTGCGGCGGGTACCCGGAAGGGAGAACAGGACACATAATCGAACCCTTCGGCGCGGCAGAACTCGATGGCGCGCCGCGTGCCCGCATGTTCGCCGCAGATGGCGATGACGATATCGGGCCGCCCCCGGCGGCCGCGCTCGGCGCCGATACGCAGCAACTCGCCCACCCCGTCCAGGTCAAGGCTGTGGAACGGGTCCTCCTCATAGACGCCCTGTCCCACATAGGCCGACATGAAACGCCCGGCATCGTCGCGCGACAGGCCATAGGTCATCTGCGTAAGGTCATTGGTCCCGAATGACAGGAACGTCGCATCCGCCGCGATCTCGGCCGCGCGCAGCGCCGCGCGGGGGGTCTCGACCATGACCCCCAGGCGATAGGCAAAGTCGCGCCCGGATTCCGATTTCACCTGCGCCGCAATCCGGTCCACCCGCTCGCGCACCAGTTCCACCTCGCGATGTGCCGAGACCAGCGGGATCATCACCTCGGGCACCACCGGATCGCCCGCCTCGTTGGCGATCACCGTGGCCTGAAAGATCGCCCGCGCCTGCATGTCGTAGATTTCCGGCACGGTCACACCCAGCCGCACGCCGCGCAGGCCCAGCATCGGGTTGTATTCCTGCAGGGCCTCGACCCGCGCCTCCACATCCGACAGCGGCAGCGCCAGCCCCTCGGCCAACTCGCGCATGCCAGCCTTGTCCGAGGGCAGGAATTCGTGCAGCGGCGGGTCAAACAGCCGGATACAGACCGGGCGTCCCTGCATGATGCGGAAGATCTCGGCGAAATCCTCGCGCTGCAGCGGCAACAGCCGCTCAAGCACGGCGCGGCGATCTTCGCCGCCCTCGGCAAAGATCATCTCGCGCATCAGGCCGATACGCGCCCCTTCAAAGAACATGTGCTCGGTGCGGCACAGGCCGATGCCCTCGGCGCGGAAATTGCGCGCGGTGGCGGCATCGCGCGGCGTGTCCGCATTGGCGCGAACGCCGATGTCGCGAAATTCGTCCGCCCATTCAAGGATTTCGGCACAGGCCCCATCCAGCGCGACCTCCTGCAACGCGGGCTCGCCCGCCAGCACCTCGCCGGACGAGCCATCCACCGTCACCAGATCGCCCACATGCAGCTCGCGCCCGTCGGGCGTGGTGACGATGCCGCGCCGCCGGTCGATCTCGAGCCCGGCAGCCCCCACCACGCAGGGCAGGCCCAGCCCGCGACCGATCACCGCCGCATGGCTGGTGATGCCGCCGCGCACGGTGACGACGCCGCTTGCGGCATGCATGCCGCGAATATCCTCGGGCGTGGTCTCGCGGCGCATGAGGATGCAACTTTCCCCGCGCGCTGCCGCGCCCTGCGACTCTTCGGCGGTCAGCACGATTCGCCCCGAGGCCGCCCCAGGGCTGGCGCCGATGCCCGTCACCAGCACATCGCGCGGCGCCTGCGGGTCCACTTGCCGGTGCATCAGTTCCGAGATCGCCGCCGGCGCCACCCGCATCACCGCGTCCTCGCGCGAAATCACCCCGTCGCGGGCCAGCGCCACGGCGATATTCACCGCCGCACGCGAATTGCGCGCCACGCGCACGCCATCCAGAATGCGCAGCTCGCCGTTCTCGAGCGTGAACTCGATCTGCATTTCCTCGCGCAGGCGGGAGCGGATGGACTCGCCATATTGCATCAACTGGGCAAATGCGGCGGGCGCGAGGTCTTCCAGCGACGGGCCCCCCTCGGCATGGGTCAGGTGGAAGGCCGCGCCGTCGGCCAGCGCGTCGCGACCCTGGCTCTGGCTCAAATAGCGCCCCTCGATTCGCGGCGATCCGGTGGCGCTGTCGACGAACTGGATCACCCCCGACCCTGATTCGCCCAACCCCACGCCCAGAGCCATCGCCTGTACCACAAGGCCCAGCCCGGCATCCGCAGGCGCCCCGCGCGCCTGCCGCAAGAGCCGTGCGCTCGTCCCTTCCCAGGCGCGGGCCATGGAGCGCAGCACCTCGGCCAGCTGATGGGCGATGGATTGCGGAAAGCGCTCGTCCGCCTCGGCCTCATAGGCCGCCAGCATGGCCCGCAGGGCATCGCGCGAGGGAAGGTCGGGCAGGTCGAAGGCATCGGGATCAAGACGGGCGACGTGAATCGCCCAGGACTGGATGAACCGCAGGTAAAGCGCGGTGGCCGCCCGCTCGCCGATGGCGGCGCACATGGTTTCATGCCGCGAATCGGTCATGCCGATATTCAGGATCGCCCCCGGGCCACCCCAGTCGGGGTCCAGCGACGACGGCCGCACCGACAGCAGCGGCGCCGGGCCAAAAGGCGCCAGCAGATCGCCCATCTCGGGCATCTGCCCGGCGGCGATGGCGCGCACCGCATCGAAGGACAGGGCCGCCGTTACCGGCACCGGCATCTCGAGGCGGACCAGACGTTGCAGGCATTTCGCGCGACCGCCATGCACCGAAGCCGACATCACGGCCGTGGGCGTGATGAGCGTGAAGGCCGGGATGGTGGCGGTTGCGGGCGCGGGCATGGGCCTTCCTTCGCAGGCTGCATCGTGCAGATGCAGCAAAGATAGGTGGATTGGCGCCGGGGGCAATGGCCTTGGTGTCCGGCCCGCCAGGTTGCAACCGTGCCGGTGGCCAATGGTTCCCGGGATTCGCGCGCCCGGAGGCGCGGCCGGCCGTTCAGAACCAGGCAGGCGGGGCAAGGCTGGCGGGACAAGGCAGGCGGGGGCTTTGCGCCCCCGCACCCCCCAGAGTATTTCCGCGAAGTTGAAGGGGAACGCGAACATTGCGTGAACTGGCTCTTTCTTGCGCCCGCGCGACGGGTTAGGATGGGGCATGAGTGACGCCGCCTCCCTCCCGCTCTCCGCCCGCGCCGCCGCCCGCCCGTCACGGGCGCCGTGGCTTGATGACCTGAACCCTGCACAGCGCCAGGCGGTCGAGGCGACCGAGGGGCCGGTGCTGATGCTCGCGGGCGCGGGCACCGGCAAGACCCGGGCCCTGACCGCGCGGATTGCGCAGCTCATCGCACTGGGGCGCGCGCGTCCGCATGAAATCCTCGCCGTCACCTTCACCAACCGCGCCGCGCGCGAGATGAAGATGCGTGTGGCACGTCTTCTGGGTGACACCGGCGAGGGGATGCCCTGGCTTGGCACCTTCCACGCCATCGGGGTCAAGATATTGCGGCGCCATGCCGAACTGGTCGGGCTCGGGTCCGGCTTCACGATCCTGGATATCGACGACCAGCAGCGGCTGATGAAACAGGTCATCATCGCCGCGGGCCTCGACGAAAAGCGCCTGCCTGCACGGCTGCTTGCGCAGATCATCGACGGCTGGAAGAACCGTGCCCTGACGCCGGACCGCGTGCCAGCGGCCGAGGGCGCCGAATTCGAGGGCCGCGTCACCGCGCTTTACGCCGCCTACCAGCGCCGCCTGCAGGAACTGAACGCCTGCGACTTTGGCGACCTGCTGCTGCATTGCCTGACGATCTTTCGCACGCATGAAGACATTCTGGTCCGGTGGCAGCAGCGGTTCCGCTATATTCTGGTCGATGAATACCAGGATACCAATGTTGCTCAGTATCTTTGGCTGCGGCTTCTGGCACAGGCGCATCGCAACATCTGCTGCGTGGGCGACGACGACCAGTCGATCTACGGATGGCGCGGCGCCGAGGTCGGCAACATCCTGCGCTTCGAGAAGGATTTTCCCGGCGCCCGTGTGATCCGGCTCGAGCAGAACTACCGCTCGACGCCGCATATCCTCGCGGCGGCCTCGGGCGTCATCGCCGCCAATCGCGGACGGCTGGGCAAGACGCTCTGGACCGACGTGACAGAGGGCGAGAAGCTCCGCCTCATCGGCCATTGGGATGGCGAGGAAGAGGCCCGCTGGATCGGCGAGGAAATCGAATCCCTGCAACGCGGCACGCGCGGGATGGATCCGTTCGGTCTTGACGATATCGCCATTCTCGTGCGCGCAGGCCATCAGATGCGTGCATTCGAGGATCGCTTTCTTGCCATCGGCCTGCCCTACCGCGTCATCGGCGGCCCGCGTTTCTATGAACGGCAGGAAATTCGCGATGCCATGGCCTATTTCCGCCTTGCGGTCAGCCCCGGCGACGACCTTGCCTTTGAACGGGTGGTGAACCTGCCGCGCCGGGGTCTGGGGGAAAAGGCCCTGCAGACCATCCAGGCCACCGCCCGGGCACAGGGGATGAGCCTTGCAGGCGGTGCCGAGGCCGCGCTGGTGGCGCGCGGTATCACGGGGCGCGGCGCGACCGGGCTGGGCGCGTTTCTGGGATTGGTGGCGCGCTGGCATGAATCGGTGCTGGCAGGGATGAACCATGTCGAGCTCGCGCAGGTGATCCTCGACGAATCCGGCTATACCGCCATGTGGCAGAATGACCGCTCGCCCGAGGCCGAGGGGCGGCTCGAGAACCTCAAGGAGCTGGTGAAGGCGCTCGAGGAATTCGACAATCTGCAGGGCTTTCTCGAACATGTCGCGCTGGTGATGGACAACGACACCAGCGCCACAGGCGAACGGGTCACGCTGATGACCCTGCATGCGGCCAAGGGGCTCGAATTTCCGGCCGTCTTCCTGCCGGGCTGGGAGGACGGGCTGTTCCCCTCGCAGCGCAGCATGGATGCGGGCGGTCTCGAGGAAGAGCGCCGCCTTGCCTATGTCGGCATCACCCGGGCGGAACGGCTTTGCGTGATCTCCTTCGCGGGCAATCGCCGGGTCTGGGGCCAGTGGCAGGCGGCGCTGCCTTCGCGCTTCATTGATGAGCTGCCCGAGGATCACGTCGAGTTGCTGACCCCGCCCGGCCTTTATGGTGGCCGCGCAGCCGCCGCCGCGCCTGACAATGGCGCATCGGATGTCGAGGCCCGCGCAGTCGCGGCCGATGTCTATAATTCTCCCGGCTGGAAGCGGCTGCAGTCACGCGGGATTCATCCCCAGGCACCCTCGCGGCAGGTGAAACGCGGCGAGGGGCCCTCCTTTGACCCCGGCGCGCGTGTGTTCCATCAAAAATACGGCTACGGCACCGTCAGTCATGTCGATGGCGACAAATGCGATGTCGCCTTCGATCACGCGGGCGAGAAGAAGGTGATCGCAAGCTATCTCGTGGCCGGGGCGCAGGCGGGCGAGATGCCGTTCTAAAGCATGTTGCGCAAAAGTGGGAATCGGTTTTGCGCTTCCCGAACATGCGAAATCAAACAGCATGTTGCGCGAGAGTGGGAACCGGTTCTGCGCTTCCCGGACATGCGCTAGCGTGGCCGCTCGAGCGCCAGCGTCACCAGCCCCGCCACCAGCCCCCAGAAGGCCGCGCCGATCCCCAGCACCGCCACGCCTGACGCGGTGACGACCATGGTGATGATGGCGGCAAATCGCGCCCCGCCCTGCGCCATGGTCGCGGTCAGCGCCCCGGTGATCGGCCCCAGCAGGGCCACGCCCACCAGCGCCTCCATGACCGACACCGGCAGCGCGGCCAGCAGCGCCACCACCAGCGGCCCCGACAGTCCCAGTGCGATCCAGGACGCGCCATAGGCAAAGGCCACCCGCCAGCGCTGTGCGGGGTCGGCATGGACATCGTCGCCAAGGCAGATCGCGGCGGTGATCGCGGCCATGTTCACCGTATGCGCGCCAAAGAAGGCGGCCACCGCCGACAATGCGCCGCTGACCGTCAGCGCGGGCCCCACCGGCGGCGCATAGCCCGCCGCGCGCAAGGTCGCGAAACCCGGCAGATTCTGCGAAGCCATCGTCACCAGATACAGCGGCAGGCCCAGCCCGATGATCGCGCCTGCGGTGAATTCGGGCATCACCAGCACCGGACGCGGGGCGACAAATGCCCCCTCGACCGGCGCGGCTGCGCCCGTGAGGAAGGCCAGTCCCACCCCCAGCGCCAGCGCGGCCAGCACCGCATAGGACGGATTCACCCGCCGCAGCACCAGGAAGGCCAGCACCATCGGCAGGACGCTTGCCGGTTGGGCCAAGGCGGCGGGCGCCAGGGCCAGCACGAAGGGCAGGAGCACACCGGCCAGCATCCCCGCCGCGACCCCGTCGGGGATACGCGCGATCAGCCGCGCCAGCGGGCGGACCAGCCCGGTGAGAAGGATGAGCAGCGCAGCGGCGATGAAGGCGCCCACGGCCTCTTCCATGCGGATGCCGGTCGTCGCCGCGATCAGGGCCGCACCCGGCGTGGACCAGGCCAGGATGACCGGGGTCCGCGCCCATATACTCAGCCCGATGGTGCCGATTGCCTTGGCGAAACAGACCGCGAGCACCCAGCTTGCCGTCTGCGCGGCCGTAGCCCCCACCGCCTGCGCGGCCGCCAGCACCAGCGCGATGGTCGAGCCGTAGCCCACGAATGCCGCGACCACTGCGGCCGAGATCATCGACGCCGGGACCAGAGGTTGCGGCGCGGCGGCAGAGGTCATGTGTCCTCCCCGTGCCGCCCCGGGCCGCGCCGGATCATATGCACCTGCACGCCGTCGCCTTCGGTCAGCGACAGGTGGTCATGGCCGGACTCATGGCAGAAATGCGGCAGGTCGATCCGCGCCATCGCATCCGTGGCCAGCACCCGCACCAGCGCGCCCTCGGGCAAGGACAGCAGCACCTTGCGCGCGCGCAGCACCGGGAGAGGACACAGCAGGTCGCGGGCGTCCACCTCGACCTCGCTGCCGGTCTCCGTCACGCGGCGCGCGCCTTCAGCACCGCGCGTCCCGCATAAAGCGCGCTGGTGCCGAGCAATTCCTCGATACGGATCAGCTGGTTGTATTTCGCCAGCCTGTCCGAGCGCGACAGCGAGCCGGTCTTGATCTGCCCGCAATTCGTGGCGACGGCGAGATCGGCAATGGTCGCATCCTCGGTCTCACCCGACCGGTGCGACATGACGCAGGTGAAGCCTGCGCGATGCGCCATCTCGACCGCCTGGAGGGTCTCGGTCAGCGTGCCGATCTGGTTGACCTTCACCAGCAGGGAATTGGCCGAGCGCTCCTCGATACCGCGCGCCAGCCGTCCGGGATTGGTCACGAACAGATCGTCGCCCACCAGCTGCACCCGGTCGCCCAGCCGCTCGGTCAGCAGGCGCCAGCCGTCCCAGTCATCCTCGGCGCAGCCATCCTCGATCGAGGCGATGGGGTAATCGGCGACGAGACTGGCCAGGAATTCCACATTCTCGGCCGTCGAAAGGCTCAGCCCCTCGCCCTTCATCTCGTAGCGGCCGTCCCTGAAATATTCCGTCGCAGCGCAATCGAGCGCAAGGACCACATCCTCGCCGGGGCGATAGCCCGCAGTCTCGATCGCCTTGAGCAGGAAATCCAGCGCCGCGCGGGCCGAGGACAGGTTCGGCGCAAAGCCGCCCTCGTCGCCGACGCCGGTGCCCAGACCCGCCTTGCCCAGTTCCGCCTTGAGCACGTGAAAGATCTCGGCCCCGATCCGCACGGCGTCGCGAATGGATTCGGCCGCCACCGGCATGAGCATGAATTCCTGCATGTCGATGGGGTTGTCGG
>JACDJA010002396.1_pt1 | contig 13494 bp, 12 predicted proteins | sample 7449241 | NCBI WGS metagenome assembly JACDJA01 (sample SAMN14253289, study PRJNA609438) | sludge metagenome | isolation source: initial anaerobic sludge | collected 2018-12-20 | reverse complement strand
TGAACCTGCCGGGCTGGAAGGAAGAGCTGCCGGTGATCCTGTGCCTCGTCGACCTAGACGACGGTCCGCGGATGTACGCGCAGCTCACCGACTGCGCCCCCGAGGACGTCCGCATCGGCATGCCGGTGCGCGCGCACTTCGCGGCGATCAGCGAAGAGGCGGGCGTGCCCCGCTTCCGGCCCGCCTGAGAAGCGCAGTCCGGACAACCGAACGCGCTTCGAATCCACCCGGGAACGCCGCCCGTCGAGAAAGGCGGTGACCCGCTCCGGGCGCGAGCCCGACATCAAGGCAGGCTTCGGCCTGGCGACAGGAGGCAGATCCATGAAGCAGGACCGGTTCCAATCGGGTCGAAGAGTCGTGCTGCGCGCCGGCGTCGCTGCGACGTTGGCCGCAGGGTTCGGCACGGCGCACGCCGCCGACCATCCGCCCGTCGACATCGGGCACATCAGCGCACCCTTCGGCACGGGTTCGTACGTGCTCGGCTCGGCACTCGAGGAGATCTCGAAGAAGAAGCACCCGTGGCTGCGCATCACGCATTCGGAGAGCCCGGGCTTCGTCTTCAACATCCGCAGGCTCGACAAGGAGCCGGCGCTGAAGAAGACGATGATCATCGGCTCCGGATCGGGCGTCAGCGGCCTGGCCACCGCCGGCGAGAAGCCGTTCGACAAGAAGTACCCGCCGCTGAAGCTGATCGCGAACTACAACCTCACCGCCGTCTGGCTCGCGACGCTCGACCCGAACATCAAGTCGGTGAAGGACCTCGCCGGCAAGAAGATCGCCCTCGGTCGCGCGCCGCAGATCAACTGGACGGTGCAGCCGGAGTGGACGCTGCGCTACGGCTGGGACCTGCCCAAGGGCAAGGTCGACATCCAGTACGTCGGACCGAAGGAAGCGATCGACGCGCTGCTCGACGGCACCGCCGACGCCGCAGTGGTCGGCGGCTACTTCGACCCGCTCACCAACAAGCTGGAACTCAGCCCGCAGACCGTCGAATTCCTCGCCTCGGGCCGCAAGGTCACGCACCTGCAGTGGGGAACGCCCGCGGTCAAGAAGACGATCGAGCACGGCATGAACATGGTGCCGATCACGATCCCGGCGAACACGATCGAAGGCGTCTCGCAGCCGCTTGAGGTGTTCGCCGACACGGCCGCGTGGATGGTCGCCCCGGAGTTCCCCGAGGACATCGCCTACGAGGTGACGAAGATGGTCATCGAGAACATCAAGACCTTCGGCGAAGTGCACGCGCTCGGCAAGCTGATGTCGCCCGAGGCGATGGCCTACGGTTGGGAGACGAAGGACATCCACCCGGGTGCCCTGCGGGCGTACCGCGAAGCGGGCGTCATCAAGCCGTAAGCGCCGGAACGTTCCGCGAGCCGCCGTGCGCACACCGGCCGTCGAGTTCTTCTTCGACTGCTCGAGCCCCTGGACCTACCTCGCCTTCGAGGAGGTCCAGCGGGTCGCGCGCGAAACCGGCGCCGCGATCGAATGGCGCCCGATCCTCGTCGGCGGCGTGTTCAACGCGGTGAACCCGTCGCAGTACGAGGCGCGACGCAACCGCGTCGCGCCGAAGGAAGCCTACGTCGCGAAGGACCTTGCCGACTGGGCCCGTCGGTACGACCTGCGCATCGCCTGGCCGCCGACGGTGTTCCCCGTCAACAGCGTGTCCGCGATGCGCGGCTGCGTGGTCGCGGCCGGCAGCGGGCGTCTCGTCGAGCACGCGCGCGCCGTCTTCGAAGCGTACTGGCGCGACGACCTCGACATCTCGAAAACCGAAGTGCTCGACGCGATCCGCGCCCGGTGCGGGCTCGATCGCGACGTCTACTTCGCCGGGATCGCCGATCCCGGGATCAAGGCGCAGCTTCGCCGCAACGTCGACGAGCTGATCGCGCGCGGCGGCTTCGGATCGCCGACGACCTTCGTCGGCGGCACCGACATGTACTTCGGCAACGACCGGATGCCGCTCGTGCGCGACGCGATCCTGAAGCTCGCCCAGTAATACGGATCGATCATCAGTGATCCCGCGACGCCGGCAACGGCGTCGCAGAGGGATTCGGCAGTCGAGGAGACGGGGTCATGGAAGGCAACAATCGGAAGACGGTCGACTGGCTGCTGCTGGCGCTGGGCCTCGCCATGTTCGGCTACCACATGGTGTCGACGCAGTACCTGTTCCTCGGGGCGTACGAGCACCAGAACGTTCACCTCGCGTTCACGCTCGTGCTGCTGTTCCTGAACGGGATGCGCAAGGCGAAGACCGGCTGGGGGATGGCGATGCACGGCGTGCTCGTCCTGCTCAGCCTCGCAGCCACCGTCTACGTGCAGTTGAACCTCGGCCACCTCGAGGAGGTGATCGGGTATCCCGAGCCGACCGACCTGATCGTCGGCATCCTGCTGATCGTGCTCGTCGTCGAGGCGACGCGGCAGGCGTGGGGCCTGACGCTGCCGATCGTCGCCGGCGTGTTCGTCGCCTACTTCGTCTTCGGGCACCACCTTAGCGGCCAGCTGCACCACCGCCCGTTCACCGTCGAGTACATCGTCTCGTACCTGAGCATCGGGCTCTCGGGGATCTACGGCACCTTCCTGTCGATCTCGGCGAACCAGGTCTTCCTCTTCGTCGTGTTCGGGGCGCTGCTCGGCGTCATCCGCGTGAACGATTTCTTCTTCGAGGCCGGCAAGATCCCCGGGCGCGTGATGCAGGGCGGGCCGGGACAGACGGCCGTCGTCTCGAGCGCGCTCGTGGGCATGGTCTCCGGCGCGGCGGTCGCCAACGTCGCGATCACCGGCGCCTTCACGATCCCGTTCATGAAGAAGGTCGGCTACAAGCCCGAATACGCCGGCGCCATCGAGGCGACGGCGTCCACCGGCGGGCAGCTGATGCCGCCGGTGATGGGCGCGGCCGCGTTCATGATGGCGTCGTTCCTCGGCGTGCCCTACGCCGACGTGATGGTCGCCGGGATCATCCCCGCCATCCTGTACTTCTGGGGCGTGATGCTCGGCGTGCAGTTCCTCGCCGTGCGACAGGGAATCCGCGCGCCGCTCGAGGCGATCGACTTCAAGCTGATCCTGCGCAGGCTCCCGCTGTTCGCGCTGCCGCTCGCGGTCCTCGTCGTGATGCTGCTGATGCAGTACAGCCCTGCGCTCGCGGCGTTCTGGGCGATCCTGCTGTCGATCGGCCTGAGCTACATCGGGCGCGAGACGCGGCCGAAGTTCCTCGACCTCCTCCAGTGCCTGGCGGGAGGCGCGCTGATCGGGGCGCAGATCGCGATCTCGCTCGCGATCGTCGGGCTGATCGCGCAGACGCTGATCACCACCGGCCTCGGCACGAAGATCGCCGGGCTGGTCGAGATCCTCAGCGCCGGAAACCTGCTGATCGCGCTGCTGGCGACGATGATCGTCTCGATCGTGCTCGGCTGCGGCGTTCCGACCACCGCCGCGTACGCGCTGGTCGCCATCGTCGTCGTGCCGATGATCACGAAGCTCGGCGTCGAGCCGGTGTCCGCGCACTTCTTTGCGTTCTATTTCGCGGTGATCTCGGCACTGACGCCGCCGGTCGCGCTCGCCGCGCTCGCCGGCGCCGGGATCGCCGGAGCGAACTACTTTAAGACGTCGCTCAGCGCCTTCAAGCTCGCGATCTCCGGATTCATCATCCCGTTCCTGATCGTCTTCAATCCCGTCCTCGTGCTGCGCCAGTCCGACTGGGTCTGGGCGCTCGGCTCGCTGGTGGCGATTCCGCTCGGGATGACCACGCTCACCGCGGCGCTGTACGGCTGCGGATTGACGCTCTTCACCTGGCGCGAGCGCGCGCTGGCGGTGTTCTGCACCGCGATGATGGTGGGGTACGCGTCGTTCCGCCACGTCGACGAATGGCCGCTCGAGTACCCGATGCTCGCCCTCGGCTGCGCCTCGTTCGTCGCGCTGCTCGTGATGCAGCTGCGTGCGCAGCGCGCGCAGGCGAGGACGCGAACGCCGCCGGCGTCGACCGTCGGGCTCGAGTCCTCGGTCGCGCGCTGAGAACCGCTACTGAACGCAGGAGAAGCAGACGATGCAAACCCCGAACACCGACGCCGCGGCGTCGTCGAGCCACCGCCTCGTGTCGGGCCGGTTCCGCTGGGAAGACCCGCTGCTGCTCGAGGAGCAGCTCACCGACGACGAGCGGATGATCCGCGACAGCGCGAATCGCTACGCGCAGGAACGGCTGATGCCGCGCATCCTGCTGCAGAACCGTCACGAGGATTTCGACCGCGAGATCCTGAACGAGATGGGCGAGCTCGGATTCCTCGGCGCGTTCATCGACGGCTACGGCTGCGCGGGCATCGGCTTCGTCGCGAGCGGCCTGATCATGCGCGAGCTCGAGCGCGTCGACACCGCGTACCGGTCGTCGGCGAACATCCAGACGATGGTGATGGACGTCCTCTACAACTTCGGCAGCGAGGCGCATCGCGAGAAGTACCTGCCGCGGATGGCCACCGGCGAGCTGGTCGGCGCGTTCGGCCTGACCGAGCCCGACCATGGCAGCGACCCGGCGTCGATGAAGGCGCGCGCGCGCACGACGTCGGGCGGGTACGTGCTGAACGGCACGAAGACCTGGATCACGCACGCGCCGGTGGCGGACGTCTTCGTCGTGTGGGCGAAGAACGACGAAGGCGTCGTTCGCGGCCACGTCGTCGAGCGCGGCGCGAAGGGCCTGTCGACGCCGAAGATCGAGGGCAAGTTCTCGATGCGCGCATCTCCGACGGGCCAGATCATCCTCGAGGACGTCTTCGTCCCCGAGGAGGACGTGCTGCCGAACGTCGTCGGGCTGAAGGGGGCGTTCGCCGGGCTGAACAACGCGCGCTTCGGGATCTGCTGGGGCGCCTGGGGCGCAGCCGAGTTCTGCTGGCACACGGCGCGCAACTACGCGCTCGAACGCAAGCAGTTCGGCCGGCCGCTCGCCGCCAACCAGCTCGTGCAGAAGAAGCTCGCCGACATGCAGACCGAGATCGCCGTCGGGCTGCAGTCGTGCCTGCGCCTGAGCCAGCTGCGCGACCAGGGCAAGGCCGCACCCGAGATGATCTCGCTGCTGAAGCGATACACGGCGGCCAAGGCGCTCGACATCGCGCGCGAGGCGCGCGACATCCTCGGCGGCAACGGCATCTCGGACGAGTTCCACGTCGTCCGCCACATGATGAACCTCGAGGTGGTCAACACGCTCGAGGGCACGCGCGACATCCACGCGCTCGTGCTCGGGCGCGCGCAGACGGGCATCTCCGCGTTCACCTCCTGAACCGACAATCGACCGACCCCAGACGACACGCATGACCGGCATGGACGACATCACCGCACGAGCCCGCAACGGCACCGTTCTTCTCGACGCAGACACCGTGGCGGTCGTCGGCGCATCGCCCGACGACAACAAGATCGGCGGCAAGCCGATCCGCTTCCTGCGCGAGTTCGGCTTCCGGGGACGCGTCTGCCCGGTCAATCCCCGCTACGAGGAGATCGGCGGGCACCGCTGCTACCCCGACGTCGTCTCGATCGAAGGGCCCGTCGACGTGGCGATCCTAGCGGTTCCGTACCAGCACGCGCAGGCGGTGGTCGAGCAGTGCGTGCGCAAGGGCGTGCGGCAGATCGTGATGTTCAGCTCCGGCTACGCGGAGACCGGCGCCGAGGGCGCCCGGCGCCAGCAGGCGATCCTGCAGGCGCTCGCCGGCAGCGGCACGCGCCTGCTCGGGCCGAACTCGCTCGGCGTCGCAAACCTCTCGTCCGGATTCATCGCGAACTTCGGCCAGGCCTTCGAGCTGCCCGCCGGCGTCCTGCGCACCGGGCGGGCCGGCTTCGTCTCGCAGAGCGGCGCCTTCGGCACCTTCATCTTCACGTTGAGCGCCGAGCAGGGGCTCGGCTTCAAGTACTTCGCGGTGACCGGCAACGAGGGCGACATCACCGTTAGCGAGCTCATCGACGCGATGATCGACGACGACGAAGTCGACCTCGTCGCCGGCTACGTCGAGGGCGTGCGCGACGGCCGCCGGTTCCTGCAGGTCTGCGAGAAGGCGCGTGCAGGCGGAAAGCCGCTGGTGCTCGTCAAGAGCGGGCGAACCGCCGGCGGCAGCGCGGCCGCGCTGTCGCACACCGCGGCAATCGCCGGCGCCGACGAGGTCTACGAGGCGGTCTTCCGGCAGACGGGCGCGATCCGCGTCGACGACGAGCAGGAAATGCTCGACGTCGTCACGTTGATGCGGTCGCACAAGCCGATGCACGGCCGCCGCGTCGGCGTACTGACGATGTCCGGCGGCGCAGGCGTGCTGATCGCCGACGCGCTCGAGGACAACGCGCTCGAGCTCGCGCGACTCGACCCCGAAACCGAGACCGCCCTCGGGCGGATCGTTCCCGAGTTCGGCTCGACGCGAAATCCGGTCGACCTCACCGGCCAGTTCCTGAGCGAACCCGCGATGCTCGAGGCGGCGCTCGAGTGCCTGCTCGACGACGCCAACGTCGATGCCGTCGTGCTGTTCCTCGGACTCGGCCGGCGGTACGGCGAGCAGATCGCGCAGACGTTGCGCAAGGTGAGCGCAAGAGCCGCCAAGCCGTTGCTCGTCGCATGGATCGCCGGCCCCGCGGCCGTCATCGAGCGGCTTCGCGCCGAAGGCGTTCCCGTGCTGCCGAGCCCGACGCGCACGATCCGCGCGCTCGGCGCGCTCGCACGTTTCGGCGAAGCGCACGCGCGCGGGCCGCGCTCGTTCTCGATCGACGAGTCGCCGGCCGAGCCCGTCGTGCCTTCGGGAAGCGCCGGACGCTGCTCGGAGGCGCAGACCAAGGCGCTGCTCGAGCGCTACGGCATTCGCCGGCTTCCCGAGTCGCTGGTTCGCAGCGAGGACGACGCGGTCGCGCGCGCGGGCTCGATCGGATATCCGGTCGTGCTGAAGGTCTGCGCGGCCGACCTCCTGCACAAGACCGAGGCCGGTGCGGTCGCGCTGAACCTACGCGACGAAGCCGCGGTGCGCGCCGCCTACCGCCGGATTCTCGAGGGCGCCCGGCGCCACTCGCCGGGGCTCGAGGTCGACGGCGTGCTGGTCTCGCCGATGGCCGACGACGGCGTCGAAGTGATCGTCGGGGCGCGGCGCGATCCCGTCTTCGGTCCGGTCGTCCTGGTCGGCTCGGGCGGAATCTACACCGAGGTGCTGCGCGACGCGGCGATCGGCGTCCTGCCGCTCGCCGAAGGCGAAGCCGCGGAACTGATCCGCTCGCTGCGCGTGCATCCGTTGCTCGCCGGCGCACGCGGCAAGCCGCCGGCGGACGTCGACGCGCTCGCCGCCTGCGTCGAAGGCGTGGCGAAGCTGATGCTCGAGCACCCGGAGGTGTCGGAGATCGAGATCAACCCGATGCGCGTGCTCGAGCGAGGCCGCGGAGCGGTGCCGCTCGATGCACTGATGGTCGTGCAGCCGGTGGAAAACGGTGCGCCGCACGGCCCGCAGGGGACGCGCCCGTGACCGCTGCGGCGCGCAGGCAGGAGAAGTTCCTCTCGGTGGCGCAGGCCGCCGATCTGGTCGAAGACGGCATGACCGTCGCGGTGGGCGGGTTCATCAACAGCGGGCACCCGATGCCCGTCGTGCGCGAGCTGATCCGGCGGCGGCGCAAGGCGCTGACGATCGTCGGTCCGGCCTCCGGCGGCCTCGATCTCGACCTGCTGGTCGCAGGCGGCTGCGTGCGAAAGCTCGTGAGCTGCTACTTCGGCGCGGAAACGCTCGCGCCGATCTCGCCGATGATCCAGCACGCCGCACAGCGCGGCGAGATCGAGATCTTCGAGTGCGACGAAGGGATGTATTACGCCGCGTTGCACGCCGGATCGCAGCGACTGCCCTTCCTGCCGGTGCGCGCCGGCGTCGGAACGAGCTACCCCGACGTCAATCCGGCGTTGAAGCCCTTCGCCGACCCGATCCGCGGCGAGCCGCTGCTCGCGATCCCGGCGATCCGTCCCGACGTGGCGTTCGTCTACGCCGCCGTGTCGGACGCCTACGGCAACGCGCAGCACGTCGGCACGGGCTACGGCGACCGGTCGCTGTACCGCGCGGCCGAACGCACGGTCGTCTTCGCCGAGAAGATCGTGGCGAACGAGGAGATCCGGCGCGATCCGGCGCGGACCTCGATTCCGGGTGCCTACGGCGTCGTTCGCGCGCCGTTCGGATCGCACCCGTTCGCGAGTCCCGGCTGCTACCTGCCCGACGAGGAGCACCTGCGCGAGTACCTGGCCGCCTGCCGCTCGCTCTTGCGCTCGGACGATCCGCAGCCGCTGCGCGCGTACCTCGACCGATACGTATACGGCCCGGAGGACTACGTGGACTATCTCGAGACGATCGGCCTGCGACGGCTGCTGTCGCTCTCCGAGTACTGAGCCGGCAGCGAATCGCGATGAACGTCACCGAACCTTCCTGCGCCGTCGACGAGCTGAACGCCGTCTTCCTGTCGCGCCAGATCGCCGACGGCGAGCGCGCGCTCGTCGGCGCGAACGTTCCCGTGCCGCGCGCGGGCGTCCTGCTCGCCCACCTGCATCACGGTCCGAACATGATCGTGATGCTCGCGCACACGCGCACGAACCTGTACGACGAACCGCGCCTGCCCGGCTTCGACTCGCTGACCGACTGGCGGCAGTCGCGCTGGGCCGAGTCGCAGTACATCCACGACGAGGTCTTCGACGCGTTCGACAAGATGACCGACCTCTTCGCGGTCGGCGCGCTGCAGATCGATCCGCATGGAAACGCGAACCTGATCGGCGTCGGCGACGAATACCGTCGCCTGCGCTTCCGCGGCCCGGGTGCCGTCGGCACGCCGAGCGCCGCGGTGTCGATCGGCCGCTACTACCTCTACGTCGCCTCGCACGACCGGCGCATCTTCGTCGAGCGGTGCGACTTCGTCTCGACCTTCGGCTGGGGAGAAGGCGGCGACCACCGGCAGCGGCTCGGCTTTCCCGGAGGAGGCCCGCGCTTCTGCATCACGCCGCTGTGCGTCTTCGATTTCGAGGAGCGCAGCAAGCGCATGCGGCTGCACTCGCTGCATCCGGGCGTGAGCGTCGACGACGTGCTTCGCAACACCGGGTTCGAGCCGATCGTTCCGGCGCACGTCCCGCAGACCGAAGCGCCGACCGCCGCCGAGCTGCGCCTGCTGCGCGAGCGCGTCGATCCGGGCGGGATCCTCCGCAGGCGCGCGAACAACGGATAGCCACGGGAAAGGGAGCGCAACGACGATGGACTTCAGCCTGAACTCGGAGCAGGAGATGCTGCGCGACTCGGTCGCGCGCTTCGTGCGTGCCGAGTGCGACGAGAACCTCTTCCGCCGAATGGACGAGGAGGCGTACTACCCGGACGACCTGTACCGCCGCATGGGCGAGCTCGGTTTCATCGGCATTCCGCTGCCCGAGCAATACGGCGGCACCGGCCTCGGCTGCGTCGAGTCGGCGCTGTTCCAGGAGGAGCTCAGCAAGCGGCTCCTGCCGCTGCAGATGACGTTCCAGGTGTCGATCCTCGCCGCCGGCGTCGCGATCCTCGACCTGGGCTCGGACGAGCAGAAGGAGCGCTTCCTTCCGCCGCTCGCGCGCGGCGAGACGAAGTTCTCGATCGCCTACACCGAGCCCGACGCCGGAAGCGACGCGGCGTCGATCCGCACGGCCGCCGTGCGCGACGGCGACGGCTTCCGGATCGACGGGCAGAAGATCTTCATCACCGGCGCCGACATCGCCGACTACCTGCTCGTCTCGACGCGCACCGATCGCGACGCACCGGCCCGCGAGGGCATCACCGCATTCATCGTCGACGCACGCGCCGAAGGGGTTGGCGTGCAGCCGATCCGCAAGCTCGGCGTCAAGGCCAGTTCGTACTGCGCGGTGTTCTTCGACGGCGTGCGCGTCCCCGCCGACCGCGTGGTGGGTGGCGTCGGCCGCGGCTGGGGGGTCGTCAGCCACAGCCTCGAGCTCGACCGCATCGGCGCGGCGGCTCGCTGGGTGGGCTTCGCGCAGGAAGCGCTCGACTACGGACTCGAGTACGCGAAGACGCGTACGCAGTTCGGCAAGCCGATCGGACGCTTCGCCGAGATCCGCGAGATCTTCGCGCAGATGCAGACCGAGCTCGACGCCGCTCGCCTGCTCACCTACCGGGCGGCACAACGCTTCGACGCGAAGCAGGAGTGCCGCAAGGAGGCGTCGATGGCCAAGCTCTTCGCATCCGAGCTCGTGATCCGGCTCACGCGGAACATGATGCAGGTGCTCGGCGGCTACTCGTATGCGATGGAGTACCACGCGCAGCGGTTCCTGCGCGACTGCCAGTTCGCGACGATCGGCGCCGGCACGTCGCAGATCCAGCGACAGATCATCGGGAAGGCGCTGGGGCTCTAGGAATTTTCCCCGGGATCGCCGCGTCGGCCGGCCCCCGGGGTGTTGTCGAGCACGTGGTTTCCGAGGATCACCGCGGTGAAGCTGCCGACGAAGACGCGCGAGTTGCCCACGAGCACTTCGCACTCGACGTGGCGCTTGCGTTCCTCGACGTTCACGATGCGTGCGTGCGCGACGACGGTCTCACCGGCGCGGACCGGCGCAAGAAAGCGCGATTCGGCCTTGCCGAGCACGACGTACTCGTCGTTCACCGCGAGCATCGCCGCATAGTCGGCAACGCCGAACACGAAACCGCCGTGCACCAGCCCGCGCTCGTCGACCGCCATCCGGTCGGTCGTGTGCAACTCCACGGTGGCGCTGCCCTCCCCGAGCTGGGTCGGCCGCCCGACGAGGTCGGAATCGGCGCGTCGGTGCGTGTTCTGTTCCATGTAGTCGGTCCTTCGCTGTCAGCCGATACCGGCGGGTGCCTGCGCCGCGGGCCGCAAGAGCCGGCGTCCGGTCGTCTTCGTTGCGTGCGACCCTTCGTCGATCGGACGAAGGTTCAGGTTGTAGCGGTAGTGGTCCACCCGGTAGTGCGTGCGCCCCATCTGGATCGCCTGGCCGTCCGTTGCGAGGAATACGCGGTCGACGACGAGCAGGGGATCGCCGGGCGCCACGAGAAGCGCGTCCGCGATGTCGTCGGGAGCACGCGTCGCCCAGAGCGATTGGCGGATCTCGCCGAGTGCGACGCCGGCGCTCTCGCACAGCGCCATGACGACGAGCTTGCGCTCGCGCAGCAGCCTGCGGAAGTTGCGCGACCGGACGATCGGAGTCATGGCCGGATGATGATAGACGTCCGACATCATGAAGCGCTCGTTCTGCACCGACCGGACGTTTCGCATCGCGTGCAATCGCTCGGGCCGATCGAGTCCGAAACCGCGCCAGACCCAGTCGGGCGCCTCGACGACGCCGGACGACAGCGTCGTCATCTCCGACTGGCTGGTCGTCATGTCGATCTCGGCGATGCTGCCGAGTCCCCAGGCGGCGCGAATCGGCTCGCGCGGCAGCACGAAGGTGCCGCGGCCGGCGAAGCGCTCCACCCGCCCCTTGTCGAGAAGCACCTTCATCGCGCCACGTGCGGTGATCGCGCTCACGCCGTACATCGCGGCGAGCTTCGACTCCGTCGGCAGCTGTGCACCCACCGGATATTCGCCTGCGTCGATCTTCCGTTCCAGCTCGGTGGCGAGCTGGTAGTAGAGCGGAACGAAAGTCGTCGACGCGGAGCCCTTCGTCGTCGCCCCTTCCCGCGGCCGCCGGCCGATTTTCGGAACGGATTCACCTCGCACCGCGTTGCCCCCCTGGTTGACATGGTGGCGCACGCTCTGCCACCATGGCTTGCATAATATTATAAGAAATAGCACGGGGCGCCAGACGCGCCCTTCGGGCAACCGGCCAGGAGACACGCCGTTGGCTTCCGATTCGAACGGCAGCGCGTTGCTTTCCGTGCGCGGCGTTTCGCTGCAGTACAAGACGAAGGACCGTCTGGTCACCGCCACCTACCGGGTCGACTTCGACGTGCATCGGTGCGACCGATACGTGATGCTCGGCCCGTCCGGCTGCGGCAAGTCCACCTTGCTGAAGGCCGTCGGAGGCTACATGGCTCCGGTCGAGGGAGAGATCGTCCTCGACGGACGCCGAATCAAGGGTCCGGGCCCCGACCGAATGATGGTTTTCCAGGAGTTCGACCAGCTGCTCCCGTGGAAGACGGTGAAGCAGAACGTCGTCTTCGCTCTCACGTCGAGCGGCAGGCTGCGCGGCAAGGCCGCCGACGAGAAGGCGATGCACTACATCGAGAAGGTGAACCTGAGCGCCTTCGCCGACTCGTATCCGCACATGCTCTCCGGGGGCATGAAGCAGCGCGTCGCGATTGCGCGCGGAATGGCGATGGAGCCCGACATCCTCCTCATGGACGAGCCCTTCGCCGCGCTGGACGCGCTCACGAGGCGAAAGATGCAGGAGGAGTTGCTGCAGCTGTGGAACGACACGCGCTTCACGGTTCTCTTCGTCACGCACTCGATTCCAGAGGCGGTGAGGATCGGCAACCGCATCCTCCTGCTCACGCCGCATCCGGGACAGGTGAAGGCCGAGCTGTCGAGCGACGGCAGCGATGCCGTCGACGAGGCCGGACGACGGCTCAGCGACCGGATCCACGAGATGCTCTTCGCGGACAACGTCGAATCGGGCAAGGAATTCGCGCATGCCTGAGCTCCGGATGCAACGCCCCGCCTTTGCCCGCCCGGCGCGCCCCGACCAGCCCCTCCACGTCGTCGAGCAGCCGCTCTCCGCGTGGGAACGCGCGTGGGACCGGGCCTGGGTGCGCAAGACGGTCCTGCTCGCGCTGCTGGCGGCGATCTGGCAGGCGTACGCGGTGCACCTCGACAACCCGTTGCTGCTGCCGACGCTGACCTCGACGATCGCGGCCCTGTGGGAAGGCATCGTGCAGGGCGGCCTGCTCGAGAAGGCGTGGTACTCGATCCGCGTTCTCCTCGTGGGCTACGCGGCAGGACTCGCGCTCGCGACCCTGCTCACCGTGCTCGCGATCACGACGCGCCTGGGATCGGACCTGCTTGAGACGCTGACGGCGATGTTCAACCCGCTGCCCGCGATCGCCCTGCTGCCACTGGCGCTGATCTGGTTCGGGCTCGGCAACGGCTCGATCGTCTTCGTGCTGATCCACTCGGTTCTCTGGGCGGTTGCGCTGAACACGCACAGCGGCTTTCTCGCAGTGTCCAACACGCTGCGCATGGTCGGTCGCAACTACGGCCTGCGCGGCTTCTCCTACGTCTGCAAGATCCTGATCCCCGCTGCGTTCCCGAGCATCCTCTCCGGCCTGAAGATCGACTGGGCGTTCGCGTGGCGCACGCTGATCGCCGCGGAGCTCGTCTTCGGCGTGTCGTCGGGCTCGGGCGGACTCGGCTGGTTCATCTACGAGAACAAGAACATGCTCGAGATCCCCTCGGTCTTCGCCGGCCTGTTCTCGGTGATCCTCATCGGACTGGCCGTCGAGAACCTCGTCTTTCGCAACGTCGAGACCCACACCGTGCGCATGTGGGGCATGCAGCAGTAATCGCACCCAAGGAGGAGAAGGAGATGAAACGACT
>JACDJA010002394.1_pt1 | contig 13506 bp, 12 predicted proteins | sample 7449241 | NCBI WGS metagenome assembly JACDJA01 (sample SAMN14253289, study PRJNA609438) | sludge metagenome | isolation source: initial anaerobic sludge | collected 2018-12-20 | reverse complement strand
TACAAGATAAAATAAGGATATCAAATGAAGGAAGGCATCCACCCGGAGTACCATGAAATAATCGTAACATGCAGCTGCGGCAGCGAATTCAAGACACGATCCGTTTTGAGCAGGCCTTTGCATATTGAGGTTTGTTCGTCCTGCCATCCGTTTTACACAGGTAAACAGAAAATCGTAGATACAGCAGGCAGGGTTGAGAAATTCAATCAGAAATACGGAAGATATTTACAGAAGTAATATCAGGGGAAATCAGCAAAGCATTTTTTATGCCGGGCTGAGAGTTTCTCTGTTGCAAATACCGTACCGGCTAAATATTATTAGCCGGGAGCAGCATTTCTAGTTGTTGTCTGTACTGGAGTATCATTACCCATATATCAGAAACATCATTGATCTGCTTGAGTTTCAGATCATGAATTCCCCTGTCTTTTTCTACTTGTGACAAGACCTGGATTGTAAATATAATTGACGGTGCTCCACACAACAGAAATGCTGACCATCCCCAATAATACCTTCGCTCTCTGGAAGGTGTACACCGCAATACGTACAACGCACCATATCTTCAATTGCTCCTGGGGTTGTATCCACTGAGTGTTTTTGTTTCCCTCGGAATGGTTTGAGCAACCAGAAAACTAAAAAACCAAGAGCGATTAGAATTATCCATTTGAAGATCATGAATCTTCACCTTCAAGCTGTTTTACTGCGATAAATACCAAGTTATTATGACGAGATGTTTATTTATTCTCGTACTCTACTACATGAAAAAACAGTTCATTCCTGCGAATCATTCCCAGCTCACTTCTTGCAAGCTCTTCGATCGCATCAAGCCCTTTTTTTAAATTATTAACTTCTGCTTCCAACACTGTGTTTCTATTCTGAAGGCTCTGGTTGGTTTCATGCAATGCAGTGATTTGTTCATGCATTTCCATAATTTCCAACCAGCCACCCTTGCCGAACCATAATGGGTATTGCGTCAACGCAATCATAAGAACCAATAGTCCGGTTGTGATTTTCATGGTTTTAACTGGTAAAACGCTGACCTTCCAGCGTATTGTGCGACATCACCCAAATCTTCCTCAATACGTAACAGCTGGTTGTACTTGGCCAGTCGATCCGAGCGCGAAAGTGAGCCTGTTTTGATCTGTAAGGCGTTAGTGCCTACTGCTATATCAGCAATCATTGTATCCTCAGTTTCGCCGGAACGATGAGAGACTACGGCAGTATAGCCTGCGCACTTTGCCATTTCGATGGCATTCAGCGTTTCAGTAAGCGTACCAATCTGATTGATCTTGATCAGGATAGAGTTGGCGATATTGCGATTGATACCTTTCTTCAAAATTTTTGTATTGGTGGCAAATATATCATCACCGACTAGCTGAACCGTTTGTCCAAGTCTTTCAGTCAGCAGTTTCCAACCGTCCCAATCTTGTTCGCTTATGCCATCTTCAATGCTGATGATCGGATATTTTTCCACCCAGGACGCCAGATAATCTATGAATTGAGCCGAAGTAAGACTGAGGCCGTCTACAGCAAGGTGATATTTACCATCCCGGAAAAATTCTGAACTGGCACAATCCACTCCGATTGCCACCTCTGAACCAGGCTGATAACCCGCTTCGTCTATGGCCTGTACAATCAAGCCCAATGCTTCTTCATTATGTGCGAAACCAGGGGCAAATCCACCTTCATCACCAACCGTCGTTGGCAAGTTTTTTTTGTGGAGCAATGTTCTGAGTTTGCCGAATACCTCTGCACCACAACGCACAGCTTCCCGCAGGCTTGGCAAACCCAGCGGTATAATCATAAATTCCTGCATATCCAGGCGATTATTTGCGTGTACACCACCATTAATCAGGTTCATCATTGGAACAGGCAACCACTTGGAGTTAGTCCCACCCAGATAACGATAAAGGGGAAGGCTGGATTCTTCTGCTGCTGCCTTTGCTACTGCGAGTGAAACGGCAAGGATCGCGTTGGCACCAAGTCTGGATTTATTTTCACTGCCATCAAGTTCAATTAACGTTTTATCAATGAAACATTGTTCTGTGGCGTCCAGCCCCATGATTTCTTCAGAAATTTCACCGTTGACGTTTTCAACCGCTTTTAGTACACCTTTTCCATAATAGCGTTGTGTATCGCCATCACGCAGCTCGACAGCCTCTCGTGTCCCGACAGATGCACCGGATGGCACTGAAGCACGCCCGAGCACACCCGATTCTAGCAATACATCGGCCTCTATGGTCGGGTTGCCGCGAGAATCGATAATTTCACGGGCGATTACATCTACGATTGCACTCATGCTGCTTTCCTTGTGTTATTCATTAGTGATGGGAGAATTTTTAGAATATACAAACTACCTTGCTGCTATATGTTCCGGGAGCATTGTTATTATGACGTACTTCATGATTTTTTGAGATTTCACAAAATGACAGCGTAATTGCGCTTATTTTACTTATCTTGTTTACTGTCGGAAACAGGCTGTTTCATTCAACTGGAGAATAAGGTTGATAGGTTATTGCTGCTTATCTATTTAAGATAAAAGGGGTTGTCAAAATAAAATATTCATGCAGCCATTTTCTTTGATGAATCAGTGTGTACTGTCTGTTGCGACATTTTTCTGCATGTTATGGTCACGAAGTTTTGCGTGGCCGGATTTATCGGCAAAACTGATGGCAGCCCGGACATAGTCGTTAAATAGAGGGTGGCCGTTTCTGGGGGTAGAGGTGAACTCCGGGTGAAACTGACAAGCAACAAACCAAGGGTGTCTGGATTGTGGTAACTCAATCATCTCACAAAGATTTTCAGCAGCAGATAGGCCGCTTACCTGCAGGCCGGCTTGTTCCAGCTGCGGAATAAACTCGGCATTAACCTCATAGCGATGCCGGTGACGCTCAATAATTTTATCTGTTCCATAGATTTTGCGCGCCAGGGTGTGTGGTTTCAGCAGACATTCCTGCCCTCCCAGGCGCATGGTTCCTCCCAGATCCGTCTGGGGAGAACGTTTCTCGATTTGCCCGCGACGATCACGCCATTCAGTGATCAAACCGAGAACAGGATAGGGTGTATCCGGGTTGAATTCAGTGCTGTGAGCATTTTCAAGCTGCAGGCAATTGCGGGCAAATTCAATGACTGCAAGCTGCATTCCGAGGCAGATGCCTAGATAAGGAATCTGATGATTGCGGGCATGGCTGATTGCCATGATTTTACCTTCCACCCCGCGTTTACCAAATCCCCCGGGCACCAGGATTGCATCCATGTTTGCCAGGCAGCCGGTTCCATGTCGTTCGATATTTTCCGAATCGATGTAATGAATATTTATTTTGCAGCGTGTATGGATCCCCGCATGGATCAATGCTTCCGACAGCGACTTATACGATTCGGTCAGATCAACATATTTTCCGACTAACGCTATAGAAACTTCATGTTCCGGATGTTCCAGTGCGTGGATCAATTTTTTCCAGGTTGTCAGATTGGCTGGTTTTGCCAGGATACCCAGTCTGTGACACACAATTTCATCCAGCATTTGTTCGTGTAATAGTGCCGGAATTTTGTAGATATTATCCACATCAATGGCGGAAATAACCGATTCCTCGCGAACATTGGTAAACAGTGCGATTTTTCGCCGCTCGTCCAGTGGAAGCGGGCGATCGGAGCGGCAAAGCAACACATCCGGCTGAATGCCGATTTCACGGAGCTCCTTGACCGAGTGCTGAGTAGGTTTGGTTTTAAGTTCGCCGGCCGAGCTGATGTAAGGCAGGAGTGTCAGGTGAATGAAGCAGGTATCGTGATGCGGGAGCTGGACTGACATTTGCCGGATTGCTTCCAGAAACGGCAAAGACTCAATGTCGCCAACTGTGCCGCCAATTTCTACAATTGCAACTTGTGCATCGGAAACACCATTGCGAATAAACAGTTTGATTTCATCCGTAATGTGCGGAATCACCTGCACAGTCCCGCCAAGATAATCTCCGCGACGTTCCTTGCGAATTACACTTTCATAAATCTGCCCGGTAGTGAAATTATTGCGCCGGGTCATTTTGGTACTAATGAAACGTTCGTAATGTCCCAGATCCAGATCGGTTTCAGCACCATCGTCTGTTACAAATACCTCTCCGTGCTGAAACGGGTTCATAGTCCCGGGGTCAACATTGATATAAGGATCCAGCTTGAGTATGGTTACCCGGATACCACGGGTTTCAAGCAAGGCTGCCAGAGAAGCGGCAGCAATTCCCTTGCCCAGGGAAGACACCACGCCACCAGTCACAAAGACAAATTTAGTCATGGGAGGTGATTTTAACAGTATTGATATATCGAAACAATGCGCACACCAGCTCTGGCAAAGGTAAATTTCCAGCTGACAGGTTAAGTTGTCTGCTGGCATGGAACGGATTAAACTAGAAAACTTGAGTAGCTGCTGGGGTTATCCACCCACCGATAAATTTATCTGGTCTGATTGATTATTTATGGAAACTCAATATCCGGGGAGACGACGCCCCAAGTATCTGAATCTGTTTAAAATCAGAGAACCTCTTCCCGCCATCGTTTCCATTCTGCATCGCATTAGCGGCGTATTGCTTTTTTTTCCGGGAATCCCGTTATTTCTCTGCGGGCTGCAAATGATGTTGGAATCACCGGAGAGTTTTGCCCGCTTGCAATCAATTCTAATTCATCCGCTGAGCAGGCTGTTTCTGCTGTTCGCAACCTGGTTTTTCCTACATCATCTGTTTGCCGGTATTCGTCATCTGGGGCTTGATATGCATTACGGCTTGCAATTACAGCACGCTCGCCTGAGTAGCAAACTGGTGCTGATTTTCGGGGCGATTTTAACAGTATTGGCGGGAATATGGTTATGGTAAAACCTGTAAACCGTATTATAACTGGGGCACATTATGGTTTAAGGGACTGGCTTGTGCAGCGAGTGACCGCTGTAATAATGGCGGTCTATACCGGATTACTGATTGTACTTGTGGTTGTTTACCAACCTGAAGGTTACGAAGAATTTAAATCGCTATTTTCCATTCAGTGGGTAAAAATTGCTTCATTGCTTTGTTTTGCCGGTCTATGCTGGCATGCTTGGGTGGGCGTGCGCAATGTCCTGATGGATTATGTTCACCCGATGTTTATTCGTCTGACACTGCAAGTCATGTGTATCGTGGCATTATTGGGCTATCTGATATGGTTCTTGGATATTTTGTGGGGCTGACGTGAAAGTTAAACAAAGGAAATTTGATGTGGTCATTGTCGGCGCGGGCGGAGCAGGTATGCGTGCCGCATTGCAGTTGTCCGAGGCTGGATTCAAGGTTGCGGTTTTATCCAAGGTTTTCCCGACCCGGTCACATACCGTGGCAGCACAAGGGGGGATTGCTGCAGCATTGGGCAATATAACTGAAGATGACTGGCGGTGGCACATGTATGATACCGTCAAGGGTTCGGATTATCTCGGCGACCAGGATGCGATTGAATTTATGTGTCGCCACGCTTCTGAAGTTGTATATGAGCTGGAACATTTCGGAATGCCATTTGACAGATTGGCGAATGGTAAGATTTATCAACGCCCGTTTGGCGGACAATCCCTACACTTTGGTGAAGAGCAGGCCAGCCGTTCCTGTGCAGTTGCTGATCGTACCGGCCATGCCATGCTGCATACTCTGTATCAGCGTAATGTCAGCTCCAACACCCAGTTTTTCGTGGAATGGTTGGGGCTGGATTTGATCCGCGATCATGAAGGCGAAGTGCTGGGAATCACGGCACTGGAAATGGAAACTGGTGAAGTCATGATCTTGCAGGCTCGTGCAACGCTACTAGCCACGGGAGGAGCTTGTCGCATTTTTGAGGCCAGTACCAATGCGCTCATTAATACGGGCGATGGCTTGGGAATGGCTGCGCGAGCAGGTATTCCACTGGAAGACATGGAATTCTGGCAGTTTCACCCAACAGGCGTGTATGGTGCAGGCATGCTGATTAGTGAGGCAGTGCGCGGAGAAGGTGGCTATCTGCTGAATGCTGAGGGTGAACGTTTTATGGAGCGTTATGCACCCCATGCCAAGGATCTGGCCAGCCGGGATGTTGTATCGCGTGCGCTGGTTACGGAGATTATGCAAGGCAGAGGGTGCGGCCCGGACGGTGATCACTTGCTGTTAAAGCTGGATCATCTAGGTGCAGAAACCATCCAATCCAAACTTCCCGGCATCCGGGAAATCTCGCTCAGATTTGCGCATATCGATCCTATTGAGGCACCCATTCCGGTTGTCCCGACTGCGCACTACATGATGGGGGGTATTCCCACTAATTATCATGGCCAGGTGGTCGCTCCCTATAAAACCAGTCCGGAAGAAGCCGTGCCGGGGCTTTATGCGGTCGGCGAATGCGCCTGTGTGTCAGTACATGGTGCAAACCGGCTGGGTACGAATTCGCTGCTGGATATTGTCGTGTTTGGACGTGCTGCCGGTAATCAAATTATTGAAGATCTGACCAAAAATAGTCATCACAAATCATTGCCACAGGATGTAGCAGAACAAACACTGACAAGGCTTTCACGTCTGGAAACCCAGAAGAATGGAGAAAGTGTTGCTGCAACGAATGCGGCACTGCGTAAAACCATGCAGACGCATTGTGGTGTCTTCCGCTTTTCTGACGTATTGAAAGAGGGTGTGGAAAAAATTAACGAAATCGCCGAACGGGTTAAGTACACTGAAATTCAGGACAAAAGCAGGGTGTTCAATACCGCCAGAGTGGAAGCGCTTGAGTTGGATAACTTGATTGAAGTAGCTGTAGCTACCATGATTTCAGCGGAAGCACGCCATGAAAGTCGGGGAGCGCATGCTCGTGATGATTTTCCCGAGCGGGATGACCAGAAATGGCTCAAGCACTCTCTGTTTTTCAGCAAGGATAAACACCTGGATTATAAACCGGTACGACTAAAGCCGCTGACCGTTGAATCTTTCCCGCCCAAAGCGAGAACCTATTGAACAACCATCCTCTGAAAAGCAACCTTGGCTTATTTATCAACAGAACCTATTTCTTTATAAAAAATACCAACATTCAAATGAAATCAACGGAAAGCATATTATTTTTTGCCGTATTGAAACAATCCTGCTTGGCAGGCATTGCAGCTTTATTCCTTCTCCTGTTAATCCCGCATGCGTATGCTGATACTGACAAGGATGTAGAGTTTCTTAAGGCGGCCTTGACGGGAGATGTCGCAGGTGTGGAGAAGATGTTGAGCGAAGGCATCAAAATAGATCTGCAATCCCCCGAGGGCTTTACTGCATTATCAGTTGCGGCACAGAATGGCCATCAGGATGTCGTCAAGCTACTGCTGGAACGAAAGGCTGGAGTTGACCTGGCCAATGTCCAGGGAGGAACTGCTCTGCTACTGGCCAGTAAAAATAATCACCAGGAGATTGTTGATTTGTTGCTGGCAAAGGGTGCCAATCCCAATTTGCAGGATAAAAGTGGACTGACGCCTCTGATGTTAGCGGCCGTGAAAGGTTATGCCGGTATAGCCAAATCCCTGCTTGATCACCAGGCTCAACCAGATTTGCAAAACGACGCCAAGACTACGGCATTACATATGGCTGCAATGAACGATTATGCGGATATCGTTGACATGCTGCTGGCAAAGGGCGCCAAAATTGACCTGCAGGATGCCAACGGGGCTTCTGCATTGATTCTGGCTTCATTATCCGGTCATTTAGCAATTGTCCAGAAATTGCTCGATCAGGGTGCGCGACCGGATCTGAAAGCTTCCAATGACTTTACCGCACTGATCTTGGCGGCGCAGAATGGTCAAAATCAGGTTATCGAAGCGCTGTTGGATAAAGGTGCTCATATCGATTTTCAAAACAAGGATGGAATGACTGCACTGATGTCGGCCGTATTGAATGAAAATATCGATACAGTCAAATTGCTGCTGGAAAAAGGGGCAGATACACAACTTAAAACTGCCACCGACAAAACTGCGTTGGATATTGCTAAACTTCCTGACATCATTGAATTGCTCAAGGCTGCCAAAAATTAATTTTTTGTATTCGGAATTGAATAAACCTTGATCCGATCCCCAGGAGCAGATGGTATACAGACAAGTCATAAAACCACTCACGATCATCTATACTGGTGCCGCTGTTAAAACATTCAGAAAATCGTTCTCATAGCGGCGTAGTTTTTTCTGTGGCACATAAAAGCACAGCTGGTTTTGTGAACCGGCCTGAATTTTGAAGTTAAAGATGATGTATACATGAGTTTCACGGACAAACCGATGGCGAAAAAAATTGCCAGCAATCCTTTGCCACCCAGAACCAGCCGATTGTTACGTGAAGCAGTTTCTCTGGTGTTGGGTGGAATCGCACTTTACCTCACCCTGATTTTGATCAGCTTTGATCGTACCGATCCAGGCTGGTCGCATAGCGGCACATTCCAGCAGATCAGTAATGCAGGGGGTAGTGCCGGTGCGTGGCTGGCAGATATGATGCTTTATTTTTTCGGTATTTCAGCATGGTGGTGGGTAATATTTTTTTTCGCCACTGTCTGGTGGGGTTATCGACGCATTGATATTGCCAGCGTATATGATCCACGTGTACTCATGCTGTCTTTTACAGGATTTATCACTTTACTGACCGCCAGCAGTGGAATTGAGGCGCTACGTTTCCATACGTTGCGCCTATCACTTCCGCTGGCTCCCGGTGGCCTGCTGGGAGAAATGCTCAGCAAACAGCTATCGTTATTGCTCGGTTTTACCGGCGCGACACTGGCTCTGATGATTATTTTTGCAATCGGGCTCAGTTTGTTTTCCGGACTGTCATGGGTGCGCCTGTCCGAAAAAATCGGTGGTGCAGTCGAGGCCGCCTGTTTTTCTGTCAGGGATGCATGTGTGAGATGGCTGGATCAGCGGGCTGGAAGGGTTTTGTCCGGTGTGTCGGAGTTTCAGACTGGCGAGATCAGGAAGCAATCCCTTCCCTCCGTTCCGCTGCATATTGAAATGCCTGAAACTGCTATTCCCAAATCTCAGCGGGTCAGCAACAAGGAAAAACAGATTCCGTTGTTTTCCAATTCACCCGATGCGATTCTCCCCCCGCTTTATTTGCTGGATGAACCGCAGGATAACGTTGAAGTATTATCCAGTGATAAACTGGAATATACCTCGCGCCTAATTGAACGCAGGCTGATGGAGTTTGGTGTGGAAGTCAAGGTGGTAGCTGCCTACCCTGGCCCGGTCATTACACGTTATGAAATCGAACCGGCTGTTGGCGTCAAAGGTAATCAGATCGTCAATCTAGTCAGGGATCTGGCGCGTGCCTTGACGGTCGCCAGTATTCGTGTTGTGGAAACAATTCCGGGTAAAACCGTCATGGGACTGGAAATCCCCAATCCGAAACGCCAGATGGTTCGCCTGCATGAGATTCTTGCATCCAAAGTCTATGCGGATAACTCGTCTCCTCTGACCATTGCGCTTGGCAAGGATATCAGTGGGCGCCCTGTGGTGTCTGATCTGGCTAAAATGCCGCATGCCCTGGTGGCTGGCACGACCGGTTCCGGCAAATCTGTCGCGATCAACGCTGTCATTCTAAGCCTGGTCTACAAAGCTTCACCGGATAATATCCGCCTGATTTTGATTGACCCGAAAATGCTGGAATTATCCGTCTATGAAGGTATTCCGCATTTGTTGACCCCAGTAGTTACCGATATGCGTGATGCTGCCAGTGCGCTCAACTGGTGCGTTGCTGAAATGGAGCGACGCTACAAGTTGATGTCGGCTCTGGGCGTGCGCAACCTGGCCGGTTACAACCAGAAAGTGCGAGAAGCGGCAAAGAATGAGGAGCCGCTGACCAATCCGCTCAGCTCGGTACCCGATTCTCCCGAACTGCTGGAAGAAATGCCTTTGATCGTGGTGGTGATCGATGAGCTTGCTGATCTGATGATGATTGTGGGTAAGAAAGTCGAGAAGCTGATTGCACGGCTTGCCCAGAAAGCACGCGCTGCCGGTATCCATTTGCTGCTTGCGACACAACGCCCGTCGGTGGATGTGATTACGGGGTTGATCAAGGCCAATATCCCAACACGTATCGCATTCCAGGTTTCCAGTAAGATTGATTCCCGGACCATTCTTGATCAAATGGGGGCAGAAGCACTGCTTGGACAAGGTGACATGCTTTATCTTCCACCTGGCAGCGGCTACCCCCAGCGTGTACATGGTGCATTTGTGGCAGATCATGAAGTGCACAAGGTGGTGGAATACCTTAAACAGCATGGTGAGGCGAACTACGTTGAGGAAATTCTTCAGGCTGGTGAGGAGGGAGGAGGCACTGATGAAAATAGCAGTGATAACAGCAAATCTGCTGGTGGAGAAGCGGACCCGCTCTATGACGAAGCAGTCGGTATCGTGATCAAATCCCGTCGCGCCTCAATTTCACTGGTGCAACGGCAGTTGCGTATTGGGTACAACCGTGCTGCCCGGTTGATTGAAGAAATGGAGCGTACCGGTCTCGTTTCCAGCATGCAAAGTAATGGTAACCGGGAAGTACTGGTTCCCGAGCGAAATGAATAAGTAAAATCTGGTTCATACAGTTTCGTTTCCGATCAATCAACTTAAACAGATAATTTATCATGTCCCGTTTACTGTTCGTTTTCGCGTTATCAATCTGTCTGTTACCCGTGTCAGCAAAGGCAAGTGCCGTTGAAAGCCTGAAAGCTTTCGTCAATAAAGCGCTGACCTTCCGAGCCGATTTTTCACAGACACTACTCGACAAAAACTTCCAGGTCGTTAAAAAAGCCAGTGGCAGCATGATGTTTGAGCGCCCTGGTAAATTTCGCTGGGTATACGACCAGCCCTATCAGCAGCTGATTGTCGGTGATGGTAAGCAGGTGTGGTTTTATGATCAGGACCTTGCGCAGGTTACAGTACATCGGCTTGATCAAACTTTGGGTAGCACCCCGGCTGCACTGCTCGCAGGAGGTAATACCATCGAACGTGATTTTAATCTGCAGGAAATCGATGTGCAGGGCGAAACAGAATGGCTGGAGGCAATTCCCAAAAATCAGGAAAACGCATTTGAGCTGATCCGGCTGGGTTTCTCACAAACAGGCATGTTGCGTGAAATGATTTTGCGCGACAGTTTTGATCAGGTGACATGGTTAATTTTTTCCGGGACAGAACAAAATCCAGTACTCACGCCTGATTTATTCCAGTTTACGCCGCCTGAAGGGGTGGACGTGATCAGTGACTGATTTTTGTTCTACGCATAATCCAGCAGCTCCGCTGGCAGAAAGGTTGCGCCCGCAGACCTTGGATAATGTTATCGGACAACCTCATCTGTTGGGTTCCGGCAAGCCTCTGCGACTTGCTTTTATATCTGGCAAACCACATTCCATGATTCTCTGGGGGCCGCCTGGCAGTGGCAAAACTACGCTAGCGCGACTCATGGCACAGGCATTTGATACCGAGTTTATCGCTATTTCTGCAGTATTGTCGGGTGTTAAGGATATTCGGGAAGCAATTGAGCGTGCTCGGTTTACGCTGCAGCATACTGGCAGATCGACATTGTTGTTTGTGGATGAAGTCCACCGATTCAACAAGGCTCAGCAGGATGCCTTTTTGCCCCATGTGGAACAGGGATTGATTACGTTCATCGGTGCAACTACCGAAAACCCTTCGTTTGAGGTCAACGGCGCGTTGTTGTCCCGTGCCCAGGTATACACACTGAATGCATTGACTGATCCGGAGTTGCATCAGCTGTTTGAACGAGCCTGCAAGATCGCGATCTCCAATTTACAGTTTGATCCAGACGCTGTTGAATTATTGGTTAAATTTGCAGATGGTGATGCGCGCCGCCTGCTGAACATGCTGGAGCAGGTAAAGCATGCCGCAGATACTGAAAAAACTGTAAAAATTGATATTGCTTATTTAAACAGAGTGCTGATGCGCAATGTACGCCAATTCGATAAAGGAGGGGATGCGTTTTACGATCAGATTTCGGCGCTACATAAATCTATTCGCGGCTCTTCTCCCGATGCTGCACTGTATTGGCTGTGCCGCATGCTCGATGGCGGTGCTGATCCACGCTATATTGGCAGAAGACTGGTTCGCACGGCTGCCGAAGATATCGGGCTGGCGGATCCGCGTGCATTAACGCTGGCACTGAATGCCTGTGAGGTATTTGAGCGGCTGGGCAGCCCCGAAGGTGAATTGGCATTGGCCGAAGCTGCACTTTATCTGGCTTGTGCGCCGAAAAGCAATGCTGCCTACACTGCTTATAAGCAGGCGCGGAGCTTCATAAAAGAGAATAGCTCTCATCCTGTTCCGGTCCACTTACGTAATGCGCCTGCCAAGTTAATGAAAGAGCTGGGTTATGGGCGTGAGTACCGCTATGCCCATGATGAACCGGAATCTTATGCTGCCGGTGAAAACTATTTCCCCGATGATATGTCCGCCGTTCGGTTCTACCGGCCTACTGCTCATGGTCTGGAAATCAGAATAAGCGAGAAGCTCTCTTATTTACGCTCACTCGACGAAAAAGCGAGGAAAACACAGGATTGACGTAAGAATTACCGCAGATTGATTCTATTATTGCAGCGTACCATCCATCAAATGTAATACTCGATCTGCCCGGCTAGCCAGTTGGGTATCATGGGTGACGATCACCAGTCCTGCATTGGCTTCGTGGTTAAGTTCCAGCATGAGATCAAATATCGCCCCGGCTGTGTGCCGATCGAGATTGCCAGTTGGTTCATCAGCCAGTACACAGGCCGGCCGGGTAACCAGTGCACGGGCAACAGCTGCTCGCTGGCGTTCGCCCCCAGACAATTCCCCGGGAGTATGGGTTAGCCGATGGCCCAGACCCACTCGCTGCAGTATCTCGGCTGCCTGTTCCATTGCTGCTTTTTTGTCCATGCGGCGGATGAACAGCGGCATGGCTACATTTTCCTGTGCGCTGAATTCGGGTAGCAGATGATGAAATTGATAAATGAAACCGAGTGCATGGTTGCGTAGCGTGCTTCGTTCTACTTCGCTAATCGCGGTGAATTCCCTGTCCAGCAAAAGTACTTCCCCGCGCGTTGGCTTATCCAGGCCGCCCAGCAAATGTAGCAAGGTACTCTTTCCCGAGCCGGAAGCACCAACAATGGCAACCATTTCACCTTCATTTACTTGTAGATTGATACCGTGCAGCACAGGTACTTCAAGATCACCCTGATAGTAACTTTTATACAAGTTGCGACAGGCAATGATAATTTTACTCATAGCGCAATGCCTCGGCCGGATTGACTTTTGATGCCCGGTAGCTGGGATAGAGCGTGGCCAGCAGGGTCAAAATCAGGGAAACAACCGCAACGGTTGCAATATCGGCCAATTGTGGATCAGAAGGAATCTTGCTGATGTAATAGACTTCCTGCGATAAAAACTGAGTGTTGGACATATGTTCGATGAATGCAACAACGTCCCCCACGTTATGGGCCCGTACCACCGCCCCCGGGAATCGCGGCCATGTTCCCGGAGTAGCGGGCAGTGCGCCCGGG
>JACDJA010002392.1_pt1 | contig 13519 bp, 12 predicted proteins | sample 7449241 | NCBI WGS metagenome assembly JACDJA01 (sample SAMN14253289, study PRJNA609438) | sludge metagenome | isolation source: initial anaerobic sludge | collected 2018-12-20 | reverse complement strand
CGACGAAGTGGGCTTCTTCCCCAACCCTGCCAGCGATGTGGTAAACTTTACCAACGAGATGGCATCGGTTAAGGTGTACGATATGAGCGGTAAGTTTGTGCGCGAATTTAAAAATGTTATTCAAATTAATGTGAGTGATTTACGCGGCACCTATGTGATTCATGCCATTGACAAACAGGGTAATGCCATTAAAAAGGTGTTGATTGTGAAATAAGAAGAAATAAAATTTCACGACCGTCTGTCACCGGCAGATGCAAAAATAAAAAAGGTTGCCTCTTCAGAGGCAACCTTTTTTGTATCTTGCGTTTTAATTTTTTTTATATGCACCCATCAGAAGCCAAAAAAGCCATCCGCCAAAGGATAAAAGAGCTCAAATCGAACCATTCGCCGGGCGATTTAAAACAGATGAGCAGCACCATTGTGCAGCAGATAGAGCAGCACGAACGCTTTAAAGCTGCCAAATGCGTGATGGCCTACTGGTCGCTGCCCGATGAAGTGGATACCTACCAACTTATAAAGAGGTGGAGTGGGGAAAAACAATTTGTATTGCCCGTCATCAAGGGGCGCACCCTTGAGTTGCGGCAGTTTCAGGGGGAGGAGCAGATGTACGAGAGTCGTTATTATGGGATTATGGAGCCTGCCGGGCCGGCGTTTACCGATTACAGCAGCATCGACTTTGTGGTGGTGCCGGGGTTGGCATTTACCGCCGATGGCAGCCGGTTGGGTTATGGCGGCGGTTATTACGACCGGCTGTTGCCCCAACTGGTCAATGCTCTAAAGGTGGCTGTGGCTTTCCCGTTTCAGATGGTGGAGGAGATTCCCATGGCTCCTTATGATGTGCAGGTGGATGAGGTGGTGTGGGGTGAAACGTAAAAACCCGCCTGGCAGGCGGGTTTTTACGTTAAAAAAATGGTGTTATCCTGAGGGAATCTCTCTCTCTGAAACATCATTTATGCGGGATGAATGGACTCGGTGGGGCAAACATCTGCGCAAGCACCGCAATCGGTACAAAGCTCGGCGTCTATTACATAAATATCGCCTTCCGAAATTGCCTCTACGGGGCACTCATCAATACAGGTACCGCATGCAATGCAACTGTCATCTACTACGTATGCCATTTTAACTGAATTTTTATTGGTTTGATATTGTTATGAGTGGCAAAATTAATGGCTTTTCCCAACTAAAAAAAGAATCGGGGGCGAAAATTATTAATTTGTAAAGATTATAGATTAGGGAAATCGTCCAAAAAGCTCAAAGCCAGCCAGGCCATTAAGCTAGTGCCGGTCTCCAGGGCTTTTTCATTGAGATTAAACCCCGGGGTATGAAGTGAGCCTGTTGAGCCGCTGCTTTGCTGCACCCCAAAACGGTAAAACAGCGAAGGGAGTTGTTGGCTGTAAAAGCCAAAATCTTCGGCGGTCATTCTGATGTCCAGTTTTTCCACCTGTTTTTCTCCTATAAAATCGCGGGCAAAGTCGATGGCCCGGTGGGTAGTCTCTTCGTGGTTGATAACCATGGGGTAACCGTCTTTAATGTCCACCAGGCAGTCGGCGCCCATGGCTTGTGCAATACCCGGAGCCATTTTACGGATATGTGCCTTAACGGATGCCCTCCACTCTTCGCTCATAGTGCGCAGCGTACCGGCAATCTTCACTTTGTCGGGGATGATGTTGGTGGCCCCCAGGCCTTCAATCTTACCGAAGGAGAGCACGGTGGGAATATTGGCAGGTACCATGCGGCTCACGATCTGCTGAAGGGCCACAATAATATGCGAGGCAACCAGTATGGTATCCGTCAGCGTGTGAGGAAGTGCAGCGTGGCCACCCTTTCCCGTTACCGTGAGGTACACTTCATCGCCCGAGGCCATGTAGGTTCCCGCTTTAAAGCCCACCTTACCGGCAGCCATCCCGGGCAGCACGTGCTGGCCTATAATCAGATGGGGGCGGGGATTCTCCAGTGCACCCTCTTTGAGCATGAGGCTGGCACCGCCGGGAAACTGTTCCTCTCCGGGCTGAAAGACCAGCAGTACTGTGCCCTCCCAATCACTCTTCAGCTCTTTCAGAACCTGAGCAGCACCTAACAGGGCGGCCGTATGGGCGTCGTGCCCGCAGGCATGCATCACACCGGGGGTTTGGGATGCGAATGGAAGTCCCGTCTCCTCCTGAATAGGAAGTGCGTCCATGTCGGCGCGCAGTGCCACCACTTTGCCGGGCTGCCGTCCTTCAATGGTGCCCACTAATCCGGTTCCGGCAATGCCGTCCCGAAACACTATACCCATTTGTTTTAGTGCATCGGCCACATAGGCGGCCGTCTGATGTTCCTGAAACGAAAGCTCAGGGTGCCGGTGGAGGTGCCGCCGATGGGCGATGATGGTGTCGAGGTGCCGGTGGGTAAGTGCTTTTACGCGTTGGCGGAGGCTATCATGCCAATCTGGATTGGTTAAAATGTTTTCTGACATTTACATAATCGTTATATTCGTCATCTGTCCAGGTGGGGGCATTTAAAATTAATTTGTTTATTGATTGCGGTTTCTCCCTAAACTTTTTCCCGGACCTCAAAGCAGCTATTAATTTGTTAACATCTTCTTCGGGAAGTTGATCTATTAGCCGAAGTATTTTGTTGTACACAGTATTTGTGGTTTTCGTTTCCATTTTTTTATTCCTAACCTGGATAAACTCTCGATTAAAGTTCGGGGCAGGCAGAAATTACAAATGACAGGCAGATTTTCCTAAAAAAGAAGCCGCAGATTCACAGATTTTGTCAATCGAGAATTTCAGCTGGTAATCTGTGAATCTGTGGCTTCTCTTTTATCTTTATCATGTATGCCATTGGTTATCAGTGTGTTTTTCTAATTTCTCTGATTAATTTGCCGCAAAGCAGCAAATTTCAATTGACGATTTTATCATCAATTAGCCGCGTAGCGGCAACGCTCGGCTCTGCCGCTTGGTTTTTCACCAAGAATTTGTGAAATTAAACTTTCCTGTAAATAATCTTTTTATAATATTGAATTAGGTATCATCTTAAAACTTTTAACCTCTAAACAGATATGTTTAGTTATATAGTAAGTTTTGTTCCGATGCATCGGGATTCCGAGTTGGAATTTACCTGCCTCTCTGCAGGTTTTGTCGAAAAACACAAGTCTTGTTCCGAACTGGGTTCGGGAGCCTGTCCCCTGCCTAACGGTAGCACCGTGTGCCTCCCTCCGGCGACCGATGGCAGGCAGGCGTTCTACGGAGCCTGTCCCGCATTTAAATCGGGGAAATATAAGTGATAGAGTACTAATTCCCCCTTAGATAAAAATCCCCAGGTGATAGTTCCACCATCTCGCCGTCGGGCATTTCAACCTCCAATTGCAGGTTGTAGCCGCCGCCCCCTTCTGCAAACATTATTTTAAAGGGATAAAACCCCTTGCGAAGTGCCGCCGCGCCTGTCTCTGTTTGGTTGGAGTGCAAACCATCGTTGTTGATGAGCTCTTTATCGCCCAGGTAGAGGATGCTGCCATCGTCGGAGGAGAGGTGGAAATGATAGAGGCCCTCCTTTTCGGTTTTAAACAGACCCTCCAGTATTAAACCAAATGCCGGGGCATCAGCCTCCTTCGGAATAAAGCCGGAAGTAACAGTTCCGGCAGAGGCCGGTGTTTTATCGTTCATCTCTTTCACCGATTTAAAAAAGGCTGGGAAATACTGGTAGCTCATCCCGGTTTCGGTAGGATTGAGGTTGGCCGCAGGCTCAGTGTATTCAATCTTATTTGCAGAGATAACCAGCGGTGCACTGGCTTCGCCATTCTCCTTAATGGTGATGGCTTTAATACGAGTGGTTTCGGTCACTCTGATGGGTTTTTTATAGAGTTCGGATGAGGCTGACGGATCGGAACCATCGGTGGTGAAGCGCACTTCACTGCCCGGCAGAGGCGCTTTAAGTGTGATGGTAGCCTTATCTGTAAACCCTATTTTGGTGTTTTTGGTTTCCGGCTTTGGAATGGCATAAAAGTAATTGACATCCAGCATGTCCAGACGTTTGTAAAATTGCTCCAGCCGCACCAGAAAATCGTCGAAGTTTCTCTTTTCCTGGGGTGTCCATCCTATTTCAGCGATGGCCGAGGCACGCGGATAGGCCATATACTCTACCTGATCGCTGGTTTTCATATACTCCGTCCAGAGGTTGCCCTGTACGCCTAAAATGTGTTTACCCTCCTGAGGGGTAAAGGAGTCGGGCACGGGATTGAACGAATAGACCTTTTCGAGAGGAAGGAAACCGCCGATGGTCAGAGGTTCGTCTTTGGGGTCGTTTTGATAATAATCGAGATAGACAAATGAGTTGGGCGTCATAATCACATCGTGTCCCTGGCGTGCAGCCTCTTCGCCGCCTGCTATGCCCCGCCATGACATTACGGTGGCGTCAGGGGCCAGGCCACCCTCCAGTATCTCGTCCCAGCCAATGATTTTACGGCCGTGCTGATTTAAAAATTTTTCGATGCGTTTGATGAAGTAACTTTGCAGTTCATGCTCGTTCTTCAACCCTTCGTCACGGATACGGGCCTGACATCGCGGGCACTCTTCCCAACGGGCTTTGGGGGCTTCGTCGCCGCCAATGTGAATATATTGGCTTGGGAATATATCCATCACTTCCAGCAGTACATCTTCTAAAAAGTCGAAGGTTTTCTCCTGTCCCGCACAGAAGATGTCGTCAAAAACACCCCAACGGGTCGCGGCTTTGTAAGGTCCGCCGGTACAACCCAGTTCGGGATAGGCCGATAAAGCCGCCAGAGCATGGCCGGGCATCTCAATTTCGGGAATTACCGTGATGAAGCGGTCGGCAGCGTATTTCACCACTTCGCGGGCTTCTTCCTGTGTGTAGTATCCACCATAGGGTTTTCCGTCGTATTCGTACGGCGTAATGCCGCCGTGGCCTATCAGTGTCTCCTCCCGTTGGCTGGCAATTTCCTGAAGTTTGGGGTATTTTTTAATCTCCAGTCGCCATCCCTGGTCTTCGGTAAGATGCCAGTGGAATTTATTCATCTTGTGTAGTGCCAGCAGGTCGATGAATTTTTTAATAAAACTCATGGGAAAGAAATGACGTCCCACATCCAGATGAAGTCCCCGGTAGGCAAAGCGCGGCTCATCGTTGATTACTATTGATGGAGCGCTCCAGTTAATATTGCTCTGAAGGGTTCGTGCTTCAATTTCGGGTGGCAGAAGCTGCCTGAAGGTCTGTACGCCATAAAAAAGCCCCAGGGCGTCGGGTGCGGCAATATTAACACGCTCGTCGGATATGGTGAGCCGGTAAACCCCCTGATTACCGGTAATGGCAGTGTCAATTTTGAATACAATAATGTTCTCATCTACATCGGGGCCGGATTTCCTTAGTTCAAACCCGGTGGAGGGCTTTATCAGTTCTGATAAAAAAGCAACCACTCCATCCACTTCCGCATTGTTGGCAGGTGCGGTGATGGTGGTTTGTGCATTTAGGGTGAAGTATCCCTGTAATTGCCCCATTTCTTTGGGCAGCGGAATCAGGGCAAGCTCATCATTAACGGTGGGCTTTGGTTTACATCCGCCAAGGATGGCGCTCATAAGCATGATGATAAGCATTAAAGAGGTGTGTCGCATGGCTGTAAATTTAAATAGTGGGTTGGTGATTAGACATTCGGGTTTGAAATGTTTCTACCGGCTTCAAAGGTAGTGATATAGGGTGGTTTTAACAAATAACACGGGGCCTAACCTTTGATGCCTTTTTTCGTAGAACAGCACCGGAGGGCTGTGTTTATCCTCCGTTATTTTAAAGTTAGTGGCACGATTTTGGAAATGAAGTCGGTATTGTTTTATTTTGAGCTTAATGTTTTGTTTAAATTTTATGAGATGAAGAAGTTTTTAGTGTTGTCGTTGTTTTCCATTTATGGAGTTTTGGCCTATTCACAACCGTCGAAGCCGGCATTGTCGTTCGGTGAACAGATTTTCGATTTTGGAGAGATTAAGGAGGATGGAGGGATGGTTAGTCACGAATTTAAATTTGTCAACACAGGCGATCAGCCGCTGGTTATTCACCATGTGAGGGCTTCATGCGGTTGTACCACCCCCGATTGGACCCGCCGGCCGGTGCAGGGCGGCAAAGAGGGGTTTGTAAAGGTGACATTCGATCCGCGCAATCGTCCTGGTAATTTTAATAAGTCCATTTCGGTGAGCTCCAACGGTGAACCCTCTAATATGGTGTTGCGCGTAACCGGAAAGGTACTGCCGCGCGAGCGAACCATCGAGGACATCTATCCCAGGGAGATGGGTGGGATTCGCATGACCTCGTCGCACCTCTCTTTTACACGTATTGCACCCGATGCGGTTAAAAACGAACAACTGGAAGTGATTAACACCTCCGGAGAGCCAATAAAGGTAACCTTCGATCGCGTGCCGGAACATATTCAAATCCACATGGAGCCTCAAACGCTTAAGCCAGGCGAGAAGGGTGTTATTGAAGCCACTTACAATGCGGCGCTTAAAAAGGACTGGGGATTTGTGGTGGACCAGGTTTATTTAAATATCAACGGAAAAAGCGATTATAACAACCGGCTGAGCGTGAGTGCGACCATCGAGGAGGACTACTCCACCTATACGGCTCAGCAAATGGCTTTGGCCCCCGACATCCAATTTAAAGATAAAGTGTTCGATTTCGGTGAGATTAAACAAGGTGCCAGGGCTGAGCATGCTTTTGAATTAACCAATCAGGGCAAGTCCGATCTCATTTTACGCAAGGTGAAGGCCTCTTGTGGTTGTACCGCCATCGAACCCGACAAAATGATCATCAAACCCGGTGAATCAGCCAAAATTGTGGCTGTTTTCAATTCACGCGGCATGAACGGGCGCCAAAACAAATCGGTTACCGTATATTCCAATGATCCTAAAAAAAGCACCATTCTGTTGCGTTTAACCGGTACAGTGGTTCAGTAACAAGGTTAAAACTATCTTGCTCATTATTTTTCGGTGAATGTTGAATACACTACCTTTGTGCCGTTAGAAAAACCAGAGTGTAGATTGTGTTTTCCTGGAAAAGCTGACGCAGGTGATATAATATTAACAAACCAGGCTATGGATAGCGGGGACGGTCATCATTTCGAAAATAATCCCTTATTCAAAGGTTTAAAGGTAAACAGAGGCGTTGAGTCGGTGTCTTCGGTTAATCCCGATGCGGCACGTCGTTTTCTGGGACGCAAGCGTCGTGCGCTGAGTCCCGATGAGTTTGTAGAGGGGATTTTGAAGGGCGATGTGACCATTCTCAGTCAGGCTGTTACTTTGGTGGAGAGCTCCCGGCCTGAACATCAGGAGCAGGCACAGCAAATTATTGAGCGTTGTCTTCCACATGCAGGCAATTCCATTCGTATAGGCATTACGGGTGTGCCCGGTGCGGGGAAAAGCACCTTTATTGAAGCACTGGGTTTACACATTTTACGGCAGGGTGGCAAGCTGGCAGTATTGGCCATCGACCCGAGCAGCGAGCGCTCCCGTGGAAGTATTTTAGGGGACAAAACGCGAATGGAAGAGTTGTCATCCGAGAAAAATGCTTACATTCGCCCCTCGCCATCAGCCGGTTCGCTGGGAGGTGTAGCTCGTAAAACACGGGAAACCATTATCTTATGTGAGGCTGCCGGGTTTGGCACGATATTTATAGAGACAGTAGGGGTTGGTCAATCCGAAACGGCGGTGCACTCCATGGTCGATTTTTTTCTGCTGCTTATGCTGGCCGGAGCAGGCGACGAGCTGCAGGGCATCAAACGCGGAATTATGGAGATGGCCGATGTAATCGCCATTAATAAAGCCGACGGGCAAAACATACACAAAGCCAGGATGGCGCAGACCGAATACCGCAATGCGCTTCATCTTTTCCCACCTGCAAGGTCGGGATGGACACCCAAAGTGGACATCTGCTCGGCGCTTCATAATACCGGGGTAGCTAATATTTGGGAGATGGTGTTGGAATATATGGAGCTGACCCGTGAAAACCGGTTTTTTTATGAAAATCGTCGTGAACAGGCAAAATACTGGATGTTTGAGACCATCAACGAATATTTGAAGAACAATTTTTACCAGCATCCGCAAATAAAAAGCGAAATTGAAACTTACCAGCAAAGGGTTTTGAACGATGAAATAAGTTCATTTATCGCTGCCAGAGAGTTGCTGGATAAATATTTTAATAATTACTAAAGACCATTTTTTATGAAAAAGTTTGCATTGTTGTTAGCATTAGGCGCATTTTTGGCATCTTGTGGCAGTACCAACGAGTATAAAGTTTCGGGAACCATCGAAGGTGTCACCGAAGGCCAGGCCGTTTTGAAAAAGATAGAATCCCAGGGTACTGTACCTGTTGATACTGCAGAGATTGTGGATGGTTCCTTTTCTTTTTCGGGTACCGTTGAGCATCCCGAGCTCTATCTGGTTTATATAAATGACAATCAAATGCCGGTTCCCCTGTTTTTGGAGAAAGGCAACATCCACATTAAAGCCGATATTGACAGTTTGCAGGGTGCCGATATTTCGGGCTCTCATCTTAACGAATTGTTTAAAAAGTTCAACGACGAGGTACCTTCCAACGACCGTGTTGCCGAAATTCGTGACGAGTATATGGCAGCTCAGCAAAATGGCGACCAGGAGAGTATGGAGCAACTATCGGAGGAGATGCAGGCCATTATGGAAGCCCAGCGAAAGTATTACACCGATTTTGTATATGGCAACACCAAAAATGCGGTGGGTGCTTTTTTAGGGATGAATATGGCCGGCTCGTTACCTTATGAGGAGCTGGACAGCCTGGCAACTGCGTTTGAAGCCAACATGCCGGGACACCCGTATGTGGAAGAGATGAAAAAGATGAGGGAACCCATGCAAAAGCAGATGGAAGCCGAGACAGCCATTCAAATCGGGAAAAAAGCGCCGGCTTTTGAGCTCAGTAATATGGATGACCAAATCGTAAGTCTCCGGAGCTTTGAAGGGAAATATGTGTTGCTCGATTTTTGGGCCGCATGGTGCCGTCCCTGTCGTGAAGAGAATCCCAATTTAAAAAAGGCTTATGAGCAATATGGCGGCGAAAACTTCGAAATAGTGAGCGTTTCGCTGGATAAAACCCAGGAAGCCTGGCTTAAAGCTGTTGAAGAAGACGGATTAAATTGGGTGTTGCTGCGCGACCCCGACGGAGAAGTGGCCAATACCTACGGCGTTCAGGCAATTCCTTTTACATTGTTGCTTGATAAACAAGGAAATATCATTGAAAAAAATCTTCGCGGGTCTGCACTGCAGGAGAAGCTGGAAGAGTTGTTATAAGTATTGTTTACATACAAAAGAGACCGGCCCTTCGTAATGATTGGCCGGTTTTTTTGGATCTGATATTTGATGCGATGGGAAAATTTAATACTTTTGATATTTATATTGTATCTAAATAGCTGGCAAGAAAGCGGCGATTTTTATAATTCAGATAAAAACAAACCAAAAATAAAGAATTGCTATGGATTATGACTTGATTGTAATAGGCAGTGGTCCCGGTGGGTATGTGGCTGCCATCAGGGCCTCCCAGTTAGGGCTTAAAGTTGGAGTAGTTGAAAAAGCCGAGTTGGGTGGAGTGTGCCTCAATTGGGGATGTATCCCCACCAAAGCGCTGCTGAAAAGTGCGCAGGTGTTTGAATATCTTTCCCACGCTGCAGATTATGGGGTGACTGTTGAAGGAAGTGCCAAACCCGACTTTGAAGCAATGGTGAAGCGGAGCCGGTCGGTGGCAGAGGGGATGAGCAAAGGCATTCAGTTTTTATTTAAGAAAAACAAAATAGAGGTCATCAATGGTACAGGCAAGCTGGCCGGAAAAAATAAAGTGGAGGTAACGGCTAAAGATGGAAAGAAAAAGAGCATTGAAGCCAAACATATTTTGTTGGCCACCGGGGCAGGCAGCCGCCAGTTGCCCGGTCTGAAGCAGGATGGCGAAAAAATTATCGGCTACCGCAAAGCCATGGTGCTCGAAAAACAGCCCCAATCGATGGTTGTGGTTGGTTCGGGAGCCATTGGCAGCGAGTTTGCTTATTTTTACAATGCTATTGGCACTAAAGTCACGCTGGTGGAATATCTCGACAACGTGGTGCCCGTGGAAGACGAAGAGGTGTCGAAACAGTTGGAGCGCTCCTTTAAAAAGGCCGGCATAAAAGTGATGACCGGAGCCGAGGTAACGGGTTCCGATACTTCGGGTGATAAGGTGAAGGTAATGGTAAAAACCAAAAAGGGTGAGGAGCAATTAGAGGCGGAGATTGTACTCTCGGCAGTGGGCATTACCCCCAATTTGGAAGGCATTGGCCTTGAGGAGGCCGGCATCCAACTGGAGAAGGGTAAGGTGAAGGTGGATGAGTTTTACCGCACGACCGCGGAAGGCGTTTATGCCATTGGAGATATTGTACACGGGCCGGCCCTGGCGCACGTGGCATCGGCCGAAGGCATCGCTTGCGTGGAAAAGATAGCAGGGCAGGATGTTGAACCCATTAACTATGGCAACATTCCGGGTTGCACCTATACTTCACCCGAAGTGGCTTCGGTGGGAATGACCGAGAAGGCGGCCAAAGAAGCGGGATATGAGCTTAAAGTGGGTAAATTCCCCTTTTCAGCATCGGGAAAGGCCAGCGCTGCCGGCCATAAGGATGGTTTCGTGAAATTAATTTTTGATGCGAAATACGGCGAATTGCTGGGTGCCCATCTGATTGGCGCCAATGTAACCGAGATGATAGCAGAATTGGTAGTCGCCAAAAAGCTGGAGACCACCGGTCATGAACTTCTCAAAGCCATTCACCCGCATCCCACCATGTCGGAAGCTGTGATGGAGGCTGCTGCCGCGGCTTATGGGGAGGTGATTCATATTTAGAAGTGGGGAGTGGGGAGTGCGAAGTGGGAAGCACGAAGCACGAAGCACGAAGCCCGAAGCACGAAGTGGGAAGCGCGAAGTGGGGAGCGGGAAGCTCGAAGAGAGGAATGATGGAATGATGGAATAATGGAAGCTCGAAGGGAATAATGGGATAATGGAATGATGGATGAAGCACTGGAGATTTTTTTCCAATATTCCATTTTTCCAATATTCCACTTCCCACTTCGAGCTTCCCGCTCCCCACTTCCCGCTCCCCGCTCCCCACTTCCCGCTCCCTACCGCATCATCCCCAAAATCTGGTAAGCCATCTTTTGGTTGTATTCCAATGCAAGGGTTTTGTGGTTTACCAGGTCCACAATGGTGCCAATTAAGCAAAGTCCGGCGGTGAGCAGGTAGAGAATTCCCATGCCAATTTGATTGATCAGGAATCTATGGATTCCTGAAATACCCAGGAACCCGACGAGGGCCGTCAGCAAAATCAACTGAGGGTCTTTGCGTCGTGACCTGTACATGGCCACGAAGGTGCGAATTTGCTCGTCGCTCTTTTCCTTTAACAGGTTATCCAAAAAGAATGCCTCATCCGGCTCAGCTTCAGGCATAATTTGATAAATGCGTTCCATAACTCTATTTTTAGGTTGAATAATTACTTACCCACCGGCTTTCTGTCTATCCGGCTGAGTGTAATATCATTTTTTAAAAGTTTAATGCTCCGCACCAATAAGATAAGAACAGCGGGGATACCCAGAGGATGACTTCGGAATGATTCTATCACTTCGCCTCTGAAAAGCCACGAAATGGCGTGGCCCAGGCCACAGCCGGGGCAAAATCCCAGTCCGGTATTTTTTATCAGGCACAGTGAGGCGTGTCCCTCTTTTGCCGGATTGGTAAGGGCCAGAGCAATAATGGCAGATAGCCAGAAAAAAGCCTCTAAATGTGCACGTTTAAAGGTGTAATGCAATGTGAGGTTGTTTTGGTGGTTGCTCAAATGTACAAATATTTTTGTAATCGCTATATGGGGCTAATACATAAAGCTGCTGCCCCCCATAAATTCGCGAATGATTGAGGTGGGGGGGATCTCTTTGGGTTGAATGGGTTTAAAGTAGCTGAAAAACTTCAGGAGTCTAACCGCCTCGGCATATTGCACCTGATTGGGTTGCACCTCCAGTAAAATATGCTCTGCCATAGGTTTAAGCACCGCCAGTTCGTAAAGCAGGGCCGAATTAAACATCACGTCAGCCTCCTCCTGATAGGGGAAGATGTGTTTCTCCTCGCCGCGGCGCACGCTGTTCCAGCGCGAAATGGTCTCCAAAGCCGAATAATTGCGGTAGCGATAATCTCTTACAATGCGTCTGATCAGTCGGTTATCGGTGGTGGGGATGCGTGAATGATTGTCGATGTTGATGTTGGTAAGAGCCGAAACGTAAATTTTATATTTGGCATCGTTTTTTATGGCATGGGTCAGTTGGGGATTTAGCCCGTGGATGCCTTCGATGATAAGGATATTCTCTTTATGCATCTTAAGCTTATCACCATCGAAAAAACGTTTACCTGTTTCGAAAGAGAATTTTGGAATGGGTATCTCTTTGCCATCCAGCAGAGCCAGCAGGTCCTTGTTGAAGGTGGTAATATCGAGTGCTCCCAGCGCTTCAAAATCGTATTCTCCATGCTCATCTAATGGTGTTTTGTCGCGGTCAACAAAGTAGTTGTCCAGGGAGAGGTTGAGGGGGCGGATACCCAGCACCAAAAGCTGGATAGCCAGTCGTTTTCCGAAGGTTGTTTTGCCGCTCGAGGAGGGGCCGCTGATAAGAACGATGCGTACCTTTTCTCTCAGGGCAGCAATAGTGTCGGCAATTTGCGCTATTTTTTTTTCATGAAGCGCTTCGCTCACCTTTATCAGTATTTCGGCTTTGCCGTTTTCGGCAGCCTCGTTAAGGTCACTTACCCGGGTTACTTTAAGTACCCGGTTCCAGTGCGAGTATTCGCTAAAAATCTCAAACATCTTGTTTTGAACCACCAACTCCTGAACCTGAGCAGGGTCATCCTGCCGGGGCACCTGAAGCAGCAAGCCGTTGTAATACTTGTTCAGGTCGAACACTTTAAGATAACCTGTGGAGGGCACCATAAAACCGTAAAAAATCCCCACATGTTGACGCATGGAGTAGTACGAAGAGTAGTATTGCCCCCTGTGACGAAGCAGTCTCACTTTATCGTTTAGCTCATGTTTTTCAAACAGCCTGATTACCTCTTCGGTCTCCTCTTTGTGATGTTTTATGGGGATATCCTGATCAACCAGCTGGTGCATTTTCCTGCCAATTTTAAAGACATCCTCAATGGTTGTTTCCCCTTCGGTATTGTAAAGCTCGCAATAAAAACCCTTGCTTACCGAGTGCTCAATGCGCAGTTTTGCCTGAGGGAAAACCTCTTTTACGGCGGCATAGAGTAAGAAGAAGAGACTGCGAACATACATGCGCATCCCGTCGTTGTGGGTGATGTCGATAAACTCAATGGTCTTCGGGTTGTAAATTTCAAACGAGAGTTCTCGTATCCGGTTGTTTACCATGGCTCCCAAAATAGGATGGGCGCTTTGTATATCTAACAAACCGGCAATTTCACTTAAATTACTGCCGCGTTCAACTTCAATGGTTTGATG
>JACDJA010002390.1_pt1 | contig 13522 bp, 8 predicted proteins | sample 7449241 | NCBI WGS metagenome assembly JACDJA01 (sample SAMN14253289, study PRJNA609438) | sludge metagenome | isolation source: initial anaerobic sludge | collected 2018-12-20 | reverse complement strand
TCGGTGAGGCCAAGTGCATCTGCGTCGTCGGCGTGCACCTCGACGTATGGGCCGCCCTCGAGCGGGCCGTGCTTGGGCAGGTGCGAATAGCTGCTGTTGAGGAAGCGGGTGTGCACCTTGGGCGTCATCAACGAGAACGGGAAGCGCGGCGCGAACGCTGCCTCGCCAGGCGCCGCGTAGGTCGGGAGCGCCGGCTGGCCCAGCGCAGCCAGCGCGTCGCAACGCAGCTCCACCCTTCCCGACCGAGTGGGGAAGCCGCCGTCGGCGAAGGGGCGCCCGTCGGCCGGGTACGGCACCTTCGTGAACCCGTCGGCCCGCAGTCGATCGAGGTCGATCGTGGGCAGGGTGGCGCGCAGCACGGTGAGGTCGTCGTCGAACAGGGCGGGCTCGGTGAAGCCCATCGCGCCGGCCAGGCGGCGGTGCAGCTCGCTGTTGCTGACGGCCTCGCCGGCGGGAGCGATGGCGGCCTCGTTCCAGCCCAGGTACAGGTGGCCCCAACTGGTGACGACATCGGTGGCTTCGATCTGCGTGGTGGCGGGCAGCACGATGTCGGCGTAGCGCGCGGTGTCGGTGAGGAACTGGTCGTGCACCACGGTGAACAGGTCGTCGCGCAGGAGGCCCTGACGGACGAGCTCGGTGTTGGGCACCGAGACCATCGCGTTGACGCTGATCATCACCACCGCCTGCACCGGCGGCCCGTCGTGCAGTGCGTCGGGATCGCCGGTGAGGACTCGCCCCAGATGAACCATTGCCAGCTCACGGGGGCTGCGCCCGGCCAGCAGGTCGGGGCGGGTGAGTGCGGCATGGTCCATGACGTCGTTGCTCCACACGCCCACGCTGCGTGCGTAGCCACCACCCTGGTCGCGCCACGCGCCCACCAGTGCCGGCAGGCAGGTGAGCGTGCGGAAGAACATCGCCCCGTGCTCGTGGTGCTCGGCGCCGATCAGCGTGCGGATCGCAGCCGGCCGAATGGTGCCGTAGAGGGTGGCCAGCCGCTCGATGTCGGCGACGGAGAGGCCGGTGGCGGCCGCTGCGCGCGCTGGGGTCCAGTCGGCAACGTGTGCGGCAAGATCCTCGAAGCCGACGGTGTGGGCCGCGACCCACTCCTGGTCGACGAGGTCGTCGCGGATGAGCACGTGCATCATCGCCAGCATCAACGCCACGTCGGTGCCGGGCAGCGGCTGCAGGAACCAATCGGCGCTCTCGGCGGTGATGGTGCGCAACGGGTCGATCACGATCACCTGCGCCCCCGCGGCACGGGCTTCCTCGATGACCGGCCACAGGTGGCGGTTGGTGAGACGGGTGTTGGTGCCCCACAGGATGATCAGCTTGCTGTGCACCAGATCGCTGGGGTCGATGCCCTTGCCCGTGCCGTTGGTGGTGGCAGCGCCGGCGCCGGCCGTTGCCCCGCACAGCGCGCCGGTGACGCGTGACGCGCCCAGGTGGTGCCAGAACCGATCGCCGAACATGATCGAGAGCAGGCTCTGGTTGCCGGCGCTGACGTAGGGCATGATCGCCTCCGCGCCGTGTTGGTCGATGATGGTGCGAAAGCGGGTGGCGATCTCGGTGAGTGCCTCCGCCCACGTGATCTCCTCGAAGCGGCCCTCGCCTTTGGCACCGATTCGACGCAGCGGCCGCAGGATCCGATCCGGGCTGTACACACGATCGAGGAAGCGGTTCACCTTCGGGCACAGCTCGCCCTTGCTGAACGGATGCAGAGGGTTGCCACGCAACTGCACGGCGTGCGCGGTGGCACCGGTGCCATCGACGGTGACCTGCCACCCGCAGCTGTCGGGGCAGTCGTGGTGGCAGGTGCCGTGGACGATGCGGGTGTCGCTCATGTTCGTCAACGATATGTGAGTGCGGGTCGAGGAGACCGGCGCCTTTCGGCCATCAACCCTGATTGCCGATCAGGCGAAGACGGTGGAGAGCACGCTGCCGGCCAGCGCGACGGCTTCCAGGTCGTACGCGTCGGGCATGTTGACGACGATGCCGTCGAGGCCGGCGTCGAGCAGTTCCTGCACCTTGGCGCCCACCTCGTCGGCGTCTCCGACGAGGAACATCCCCTTCACGCGAGCCTGCATGTCGGCGGGCAACTGGTCGATCGTTGCCCCTCCGAGCCGGGCGCTCAACTTGGCCTGCGCCTCCTCCATGGTGCGACCGACGATGAGCGTGCCCAGGCGAGTGCGGCAGATGTCGGCAGGGTTGCGGCCCAGGCGCGCGCAGTGCTCGTCGAGCACACCCATCAGGTGACGCACATGAGTGGCATCACCGAACACGTTGCAGGCATCGCCGTACTGGGCCACCATGCGCAGCGTCTTCTTCTCGCCGCTGCCGCCGATGAGGATGGGCGGGCCGCCGGCCTGCACCGGCTTGGGCACGTTGAACGCATTGGTGACCTTGAACCACTTGCCCTCGAAGGTGGTGGTGTCGTTGACGAACATGCTCTTCGCGATCTGCAGGCCTTCCTCCAGCTTCTCGAAGCGGTCGGTGAACGAGCCGAACTCGAAGTTGTAGTCCTGGTGCTCCTGCTCGAACCAGCCGGCGCCGATGCCCCAGATGGCGCGGCCCTTGGAGATGACGTCGAGGCAGGTGACGGTCTTGGCGAGAAAGGCAGGGTTGCGGTACGTCATGCCACCCACCATGCAGCCCAGGCGCACGGTGTGTGTGCACGCGGCCAGCGCCGACAGCAGCGTGTAGGCCTCGAACATGTTCTCTTCCGGGCGGCCGAGACCGGGCAGTTGGTAGAAGTGATCCATCACGAACACGCTGTCGAAGCCGCTGTCCTCGGCCGTGACGGCGATGTCGCTGACCCGTTCGAACAGGTCGCCCGGCGCCACGTCGGGGAAGGTGAACAACGGGATCTGGAGGCCGAAGCGGATGTTGGGATTCGTCATGCAACCGACCTTACGACACCGGTGAGATCGCGTGTTCGGCGAAGGCCGGTCACGCCTCGCTCGTCGCCGGTGGTCGCGCGCTACGGTTCGCCGCGTGACGTGCCCCTCGAACTCTGTGTCTCGCTGATGCCTCGTTTGCGTCAGGTCGGCCGCGACGATGCGCATCCGTTCGGGCAGGCGATCTACACGATGCTGTTCGGCGATCGCGACCCGGTGGCCGAGCCGGGCACCGCCTCGGGCACGCCGGGCAACTGGTGGACCGTGTTCGCGCTGGTGCCCGACGCGTTCGACCACACCACCAGTGGCTTCCAGTTCTACCGATCACCGGCTCGCGTGCTGGCGCCGAAGCTGCGCGAGCTGGGCCAAATCCGCGCCGGGTTTGCGGTGGGCAGCCAGTTCGTGTTCAGCCAGCACTGCAAGGCGTGTCGCGACGTGGGCTTCACCGACGAACAGGTTGCTGCCATTCCCGCGTGGTCGGTGGCCGACTGCTGGTCGCCGGTCGAGCGGGCGGTGCTCGCCTACACCGACTGCCTGGTGCTGCAGCACGGCCGAGTACCCGATGCGCTCTTTGCGGAACTGCAGCGGCTGCTCTCCGACGAGGAGATCCTCGAGCTCACCTACATCACTGCCACCTACGGCATGCACGCGATCATGAGCCGGGCACTGCGGCTGGAGTTCGACGATGTCGACGAGCGGGTGGTGGAGGTCGCCGACCCATCCGGTCGCACGGCCGGCCTCGACGTGATGGCGGTCGTCGACACCGGTGCCGCGGCGCCCGACGTTGCCGGGTGACGGCTTCCTGAGACTCAGACCAACGGGCAGCTGTCGACCGCACCGACCTGCGGGAACGTCTGCACGGTGGTGTTGCCGGCGGCATCGTGAGTGGTCACGGTGACGTCGTACTTGACCACGTCGCCCACCGGGATCTCCGCGAAGGGAAAGGGGCCGATCGTGCCCGACCACGTGGAGTCGATGCGCGAGAGCGAGGTGGTGCGTGCGGCGCCGCCGGGGGCGACCCAGGTGGCGGTCGCAGCGACGGCCGCAACGTCGTCGTCGATCACCACCGAGAACCCGGTGGTGATCTGCGTGGTGCACGTGCCGTCGCCGCTGGGCCCCTGTGAACTGATGCGGAACGGCACCACCTGACCGCCGGAGACTGCCGGCGGGGTCGTGTCGGGGGGCGCCGCACCGGTGGTCGTCGTCGCCGCGGTCGTGGCGGTGGTTGTGGTTGCCGGACTGGTCGTGGCCGCGGTGGTCGGTGGTGCGGTCGCACTGATGGTGCTGGCAGGTGCCGGGCTGTCGGTGCCGGCTGTGGGCGACGAGGTGTTGGTGGCGGTGGGTGCGCCGCCGAGCCCGGGCACCGGGTCGACCGTGATGGTTGCTCCTGGCGGTGCCCCTGCGCCGATCAGCGTGATCGATGTGGAGGCGCTGCCGACGGCGCCGTCGATGCTGGAGTCGTCGACCAACGTGGTGGGGTCACCGGCAGCCGAGGCGGTTCCGGCGCTGGTGGCCACGGCGATCGTGAAGGGCGACGATTCTGCGCTCTGGTGGCGCATGACCAGCACGGCGCCACCGGTGAGTGTGGCGCTCCCGGTGAGCGCGGCGATCGCCAGTCGCGACACCTTCCTCGCTGCCTGCAGTGTGGGGAACCCGTTGTGCAGCCACCGCACGCCCGTGGCCGCGGCTGGCGCGGGCAGCCCGCCGGCGCCGGCCACCGCCTTGACGGCGGTGGGCACGATGCTGCTGCGCAGGGCCAGCGGGGCCAGCGCCATCGGGAGAGCGCCCAGCAGCACCTCCGGGCGCATCCGGTCGTCGCGATCGGCGCTGCACAGCACGCACCCGTCGATGTGCCGGGCGAGTCGCTTGCGGGCCAGCTCACTGAACTCGCCCTCGCGATCGCGCAAGGCGACGAACTCGGGGCAGGTGGGAGCGCGACCGACCAGCACCACACCCAACCCGCGTGCCAGCCGGCCGCGAAGGCGCTGCATGGTGACCGACACGTGCCGCTCGGGGATCTCCAACGCCGCCGCCATCTCTGCTCCCGACAGTCCGTGGCGCAGGTGCAGGTCGAGCACTTCACGGTCGTCGTCGCTGAGCCCATCTGCCGCCGCGGCGATCAGTTGTCGCAGCTCGGCGATCTCTGCCGCCCGTGTCGGGGTGAGGTCGCTGCTCACCGGTTCCCCCGAGTTGTCGTCCCACGCGCCCAGGTGCAGGCGACTGGCACGCAGCCGCCGACGAGACACTTCGGTGCGCATGATCGCGTAGACCCATGGCCGGAACTTGGCGTGGTCGCGGAGTTGCGACAGGCGCTGCATGGCCACGAGGAACACGTCGTGCGTGATGTCGCCGGCGTCGGTGCTGCTGCCGGTGAGGAAGCGGGCGTAGTCGTAGAGCTTGTCGGCGTACCGGTCGTACAGCGCGGCGACGGCAGCTTCGTCACCGGCGAGGGCGCGTGCGACCAGCGGAGTCTCGTCCATTCGCCGCTCACCGTACGCGACCATCGCCGGTCCCTCCGTTCCACGCCGTGTAGGAGCGTCGCTCGCGCCGGTTGACAACAGATTCTGCGGGGCGTTCCCGAAAAGTGTTGTCAACACGGCGACAGACCGTTCTTACCACGCATGGAAGCGACAGAACCTCGAAGAGTGAGCGTGCGAACGATCGTGGCGACGGTGCTGGCCGCGACGTTGGCGGTCGCCGCCGTGATCGGCGGCGCTGGGCTCGACGGACGCGTGGGCCGCGCGGCCGCCGCGTCACCTCGGTTCGTCGGCCTCGCGCCGGCTCGCTTGCTCGACACCCGCTCGGGCGCGCCGACGGTCGATGGCGCCGGCAGCGGCGCCGGCCCGGTGGGCGCGGCCACCACCATCGAAGTGTCGGTTCTCGGTCGTGGAGGTGTGCCTCGCACCGGTGTTGCGGCCGTGGTGCTCAACGTCACGGCCACGGAAGCGACGGCGGTGTCGTACGTGACGGCATTTCCGGGCGGCGAGCAACAACCTGGAACGAGCAACGTGAACCTGGTGCCCGGCGCGACGGTGGCCAACAGCGTGATCGTCGGTGTCGGCGACGGAACGGTGCGACTGTTCCAGCACGCCGGTTCGGCCCACCTGCTCGTCGATGTGCTCGGCTGGTTCCCTGTGGGCTCCGAGTTCTCGGCCGTCGCGCCCCAGCGGTTGCTCGACACTCGGCTCGGCACGGCGACCACCGACGGTCTCGCCCGGGCCGGCGCTGGCGTGCGTGGCCCGGCCACTGTCGACGTCGCGGTGCTCGGCAACGGCGGCGTCCCGGCGGCGCACGTGGCGGCGGTGGCGGTGAACATCACCGCGGTCGACCCCACGGCAGACAGCTACGTGTCGGTGTACCCGTCGGGAGGCCCTCGGCCGTTGGCCTCGACCCTGAACGTGCACCCGGGTACGACGACGGCGAACATGACCATCGTGCCGGTGGGTGCCGACGGGAGCATCTCGCTGTACCTGGCCGGCGGTGCCACCGACTTCGTGGTCGATGTGCTCGGTTGGTTCGCCGCCTCGCCGTGGCACACGGTGCTGCTCCCGGCGCGGCTCGTCGACACGCGCGCAGCAAGCTCGACCACCGACGGTCGGTTCGAGTCGAGCGGCGCCATGCGCGGCGGCTCGGAGCTGCATGTGATGGTGGCTGGACGCGGTGGGGTGCCGTCGACGGGTGCCGGCACCGTGGTGTTGAACGTGACCGTGGTCGACCCGACCGAGGCGCTCTACGTGACGGTGTACCCCAGCGGTGCGCCGCGGCCGTTGGCCAGCAACCTCAACGCCGGCGCCGGTCGCAACACCGCCAACCTGGTGATCGTGCCCGTGGGGCCCGACGGCCGCGTCTCGATCTTCCTCTCCGGTGGGGGTCGTGCGCACCTCGTGGTCGACGTGCTCGGCTGGTTCGCCGATGATGGCGCTGCCCCACCGACCACGTCGACGACGACCACGTCGACGACGACCACGCCCTCGTCGACCACGCCCTCGTCGACCACGGTCACGTCGACGTCCAGTTCGGCGCCGACCTCGACGTCCGCTTCGACCTCGACGTCCACGACGTCCAGCTCGACCACCTCGACCACGGCGCCGAGCACGACCACGACGCCGAGCACGACCACGACGCCGAGCACGACCTCCACGTCCAGCTCGACCACCTCGATGCCGACCTCGACGTCAACCAGTTCGACGACTTCGACGACGTCAACGACGTCACCGACCACCTCGACCTCGACGACCTCGACGACCTCGACGACCACGACCACGACCACGTTGCCGACGGACACGATGCCACCGATCGCGTCGGCGCACCCGCGCATCTACCTGCCGCGCAACGCCACACGGCTGACGGCGCTGATTGCGGGCAACCACCCCAGCGCCACTCGCTACCTGGAGCAGGCTGCCGCCCTGCGCAGCCGGTCGTACAGCTCGCTGTACAACAGCGCCTACACGATGGAGCACTTCGCGCTGGTGGCGCAGCTGACCGGTGACACCAGCTACTGCACGTTCGCGGTCACCGGCATCGAGCAGTTCGTGACGGCCGAGGAAGGGCGCATCACGGCGGGCACGACGCCGGCGGTGGCCGGCGATTCGTACCTGGAGGTTGGCCCGATCGTCGGCGACCTGTCGATCGTCATCGATTGGTGCTTCGAGCAGACAACTGCCACGCAACGCGCTCGCTGGCTTGCATACGGCGACCAGGCGGTGTGGAACGTGTGGCATCCAGATGACGCGCAGTGGGGTGGGCGCGCCAGGCCGTGGACAGGGTGGTCGATCGACAACCCGAGCAACAACTACTACTACTCGTTCCTGCGGGCAACGATGCTGCTGGGCATCGCCGGTCGCGGCGAGCTGGCGTCGGCCGACCAGTGGCTCGACTTCTTCCGCAACACGAAGATCGCGCAGCAGCTGGTGCCCACCTTCGAGCGCGATCTCGTCGGTGGCGGTTCGCGAGAAGGCACCGGCTACGGCACGGCGATGATGCGGCTGTGGGAGATCTACGACCTGTGGTACGGCACCACCGGTGAGGACATCTCGTCGTGGACGGGCCACACCCGGGCGTCGCTGCTGCACTTCATGCACTACACGCTGCCCACCTTGGACGGGGTGTCGCTGAACGGCGACCACTCGCGCGACTCCACCGGTGCGTTCTTCGACTATCACCGTCACTACGCGCAGCAGCTGGCCACCCTGCTGCCCGGCGACCCGTTGGCGCCACGTGCTCGTTGGTTGGTGGGTCACAGTTCGGTGCCGTCGATGACCTCTGGGTTCATGGTGATCAACGACTTCCTGTATGCCGATCCGACGGTGACCCCCACCCCGTTGGCCGGGCTCAACACCGCCTACTACGCCCGCGGCATCGGGCAGGTGTACGCGCGTTCTTCATGGGCCACCGATGCGGCTTGGATGAACTTCACTGCCGGGCCCTACACCGAGTCGCACGCACATCGTGACCAAGGCTCCTTCCTGCTCTACCGCCAGGAGTGGATGGCCTACGACCCCAACTATCACTCGCACTCGGGCATCGAGCAGGGCGAGGAGCTGCACAACCTGGTGCGCCTGTCGGATGCCACCGGCACGCTGCGGCAGTGGGAGGGCGCCAGCTCGACCATGCAGGCCTTGCAACAAGGCGACGGTTGGGTGCACATGGCGGCCGACTCGACGGCGGTGTACACGCTGCGCAACAACCCGCCTGTGTCGCGGGTGCAGCGCGAGATCGTGTGGCTCGATCCTGGCGTGGCGGTGGTGTTCGACCGCGTGAACACCGGTGCCGGTACGCAGCAGACGTGGCAGCTGAACTCACCGGTGCAGCCGGTGGTCCGGGGGGCCACGGCCACGTTCGCCGGCACCGACGAGACGATGACCCTGCAGCGCGTGATCCCCGCCGCAGCAACCACGTCGGTCTTCGATTGGAGCACCGACAGCGAGTACTCGGGCGGCTTCCGACTCGACGAAGCAGTTGCCGGAGGTTCCAACACGTTCCTGCACGTGCTCTCGTTCGGTGCCGCCGCGGGGGCCACCGTCTCGTCTGCCGTGCGCAGTGATGCCGTCGGTCGGCAAGGGGTGCAGATCACGTTCGCCGATGGCCGGGTGGCGCTCGTGCGGTTCAGCACGACGGGGGTCGACGGCACCCTCGAGCTGCGGTCGGCGACCGGCACGGTGACGCAATCGGTTGCCTTGAACGTGGGGGTGCGCACGCTCCCGGAGGAGGCTGCTTGACACATTCCGATATCGGAATATGATGGCGAAATGGCCCGAGCAGCAACCACCTCCGACGTGTTCAACGCGATCGCCGAGCCGTGCCGCCGCAACATCCTCGTTGCGCTCGGTGCGGGTGAGGCACCGGTGGCCGATCTGGTCACGCGCCTGCGGCTCACCCAACCGCAGGTGTCGAAGCACCTCGGCGTGCTGCGCGAGGTGGGCGTCGTGCGCTGCCGATCCGTCGGCCGGCAACGCCTGTATCGCGTGCATGCTCCGGCGCTGCAGCCGGTGCACGAGTGGGTGAGCGCGTTCGAGCAGCAGTGGAACGAACGCTTCGACCGGCTCGACAACTACCTCTCCCTCCTCCAGGCGAACGGCACCACGTCATGACCAACACCCGTTTCGGCTCCGCCACCGTCGAACTGCCCACCGACACCCAGATCCTCATCACCCGCCGCTTCGATGCACCTGCCTCCTTGGTGTTCGCTGCACTCACCACGCCAGAGCACGTGCGCCGATGGTGGGGGTGGAGCAGCTCGGAGATGATCGTGTGCGACATCGACCTACGAGTGGGTGGCCGGTGGCGTTACGTGGTGCGCGACGAGCACGGCAGCGAGTTCGGCTGGCACGGTGAGTACACGGAGCTCGATGCGCCGGGCCGCATGGTGAGCAGCGAGGTGTTCGAAGGCTTCCCCGATGCGGCCTCGCTGAACACCACCACGCTCACCGAAGCCGATGGCGTCACCACGCTCACCACGCTGGCGCAGCACACCTGCCGCGAGCACCGCGATGGCCACCTCGAAGCCGGCATGGAGGCCGGCATGCAGCACACCTTTGACCGGTTGCAGGTGCTGCTCGCCGAGCAGGGCAGCGTCGCCGGGCGCTACCGCCGAGTTGCCGCCGGCTTCACCGCGGTCGCCGCCGCCGTGCCCTTCGACGGGTGGCAACGCCCGGCCCCGTGCGTGGGCTGGGTGGCGCGTGACATCGTGCGTCACCTGGTCGAGTGGGTGCCGCCGTTCCTGCAGGCCGGCGCCGGCTGCGATCTCGGCCCGCTGCCGTCGGTCGCCGACTCCCCATCGGCGGCATGGGCCGCGCTCGATTCGGCACTGCAGTCGCTCGTCGACGACCCGAGCACTGCGCACGTCGAGTTCAGCCATCCGCAGGCGGGTGTGCACCCGCTCGACGGTGCGATCGCGATGTTCATCCTCGGCGACCTGCTCGTGCACACCTGGGATCTCGCCACGGCCACCGGCCAAGGGGTGGTGCTCGATGCCGATGAGGTGCACCGCATGCGCGTGGGCATCGAGCCGATCACCGCCATGCTCAGTCAGAGCGGCCACTACCACGCCCCGGTCGCTGTGCCGGCCGACGCCGACGAGCAGACCAGGTTGATCGCCCTCACCGGCCGCCAACCCTGACCGTTCAGGGTTGCCGTTCAGGGTTGCCGTTCAGGGTTGCGGAGGCTCGGTCAGCACGCCGATCCTGCGGGCCACCTCACCGAAGCGCTCGAGTCGCTCGTGCATCGTCTCCGGACGGCCCATCGCGGCGTTGTAGAACACCAGTCGCGTGGCCAGCCCGCGGTACTTGTCGACCAGCGTGTGCGCCAGGTCGTCCCACGACGACTCGGTGCAGAACGTGGCCAGGTGATCGTCGGTGATCTGCGCGGCCATGCCCAGCACATCGCCGGCCTTCTGGTGTTCGCGGATGCGGGCGGTGGTGCCTTCGTAGCCGGCGTCGTCCCAGATGAACGCGTAGTTGGGGGTGCTGCCGTAGAAGCTGAGCATGCCGCGCAGCAACTCCCGGTCGGCGGCGCGCTCGGCCTCGGTGTCGCCGACGATGAGGTTGACGGGCACGATGATGGCCACGTCGGCAACGTCTCTCTCTCCGGCTTCGGCGCCGATCGCGACGTTGGGCAACACGTGTCGCGCAAGGTAGCCGGGTTCGCCGATTGGGTGCACGTGCACGCCGTCGGCCACCTCGCCCGCCATGCGCAGCATCCACGGATTGACTGCGGCCACGTCCACCTTCGGGTCGTCGAACCCAATCGGGCCCGGGCTCCACTGGCGGTTCAACCAGGTGAGCTCGTAGTACGGGCCGTGATGGTCGAGTGCCTCACCACGAAAGCCGGCGAAGCACGCCTTCACGGCTTGGATGTAGTCGCGGATGCGCGGGCCCGGCGGGTCGAAGTCGGTGCCGTAACGGCGCATCACGTGCGTGCGCACCTGTGTGCCGAGGCCGAGCCGGAACTTGCCTTCGGTGGCCTCGTGCAGCTCCCACGCGCTCTGTGCCGTCACCATCGGGCTGCGCGGAAAGGCGACCGCAACGCCGGTGCTCAGCTCGAGCGCCGGTGCCGCGATGGCTGCCGCGGCGGCCGAGAGGTAGGCGGTACGCCCCGCTTCGGTGAACAGGATGCCGTCGAAACCTGCCTGCTCGATCTGCCGGGCAGCCGCACCCATCTGCTGCAGCGGCTTGGGCGTGAGCATCACATCGACGTGCATCGCGCGAGCGTATGGCCACGCCGTCGGCATCACCGCTGTCGGACGGCTCGACTCAGACCGGTTGCAGCACCTCGCTGCCGGCCGTGAGCCCCTCGCCGCGCACGCCGGCCGCGGAGCCGGACACGCCGAGCAGTTCGACGTCGACGAAGGTGCTGGTTCCGTCGTCGGCGACGACCTGCACCGCGTACGAACCATCCAGGCGGGAGACGAGTGCCTCGGTGGGCACGAGCAGCACGCCGTCGAGGCTGGTGGTGGTGACGGTGACCGTGACGGACGAGCCGTTGTCCGCGCCCTCGATCGCCGCCGCCGGGGTGATGACCGCCTGAACGACGACCGACCCGTCGCGCTCGAGGCTGCGCAGCAGGGTGACGGTGCCGTCGCCGCTGCCGACCTTCACGGAGAGCCCGGGCACCATGTAGGCCTCGGCGCCGTCGGGCACGTCGATCACGACCTGCTGGCTGGCGGCCGAGAGGGACAGGATGCTGTCGCCGTCTCCGACCTCGTCACCGACGGCGACGGCGACACCGGCGACGGTGGTCTCGCCACCGACGAACACCACCGACCCGAGCGCTACCGAGCCGGTGACCTCCATTCCGTAGCCGGCCTGCCACGCCTTGACGACGGCCTTGGTGTCGCTGTCGAACTCGGTGTCGATCGTCATTCGGCTGTCAGGGTCGTAGCCCAGCGCGGTCAGGTCCATCTCCAACTGCAGCACGTCGATGCCGTCCTCACTGCTGGTGTCGAGCGTGCGCCAGGCCGGGAGCGAGCCGGGCAGCGCCACGACCGGGGAGCTCTCCACCGAGTACAGCACCGTGCCCATCGTGACGTCGCTGCCGTCCGCGATGACCGACGTGACCACCTGGGTGACGCGGGTGCTGGTGCCGGAGGTGCCCGTGCCGGAGGTGCCGGTGCCGCCGCTCCTGCTGGTCGGCGCGCCACCGGTCGGCACCGCGCCGCCGGTCGGCGTCGGGGTGGTGGTGGCAGTCGCGCAGTCGCCCGGCGTAGTGGGGGTCGTCGGTGCCGAGCCGGTCGGTGCGGTGCCCGCCGGACTGGTCGTCGCTGTCGTTGTCGTTGTTGTTGCCGTTGTTGTTGCCGAGGTTGTTGCCGAGGTTGTTGGTGGTGTCGTTGCAGGTGCCGTACCCGGCGGCTGTCCGGGCTGCCCGGAGGGCACGCTGCCGGATGGGGTGCTGCCGGATGGGGTGCTGCCGGTGGGAACGACGTCGGTCGTCGGGGTCGAGCCGCTGGCGGCCGGCACGGTGGTGCTCGGGCTCGTGTCGCAGTCGTCGACTGCTGCTGCCGTGGCGGCGACGGCTTCGGCGGAGGCCGGTGCCGGTGTTGCCGCCCCCGACGTGACGCCTGCCGCCGTGACACCCACCGCTGCCGGCGCGCCGCTGCTGGCGGACGGGGTCGTGCCGCTCGATGACGTCTGCCCTTCGATGCGGTGGAGCACGCTGGTGACCGCAGAGAGCACCACCGAGCCGTCCAGCGATTCGGAGGTGCCGAGCGTTCCTTCCTCGACGGTGGCGGTCTTGAAGATGCTGGCCGCGACGACCGGCGTGGTGGCGTTCGGGCGGGTGGCGAGGTAGCCCGCGGTGACCGCCGCCGCCAGCACGACGACGATGGCAGAGCGACGGATGAAGCGACGATGGGAGGTGGTGGTGTGGGCCATGGCGATCAGTTGGAGCGAAGGGCTTCGGTGGGCGGGAGCAGGGCGGCGCGGCCGGCCGGGTAGATGCCGGCAATGGCACCGATGACGACCGCAGCGACGAGGCCGCCGCCGATCGCGACCGGCGGGACGACCACCGCCCAATCCTGAGATCGGGCGTAGAGCCAGGTGACGAACGCTCCGAGGAGCACGCCGACCAGGCCGCCGGCGCCGGCGAGCAGGATCGCCTCGGTGAGGAACTGGCGGCGGATGTGGGCCCGGGTG
>JACDJA010002387.1_pt1 | contig 13556 bp, 6 predicted proteins | sample 7449241 | NCBI WGS metagenome assembly JACDJA01 (sample SAMN14253289, study PRJNA609438) | sludge metagenome | isolation source: initial anaerobic sludge | collected 2018-12-20 | reverse complement strand
TAATCAATAAGCTTACACCCATTGATATCAGCCATGCCAACAGCGGATTATATATTATTGAGATTGAAATAGACAATGTGCGCTCAACATCAAAATACATGAAACAGTAGCACACCTAATCGTTTTTCAAACTTAAATATCCCAAAAATGAATTTATTAAATAGGACAATTGCTTTACTTATACTACTGGCAATAGCTTTGATTCCAAATGCTACCCAAGCACAGATTACTTCTCTAAGTAATACCGTGCAAACGCCAGCAGCAGAAAGCTTTACGTTTGCTCCCAACGAAAATCCGTTGGTAGCAAACGTGCAAACAAACGAAGCTATTCAATCACGTGAAATAACAGAATGGATCGGAATTGGCACTAATTCGTCACCCTATGGATCCTATAATTATCCTGTTGATTTCTATATGAATACTTCGGTAACCCAAAGTATTTATACCGCCGAAGAGTTTAACCAAGACCCATGTTCTATTGAGCAGGTAAAATACATCTACAAAACTTTAACCTCCAATTATCCAGACGTTATTGATACGGAGAGTTTTAAAGTTTGGATGTGTAATACCGATCGCACTTCCGTATCGGAGGAGGCTGATTATTGGATTCCTTTTGAAAACTTTACACTGGTTTACGAAGGAGGATTGGTGCTTTATGGAGGCGATAATCAAGAAATGCTTTTTGACCTCGACACACCTTTTGTGTACAATGGCTCCAATATTTGCATCATGGTTGAGCATACGTTTAGCTCAAACACCTTCGAGAACCACTTTAACTTCAATGCTACCACATTGGCTTCTGGCGATGTAAGGGCAAGACTTTATGTGAGTTTTGATACGCCTTTTGATTTCACGCTGCCTACCACCGAACCTTCCCAAACAGGAATGACTTTAAGTGAACTGGCAGATGTTCAGATTTTTATCAATACTGCTGCCGAAGCAAATTTAACAGGAATCATCACAAATCCTGACGGAAACCCCATTGCTGATGCTACAATCAGCCTTGCCGGCACTGATTTGCAAGCCACCTCAAACGCGCAAGGCGAATATACCTTCTCGTATGTGGCACCTGGAACCTACACCGTAAATTATGTTGCATTTGGTTATGTAACCGCTTCCATTGAAACTGAAATTAGCGGTCCAACAACCCAGGATGTAGAATTGGCCTACCTTCCGGAAGCTACCGTTGAAGGAACCATTTTGGATAACGACAACAATCCGATTGGCGATGCCAGCATTCAATTAAGTGGGTACAACAGTTATAGCGGCACATCAGATGCAAGCGGGAATTTTAGCATCCCCGAAGTGTTTTATGCTGACGGCTATATGGTTACAGTATCAAAAACCGGTTATTTCACTGAAATAATCAATCTGGATATTGACAGCCCAACCGTGGATATGGACAATATTTTCCTCACCGATAAATTGGAAAGTCCTTCCTATGTGCAAGCTGTTAAAAATGATGCAGCTGCTGATATAAGCTGGCTTTCGCCTTACGAAAGGACTGTTTATCGCAGAGATGGTGGAGAACTAATCAGTCAGATTGGGCATAACTTTGGTGGAAATCTTGCTGTATTTGGCCAGGTTTTCAGAGAGCCTGCCGAATTGTATCAGATGAGCTGGTATCTCAACGAAGTAGATTATCCGCATGAGTTTGTAAATGTGTATGTTTTTGCATTGAATGCGCAAGGAAACCCCACAAATACGATACTTTTTGAGCAAGCTAATGTTCCAAACGTGGATTTAACATGGAGCACTTTTATTTTCCCGGAGACCATAACGGTTGAAAACGGATTTTATATTGCAATCAGTCATGCCGAACGTTTAGAAATCGGCATTGATGCAGGTACTAATCCCGAATTCCCTTTTGAAAATAACGTGAACTGGGTTTCGGAGGATTATGGATCCGGCGAATTTCTGTTGATGGAAGATTTAGGATTAGGTGTTATACCTGGCAACCTGATGATCAGGGCCGAAGGATATAACACGAATACCGGCAAAAAACTACAAGGTGCTGTAGCCGCGCCATCCAAATCATTAAATACCTATACTATCTCTAGGCTGGAAGAAGGCCAAGAAGACACACCGGAACTGTGGACTTTATTAGCGGATAATTTAACGTCAACCAACTGTACCGATGCTGACTTTTCAGCCGTTGATCCGGGTTGGTACAAATATGCCGTTAATGCCGTTTACTCAGGAGAGCTTTCTTCAGAAGTAGCTTTTTCTAACCGAATTGAAAATCAGCTCTCAACACAGGTTACCTTTAATGTTACTACAAACACACCAAACAACGAAAGTTTAGGTGCACATATACTGCTGTCGAGCAATAGTGGCAACTATGTTTATACTCAAAACGTTGAAACAGAAGACGGTGTAGTTATTTTCAATGGTGTTTTTAAAAACACTTATTATGTTAAGATTACGCACGAGGGTTTTGAGGATTTTGTGATGTCGAATGTCGACTTTACAACAGACGCCACTTATGAAGTATCTGCTGAATTGATAGAAGCTTTGGTGCAGCCTTTTAACCTGGAGATTAATGTAAATGATGATTTATCTTCCAATTTCAGGTGGAACCATACGAGCGCTATTTTAGAGAATTTTGAAAGCTGTATTGATTTTGAAATTGGCCCACACGGAGTTGTCGAGTGGAACTATATTGATGTAGACAAGAAAAAAACCATTGGAATTGAAAACTTCACTTATTTGAATGAGAATGAGCCTGCTTCCTTTATGACGTTCACCCCTTCTCAGACAGAACCTCCGATTGACGTGGATTTGAACCCGGGAATTGCACCTCACAGTGGCAATAAATTCCTGGCCAGTTTTGGCGTCAATAGTGGTTCAAATGATGATTATTTCATTTCCCCTAAACTGAATTTCGGACAAGAATTTACGTTCAAGTTCTTTGCCAAATCCTTCTCTAATGCACCCGCATTAAATAAGATAATGGTCGGCTATTCTACTACAGGATTCCTGCCATCAGATTTTATTTGGATTACCGAAACAGCCATTGCACCAGCGATGGACAGATGGACAAACTACGAATACAGCATCGATGCAGAAGCTAAGTATGTTGCCATCCGTAACGTTTCTGACGGGGGTTATATCCTGATGATTGATGATGTGGAGATTTCCGCCGCAGCATCAACACGTGAATTGGTTAGCCACAAAGTTTATCTGAATGATAATTTGATGGGCGAAACGAACGACTATACGTTTGATTTTTCTGCTGATGACATTATTTTCAACGAAATAAATGTGGCCGGCGTAAAAGCCATCTATTCCAGTGGTGAAAGCGAAATGTCAACCATCGAGTTTTTGGGCGTATATACCGATACACCGGAGAATCAGGAACAGGTAAATATGACTGTGTATCCCAACCCTTCCAATGGCAACTTTATCATTGAGTTGGATGGAGAATACGAAGTTTCTATTCTAAATAGCTTAGGTGTAATGGTTTATAGCAAAACTATTTCACAACAGGGACGTATTATGTTGGAGGACTTAAAACCCGGCATGTATATTATCTCGGCCAAATCAGAACAAAAAGCTGTTTATAGCAGGATAGTAGTACAATAAAATATTGGTTAGTAAAATTGGTAAAATTGGTTGGTTAAAGGCCTTTGGTTCTTCGGAATCAGAGGTCTTTTTTTATGGGTTATATTTTGAATTGCTTGCATAAAATGGGAAAGCTCTTGGAGGGTTGAGCAGCTTTGGATTTCTTTTCAGCAGGAAAAATCCCGGTGTTATTTACAGGAAAGTCCAACGGATTTTTTCGGAAGTGGAGTTTTGATGTTTTTTTGGCAGTGAAAAAATCTCAAATACTAAATGGTCTTTTTTTCAAAGCCTAATTAAGCTGGCTAAAAAACTCCTGCAAGCTCAAACTGCTGTTGGTTAAATTGAGTTTTTTGCGAAGACGTGTGCGGGCCACCTCAACACTTTTGAAATTAGAATTGGTAATGGCTGCAATATCTTTGGTTGTCATATTTAATTTTAATAACGCGCACAAACGTTTTTCATTGAGGGTGAGGTTGGGGAATTCTTTCTCCAACTGTTCATAAAACTGCGAATACACTTGCGAAAAATACCAGAAAAATTCTTCCCATTGGTTCTTGGTTCCGCGCATCCGCAAATCCCTGGTAATGGATTCAAGTTGTGCCCGGTTTTTTTGCGATAAGCCAGCCGAAAAATCATCAAGCAGCTTAACGGTGGTGTCGATTAGTTCATTCTTTTCTGAAATTTTTAACACCTTTTCAATAATTTCACGGTTCCTGAGCTCGATATCTTTTTCAACACTAATTACTTGCAAATCGGCCTTTTCTTTTTCAATACGATCCAACTTTCGCAGTTGAATCGTTCTAAAAAGCAATAGTATTCCGATTAAAACAATAATTATTAATCCAAGAATGATAAGGTAAAATATAAAAGCGGTACGTTTTCTTTGATATTGTTCTTCCTCAAGAAGTTGCTTTCTTTCTAATTCCTGAAGCCTCACTTTATGGTCAAACATCAGTTGCAGCACCTGTTCTTTGGCCACGTAGGCACTAATACTATCAGAAGCAAGCTTATGCATATTGGCGTATCGGTAGGCTTCCTTGAAGCTTCCTTCCTTTTCATAAATCAATTGCAGCAATTCAGACGAACTGCTCATATCCTCATATATTTCGAGCTCTTCGGACAGCTTAAAGGCCCTTTCCAGGAAAGTTTTGGCTTTCGCATATAAACCTTTTATAAACAAGGCATTCCCAATCAAACCCAGAGTTCTTGTTATGAGCATCTTATCATTAAGCATCTCGGCTTTTGCCAATCCTATGTTATAATAATAAATGGCGCTGTCGGCGTCGTTCATCATTTCTTTAACTATGCCGATATTGTTCAGGGCGACAATTTCAAGCTCGGGATTCACTATGGAATCACTTGCAGCAAGCACTTTATTATAATACATCAAGGCAATATCATATTTTCCCATCATTTTAAAAATATCCCCGATATTGTTATGCGCCACGGAAATACGGTGCTTATTCCCTTTTTCTTTCATAATTTCCAGGCCTTTGTTATAATAATTATAGGCCTCATCATATTCCCTTTCAACAAAGAACACAGCACCAATATTGTTATACTCGTTCTCCTTGTCTAAGTTTTCTGAGTACTTCAGCGCCAGCAAAAAATTATCTAACGCCTTACTGTTCAAGTTTTTATTAAAGTAGATTACACCTTTGTTCAGGTAACACTCGCGTATCATTACGGAATCATTTTTTGGAAGGCTATAATCTATGCAAAGCTCATAGCTATTTATGGCTTCTTCGTAATTATACACCTGAAAATACAAATTGCCCAACAAACGGTAATTGAAAATGAGGCCTTCCACAAAGCTTGCTTTTTTCGACATTTCAATGGCCTCCAACGATATCTTAATGGCTTTCTCCGGGTTCTCGTTTCGCATCTCGAAGGCGTTGGCACTTAAAGCGCTTATCATCGAAACACCGGAAGTTTTCTGAATAACTGACAGCAACGAATCAAGACTTGATTGTCCATAACTACTTATTACCGACGAAAACAGCAGGAATACTGTAAAAATCAACCTATTTAATCTGTTGACATTTAATCTCTTAGCTTTATTAAATAGTTTTAGTGGTTTCAAAATCGGGGTCAAGTTAAATATGGCTGGCAGCAATTAATCTGTAAATATAGGACATTGAAAGCTTACCTAAATATAATTTATACGGCAGTACAGAAAAAAATATCCCATAGTTTTTCATTTCAGGGGCTCTCAATAACCAAAAACATAGCTGCAATGTCATGCAATTTATTGGAAATTTGGCCGCCTAAAGCTCAAAAAGTATTTCAGCAACAACAGGATTAACTGTTTTTTGAGAATGAATAACTGCGCTTTATAGTTGTTGGTTTAGGTAGCTAATGCAGCTTCTTTCATCCTAATTTACATCAAATTAACCGGTAGCAAAAAGGACAACTCTATTGTTGAGCCTACTGGGAAAAGTCTATAAATGAAGAAATACCACTAAGCGCCTCACTGAGCGCTCGTGGCAGAACAATACTTTTCGGGTAAGGCTCAACCTTTAATTCCTCCAAGAGCCAAAAATTGACAATAAATTGATTTAATTTTGCAACAGAATAAATTCTTTCCATATAATGAGAGCGCTGGTTATTTCACTTATCTTCAGTCTTTTATTTGCCAATCCGACGCAGCTGATGCTATTTTCAGCTGAATCAGATTTGGGCAGAAACACTACTGATTATGAACAAGTTATTCTGCAATACACAGCATATCAGGCTTTGCCGGCTACCGAGAACAGCGAGCAAACAACGGCCAAATTGCTATTGACTTGGCTCAGGCTTTCACAGGCGATAAACCTGCTTATCAGCGGAAGCTTTCCTTTTGATGGTCAGGAGTATATCATTCAGAAAACTACTCTGGTCAAAAGCCTTCCCATTAAGAATAACCAGCTAAACTTTATCTATCCTTTTATGGATTATTGGCTTGATTAGCAGACCCTCAGCGATATGGCATTTCTGCTAATCGCTTTTCAATCTTATACTATTTTATTTTTTTATTCAGGCAGTCAGCACAAGCCTTAATTTGCGTTGTGCTGCACTGTAAAAAATCATTAAATCATGGAAAATCTAATTATATTCCTCGGCATAGTGGCTGCATTTGTTTTGCCCATCGTAATCATGCAACAGAAGAAAACGAGAAAAATCAAAAAAAAGATAGAAGAAGTGTCGTTACTGGCGCAGCAAAACGGATCGGCGCTTGGGCAACACGAGGTCGAACACAAAGTTCTTATCGGCCTAAGTGAAAATGGCGGTCATGTTTTTTACTACCCTTTTAAACATAAGGACATGGAGATACAAATGATACCACTTGAAGGCGTCAAAAACTGCCGGGTAAACGTTGAGGGTCATGCAGTCAGTTATGGAGGCGAGTCGCGACAAGTAACTGACAAAATTGAACTGCTTTTTCTGCCAAAAGAAAAGCTGAAACAAACGCATAGCCTGCGACTTTACAACTCAGATCAGGATGGACTCCAATTGAACGGCCAGAACATGCTCGCCGACAAATGGGCCAAAATCATCAACCAGACGCTTGAAAAAAATATTAAAAGATAGGTTAATATTTGATATTTTTTATTGGAGAATTAAAGAAAGAAAAACCCGGTTTAGTAGCCGGGTTTTTTTGTTTTCAAGTTGTTTCATCGCGGATATTTGATAAAACAAATTTTTTAACCAAGACATTTCCAAGTAAGACTATAATAAGTTGAGCTTTTAGCCAAAAAAAGCCTTAGTTAGCTTTTAGGAAGTATATTTGCCCAAATATTGCAGGTGGTTTCTAGGCATGATATTAGTAGTATTTATTCTGCATCAATCACCGGGTTTAAGCACAACTTTTTCGGATAAATAAACTGTTTATCCCACAACTTATTGGCACAGATGTTAAAATACCTATTACGCTTTATTTTTGTTTCCGTACTCTTTTGCATCCCACCCATATGGCTTTCTGCACAGAATAATTTCGAGGTGCGTAAAATAAGCTTTAAGGGAAACAAAACCCTCGATAAAGACTTCCTTATGGAGCGTATGGCGATGAAAGAAGTTTCGTGGCTACAAAAAAAACTCACCAAAAAAGAACCTTATCTGTATAGCGATGAATTGATAAAGCTTGATTTGGAAAGGTTGAAGCGCCTCTATCAAACCGAAGGATTTCTGAATGTCAGCGTTAAGCTTGGTCCACTGGAAATAAACGAAAAGAAAAAAACCGTAAAGCTCACCATTAACATTGGTGAAGGCGAAGCAGTTAGCGTTGACAGCATCAGCTTTGAATTAACTGCCAAGGCTAAAAACGTGAAAATGGACTCGTTAAGCAGAAAAGTTTTACGTCAAGTTAAGCTCGGACATGGCGACCGTTTTCGAGACCAAGCCTTGATGGATGATATCAAGCTTATAGAAAATGCGTTCAAAAATTTGGGCTACGCCTACGCCTCTGCTACGTATGACTTATTTGTGAAGCCAGACCAAAAGCTTACCAGCATTGAATATCAGATTAGCCCGGGGCAATTGTCGCATATCGGTGCTACCCGCATTGTTGGCAATAAGCATGTATCAGAAAAATTTATCCGCAAACAACTAAAATACGAAGAGGGCGAAATTTATAACCGTTCCTTGCTTGAAAAAACCCGCAAAAACCTCTATAAATTACAGTTGTTTCGGGTGGTTTCGGTATTGCCTCAGATGCGTGAAGATTCATCCAACAAACCCATTCCGGTGCGGCTATATGTGGAAGAAGCTCCTCGCCTAAATGCACGGGTTGGTGCAGGTTATGGCACAGAGGATAAGTTTCGCAGCTTTTTAGACCTTAGCTATCTCGGCTTTTTGGGTGGTGCCAGGCGGCTCAATTTGCAAATAAAACATTCTGCCATCCTGCCCTATTCTGTGAGTCTGCGCTGGATTCAGCCGCGCTTATTTGGTGCCAACAGCAATATCGAGATCAATCCATACTTAAATCGCACCAAAGAACCCGGATACGACACCCGAACTTTTGGTTTGAAAGTGCCTGTAGGCTACGAGTTTAACCAACATTGGAATGCTTCATTAACCTATTATTTTGAAGATGTTGAGCAAACGGTTGAACCAAACGACCCTGATTTTAGAGAACAGAAACTGGATAAATTTCCTTACAACAAATCAGGTGTAATTTTAGGAACTGCTTACAACGATTCGCGGCCACAGTTTTCGCCTACGCAGGGCACCAATGTTTCATTGGCTTTAAAGGTGAACGGCTATTTTTTTGGAGGCGATTTCAGTTATACCCGCTTGTGGGGAACCTACCGCACCTACCGCCAAATTGGTGATTTTACGCTGGCTTTTAAGCTGCTGGCGGGCGGAATCAAGTCGTCAGATTCCAGCAAATTTATTCCTGTTGAAGACCGGTTTTATTCGGGCGGAAGCACTTCGGTTAGGGGCTGGAACCGCGATCAGCTTGGCCCAAAGCGCGAAAGCGGAAGCCCCAGGGGTGGAAGCAGCGTGCTCGAAAGTAGTATTGAGCTGCGGCTGCCTTTGTTTTGGCGACTTAGCGCGGTCACTTTTTTAGATATCGGAAATACCTGGGAAGAAGAATATACCTACCGCCTTAATGAACTAGCTTATGCCGTGGGACCCGGACTTCGCATAGAAACACCCATCGGCCCAGTGCGCTTTGATGTGGGTTTTCCGGTGTGGAACGAGAAAAAAAGTCCCCAGTTTTTTATCAGCGTTGGACAGGCGTTTTAATTTTTAATGGAAAAAATATACAATGAAAAAAGTCATTACAGCTTCCTTAAAAATTCTCGGATGGACAATCCTGAGCCTGGTAACTTTGTTGCTGCTGGCAGCACTATTGCTCCAAACGGCTTTTGTTAAAGAAAAAATTGCCCGCTTTGCCGAAAATCAAGCCGGTAGTTTTATCAATGGCGAACTATCTCTCGGAGAAATTGATGGAAACTTCTTCACAGGAATAAGCCTTAAAAACATACTTATTTTGCATGATGGAGACACTTTGGTTCACCTGAAAGAAATAAGTGCAGCCTATAATTTATTAGCGCTGATGGATAAAACACTTGACGTACAAAGCCTTGAACTGAGCAGCCCGCAAGTTTTTTTAAAACAAATCAATGATTCTACCTGGAATGTTCAACAATTGATCAAAGCTTCTACCGACACCACTACAACGGATACAAGCAGCAGTAATTTTGAAGTAAAGCTTGATTTGCTGCAACTTACCGAAGGTAACATCCGCATCAACTCGCCGGATACGCTGATTCCACGCGAAATTAATCAGCTTAAAATCAACCTTTCAGGAACTTATAGCGCTGATGTTCAAAGCTTAAAGATGAATGAATTTTCATTCAACACACAACAGCCGGCTATTTCGCTCGAAAATTTAGCTTTCCGGCTTCAACGCGACACAGAAGCTATTGTATTATCAGATTTCATTTTAAAAACTGCCAAAAATAAATTGCAGGGCAATGCCGATTATGCAGAAACGCCCCATCGCGCAGGCAATGCGAAGCTCAAAACAGCACCAATCATGCTAAGCGAGTTTCAGTTTGTGCTGCCCGACATACAGCTTCCGGCCAAGCCGATTTTCACACTTGATGCCAGCTTGAAGGGCGAAACAGTTAATGCAACTGTTGAAATTGAAGACAATGCGCAAAAACTACAGTTCGACTTAAGCTCAGAAAACTTTTACGCCTACCTGTTTAATCCCGAAAACACCCAGTTAGCCTATACCCTAGATGGACGCCTTGACAATATTGATATGGCCTATTGGCTGAATGATTCAACTCTTAATTACGTGATTAATGGCCAACTAAATGTTAAAGGACAAGGCATTGAGCCGGCCACTGCAACTGTAAATTTAAAAGGTGATTTTCGGGATTTGATGCTTGAAGATCGTGCTGTTGAGCAAGTTGTTCTGGATTTTGATTTTGTGCAGGGCGATCTTTCGGGCTTTGTACGCGGAAAAGGAGATTTCGGTCAATTTGAGCTGCTGTCGAAAATTCAGCAGATTCAAACCAAGCCAGTGTATCAGCTTGACCTCAACACCCAACAGCTTGATTTTGCTGCCCTTACCGGAAACGACAGCCTGCAATCGTCTATCAATTTGCAGGCCAATATAAATGGGCGCGGCTTCGATCCCGAAAAGCTCTCTCTTTCTGCCAAGTTGATGATCAAAAACTCCTCGCTGCAACAAATCGAATTGGACACCTTGTTTGCTGACGTGAAATACAGCAACGAAAATGTTACTATAGACTCCCTGTTGATGCTGACGCGTTCACTGGTTTTAAGCGCACAAGGAAATTATTCGCTGGAAGGCAGATCAGATTTGGATTTAAAAGCAAAGTTTAGCAGCCTCGAAGAATTTGAAGGTTTTATTCCGCTTGATTCACTGCAAACCAGTGGCAATCTGAGGGCATCCATCCGCGGCACCCTCGATTCGTTGAGCCTACACACACAGCTTCACCTGGCGCAAACCAGCTATCCCGGCTATAACTTAGACAGCTTGAATATGACTCTTCAAGCATATATTGCTGATGCAGATACCAATGCTTACCTATCTATGCAGGCATTCATGCTGAGCAGCGATGCGCTAAGTTTGGAGCGAATTAATGTGGACGGACGAGCCTCAATCGCCAATGCCGACACCAACGCGGTAATGAATTTGCAGGCTATTAAGCTGTGCAACAGTGCCCTTGATTTAGATTCTATTATATTTGATGTGGAAGCCGGAATGGATTCCATATACATAGCTGGTCGGATAAACAATCCGGATTTGAGCAGCAGCATAAAAGCAGGAATTGTTCCGGGAGAACTGCTGCGCATCACCCTTACCGATCTAATTTTCGATTACAAAGATCAGCATTGGGCACTGCAATCGCCTCCGGCACGCCTAAAGATTGCTCCGGAGCAATATATCGTTGAGAATTTTAATTTCGCAACAAGTTCAGCCGATAGTGCGCAATCCATAAAAGCATCGGGCATAATCAACCGTAAGGGAACAGAAAACTTCTCGCTCGAAATAACCAAAATTGATCTGAAAAAGTTAGCAGAACTGGCCGAAGAAGATTTGGATGTTTCAGGCTTGTTTAGCATGACTATTGAACTATCCGGCCAGGCCGATAATCCAATACTAAAAGGAGATTTTGTTATTGATAATGCAGCAGTAAATGCGTATAAATTCCATGAATTTGATGGTGGTTTTGATCTTGAAAACGGTAATTTAACTGTTGAGGCACAAGTGATTTCGCAAGATAGTGGCCGGGTAGAAATAAGCGGTGCTTTGCCCATTAAATTACAAATGGACAGCCTGAATGTAGCGTTTAGCCCTACTGATTCAGTGAAAGGACTGATAACAGTTGAGCGATTCCCATTGGCTGTTCTGCAAACTTTAGATTTGGCAGAGACCATCAATGGCTATGCAGAAGCAAGCATTGAAGTGGGCGGAACCCTTGAAGCGCCAAAGCCAAATGGTCGGTTTAAGTTGGTAAATGCCGCTTTAAAAATACCTGAATACGGTGTTGACTATCAAAGCATTGCCTTGAATATACTGTTTGAACCAGAGAAAGTAAGTATAGACACTTTCAACATTAAATCGGCAAGCGGAAATATGAAAGCCAGCGGAGAAGTTAATTTCGATTCTGATTTTTATAAAGGCAATATTAACGATTCAAAACTCACAATAAACTTTAACAAGTTTAATCCTGTAAACCATAAGCAATATAATATGCAATTGTCAGGAAATGCCAGCTTACAGGGCAAAACGGGTGATGTAGTTTTTGAGAGTGACCTTAAAATTCCGAAGTCAGAATTTAATTTGCCGGCTATAATGCGTTTGTTTGGCAAATTGAATACACCCGAAATGCCGACCCCATTACTGCTGCGCGAATTAGCTGAAGATAAGCAGGCTAACGACAGCATCCGCATCACGCAAAACACTCAAAAGACAGACACAGCAGCAAGTCCCGACTATTTTGACCGGCTCAGAGGTAAGGCGCATATCACTATCCCCCGAAATACCTGGATAAAAAGTGAAGACATGCGCATTGAGCTGTCGGGGGATTTGGAGCTGATTAAAAATGAGGAGTTTTTTGAGGTGTTTGGCACTGTAGATGTGGTGCGCGGACAATATGATTTGATGGGCAAAACTTTTATAATTGATAAAGGCAATATTACTTTTCAAGGAGGAGAAGATATGATGCCGCAGCTGGATATTGTTGCTGCTTACAATTTTAGGAACGCGCAACGTGAGATGCAAAAGCTAACAGCCAATATCAGCGGTGATGCCGAAGAGCCTAAAATAGAATTTACCCTTGATGGGGATGCTATAAACGAAGGAGATGCGATTTCGTATATTCTGTTTGGCAGGAGCTTAGATGAACTTAGCTTGTCGCAGCAGGATAATGTGCAAGGCAAAGGTAATTTGGCCAGCAATGCCGCGGCATCACTGATTTCATCGCAGCTCACAAAGTTTCTGGGTGATAAATTGAATGTAGATTATATTGAAGTAAATAGTAGTGGTAATTTTGACAACGCCAGTATTGCTGCGGGCAAATACCTGACTAACAATTTATTCATCAGTTATGAGCAACGTATTGGTCAATCTAATGAAGATGATTTGACGGACTATGAAGTGAAGCTTGAGTATGAGGTATTCCGTTTTCTTTTCTTGCAGCTTAATAATTCTGACCGGGATAGTGGTTTTGATGTGATATTAAAGGTGGAATTAGAGTAAAGGCTGATGTGATGATGTGCTGATGTGATGATGTGTATTGCCGAAAGGAAATACTCGGCATTATCATGAGGCATTACTTGAAAACACAGAATGACAAGGCGTGATTATGAAGCTATGCTTTAGAGTAACGGTCTGACAGGCAAATCGAATATTGCAAAAACCCCAAAGCTTTCGGAAAGCTTTGGGGTTTTTATAAATACAAAAAGGAGCACCGTTGCCGGTGCTCCTTTTATTTTGAAGCTCTAATAACTTCTATGATTTATTA
>JACDJA010002385.1_pt1 | contig 13571 bp, 15 predicted proteins | sample 7449241 | NCBI WGS metagenome assembly JACDJA01 (sample SAMN14253289, study PRJNA609438) | sludge metagenome | isolation source: initial anaerobic sludge | collected 2018-12-20 | reverse complement strand
GGTTCAATTCAATCGTTATACGGACTAAGGAGAGTCAGATTTGAAGTTAACCAATGTAGTCCCGTGGGGCCGGTCTTTTGAAGAGTATCAGGCGATGTTCGGATTATCCGAGAGTGACCTGAACAAGCGTATCCTTGGTTGCAGTGATGGCCCCGCAAGCTTCAATGTAGAGGCAACAGACCGTGGGTGCCAAGTCACTTCCTGTGATCCGGTTTACCAGTTTCAGATCGACGAAATACGTCGCCGGATTGATGAAGTGTACCCGGAAATCATGACTAAGATGCGGCAGGAAGCAGACAAGTATATTTGGGAGTCACTGAGTAGCGTCGAGCATCTTGGCGAGATCCGTATGAATGCCATGTCCAGGTTCCTGGGCGACTTTGAGGCGGGTTGTCAGCAAGGGCGGTATGTATCAGCGTCTTTGCCTTCGCTGCCGTTTTCCGACTCCGAGTTCGATTTGGCACTCTGTTCCCACTATCTTTTTCTCTACAGTGACCGTGTGGATGGGGCAACCCACCTCGCATCAATGCGGGAGCTATGCAGAGTGGCGCCCGAAGTCCGTGTCTTTCCTGTTGTATCCTTAGACGGAGAGGTCTCGAAGCATTTGGATCAGGTAATGACCGCATTATCTGCCGATGGGATTGATGTCTCATTGCAGCCTGTTAGTTACCGGTTTCAAAAAGATGCTACTGAGATGTTGGTGGCAAAGTCCGTATAACCAGTGGCTGTTGGCGGACGCGCCTACGCTGCGCTCCGGCACGCCGCAAAGCCAAGCGTTACGCATTAAAATCCTCGTTGACATACTAAAAACAGTATATATACTATATATAGTATGTGGCAAATATACGAACACCGGAAAGTGCCGAGGCAGTTGAGTAAGATTCCAATGGAAATCTTGCAACGTTACGAAAAATGGAAAGATATAGTCCGGTTATCTGGACCTGACGGCTTAAAGCTCATCCGCGGCTTTAATGATGAGGCCTTGAAGGGGGAATGGAAGGGATTTCGTTTGTCGCGACTAAATCAACAATACCGAGTAATTTATACAATTGAACGCGACAATGTTCTCGTAAAAGTTGTAGAAGTAACTCCTCACGACTATCGGAGGAAATGATATGAAAGAGTACCAAAAAGCCAAGAAGACTACGGATGTATCGGTTGGCGATTCTGTTCGTATTATCCGTGAACTACAGGAGCTAAGCCAGAATCAATTAGCCGTATTGACAGGTATTCCACAATCTACTCTGTCAGCGATTGAGAATAATCGGGTGAGCTTGGGTGTTGAAAGGGCGAAGGTATTGGCGAAAGCGCTACACTGCCATCCTGCCGTGTTGGTATTTCCAGGCTGGGAGCTTGATGATAGTAAAGCAGCGTAACCAGTTGCACCAGCCGATACGCCACCGCTGCGCGGCGGCTTCTGGCTGTGCAAAGCGTTAGCTGTAATAGAAATCATCTAGAAATCTTATGAGCCATAGCGAAATACATCGATCACATCGAGTAGGGTGGTTACGCGCAGCAGTACTTGGTGCAAATGACGGAATTGTATCTACTGCAAGTCTTATTATTGGTGTTGCCGCTGCGAGTACCACCCATGAAGGCATCCTGCTCGCTGGAGCTGCTGGTTTAGTTGCAGGCGCGATGTCTATGGCTGCTGGTGAATACGTATCGGTTAGCTCTCAGTCAGATACTGAAAAGGCAGATCTCGCAATTGAGAAAAAATCGCTGGAACAGGATGTTGAGTTTGAAAAAGAGGAGCTCGCAAAAATATACGAACGCAGGGGGCTTGAGTCGGTTCTGGCTAAGCAAGTTGCTGAGCAGCTAATGGCTTACGATGCACTTGGAGCGCATGCCAGAGATGAAATAGGAATCTCGGAGAGTGTTAGCGCCAAGCCCGTTCAAGCGGCGTTTTCTTCGGCAGGTACTTTTACAGTCGGTGCCGCACTTCCGTTGGTGGTGGCGTGGGTTGTACCAGGTAGCCAACTTATTCCTGTTGTCGCAGTGTTCTCGCTGGTGTTTCTCGCCCTCCTTGGTGGTATTGCAGCGCGCGCAGGCGGCGCGTCAATTGCTGTAGGTGCCATCAGAGTTACTTTCTGGGGTTCACTTGCAATGGCGCTAACAGCAGGTGTAGGTCGAATATTTGGTGTGGTTGCATAATGTTGCATTTATATACGGTGCCCATGTCTTTAGGCACAGCTAACAATTGGGTCAAGTTGACGCCAAAAAGCGGCGCAACTTTTCCATAACGTTGTAAAGCCAACCATTACGGATCAGGTCAATCTCAAAACAGATGAATGAATGACAAAAGACGATCTGTTTTGTGTTTGCTGACTACATTGGCTACATTTATTCTTTGGTGTATTGGCGTAGCTGGAAGACAAACCGTTCTAGCAAAACGAGTCAGAGTGAATTCGTCCAGCAGGCGTGAGCCTTATTCGGTTGTATTTCAGGCACGCCTGTTGTTTGCGCAGAAGCAATTCTGCTTGCCTGAAAAGACAGTGATATCTTCGATAAAGACGATAAAACCTTACATGGAGTCGATACTGTGCGGCTAAATTTTGTGGGGATATCTCAGCGCCCGACCCTTTTGTTCTTTTTTTGTTCTACAGTCGGGGTAGAGAGGATATTAACCAAGCAGGAGTCTGAGTGATGGTATCTAAAAATCCAGGTGACAAGCTGGATCGGGTGGTCGCGGAAGCCAGGCGTGCCCGTGCCGAGCGGGAGAAGGGTTATCGTGAGCAGGCACTGAAACTCTACCCCTGGGTTTGTGGCCGCTGCGCGCGTGAGTTCACCCGCGACAACCTGCGTGAACTGACGGTGCATCATCGCGATCATAATCACGACAATAACCCGGCGGACGGCAGTAACTGGGAGCTGTTATGCATCTATTGTCATGACAATGAGCATTCCCGTTATCTTGATTCCGAATACGGTGACGCTGCGGCCGATGCCCAGAAAGGCGGTGTAACCTATAATCCATTTGCCGATTTGGCCAGCATGCTAAAAGATAAAAAGTAATCGTGCCGACCCTAGGTGCAGGGATGGGCGGCGTGGGAAACTTCAGATAACCCTTACAGTGAGTTAATCGTTTATTTCAAGAATTGCTTCTGTCTTTCCGGATAGGCTGGACGGGTTCGCCAGCTGTACCCGGTTCCGTCCGGATTTTTTGGCCAGGTAAAGTGCATTGTCCGCCTCGCTGATTAGCTGCTCAGCAGTTGATTGGGGGCTGTTTTCACAGGCTGTGCGCAGGGCAGAAACACCGATAGAGACGGTGACCGCTACGCTTTTGCCACCGTGTATGGCGATCGGTTTGTCCTGGATTCTGTGGCGTATCCGTTCGGCCAGGTTGCCGGCCTCGGTGGCATCGGTCTGGGGCAGCAACAGTGTGAACTCTTCGCCCCCAAACCGGGTGGCGATGTCGGACAGGCGCAGACACTCCCTGACTCTGAGGGCCAGTTCGCGCAGTACGCTGTCGCCGGCGCCGTGTCCGTGCAGATCATTGATCTGCTTGAAATGGTCGGCATCAATGAACAGGCAGCTCAAGGGGTGCTGGTAACGCAGTGCCCGGGTGACCTCCTCTTCCAGGCGGCGTTCCAGGTAGCGTCGGTTATGCAGGCCGGTGAGGGCGTCGGTCAGTCCGGCGATCACCAGGTGTTCCCGGTTGGCGGTGTTCTCCAGGCAGATGGCGCTGATGGTGGCCAGTCGGTTGAGGAAGTCACTGGCATGATGACGGGTGAAGCGGTTCGGATCGTGACTGCCAAGTCCAATGAAACCGACCAGCCTGCCGCGTCGGATCATCGGCAGAATGGCGATGCTCTGCAGGGTTCCGGTGCCAGGAAACAGGATGGCGTGGTCATGATCGAGGTAGGGGCCGAGCCAGGGGGTTTTGTAACGGGCGTGTTTGGGCGAGAAGTTTGTGATCTCATCGACGAAACGGATATCGGCAAGACTGTCTGGCTCTATCCCCGAGTGAAGTAGCAGGTGCCTCAGTTCATGGTCCGGGTCATGCAGTATCAACTGGATGTTGGGCAGATCAAAAGAGGCTTTCATGCCATCAATCAGGCAGCCCAGAAGCTGCGGCAGCGACTCGGTGGCCAGCAGGGTCAGTTCGCGGTCATGGAACCGCTTCAAAACCTCCTCGTTGTGATTGGCCTCGCGGGTGAGATTGTTCAATTGCTGCCGTAACTGACGATTGATGAAGGCCAGGTCGGAGGACGAAGGGTTGGGTGGTGTCTTTGGCATGCTGATAACTGTCGACCATCCAGGGTTGGGCGTTAGTTTTTCCACCTACATAATACCTGCTGTTGCGGTTTGTGCCAGTGACAGTATGTGAGAACGCTAAAGTAAGGAGTACCAGGGATGATATGTCAGCAAGGATTGCTGCGCCTCAAAGCGCGCACCAGGGGCGCTGTTATTGGGGTCTGTATCACGTTTTATATCAGTATGATGACCCCGGGCGCGGCTGTTGCCGGGGTATTTCGCTGTCCTGATGGGGAGGGTGGGGCGATTTTTCAGCAAGTGCCCTGTCTGCATGGAGAGGCGATTGAGCTGGATATTCGCACCACGGAATGGATTACAGGTCCCGCCGGAAAGCGGCTGCATGGAGAGCGGCGTTCGGCCGGATCGGGCTCCAGGGATCAGGCGGCCCTGGCGCGGGCCGCCCGTGCCCGGCAGAAACAGGAGCAGGCGTGTTGGAAGGCGAGTCAGCGAATCGAGCGGATTGAAGCGGAGCTGCGTCACGGCTATAAACCCTCGCGAGGCGAGCGGTTGCGCCGGCAACGCCGTGAACAGAGCGACTATCTGCGGGAGTTTTGTCGTTAGGTGTCTTTCCGCCCTCATGCCTGTAGTGCGCCTCCTGGATGCCGCTTGTTGCGCACAGGGGTTGAAACCAGGTGGAGCGCTGATGTCACAGGCTACTCAGGCCGCAGCCTCTCCCGGGCCAGAAACAACGCAAGTTGCGACCGGGCTTCGGTGAAATCCGTCTGGGCCAGCAGTTGGTCGAATTCTCGCAGCTTCCACTCGACGACCTCGATCGGTTCCGGTTCGTCACCGGGAAGCGGGTGCGGGTAGAGATCCCGTGCCAGAACGATGTGGGTGGTGTGGTAGATGTATCCCGGGGCGACGCTGACCGAACTGAGCAGCTCCAGCCGGCGTGCCGCATAGCCGGTCTCTTCCTGCAGTTCACGGTTGCCGGCGGTGAGCGGCTCTTCACCCGGTTCTATACGACCTTTTGGAAAGGCGAGTTCGTAACGATTGAATCCAGCGGCATATTCGCGGATCAGCAGCATCGTCTCGGCGTCCAGCATGGGTACCACCAGTACTGAGCCCTCCTCGGAACCGACCACCCGCTGATAGGTGCGTTGCTGTCCGTTGGAAAACGTCAGATCGATCTCTTCGATATGAAAAACACCGGTTTCGTTGAGGGTGCGGTGATTGCTGATGCGGGGCGGTTTGGGCATATGAGTATTTTCTGTTGCTATCGGATCGGATTCCACTATAACTTTACCCCATGATTGACTGGAACCAAATCGATACGATCCTGCTGGATATGGACGGGACCCTGCTGGACCTCCATTTCGACAACTACTTCTGGCTGGAGCATGTACCCCGCCGTTATGCCGAGAGCCGGGGCTTTTCGCTGGCGCAGGCCAAGGAGGAACTGCTGAGCCGCTATCGCAGCGTTGAGGGGACCCTGGAGTGGTACTGTGTGGATCACTGGAGCCAGGAACTGGGGCTGGATATCGCCCTGCTCAAGGCCGAGGTGGACCACCTGATCGCGGTGCATCCCCATGTGGTGGATTTTCTTCAATCCATGCAGTCCCGGGAGAAGCGACTGGTACTGGTGACCAATGCCCATCAGAAAGCGCTGGCACTGAAGATGGAACGGACCAAGCTGCATGGCTATTTTGATGCCGTTGTCTGTTCCCATGACCTGGGGTTGCCGAAAGAGGCCCGGCCATTCTGGGACAGGCTTCAGCAGATCGAGCCATTTGAGAAATCCCGCGCACTGTTTGTCGATGACAGCCTCTCGGTGTTGGAGTCTGCCCGGGATTACGGGATCGGTTATCTGCTCAGAGTGCTGAAGCCCGACACCCGTGGACCGGCACGTGAGTCGGAGGGATTCATGGCGATCGACGATTTTTCTGTCATCCTGCCAAATTTATAGGTGCCGTTGTTCGGCGTGTTTTGGTGGATGCGCTGCCGCTTATCCACCCTACATCCGAGTTGGATTTTATCGGGGAGCAAGACCGCCAGACGTAACCACCAAGATCGCGCCTGCCTCAAGATATGCCCCTGGTAGGGTGGATAAGCCGTCAGGCGCATCCACCTTTTCATTCAGCGCTTACCCCAGCTTTTGAAGCGTTTCTTACAGTAGCGAAGCAGCTCCGCGTAATTGCGGAAGTGGAGCTGGAAACCGGCCTCGGCCGGGGCGTCGTATTCACACCAGTCGTTGGCGTAATCACGACAGATCTGCGGCCGCTGCTCATAGATACCGCAAGCACCGCCCGGCTGCAGGTGTTCGCAGCGTCCAAGGAACATGAGGTACCAGTCACCCTCATCCTTGTAAAGCTCCACGCCCTGATGGGAGACCTGCCACAGCAGGTGTTCAAAATCGGCCTTGGAGCGCGGCGCGCTCCCGAGCGCCTCGGTAGTGTAGGTGCAACAGATGGAGTTGGTGCAGCGGCTGCACTTGTTGGTGACGGCCAGATCCATTTTTTATTCGGTATTGCTGGTCTGTTTCGGCTTTCTTCGGCGGCGACGTTTTTTCGTCGGCGCTTCGGCGGCGGCTTCCCGGGGTTTGGGTGGCGTTGTGCCAGTCCGGCGGGCGGGTCGTTTACCGCTGCTGTTGCCGCGTCGCTTGTCCCGTTCCGGGCGATCCGGGATGATCCGGCTCCTGGGGTCGACCTTGAACAACAGTTCCGTGGTCACCGGCTCCATCGGTATGCGATGGCCGATAAAGGCCTCGATGTCCGGCAGGGCGAAGGCGTGGGTCTCGCAGGCAAAGCTGATGGCGTCGCCGCTGGCACCCGCCCGGGCAGTGCGGCCGATGCGGTGCACATAGTCTTCGGCATCATCCGGCAGATCGAAATTGAATACATGTGAGACGTCGGGGATGTGCAGGCCGCGGGCGGCGACATCGGTGGCCACCAGTACCGGCAGCCGGCCCTCCTGGAAATCGCTCAGCAGGCTCATGCGTTTTTTCTGTGGCACATCGCCGGAGATCACCGCGGCGCCGATGCCGTTGCCTTCCAGGTAACCCCAGACCAGGTCCGCGCCGCGCTTGGTGTTGACGAAGACGATGGTGCGATGGGCGTCCATGTTTTTCAGCAGGCCGAGCAGCAGTGAAATCTTCTCGTCGTTGGCGGTCATGTAGCAGACCTGCTTCACCTTGTCGGCGGTCACCTTGTCGGTTTCGATCTTGACCGTGGTCGGGTTGTTCATGTGCTCATAGGCGAGTTCCAGCACCCGGAACGAGAGGGTGGCGGAGAACAGCAGCCCCAGCCGCTGCTGCGGTGGTGGGCAGCGCCGCAGCATGAAGCGGATATCCTTGATGAAGCCGAGATCGAACATACGGTCGGCCTCGTCCATGACCACTACCTGGATTGCCTTCAGGTTGTAGATATTCTGCTTCAGGTAGTCGATCAGACGGCCCGGCGTGCCGATCAGGATGTCAACACCGTCCTCAAGCTGCTTGCGCTGCTGCTCGTAGCCGGTGCCGCCGAATACCAGGCCCAGGGTGAGGCCGGTGTGTTTGCCAAGTATCTCTGCGTCCTTGTGAATCTGCACCGCCAGCTCCCGGGTGGGGGCGACGATGAGTGCGCGCGGCTGGTTCTGTTTGCGCCCTTCTGCTGCCGGATTGCTCAGCAGATGCTGGTAGGTCGCCAGCAGGAAGGCGGCGGTCTTGCCGGTGCCGGTCTGGGCCTGCCCCGCCACATCCTGTCCTTTCAGTGCGATGGGCAGGGTTTCTGCCTGAATGGGGGTGCAGAAGGAAAAGCCTGTATCTTCAATGCCTTGTGCGAGTTCTTTACACAGCCCGAAGCTGTCAAAACGGATATCCGTGAGGTGTTTGTCTGTCATGGTGCGTTAGGATACAGCAATTTACTGCCGGTTTGGACTTGAAATGGTGAAAATATTGGGATCAAATAGCTCTCTGGATTTTTGGAGATTTCGAACAACAGATCCCAGATGTAACGATAGGCACCGGTGCAGCCCCGTACTATAGTGGTGCAATATCCCAACCGAACTTCGTGGAGAATGCTAGTGAGTGAACAGATTGTTCATGTGACCGACGACAACTTTGAGGCGGAAGTGCTGAAATCAGATCTGCCCGTGCTGGTGGATTACTGGGCTGAATGGTGTGGTCCCTGCAAGATGATCGCCCCGGTGCTGGATGAGATTACCGGTGAATATGCCGGCAAGATCAAGGTCGCCAAGCTGAATATTGACGAGAATCCCAACACCCCGCCCCGCTACGGCATTCGTGGAATCCCGACCCTGATGCTGTTCAAGGACGGTGAAGTGGAGGCCACCAAGGTCGGTGCCGTGTCCAAGTCCCAGTTGATCGCCTTCATCGACAGCAATCTCTAAAAACAGACCAAAACAGAATCAATGCTGGACGTACTCCGGGATGGTGCTAGAATTCATCTACTAGCCCTCCCGCGAGTGCTAATACCAAGAAACCAATCATCCCAGAGCGATATTCCAAATAACTCTGTTCCAAACGGGAACCCAAAGCCCGTTCCGTTCTTTTTTCAATCACGCATAACATCATGAATCTCACCGAACTTAAAAAGATGCCGGTCACAGAACTGGTCGAACTCGCCCAATCCATGAAACTGGAGGGTATGGCGCGGTCCCGCAAACAGGACCTGATCTTCGCCATCCTCAAGGCCCACGCCAAAAAAGGCGAGGATATCCATGGCGACGGCGTTCTGGAAATTCTCCAGGATGGCTTTGGCTTCCTGCGCGCCGCGGACAGCTCCTATCTGGCAGGCCCGGACGACATCTACGTCTCCCCCAGCCAGATCCGCCGCTTCAATCTGCGTACCGGCGACACTATCTCCGGCAAGATCCGCCCCCCCAAGGAGAGCGAACGCTATTTCGCCCTGCTCAAGGTCAGTGAGATCAATTACGACAAGCCGGAAAACGCCAAGAACAAGATCCTGTTCGAGAACTTCACGCCACTGTTCCCCAACGAGAAGTTCAATCTTGAAAAAGGCAACGGCAGCACCGAAGACATCACCGCGCGCACCATTGAGTTGTGTGCGCCCATCGGCAAGGGCCAACGCGGCCTGATCGTCTCTCCGCCCAAGGCGGGCAAGACCATGCTGATGCAGAATATCGCCCAGTCTATCGCCTACAACCATCCCGAGGCCCAGCTGATCGTACTGCTGATCGACGAGCGCCCGGAAGAGGTGACCGAGATGGCCCGTTCGGTGCGGGGCGAGGTGATCTCCTCCACCTTCGACGAGCCGGCGGCGCGCCACGTCCAGGTGGCCGAGATGGTGATCGAGAAGGCCAAGCGTTTGGTGGAGCACAAGAAAGATGTGGTGATCCTGCTCGACTCCATTACCCGGCTGGCCCGCGCCTACAACACGGTGATCCCGTCATCCGGTAAAGTACTCACCGGCGGTGTGGATGCCAACGCCCTGCACCGTCCCAAGCGTTTCTTCGGTGCGGCGCGCAATGTGGAAGAGGGCGGCAGCCTGACCATTATCGCCACCGCCCTGGTGGAGACCGGTTCGCGCATGGATGATGTGATCTACGAAGAGTTCAAGGGCACCGGCAACATGGAGATCCATCTGGATCGGCGGATTGCCGAGAAGCGCATCTTCCCGGCGATCAACATCAACCGCTCCGGCACCCGCCGCGAGGACTTGCTGATGAAGCCGGATGCACTGCAGAAGATGTGGATTTTGCGCAAAATCCTGCATCCCATGGACGAGCTGGCGGCGATGGAGTTTCTGTTCGACAAGCTCAAGGATACCAAGACCAATGAAGAGTTCTTTGCCTCGATGAAGGGGTGATCCGCTTCGCCGGTTCCGGGTAAAACAGGCTGCCTCTCATAAAGGTGGCCTTTTTTTCTGGGCAGCAGGATAGACGGGGACCGATACTTGCCGTATTGCTCCCGGAGATAAAACAGAAGATGACGAATGGACAGTGCAGCTGATCGGCCCTTGCTACCCACCCACGCTATGATCCTGGCTGCCGGTCGGGGTGAACGCATGCGCCCCTTGACCGACGCCACGCCCAAGCCGCTGTTACGTGTGGCCGGAAAGCGTCTGATTGAGTATCACATTGAGGCGCTGGCGCGGGCCGGAGTGCGTCACCTGGTTGTCAATCATGCCCATCTCGGCGAGCAGATCGTCAGCTGTCTGGGGAATGGCGGGAAATGGGGTGTCGCCATTGTTTACTCAGCGGAACCGCCCGGTGCGCTAGAGACCGGCGGCGGCATTTACCGTGCCCTGCCGTTGCTGGGTAGCGAACCGTTCTGGGTGGTCAATGGAGATGTCTGGACCGACTACCCGTTCGCCCCGCCGCTAATGCCAACCGATTCGTTGGCGCATCTGCTCATGGTGGATAATCCGCAACACCACCCGCGGGGTGATTTTATACTTGCCGATACGGGGCTGCTATTGGATGGAGAAGGGCCACGGCTGACCTACAGCGGCATCGGCCTGTATCGGCCGGAGCTGTTTGCCGGGTGTCATGCCGGTGCCTTTCCGCTGGCGCCGCTGTTGCGGCGGGCAATGACCGTCGGAAAGGTAAGTGGTGAACATTACGCCGGTCGTTGGCTGGATATCGGTACCCCTGAGCGGTTGCGGTCGCTGGATGCGGAGCTCAGGGGGCGGTAGATAGCCCGTCCTGTCGCCATTGGCGGATTTTTTATGCCTACCGCTCTTGACTCTGAATAAATCGACCCTATTATTAGCACTCAGTCGCGGTGAGTGCTAACGGCCTCGCCGGATAATAAAACACCATTATGTAAACAGCCAAATCAGGAGAAATCGGTAGATGAAAATTCGTCCGCTGCAAGACCGCGTGGTCATTCGTCGTATGGAAGAGGAGCGCACCAGCGCTGGTGGCATCGTCCTGCCGGACAGTGCAACCGAGAAGCCGGTTCAGGGTGAAGTGATTGCCGTTGGTAACGGCAAGGTTCTGAACAGTGGCGAGTCTCGCCCACTGGACGTCAAGGTCGGTGACAAGGTCCTGTTCGGCAAGTACTCCGGCAACGAGGTAAAACTCGGCGAGGAGACCCTGCTGGTGATGCGTGAAGAAGACATCATGGGTGTGATCGAGGGCTGATCAAACGCCAACGAAAACTCTTCAATTTACTGAATTTCAAAGGAATATCAATTTATGTCTGCAAAAGAAGTGAAATTTTCCGATGATGCCCGCCAGAGAATGCTGCGTGGTGTCAACATTCTGGCCGACGCCGTAAAGGTCACCTTGGGCCCGAAGGGCCGCAATGTGGTGCTGCAGAAGAGCTTTGGCGCACCCACCATCACCAAAGACGGTGTTTCTGTCGCCAAAGAGATCGAGTTGGCCGACAACTTCGAGAACATGGGCGCCCAGATGGTGAAAGAGGTTGCTTCCCAGACCTCCGATGTGGCCGGTGACGGTACCACTACCGCAACCGTGCTGGCTCAGGCAATTGTGCGCGAAGGCCACAAGGCCGTTGCCGCCGGCATGAACCCGATGGATCTGAAGCGCGGTATGGAGAAAGCCGCGGCGGCGGCTGTCAAGGCACTGGCCGAAATGTCCAAGCCCTGCGCCGATGACAAGGCGATTGCCCAGGTGGGTACCATCTCTGCCAACAGCGATGAGAACATCGGTGGCATCATTGCCGAGGCGATGCAGAAAGTGGGCAAAGAGGGTGTCATCACCGTCGAAGAGGGTTCTGCCCTGGAGAACAGCCTGGACGTGGTCGAAGGCATGCAGTTTGACCGTGGCTACCTCTCTCCCTATTTCGTTAACAACCAGCAGAGCATGTCGGTGGATCTGGAGGATCCCTACATCCTGCTGCACGACAAGAAAATCTCCAACATCCGCGAGCTGCTGCCGGTACTGGAGGCTGTCGCCAAGGCCGGTCGTCCGCTGCTGATCATTGCCGAGGACGTGGAAGGCGAGGCGCTGGCCACCCTGGTGGTGAACACCATCCGCGGCATCGTCAAGGTCTGTGCCGTCAAGGCCCCCGGCTTTGGTGACCGCCGCAAGGCCATGCTGCAGGATATCGCTATCCTGACCGGCGGCACCGTGATCGCCGAAGAGGTGGGTCTGACCCTGGAGAAGGCTACCCTGAACGAGCTGGGTACCGCTAAGAAAGTCCAGATCACCAAGGAAGAGACCACCGTCATCGATGGCGCCGGTACCGAGAACGACATCAAGGCCCGGGTTGAGCAGGTCCGTGCCCAGATCGAAGAGACCTCTTCCGATTATGATCGTGAAAAACTGCAGGAGCGTGTTGCCAAGCTGGCTGGCGGTGTAGCCGTCATCAAGGTGGGCGCCGCGACTGAAGTGGAGATGAAAGAGAAAAAGGCCCGTGTGGAAGATGCCCTGCATGCGACCCGTGCCGCGGTTGAAGAGGGTGTGGTGCCGGGCGGTGGTGTCGCCCTGATCCGTGCCCTGTCGGCATTGAAGGGTCTGACCGGCGACAACCACGACCAGGATGTTGGCATCAAGATCTGTGCTCGTGCCATGGAAGAGCCGATGCGCCAGATCGTGAACAATGCCGGCTGCGAGGCCTCCGTGGTGGTCAACAAGGTGTCTGAAGGTGAAGGCAACTTCGGCTTCAACGCCTCCAATGGTGAGTACGGTGACATGGTGGAGATGGGTATCCTGGACCCCACCAAGGTGACCCGCACCGCGCTGCAGAACGCCATCTCCGTGGCCGGTCTGATGATCACCACCGAGGCGATGATCGCCGACGAACCAGCCGATGAGAAGGCGGGTGGCATGCCGGATATGGGCGGCATGGGTGGCATGGGCGGCATGGGCGGCATGATGTAATCACTGCCCCGAGCTTCCACTCTGATAAAACCCCCTGCCTGGTGCTGCCAGGCAGGGTTTTTTTGGTGCGCCCCCAATGATGTTTTGATGTTGTTTTGGTTTGGTGATTTGCCCGGTAGGAGTGACGCCCTCGGCGCGAATTCGGCCCGGGGGCGGGCCTCCTACAGGCCAACCACTATCGTGGGGTAAGATGGGCAACATTCACCTACCCATCAGGTTTGCGCAGTGGCATCGCGGCGCCCTCGCCGCGAATTCGGCCCGGGGGCGGGCCTCCTACAGGCCAACCACTATCGTGGGGTAAGATGGGCAACATTCACCTACCCATCAGGTTTGCTCAGTGGCATCGCGGCTGAAGCCGCTCCTGTATTCCGCGCCAGGTAAAGCCACCCGTAGGAGCGGTGCCCTCGCCGCGAATTCGGCCCGGGGGCGGGCCTCCTACAGGCCAACCACTACCGTGGGGTAAGATGGGCAACATTCACCTACCCATCAGGTTTGCTCAGTGGCATCGCGGCTGAAGCCGCTCCTGTATTCCGCGCCAGGTAAAGCCACCCGTAGGAGCGGTG